>OOAM01000095.1_pt1 | contig 97841 bp, 83 predicted proteins | sample 1671131 | NCBI WGS metagenome assembly OOAM01 (sample SAMN06348125, study PRJEB24527) | human gut metagenome | biome: human gut; feature: ankylosing spondylitis patient; material: feces | host: Homo sapiens | place: China | collected 2015-10 | reverse complement strand
TCGTCAATGCCCTTGGTGCGTTTATGTAATAACGGACTTCATAAGGCTCCCCGATGCCGGTAAGTGTCAGCGTCAGGTTATAAGCAGGCATCTGTCTTTCATAAGCATAGGTATTATCATTTACCATGTCCGATGTTGCCTTGCGGTCTGTGGAGACATTCGTTTTTTCATTGAGGTCTATCCATTTACTGAACACGTAGCCGGTGTTAAAGGTCGGTACTGCTGAAATAATTCCATTATATGGAATATCAACAGAACCTACATAGTAATCGCCTGCTAACAATTTCTGATCTGCTAATACCGTAAGTGAAGTGTAATACCGCCCACTTGGGTTAAATCTTTGTATATCAATATTCTTTCCGGCAGTCTTATCCATCTTTACTGTAAACCGATACATCGGAACTGCCTGAGACGATAATGGTTCTGTTTTTTTCTCAATTCCGGTGCTAAAAGACTGTGACCGGAGTTTTCCGACAACCTCATACTGGTTTTTAAAAACTTTCTTTCCTGAATTTTCCTTTACGCTACATGAAATCGTATAGCCAACATAACTGCCATCTGCCTTGTTATCATAACCGGATAAAGTCAGTGTATGTTTGGCTGCATCATATTTAAGCTCTTTTGCAGTCCCATAAACAAGTTTTTTTTCTTTAGGATTTTTTACACCTTTATCAAGCACTGTAAATATTGTTTCACCTTTTATCGGAGTCAATGCATCATCCAATGTAACTACCAGTTTTCCATCATAATAACCGGTATCCGGCTGGTCTGTTTTTACCTGTATACCTCCTGTTACAGTTGCAGATACTGCACTGGTTACCGTTGTATCCTGATTTGAAATAAGATCATAATCCGCTACATCCACCGCAAGCCCGACAACAAATAATGTCGACCAGGATGAATCGGATGCTTCCGCACGGAATTTATTTGTTGCAAATCCCGGATGTGCACCATCATCCTTATTCATGCTGAAATCTGTTAATATACCACGGACAGAAGATAACTTAGAACTCAGCTGTGTGTCTCCATGATAGAAATAAGAATGTCCGATCAGTCCACTGTTTGAATATGCCAACTTGTCATTTTTATTCTTGTCTTTATTAACCCGATCATATAACTCAAGTCCAAAAGACTTCTGTTCTGTCGCGTTGCTTTTCACAATTCCTGAATTGGTTCCAAGCAGTAATAATTCTCCGCTTACTTCGGAATCTTCATTTATATACTGATTTGTCTTACAATCTCCAAGATTCAGATTCATGGATACAGGGTTTTTTGTCCATGTACTGCCTTCCCACTGATAATTAAAATGAGATCCAATTTTTAAAGAAACAGCCCTGACATTTGCTTTGCTGTTTTTCTCGATTACGATCAGCTGCCATGCGGAACTGCTCTCACCTGCATGTGTACCCTTGTCTGTATTACTTGTTTTCATTGACGCTGCATAAGGGATATTTGCAACACCGTATTTACCATAGCCATATTTCTGAACAACCGAGGTTACATCTACATACATACAGGAAAATGTATATTCTTTTGTTCCAAGATGTGGTTCACGCATATCAACTGCAGCATAGGAAGCATTTACTTTCTTTGTAAAAGCACCCTTGTCTGTTGAACCGGCAAAATAAACCGCTTTATTCGCAGCCTTTTTTACAAGATCCGTATTATTTTTTCCCTGTACGGATGTTTCCCAGACAAGATATGCTGCTTCTATCTGTGTTGCACCGTCTGTTTTTTTCAGACTTGCAATAGAACTGTTTACGATTTTGTCCTTACCAATGGTATCTACCGTTGCTTTAAAATCAGTATCCTTCACCATCTCATTATAATTATTATTTTCATAATAACCATAAAATCCGAAAAAGTTCGCGTCTCCGGTATAATTGATGCTGTACTGACCGATCAAATCCGTCACGATCTGTGTTTCTTTATTGATATTTACATTTACATCCGCTTTTACAGTAAACGGCCGGAGTAAAAAAATACTGCTGATCACGAGTGTGAACAGCAGCAGCATTTTTCCTCCTTTATTCAGTTTTCTTTGTTCTTTCATAGTTCTCCTTTCATGTTTCATCATTCTTTTCTATCAAAACAATAGAATGCACGCTTCTGCGAACATCCTACTGTCATGAATGAATTTAGATTATTTGTTAATCTCCTGCACTCTGTGTATACCAGCAGGTTGTTCCCTTATCTGTCACTGTACATTTCCAAGAATATTTGCAAAATCCATCGGCAGACTTTAAAGTCAAAGTTGCTGTACCATATCCAACACCCGCAACTGCATAATCATCATATACTTTGATAATGCTTTCATCACTACTTGTAAGCGTAAAATTTTTGTTTTCCGCATTTAACGGAAGCACATCCCTTGATAACATAACCTGACGATAATCATATATATCATCCTCATATGTAGCATCCAAATCAGGATCCTGCTTCTTCAGATTCGTATACATATTAAACTGGAATGCTGTCACAAGTTTCCTAACTGTTACCGTGTAAGTCGCAGACACGCTCTTATCGGCCTTGGATGTCACAGTGATTACTGCGGTACCCGCTTTTTTCGGTGTGACTTTACCAGTGGAAGAAACAGATGCAACACTCTTATTGCTTGATTTATATGTAACTTCCCTGTTCTTTAAGCCGGTCATGCTTTTGATTTTGATCTGTGCGGTACCGTATTTCTTTTTATTTGAAACAAGCATTTTTGCACAGACTACATAATATTTACGTCCCATATCCGGATCTGCAATATCTGTTCTTGCATATGCTGCAATCTCCCCTGCATCAAATACCGCATCCGGCATACCGTCGACTGCTCTTGGCATTTTATCAAAGCTGGATTCCGGTGCAAGTGTTACGCTTGTTTCATCAAGAACGATCTTCTTCTTTCCGCTTGGTGTATAGTTTGTGTTGATCGTGTCCGGATTCTTTACTGTTACTTTAAACTTTGCGACTGCCTTTTTATTTACCACGGATGTTACTGTGATCGTTGCCGTTCCGGCTTTCTTTGCAGTTACCTTTCCTTTGGATGAAACTGTTGCTACTTTTTTATTGCTGGATGCAAATTTAACACCCTTTCTGCTGATCCCTTTGTAGGATTTTACTTTGACCGTGGCTGTCTTTCCGACTGCGATCGTTGCTTTCTTTTTCTCCAGTGTGATCTTGGCGTTCTGTTTCTTTTTGCTGACGGTAACTTTGATCGTGCCTTTTACTTTGGCATTGTAAATGGATGTTACCGTGATCTTACAGGTTCCTTTTTTCTTTGCAGTGATGACACCCTTATTTGTTACTGTCGCAACTGCATTGTTACTGGATTTATAAGTCAGCTCTTTTGACGGTTTGAAGTTTATCTTATCCCCATAAGCGTTTGTTCCGCTTGTCTGAATGTAATCCCCATTCTGCCACATGCCATCGATCGTGAACTTTACATATTCACCTGCATACAAGGTTACTTTGCTGCCAGCCTTGCCGTTGATTTTGAAATCGATCCGATTGGCTGCCTTTGCCGATACTTCTTCCGGCTGTGGTACTACGATGCTGCTGATGCACATGATAAGTGCAAGCATCAGTACGACTGCTTTTTTCCATCCTTTTTCTTTTCTCTTCATAACTACCTCCTGTTTTATCTTTTAACATTGTTCCATGTTGTTTTCCCTGATATTTCTATACTTATAGTATACACCTTTTTCTCTTAAATTCCAAGGCAGTGAGCAATAAAAATTGTCACTGCCGTAAATAAAAATACTTCCACAAATATAAATGTTCCCATCCCAATAATCAGGATATTTAACATCCTGTTTTTTCTTATCTTTTTCATCTTTTTCCTTAATTCCAGACTGCATAATAAGCTGCATCCTGTGTCATCGTCATATTCTGATCCAGAGCATTTCCCTCTGCATCTGCCCATCCTGTAAATGTTTTTCCTTCCTGTACCGGATTTTTTGGAACCGGAACTCCATCACCGTTCAGGACCTCATAGCATTTATAACAGTCCGTATCCGATAAATAATATCTTACCAGGCAGATCTCCGGCACTTCTTCCTGAAGTTTATTTACAACCGCTGTCCTGTCATATGACACGGTTCCCGGTTTTCCATTCGGATGCTTAAATTCTTCTGTCACAGAAACGGATAAAAGCTGCTTATCCGTATCTGCAGCATTTACTTTTAGCTGGATATCCGAATCTGAATCGATCGCATAAGCTAATGTTTCTAAAAAATCAGCTTCCAGCTGATTCTTATCTGTGACATTATACTTTTTTGTTAACAGATTTTCTGCCGTCTCTTCTACAGTGGACGGCAAATTACTTTTTAATTCCATGCTCCGGTTCATTCTTCCCGATACCGCCATGATCGTTAAAAAAATCACTCCGGCAATACAGGTTGTGACAATCGCCCTGATGATTAATTTCATTTGTGCCCCTTTCTACATGACCGGAACATGGATCACTACGGTTGTTTTCCGATTACCGGAATCCACTGCTTTTACCGTAAAAGAATACTTTCCGGCAGATGAAAACGTGATCGTTCCGGATGCCTGATCCATCTGGTCTGTCAGTTCGTTTCCATCTTTATCACAAAACTTTAAAAGTTTAACCGCAAGCTCCTGTCCGTTATAGTCATGTGCTTTTACATAATCTGCTACATTCACTGTTCCCGGTGCAAGACTACCACTTCCATAGTATTCAATCACCGGTGCATCTTTTGCGATTTCTGTCTGATACGCACCATAGTCTGCATAAGCATTGTAATCAGTCCCATCCGTATTCATATGCGCTGCTATGATTTTTACGATTCCACGGTTTCCATCCGAATCTGTTACTGCAGAAAATATAATCGTAAGGATGCATATCGTTACCGCAACAGTGACCAGCAGACCGCCGTGTTCTTTCATGATCTCTTTCATGTCATTCTCCTAACCACATAAACCGTTAAAAAATGTCTCTATCATCTGCTTAAAATATCCGGCATATACACCATATGCCATGGCAAGTGCTATGACGGACACCGCTCCGGTCTGTACGCTTCCTCCAAGTTCTTTTACAATCTCTTCCATTTCATACACCATCCTTAAAATGCTGTTGCAGCCATATATACGCTGATCATAAACGTGAGAACCGCCAACGCCGGAACCGACTCTAAGATCATTTCACCAATCTGTTCTATAAACTCTTCCATTACCGCGCGATCCCCCTTGTCATATGCGTTTTCTCAATGCCAAAAACCGGCATCTTATAATCATAAGACAGTATTACATCTGCTGATACTGTCTCCCCCTCTGCATTCGCAGAAGGCGTTACGGTCAGTGTATACCCTGCTGACTGCGCCTGCGAAATACAGCTGCTTATCACATCCCGGTTAAAATCACTGTTTTCAATTTCTGCTATCACATCCGCTTTGTATTCCTTTGCCGCTGCCGTCTGTGCTGATGCAGTCAATAATGCGGCTGCACCAAATACACAGAGCAGATAAAAAAACAATGTTGTAAATGCACTGATTATATTTTTCATCTACATCCCTCCCGCCTCTGACAGCATTTCAAATAAAAACATCATGCCAACGACCAGATCTCCCAGCAACTTGATGGATGCACCAAAAACCGGATACGAATATAACATCTTAACCTGGAAAGCCGAACTTTTATTCCGGCGTTCTGCAGCACGGTTTCTCATTTCCTGGACCTGTACTAAAAGGTTCTGGATCTGCACCTTTGCATCTCCGGTACCGGATTCTGAAATCGCATACAGCATTTTCATGCAGCTGGTTGTTTCCGGGATATCGAAATTTTTACAGAAATCTGTGTAGGAACTCAATGCTTTCGGCTGCTCTTTCAAACGCTGCAGTAATGCATTTATTTCCGGAACCAGGATCTTTGGTGCGCCATCTAATGATTTTGCAATTGAAACCTGCACATTGCTGTGCTGCATTAATAATGCCATCTGCATCAGCCACTCTGGGAATGCCGCATAAAGTTCTTCGGATACCACACGTCTTGCAATATTCCTGCCAAATCTATGCTGCTGCAACATGGCTTTTTCATAGCAGCGCAGCACATATTCTTCGTCCCTGCCGCTTTCTTCTTTTAACCAGTTCCTGGTCAATGTCTTTTCTGATCTTGCATATACATAGATCATCCATAAAAGAAGTCCAAAAGATGTGACCTGTACCAGACCTGTTGTAAGCACATTGTAAGGGGCTTCCATGTTAAGGATACCCGGAAGTGCATTTAACATATATAAAGTTCCGGCACATAAGGCTGTAGCCACAACAATGGATACCACATTGTTTGTATGTGCTTTTTTCTTTTCTCCCTGAAGCAGGTAACCTCTGCGTTTCCATAATTCCACATCATTTAATAACAGGGAAATGGAATCATCCGCCTCTCCACCATATTCCTCTGCACTGATCAAAAGTTCATGCAGTGTTTTTATCTTGCGGCACTCGTATTCTTTTTCCACGATGTCTAAGGATTCCCTTAAAACACTTTTTTCACTGTAGGAATGTCCCGCTTCAAGATGTCCGATTGATTCATCCATAATATCCCGCATATGTCCCGGTTCAAATGTCTCTCTTGCCTCTTTTAAGGCAGATAATACTTTTCCTGTTTTTTGGAACGCATATAACATCTGCTCCATGTAAGTGGCAGCATCTGCAAAACGTTTCTGTTCATACATTTTTTTATAAGTGTCAAGGATAAATGCCGGAAGTGCCAAAAACATGGCGATCAGCACAATGACAAGCAGTTTCCATTTCAGTTGAAACAGTAAGCCGATCACTCCCATTCCGGCAATACATGCACCAATGACAAATAAATGCGTTTTCCAGGAAAAATGATATCCGTATGTATAAACCTCTTTTGCAAGGTTTCCCGGATTTAAAAGCAACAGATTTTTCGCCACACGGTTTTCTTTTTTGATCTGCTTTCTCTCTTTTTTCTCTTTTATCCGTGTCTTTTTCAATCCTGCCACTATCTGCCCTCCTTCCGGTATCTGTAAAAACTTTCACAAAAGAACGGTTCTTGTATTCCAGCACGTTCTAATTTCAAAAGAATATCTTTCGGTATCTCCTCTGAAACAAGTTCCCCATCCTCTACCAGCATATAAATTCTGTTTTCATGATCTTCCCTGGCATAAAAACAAAGCTGATCTAAATATCTTCTGATCTCTCCATCCTGTGTATTTTCTTTCCGGATCAGAAGTCCAAGATTTACATAACGGTAAATCCTGTTTTCCATACGTCTCGCATCATTTACATTATTCATCATGCTCTGGATACGGTCTGGCAGCTTCTTCACATCATCCAGATGGATCGTTGTAAATCCATTGACACCAGTACTCCACTGTTCCAACAGTGATGTCACTTCCGTTGACCTTGCCTCTGACAAAACCAGATAAGCCGGATTCTGTCTTAAACACGCCTTGATCGCATCCGTATAGGAAAAGTTATCCTTTACACGAAGCTCTACGGCATCCGCTCCGGCATTAATTTCCGGATAATGGATTTCTAAAGAATCCTCGATCGTGATCACACGGCTTTCTTTCGGAATAAACTGCATAAAAAACTTTGCTGTTTCCGTTTTTCCAGCTCCGGGTTCCCCGCCAAATACAAAGTTCATACCCGCTCTCACACAGTTTAAAAGCAGATGCAGCACCTTTTCTTCACAAAAACCGCTGTTTAACATCCCGTTAATCGTATTACGCACCAGACACGGAGATCTGCGGATACAGACGCTTGTCCCGGTTGCCGCCACAGAATCATGAATGATACTGATACGAAGTTCTTTCGTATCTGCCTCTAACACCTTATTTGCATTGTTAAACTGTGCATCCACACAATTTGCAATGTTATGTGTAAAGGCATCTAAAAAGTTTTCTGTAACTTTTTCTTCCGCTTCTTTTGCTCTGTATTTACCCTTTTTGAGATCCGTGATCCACAGGGCAGAACCGTTATAATCCACATCCGTAACATCCGGCTGCATTAAAAAATCCCAGAACACACCAAACTGTTCCGGGCTTGGTTCAAACATTTCACTCAAATTTAATTTCCCCTCCTTTTAAAAGGTACAGGCAGCATGTAAATGTCAAAGACCAACCGAACATTTGCCGCCGCCTGTTTTTTACTCCGGCCACTTTACTTATCAGCCTAATGCATTCATCTTTGTAAAGAAATTCGTGAATGCTGTTTTGAACTGCTCCAAAGCAATTCCGCCTTCCGTTGGATTGCAAATGAACAAGATCAATACTGTAATTGCAATAATCACTGCACCTCTTTTTACTGCACCACCATATTCTTTCATAAACTCTTCCATGGGAATCTTCCTCCTTTCATCGTTACTCGATTCTCCTGCAGGTGAAATCTGTATGGGATTAATTAATCCCTTATAAACACAGGAATGCTTTATCACATCGTTGTTCCTTCCAAAAGGTTATATATCAATTCATAGCGGCACATAACAAGGAAAGGAATTGTCTCTTTCAGACTGCAATATACGGAAAAATTTTTTCTTGCTTCCTGAAATGCACAATCAATTTTGTACTGTGGCAGATTTGATCTTTCTGCATGTCTTCTCCAGGCATTATATTCTTCCTGGAGCGATCCGTTTTGTTCTTCAAATATTTTCAGATCATCCATCATACTTACTCCTGCTACACCTCTTCGTATTTTTTCATAGCATCTTTCATAAAAAAGCATAATTTCAAATGGTATTCTGTTTTTTAAATGGCACCATATAGAAAACGTACTTCTTGTTTCCTCAAAAATGCAGTCTGTTTCGTAAGGCGTTTTACCTTCTCTTTCTGCTTTCTGCCGCCACACTACATATTTTTCCCACACATCTCCATTTTCCAATTCAAAACGCTTTACCCGATTTTCTTCTACGTCTTCCCATTTTTGCATCCTGCTGGTCAGCGATGCTTTATTTTCCATCGTATTATAAATTTCAAACAGTTCCGGGTATTTCATTACCAGCCATAAATGCGCCTTTTCAATTCTTTCACTTTCAAAAGTACCTTTTAAAATACATTTAAAAACATAGTCTGTCAGGAAATGCGAAATTTCTATGGTAAACCCTGGATCATGTATATTTCCATTGCATATTGCAGATATAAAATATTCCTGCTTTATCAGAAGTGCCGTTGCATGATCTATTAATATTCTTCTATTTCTGTCAGCAGCCCGTTGCACTTTCTTGACTTTATAGCAATAAATAAATAGAATAGTTATTGATACTATGTATATAATTGTAACTACTAACAAAAGAGTCATCACCTCGTAACATTCCAACAATATATAATCTTCCTGTGCTTATAAGGGACAAATTTGCGTCCCTTATTTTCTTTTGGCAGCGTTCTATAACCGCACACTGCCGAGAGCCTGTCAGCCCCGTCACGGTCTTCTCCCCTTTCTTTCGTGACTGTTACGTTTTATCCCCGTCAATGGGGCTTTCTGAAAGTCCTGAATTTCATACTTCCACCCGCACAAGTCCATTCAGTTATCAAGGTTCCATAAAAATTAATAAAGGGAAACGTCTGTTCAGATTGAACTTTTCTTAGAAATGCCGTAGAATAAATTTGTTGTTTTGGTGGCATTTCTAAGAAATGTTTCCCGGAAGCCTTGTGATTGCCGTCACAGGGCTTCTTTTTTTCTGATTCCCGTTTCCAGGAACCGATCGTCTGCATTGCTTTGATGCTACGGTCGTGGAGCTGCCGTGCAGACAGGTTGTTATTTCTTGTTCATGTTTTTTAAATGCTCTTTTAACACTGTCATATTTGTTTTACAATCTGCAAAATGACGATATCCAGAATCAAGAAGATAATATTCTTCTGTTTCACTTTCTTCTTTCGTCCATTCTATATAGTACGGATAATTCTTTACCACGATTGCATAGCCATCCGGCAGATCATAGCGATAAAATGTTTCTTCTGTGCACTCATTTCTACACCAAATGTTCCAGGACTTATAACTGTTTATAAACTCTTCTCTCTGCGTCATGTTCTTCATGACAGGAAGTTCCGGCTGTGTTATAACAGGTTCTTTATCTTCGATCCATCCGCATCTTCCATTACAGTCTATCTCACAGTCAGCACAGCATTCTACTGTTTCGCCACAGCCACAGCACACACAGGTTCCATTTGGATTTTTGCCTGTAATACAGCCTCTTTCATACGGCGGTACCTTTTTCTCCGGCGTTGGTTGCGACGTCGCAACAGACTTTTTCTTTTTCGATGTCTGCTCTTTTAACGACTTTTTATAATTTCTGATCTGCGATACTGTCATATCAGAAGTAACTCTGCGGCGTTCCTGTTCCTTTAACGGAAGCATTTCTACTAACTGAGAGTAGGAATATTTTTCATATCTGTCATCGATCCACATCTTTCTGGAATCCGCATCATCTTTTGAACAAAATTCATTCCATACCGAGATCACACGCGATACTGCAGATTTATCCATATGAAAGTTCTTTTCAATACACTCATAGAAATTGTCATATCCTAATTCTTCATGGTATCCGCACAGCTCCATCTCATGAAGATGAAACCCTAAACTTATGTATCTTTTTTTGACATCCGCTATGTCCTGTTTCACATAGTTAAATGAAGCAACTGCAAGTTCATTTACTTCATCTCCACAATAATCAGCGCCAAATACAATGTCTGTTGTTAAATCCATATCACCACCGCCCATAATTCGTATTCATCCCATGTCTACAAAAACACATACAATGTAAACAATATCATATCAGCAATAATTGCTGCTCCTATCGCCACGCACCCATTTTTACTAATCCAAGCAACGATAAATCCAATGATAAAATTAACAATTATCGCTATTATCGTAAAAGCTAAAATACTCATTTCACTCTCTCCTCTCCGACAACCATGTGGTCACCATGCCGTAATAATCAGCGTTCTTCCTACCACCATCCAATATTCCAGGATCCTGTAAATTCTATTGTTTCGACTTCTTCCTTTGGAATCGTGTATACTTTATCCTGATACCTAAATCTGTAATATTCTCTATGTTTTTCTATGTACCTTGCAAAGAAAACTGCCGACATACATTTATACAACTGGTCAGAATACAAAATCAGTTCGATATCATTGCCGCTACGCAATTTAAACAATATCTGATATCTGTATTTCTGTCCTGCATTTTTCTCCGACAAATCACGTACATATAAAATGACTGACCGATCAGGAAATACTATTGGATACATGATAATTACAAACACGATGCTTACTGTAATAATAATAATTTCTCTCATATAAAGGAGATCCTCCCATACCTATAAGGAACGACACAAATCAAGCAATGCAAGATTAACAATAAGTAATGCTCCTACCGCTACAACTTCTACATGTCCAATAACAGCGCTAGCTATTAAACAAAGACCTAATACTCCGATCATCAGACCAACAATCAATATTACCGTTAAGCAAACTAAACAAGCTAAACGCTTCATTTTACTCTCTCCTCTCCGACAGCCACGTGATCACAGCCGCTGTCACCACATCCTCCGGTTCCCATGAATCGGATATCTCTCGTTCTGTTCCCTGGAGCTGTTCACGTTCCCATCCGGATAATTGTTTTGCCGCATTTTGAAGTTCTTCATAAATAGATTCCGAAATGGAGATTGTTATCTCTCGTTTATTGTCCCGATCCATGTTGTCACCTGCTTTCTAATAGTTATTTTCCCCTCTTACTTTCATTTTAAATTGTTCCAATAACCCTCTGTATATAAAAAAAGCACTTCGGTTATCATGACTTACATAAAATCCTAATGGAAACGGTAATGTATTTTGTTCCATCGCACTTCTGATTGTATCAGCAGAAGTATTTAGTTCTTTTGCAGCCTGTTCTGGCTTTACCAGTTCAAACGGATTCATATTTTTCTCCTTTCCCGTTATGCAACTTTTTACTCAAAAAAATATTCGCCAAACTCATTGGCGGAAATATTCAATAATTCACATATTTTTTCTGCTTCATTTAAATTCATCGGTCTTCTATTGTTTATCTTTAAATTCAATGTCGATTGCGCAATCTCTAATTTATCAGCCACATCGCGCTGCGTAATTTGCATCTCAACCATTTTTCCTTTAATCTTACCTGTATTTATCATTTCCGATCTCCTTTCATCTGATACGGATTGTAGCACTATGCAACTTTTGTGTCAATAGCATAGTGCAACTTTTTTTCTTTTTTTCAATTTTGATTATTGCACTGTGCAATTTAATGTATTATAATACACATATACAGGAGGACACATACATGACTAATGTAGAAATTGGATACCGGATATATATGGCTCGAAAAGAAAATCATGCTACCTTAGAAGAAGTGGCAAAAAAAGTGGGCTTAGCAAAATCCACTATCCAGCGTTATGAAAAGGGACTTATTAACGATGTCAAACTACCAAATATACAATCTATCGCTAAAGCATTAAATGTAAACCCAAACTGGATTATTGGGAAATCAGAAGAAATGCATGTTCAAACACAAATTTATCCCAAAATTATAGATTACTATAATCAATTAAATGACTTTGGTAAAAAAGAAGCAACAAAACGTGTGGAAGAACTAACACATTTTTCCCAATATACTGAATCTCAAATACTAAACGCTGCTCACGAAAGAACTGATATCGACATTCCAACAGATATCGACACTTCCGACAATGATATTATGGATGACGAAAATTTTTAATAGAAGAAAGTTTAGAGTTATGATTAGATTATAAAAGCCTATAAAAAATACACTCAATTTCACTGTAAAGGGAAGATTCTTAAAGCTTAACAACAGAAAGGCAGCATAATAATGAAAATATCAAATATCTCCGCAAGATTAAAAAAAATTATGACCGATAACAATATGCGACAAGTTGATATTCTAAAAAGAGTTGAACCATATTGTCAAATATATAATATAAAAATGAACAAATCTGATCTTAGCCAATACGTTTCCGGTAAAGTTGAACCAAGTCAAGACAAGCTAGTAATACTTAGTATGGCATTAAATGTTTCCGAAGCATGGCTTATTGGATTTGATGTACCAACTCAACGCTACTCTACATTAGATACCACACCCCAAATTATGGATTACTATAATCAATTAAATGACTTTGGTAAAAAAGAAGCAACAAAATATCTAGAAGAACTAACGCATTTTTCCAAATATACTGATAACAATTTTGCGAATGAAGAAAATTTTTAACTAAAGAAAGGTTGGTGCAATGATTGGATTATGAAAGCTTATTAAAAGAATCTGACACACTTGGGCTCATTGTAAAAGAAAAACCTCTAAAATTTAATGATGGTCGCATAAAAGGATGCAAGATTGCTATACGCAAAGACATTCCAACAAGCATCGAAAAAGCCTGCGTACTTTCCGAAGAGCTCGGTCATTATTATACATCATCTGGAGATATACTAAATCAGCATGATCTTAATAACCGCAAGCAAGAATATAAAGCACGACTCGCTGCTTATGACAAAATGATTGGTTTAAAAGGCATTATTGATGCCTGCAAATATGGATGTCATTCAAGATATGATATGGCTGAATATTTAGGAGTCACCGAATCCTTTCTTTCAGATGCTTTAAATACTTACAAAGCCAAATACGGCACATATGTGACGCTAAATGATTATATTTTAATTCTTGACCCAACATTTGCCATTATAAAATTAATTTAACAATATCGCCCTTGGCATAAACACCAAAGGCGATACATATACACCGCTCTGAATGAACAGTGCCCTAAGCAAGCTTATTGTATCATTTAGAGCAGCCAAGCACAAGCAGAACAGACGTTTTGCATTGGCTGTTATTTTTATACCTAATTTTAAGGAGGATGGTACTATGAGACGTTCAAATGGAACCGGAGCAGTCGTAAAGTTACCCGGTCATCGGCGTAAACCTTACGCAGCAAGAATTACATCAGGCAAAACAATTACAGCTTCTGGAAATATTGCTCCAAAGCGTGTTTATCTTGGATATTTCCGCACCGCAAAAGAAGCACAGGAATATTTAAATCGATATGCACATTCTGAGGATCCGACAGAAAAAACAAATGTATCCGAAAAAACACTTGAATATCAAAAGACAAATGCATCAGTAAAATACTCTCCTACTTTCAGTAACGTATATGGCGAAACTATCGAATATCTAAAAAGCAGGAAACGTAATTACAGTGACTCTACATACAAAGCCTTAAATGCTGCATACAACAACTTATCTTCTCTTCATTCCTATAAATTCAGGAATATTGATTATCAGTTATTACAGGAAGCGATTTCTAAAAATGATACACTTTCAAAATCTTCTTTAAATAACATTCGTAATTTGTTAAAAAAAATGTATACGCTTGCCTTAAAACAAAAATATGTTACAGACGATATTTCCAAACTATGCGATTACGATTACACGACAGTATCAGATGAAAAGCACCATCCATTTACTCACGACGAAATAAATCTAATCCGCAATACTTCGCCTTCTCCTGAAAAAGATATGGTTTTAATTCTTTTATATACCGGAATCCGTGCAGAAGAATTTTTGATTTTAGAAAACAAAAATATACATCTTGATGACCAATATTTTATTACAGGTGTTAAAACAGATGCTGGTAAATCACGTATTATACCAATCCACAATGATATTTTGCCTATTATACAAAAATATTACAATCCCAAAAAGCATTACTTCTGGGACTTTAACGGAAGTCAACGAATTTACCAGACTTTACGCTGGCGTTTTGACCGTCTCATGAAACAACTAAACATAGACCATATTCCTCATGATACACGGCATACAACTGCTACTGCCATGCATAATGCAAATTTAGATATTATGTACATCAAACTAATACTAGGGCATCACATTAATGATATAACCCAACGTGTTTACATTCACTCAAACCCAAAAATCCTAGTGGACGAAATAAATAAAATGAAACTCTAGGTTACTATTTGTATATCACGCGTATATCACGTGTAGCCCACAACTCAAAGCAAGTTATTTCTAACAATGAAGAAACCCCGGTAACATCACTGTTCCGGGGTTCCTCCGAGGAGTTTAGTTATGAAAATGTTAATCTATATAAAGGAAATTGCGTCGAAAGAATTGTCGGGATGTACAGCCTTTATTCTATACAACCTTGTTTAACAACCCGCCTGGGTAAGCGTTGTTAACTTCTTTCGATGGTTACAGTATACGGAAAAAATATGTCTTAAGTGTGACGATTTTCGAAAAGATTTATAAAAATCCTTATTTTTGTTTTTATATTTTATTTATAAATACAATTCGTTCCACATGATAATTTATGTTATAATAAAATCCTAATGTAACAGACAGGAGGACTTTATATGACCGAAACACCTATATTTGAAAACCGGAGATACTGCGAAGAATGTCACTGTCTTCTTCCCACATCCTACGAGGGAACATTGTGTCCCCGCTGTTTAGAACAGGAACTTTTTCATCAGGTAAAAGAATATATTCAGACAAACAACGCCACCGCTTATGATGTTGCAACACATTTTCATCTGCCGCTCAGCCGCATTAAAGAATGGATTGATGACGGGATGATCGAATACAAAGACATTCCCGGCCACAAACTTTAAATGACTATTTCAAAAATCCATTGATAATCTGTTCTTCCGCTTCTTTTTCTGTAAGTCCAAGTGTCATCAGCTTGATCAGCTGCTCTCCGGCTATTTTTCCGATAGCAGCTTCATGGATCAGATTTGCGTCAATATTGTTGGCAGTCAGCTGCGGACTTGCAGTCACACAGGCGTTATCCATAATGATGGCATCACATTCACTGTGTCCTGCACAGGCTGCATTACCATTCATAACGGAGAAAAATTCCTGTTTTGATTCCCCTTTTGCAACAGAACGTGACACCAGATTCACACTGGAATTATCCCCGTTAATATCCACATGAAAATCTGTCTTTGCGTACTGTTTTCCGTGTGTCATGATCTTCTCATGAATTTCTAAAGATGCATTTTCTGCCAGATCTCCTCTCGTCACACGAACCGTGGAATCGATTCCTTTGATCTGTGTCGTCTCCATCTCCATATGTGCGCCCTCTTTTAAGTGGACGATGGTCTGCGGATTCATGATATTCTCTCCGTTGCCGTCTCCCTCGCCGTAATGGCGCTCAATGTAGCGGACTTTTGCATTTTTCTCCAGATAAAACGTATGCACACCGTCATGTTTGGAGGTATCTACACCACAGTTATGGATTCCGCATCCTGCCACGATCGTGACATCTGCACCCTCACCGATATAAAAATCATTGTAAACACATTCCTGCATTCCACTTTCACTCAAAAGAACCGGAATGTGTACACTCTCATTGACCGTTCCCGGTTTGATGATAATATCGATTCCATCCTTATCAGTCTTTGTTACAATATCAATATTTGCAGTTGTATTTCTTCCGAGTTTGGTTCCGTTGGCACGAATGTTATAGGCACCCTCCGGGATCTCGTGCAGTCCTGCCACCTGCTCTAATAAATTTTTCTGTATTAAATCCATTTTTATCCTCACTTCCTCATACTCATACATTACAGCTTGCTGGTCAGTGTCTCACAGGCCCCTGCTGTATGAAGCAGTTCCGGAAGTACTTCTTCCTTGGTTCCGATTGTCTTAACCTGTCCGTTTGCGATCACCACGATCTTATCTGCAATGTCTAAAATACGCTCCTGATGTGAAATGATAAGAATCGTTCCCTGAATCTCATCACGCATTTTTTCAAATACCCTGATCAGACTGTTAAAACTCCAGAGATCGATTCCCGCCTCAGGCTCATCAAAAATGGAAAGCTTTGTTCCGCGTGCCGTGATCATCGCGATCTCAATACGCTTTAACTCACCGCCTGAAAGACTGCCATTGATCTCACGGTCAATATACTCTCTCGCACACAGACCAACCTCCGATAAGATCTCACAGATCTCATTCACCGTCATCGTTCTTCCTGCTGCGATTGTGATCAGATCTTTGACTGTCAGTCCTTTAAAATGTACCGGCTGCTGAAATGCATAGCTGATGCCATGTTTTGCACGCTCGGTAATATCAAGTTCTGTAATATCCTCTCCATCTAAAATGATCTGACCGGATGTCGGCTTGATGATTCCGGCAATGATCTTTGCAAGTGTGGACTTTCCTCCACCGTTCGGTCCGGTGATCGCCACAAAATGCTCATCGATCGTAAGGCTGACATCTTTTAAGATCTCTTTGTTGTCCTGATTGTCCTCTACCTCATAAGTAATATTTCTTAACTCTAACATTTCTTCCTCCGTCTGCGTTTCGCCGCTTATCTTACCACGGAACGCGGATATTTTACCATAACTTCATCGAGCATCTCATCATCCGGCTCAAACTCATAACGCACAAGTCCTTTTTCGCCCTTTGCGATCAGCTCATACACCTTTGCCTCCGGGTCGCCGGAAGTCAGATTTTTATATGCCAGATTCTTGTCATTTTCGTATTTGTATACGCTTCTGTCACCTCTTGGAGCAAATCCAAGTACATCATCCATCTGCACGCTGCCGATGGCTTTACGTTTGCTTTTTGCCTTGATCCGTGCAAAGCGGAGCTCTCCATCATAATAGGTATATTCGTACTCTATATCCGAACGAAATGCCTGAAAATACCATACCAGTGCAAATGCGATTCCCGGGATCAGAAAAATAAACGGATTCACAAATGTAGCCAGCAAAAACATCAGGCAGGCAAGGATAAACCATGCTGTAGTTAACATTTTTTTGGAACCTGTTTTCTTTTTCGGAACGATCACTAATTTCTCATGCATATAATCTTCTCCTGTTTTCTTATATTTACCTGTTTTTTGACATACTCTTTTGGGCAGGCTGCCTTTTCCACCATCGTGGAACTGGTTCTATTTCACATACATCAGCATCTCTTTTGCAAGTCTGCCACAGGTCATACCTCTTATATTATCATGTAACAACTTGTCAGGCAAGGGCTGTCCCTCCATTCTCTGCATAAATACAGGAAATTTTATACATTTTTTATTTTTCTGTACATCGCACCTGTTATCGTGTAAAATAAAAAGAAATAGTTTTTTCGTAATTTTTCGCAGTTTTGCAACACATTTTTTACAAACAATAACTTTTTATCATGGAGAACAAAAAAATGATTAATTATCAATATGAAAAAGAAGCATTTTCCACATTTCAGGAAGGAATCCGCCGTGAATGGGCACTGACCAACGGCATCGGCGGTTATGCCGGAAGTTCCCTCATCGGTGCTCACAACCGGACGCATCAGGGTTATCTGATCGCAAGTCTGCACCCGCCGATCGAGCGTTATCTTGTTTTTTCAAAGATCAACGAATCCCTGTCCGTATTTGCAGCAGAAAACACCGGCAGTTCTGATGAAAAATTTCATCCCATTACGGACACGTTAAAAAAAGGATCTGTTCCAGCTGTATCTGCAGTGTATAACCTTGAGACTTCACAGCATAAGAAAAATGGCGAAACCTGTTACACACAGGGGCAGGAATATCTCGTCTCTTTTTCTTATGACGGAAGTGTTCACTACACATACCAGGCGGGCGATATCACGCTGAAAAAACATATCTGCTTAAAACATGGTGCCAATGTGTGTGCCATTGCCTATGAAATCGAAAATAATGGTCCGGATGCTTCTCTCACGCTGGTTCCGCTTTTTAATTTCCGTGAACACAGCGCATCCAGCCGCCCGGAAGATTTTCATTTTCGTACTTCCCTGATCGACAATTCACTCTGCCTGATCCCGGAAAGCCATCCTGATACTGCCATTTTGTTCCAGACCAGTGAAGGTATTTTTTCCGACCATACGCCTATGTTCGATATTGACATGCAGCTTCAGACCGAGGTCGATCTTGAGACGGACGGACTCGACTGTCATTATTGTCCACATGAAGTCACTGTTTTTCTTCCGGCGAAAAGCCACAAACAGATTTCCGTGCTCTGTTCCATGATCGCTGCCGATGAAACATTTACAGATATCACGGCAGATACCGCTTTTGACATTTTAAAAGAACGGGATGAGTATACAAAATCACTCTACGAAATGGCAGGTATCCACGATGATTTTGCAGATCGCCTGGTTCTCGCTGCGGATCAGTTTCTCTGTGACCGTGCTTCTACCGGCTATAAAACCGTGCTTGCTGGGCTTCCATGGTTTACGGATTGGGGCCGTGACACGATGATCGCATTTACCGGACTGACGCTCTGCACCGGGCGCAGAAAAGATGCAGAGGAAATCCTTTTAACTTTTTCCAAATACATCCGTCACGGGATCGTGCCAAACATGTTCCCGGATGACAATGCCGCTCCGCTTTATAATACAGCGGACGCTTCCCTGTGGTATTTTTATGCGGTATGGCAGTATCTGCAGTATTATCCGGATACCGCTGCCAATGCGTTTGTACAGGAAAATATTTATCCTCATTTGAAGGAAATCATTTCCGCTTACAAAAACGGCACAGATTTCAGTATTTATATGGAGGAGGACGGTCTCATCCATGCCGGAAGCGGTCTTGACCAGATCACCTGGATGGACGTGCGTGTCGGTGACTGGGTTGCCACCCCGCGCCACGGAAAACCGGTGGAGATCAATGCGCTCTGGTATAATGCGCTGAAGGTCATGGAGGAACTTGCCCGGCTGTATGAGGGAGACGATGTTTTGGTTACTGGCGGTTCTGCCACGAGTTCCAGCAGTGAAGTTTCGGTTACTGGCGTTTCCGCCACGGGTTTAGGCAGTCATGTTTCGGTTACTGGCGTTTCCGCCACGGGTCTGGGCAGTCATGTTATGACCTCCCACAATTATGCTGCGCTTGCGGAACTTGTAAAAGCATCTTTCTGCCAGAAGTTCTGGTGGGAAGAAAAGGGCTGTCTTTACGATGTCGTGGACGGGGATGAGCCGGATGACCATCTTCGCCCAAACCAGATCTATGCGGTGTCACTGCCTTTTACCATGTTATCGAAGGAGCAGGAAGCAAAAATCGTCGCATTTATCAAAGAACATCTTTACATCGGCTGCGGACTTCGTTCTCTCACCAGCGACCATTCAGACTACCACGGCATTTACTGTGGTTCCCTGCCAAAACGCGACGCCGCCTACCACCAGGGCACGGCATGGGGATTTCTGCTCGGCGGTTTTCTGTCCGCCTATGCCAAAGTCCACGATCACTCGCCGGAATGTACCAAAGAGCTGCTTTCCCTGCTTGAACCGGTACGTCATCATCTGACCGACAACGGCTGCATCGGCTCGATCTCCGAAATCTTCGACGGGGATGCACCTCACAATCCAAGAGGATGCTATGCGCAGGCATGGAGCGTCGGCGAGACACTGCGTGCTTATATGCAGGATGTGCTGCCGTATATGTAACTTCCGTCCTGCTATCCTGCTATACGCATGATATACAAATGTACTGATATGCGTTACCGTATAACATAATCTCTCGACAGCAAGGTCAAAAAACATATCACTTTACAATTTAACTGATGCACACAATGGGTGAAACCTCGGTATTTAAATCTGGTTTCACCCATTTTTTCTAACTATTTAATGACTTTCTATTGATTTTGGGCGAAATCTTCCTTTTTCTACTCATTTCGGCCTGGTTTTTCCGATTCTGTGGGTTATTCTGATTGATTTCACCTCTATTTCACCCATTCTACCCCATATTGAAGTATATTCCCGTAAAAACCGGACGAAATCCCTTTGTAATGTGCAGTTTTCGCCCATTCTGTTTCAAACTAAACGAATTGGGTTTACGTTACTTTTATTTTTGTGCGCTGCGCTGGCAATGTGGCATATGCTTGCTCTAAAATGACCCGTCTATGTTTTCCTAATTATTGCGAAAATTCATATTATTAAAAAAATTTGCATTTTCTGCTTGACAGCAAAGCCATTTTCCTTTAAAATAAGTTTTGTTGTGAGACGCCCAGTTAGCTCAGTTGGTAGAGCAGAGGACTGAAAATCCTCGTGTCTCTGGTTCGATTCCGGAACTGGGCATTCAAAGAAAATATGGGATATTAGCTCAGTTGGTAGAGCACTTGACTTTTAATCAAGTTGTCCGGGGTTCGAATCCCCGATGTCTCATTAGCTAAAAGATTGGAAGTGTTGAAAAATCAACACTTCTTATTTTTGTACATTAAAAAAATTGATTACACTTTGTTTAATTTAGCAAGTATCTTTGGTTGGCTACAGCTTGAGCTTGATTCAAGTCGATTCCCGTTAAGTAATTCTTTTCTGCGACGGTTGGACTATGTCCTAATAATGCAGATGCAATTAGAAGATTACCACCTTTTGAATTAACAAGGGAGGTGGAAACATTTCTTCTAAAGGAATGAGGATCTTTAATGATACCTTTTTCGCTTTTTATACCTAATTTTTGACAAATACCTTGATAAACAAGATAGACAGCTCTATTTGTGATAGGTGAAGTATTTTCCCTATTAGGAAACAGATAGTTGCTATCGGGATATCGTAATTGATATGTTATATTATAGATGGGGATAAAAATATTATTCCATAAAGTTGAATGATTAAAAAAATATGGTAAAATAGAAATAAAAAAGGAGGAGTTTGCCATGAATAAAAAATGGACAAAAAGTTTGTTAATGATACTTTTATGCGTTTGCTGTATGTTTATGTTTAAAAGCATAAAAGTAAATGCAGCAATGACGGATGAGGCAGAAGATTATGAGTTGGAGGAAGTTTATAATGGAACAATAACAAGTCCTTCACCATGGTATACTACACACAGATATTACAAATTTAGTATTTCTAAAAAGTCACATGTTACTTTAAGTGCAACAGTAGATTCCACTACAAATTATGGGATGTGTATATATAATTCAGATGGAAAAATTGTACTGAATGGTAATGATTTGCAATATGAAAGTAATGTAGCGACAGGAAAATTCAAAACTAGTCAGAGCAGGACTTTGCCGAAAGGAATATACTATTTAGATATTACAAAAGGTGGTACAGAAATAAGTACAGTATATTCTTTCAAAATCCAAGCAGAAAAACAGATTAAATTATCTAAAGGAACTATTAGCTCTTTAAAAAATAACAAAAAGGGTCAAATGACAGTTAAGTGTAAATCAGCAGTAAATGCGATTGGTTATAGAATCCAATATTCTACAAATTACAAATTTAAAAAGGGAGTAAAAACTGTATATTCACCAACGACAACTTATACAATAAAAAAATTAGCAAAGGGAAAAAGATATTATGTTAAGGTGTGTCCATATACAGTTTACAATGATGGTACATATGTATTTGGACAGAATTCATATGTAAAGCAAGTATTCATAAAGAAATAGGATGAGATTAAACAAGAGGTTGTTAGAACAAATGTGTCTAACAACCTCTGAATTCATTATATAGAATATGTGATTCCGTCAAGTGTTAGCAAGCAAACTTTCTTTGTGGAAAGCAAGCATTTGACAGAATGATTACACTAAGTAGATGATGTGTTGCAAATGCCCTTTCTATCAGTATTTGAACATCGAGACTTAGGTTCGAATCCCTGATGTCTCATTAACTAAAATACAGCGAAAAGCCAGTAGAACTAAGGCTTTCCGCTATTTTTTTGTAATTTTTGAAGTGGTTTAAAAACATTTTGAACATTTACCATACCCTTTATGGATTGCTTCTTGTTCAGTGAATAAAAAAGGAGGAGCCAGTAAAACGGGGGATGTTTTACTGGCTTTGTTATGAAAAAAAAGAAACTGTTTTATGTGAAAAAGGTTTATTTCCTTTTGACATTATTTATAGTAAACGAAGTTCATGATGGAATTGTGGTAAATTTTTGAAAAAAGTGTGATGTCCTGGTAAAGATTCGGTTACAATAACTGCACATGAAACGCTATTGTCTGAGGTGGGATGCTTGCGGTCTGTGCGGTTGCATGTGTAATGCGGACGCGCTGGCTGGGGCGGAGGGATGAAAGTGTGATCGGGCGGCCGGATGGATCGGAGAAGGTGGAATTTGAGATGACGTAGCGGACCTGGCTGTTGATGTCGTTTGGATTGCCGGTGTACAAAAAGCCATTTGCGGCGTCGATACTTGCAATCCTGCCGATCGAGGTTGCAATTTCAATTTGAGGGCGCCGCTTCTGTACCATGATCAGAAATGCATTTGCCTGTGGAGGGATGCTCCGTGTCATTGCAGAAGAGAAAACTGCAGTGATCCATGTTTGCGGGCGGATTTCCGACAGGGATATGACCTGACAGGATGAATCGAGGATGACAGTGTTCCGGTTGATATTTAAACGGAGCATCTGGATGTTGTCGGATTGCTGTCCGGGCGAGGCTGCATAAGATACGATGATATATCCGGTGGAAGTGTTGGAAAAAGCATTGACCTCCTCCACGAAAGCATTTGTGATCTGTGAAATATTACCCCGCCGGGAAAGTGTTCCTCTGGTCTCTGTGTTCATTGAAAGTCTCCAGTACAGTAAGCTATTTATTTTAGTATATGATGTGATGAATCAATGTGCGAGTATAAATTACGAGTGACAATAGTCGGTTGAGAATCAATAGAGAAGTTGTTGAGATAAATGATCAGAAAAATCTTTGAGTGATTGGGGAGAGGGATATAGCGGAATGCAGCGCAATATGTAATTTATTAAAGAATCGTATAAGATATTGCATAAGAAATGTAAACTTTTTTAGATATTTTGGACTATATTTTGGAATCAATTCAAGGTAAAAATAAAATAATTATAAACAAATGAAATATTCAATTCCCAAAACGTAAAAAAACTTACAAAAAACATAAAAAGAAATTGTATAAAATTACCAAAATGGGCTCCATGATTTTCACTATGACAAAAAATTGACAAGTGGAAAAATTTTCAATAAAATACAGCGAAGTGTAGGAAAGAAGGGAAGTGAGAATACGGAGGAATTATCGAAAGCGCTGATGGAAGAACTTAATTGTGAGACAGCATTCACGATTCCGGTATTTGGAGGTATTCCGGTTGCCGAATCAGTGGTAGTGACATGGATCATTATGGCAGTTCTTTTGGTAGCAGCATTTTTCTTAGGAAGAAACCTGCGTGTAGAGAACGTAGGAAAACGTCAGCTGGCAGTGGAGACAGTTGTTGGTGGACTGCATAACTTCTTTTACGATTTGCTTGGAGAGGAAGGAAAACGTTATATTCCTTATTTAATGACAGTAGGAATTTATATTGCAGTTGCTAATATGATCGGACTGTTTGGACTGAAATCCCCGACAAAGGATGTCGGTGTTACCGGTGCGCTTGCATTGATGAGCATTGTACTGATCGAGTATTCGGGAGTACGTGCAAAAGGAATGAAAGGTTTTCTGAAGAGTTTCGCCGAACCGATTCCAATTATGTTACCAATGAATATATTGGAGATATTTATCCGTCCATTATCATTGTGTATGCGACTTTTTGGTAACATTTTAGGGGCATTCGTCATTATGGAGCTGATCAAGATCGTGGCACCGCTTTTAGTACCGGTTCCACTCAGTCTTTATTTTGACTTGTTTGATGGATTCATTCAGGCGTATGTATTTGTATTTTTAACATCCTTATTTATTAAGGAAAGCATCGAGTAAAAAAAGTAAAAACAAAAAAGGAGAAATTTATCATGACATCATTAATCGCAATTGGAGCAGGAATCGCAGCATTAACAGGTATTGGAGCAGGTATCGGTATCGGTCTTGCAACATCTAAGGCAACAGACGCTATCGCAAGACAGCCGGAAGCAGACGGAAAGATTACAAAAGCATTATTACTTGGTTGTGCACTTGCCGAAGGTACTGCAATTTTCGGTATGGTTGTTGCAATTTTAATTATCTTATTCTTAGGTTAAGGAAAGGGTCTGGTAGAGAATGCAATTATTAAGAATAGATTGGAACGTCGTCTTTACCATCATTAACCTGATCGTTCTGTATCTGGGACTTCGTAAGTTTTTAATTGGTCCTGTCACGAATGTTATGGAGCAGCGTAAGCAGATGATCGAAGGTCAGATCGCAGATGCCAACAAATTAAAGGCAGAAGCGGGAGACTTAAAGAAACAGTATGAGGGAATGCTTGCACAGGCGCATGAGGAATCTGCAGAACTGCTTGAGAAAACTCGTAAGAGTGCACAGGCAGAGTATGAGAACAGAATCAATGTGGCGGATGCGGAAGCAGAAAAGATCATCGAGAATGCCCATAAGACCGTGGAACTCGAACGTGACAAAACTGTGCAGGATCTTCAGTCACAGATTGCAGTTCTTGCAGTGGCAGCAGCAGGAAAAGTACTTGGTGAGGCAAGTACGAACGAGAATAACCGGTTACTGTATCAACAGTTTTTGACAAAAGCAGGTGGTGTGAATGACGCAGACAGCAAATAATTATGCAACGGTTCTCTTAGAACTTGGTGTGACAAGAGAAGCTGTTGATGAGACAAAAGAGATTCTTTCTCTGACCCAGGATCTGCCGAAGAGTTTAAAAAGCCCGGTTGTGTCAAAACAGGACAAACATAAGCTGATCGACCGGATTTTTCCGGAATCAATGAAAAATTTTCTGAAGGTGGTTTGCGATTACGGTGAGGCAGATCTCCTTGAGGAAATTTTTGCCGCATATGATGTAGTGGAAGCGGAGAAAAATGGTATCCTTCAGGCAAAACTGGAGTATGTCTTAGAGCCGACAGAGGATGAAGTGGCACAGATGAAGGCATATCTTGCAAAGAAATATCAGAAAGATAAAGTTGCGCTTGCATTGGAAAAGAAGCCGGAACTGATCGGTGGATTTGTACTGCGGGTAGGAGATATAGAAGAAGATTACAGCATGAAAGGGCGCTTAAATCGGTTAGAGAGAAGATTAGCGTGGAGGTGATAACGTGGGTTCTATCAGTTCAGAAGAGATTATATCTATCCTGAAAACAGAAATAGAGAACTATGACATGGTAAGCAAAGACCAGGAAGTCGGAACTGTCATCTGGGTCGGTGATGGTATCGCAACGATTTATGGTATTGAGCATGCGATGTATGGTGAGATCGTTATCTTTGAGAACGGTGTCCGCGGAATGGTACAGGATATCAAACGTGATCAGGTAGGCTGTATTATTTTTGGTAAAGACACAGAGATCAAAGAGGGAACGAAAGTAACCAGAACTAAGAAAAAAGCAGGTATTCCGGTAGGTGATGCTTACCTTGGAAGAATTATCAATGCCCTTGGAGCCCCGATCGATGGAAAAGGTGAGATCAAAGCAGATGATTACCGTGCCATCGAGCAGGAAGCACCGGGTATCGTAGACAGACAGTCCGTAAAACAGCCAATGGAGACAGGTATCCTTGCGATCGACTCCATGTTCCCAATCGGACGTGGACAGCGTGAGCTGATCATCGGTGACCGTCAGACCGGTAAAACATCGATCGCAGTAGATACCATCTTAAACCAGAAAGGCAAAGATGTTGTCTGCATTTACGTTGCAATCGGTCAGAAGGCATCTACGGTTGCAAAATTGGTGAATACACTGACAAAGAACGGTGCCATGGATTATTCCATCGTGCTTTCCTCGACAGCGAGTGAATCTGCATCCTTACAGTACATCGCTCCGTATGCAGGAACAGCACTTGCAGAGTACTTCATGTACAAAGGAAAAGATGTCCTGATCGTATATGATGATCTCTCCAAACATGCAGTGGCATACCGTGCACTGTCATTACTTTTAGAGCGTTCACCGGGACGAGAGGCATATCCGGGAGACGTATTCTATTTACATTCAAGATTATTAGAGCGTTCCAGTAAGTTAAACGACGAGTTAGGCGGAGGTTCCATTACCGCACTGCCGATCATCGAGACACAGGCAGGCGATGTTTCCGCTTATATTCCTACGAACGTTATTTCCATTACAGATGGTCAGATTTTCTTAGAGAGTGATCTGTTCAACTCCGGTATGAGACCGGCGGTCAACGTAGGTCTTTCCGTATCCCGTGTAGGTGGTGCGGCACAGACAAAGGCAATGAAAAAAGCATCCGGTACGATCCGTATCGATCTGGCGCAGTACCGTGAGATGGAAGTGTTTACACAGTTCAGCTCCGATCTGGATGATATGACGAAAGAGCAGTTACAGTATGGTAAAGGACTGATGGAGCTCTTAAAACAGCCGCTCTGCCATCCGATGAGCCTCGCAGATCAGGTAATTACACTGGTTGCAGCAAACAAACGTCTGCTTTTGGATGTGGATATCAAACAGATGAAAGAGTTCCAGGGAAGATTACTGGATTTCTTTAAAATCGAGCATAAAGATGTCGTTGATGCCATCAACGAGAAAAAAGTGCTGGATGATGGGATTACAGAAAAGATCGTAGAGGCAGTCAAAGAATTTAAGAGCAGGTGATAGAGCATGGCAAATACCAAGGAAATTCAGAAACGAATGAAAAGTATTCAGGATACGATGAAGATTACGAGTGCCATGTATATGATTTCCTCTGCAAAGTTAAGAAGTGCAAAGCAGAAGCTCGAAAATACAGAGCCGTATTTCTATGCGTTACAGTCTGCAATCTCACGACTGCTCCGTCATATTCCGGATGCTAAGAGCCGGTATTTTGACCAGCACGAGGAGATTCCGGACGACAAAAAACGCAGGGGATACATTGTGATCACTGCAGATAAGGGACTGGCAGGTGCGTACAACCATAACGTCATTAAAATGGCGCATGAACTGTTTGAGCAGGGTGAAAACAACAAACTGTTCGTCGTCGGAGAGCTTGGAAGACAGTATTTTACCAAGGAAGGGTTAGAGGTAGATACCGAGTTTAAATATACGGTGCAAAATCCTTCCCTGCACAGAGCCAGAGTTATCACAGAACGTATTCTGGAGTTATACAATAACAACGAATTGGATGAGGTATACATCATTTATACGAAAATGGAGAATTCATTTTCCATGGAAGCGGAAATGATGAAACTGCTTCCACTGGTAAAAGAGGATTTCATGGGGAAAGCTCCTGTTGATATTTATCAGGAGGAGATCAAGGCAGATACGACCATGCAGGATATTTTAGAGCATGTTGTGCCGAACTATGTCAACGGATTTATTTACGGTGCACTCGTGGAGTCATTTGCCAGTGAGCACAATTCACGAATGATGGCGATGCAGGCGGCAACAGACAGTGCAAAAGAGATGCTGCAGACTTTGTCCATTGAATACAATCGTGTGCGTCAGGCTGCGATTACCCAGCAGATCACAGAGGTAATCGGCGGTGCGAAGGCACAGAAGAAAAAGAAGAAAAAATAGGAAGGGGATGTAAAAGCGGAATGAAAACAGGAAAAATCGTGCAGGTCATGGGACCTGTTGTAGACGTTGAATTTGAAGATAATGACCTTCCGTTTATCAAAGATGCGCTTGAAGTAGACAACGGCGGAAAACGCTGTGTCATGGAAGTTGCACAGCACATCGGCAATAACACAGTACGTTGTATTATGTTAGCTGCCAGTGAGGGACTTCACAAGGACATGGAAGTTGTTGCTACGGGAAGCGGCATTACGGTTCCGGTCGGACAGGGCACATTGGGGCGTCTGTTCAATGTATTAGGAGATACCTTAGACGGCGGCAAGACTTTAGAGGGAGAGAAACACTGGTGTATCCACAGAGATCCGCCATCTTTCGAGGATCAGAGTCCGGTCGTTGAGGTACTTGAAACAGGAATCAAGGTCATCGACCTTTTAGCACCGTATGCAAAAGGTGGTAAGATCGGTCTGTTCGGTGGTGCCGGAGTTGGTAAAACGGTATTGATCCAGGAGCTGATCCGTAACATTGCAACTGAGCACGGCGGATATTCCATTTTTACCGGTGTTGGAGAGCGTTCGAGAGAGGGTAATGACCTCTGGTCCGAGATGAAAGAATCCGGCGTACTCGAAAAGACAGCCTTAGTGTTTGGTCAGATGAACGAGCCGCCAGGAGCACGTATGCGTGTTGCTGAGACAGGACTTACCATGGCAGAATATTTCCGTGATGAGGAGCATCAGAACGTGCTTTTATTCATTGATAACATTTTCCGTTTCACACAGGCAGGTTCTGAGGTATCCGCTCTGTTAGGACGTATGCCGTCAGCCGTTGGTTATCAGCCGACTTTAGCAACTGAGATGGGTGAATTACAGGAACGTATCGCATCAACCAAAAACGGTTCCGTTACTTCCGTACAGGCAGTCTATGTGCCTGCAGACGACTTAACTGACCCGGCGCCTGCAACGACATTCGCACATCTGGATGCAACGACCGTTCTTTCCAGAAAAATCGTTGAGCAGGGTATTTATCCGGCAGTTGATCCGTTGGAGTCAAACTCACGTATTCTTGAGGAGGATGTTGTCGGAAAAGAGCATTATGAGACAGCAAGACGTGTACAGGAGATTCTTCAGAAATACACAGAGTTACAGGATATCATTGCAATTCTCGGTATGGAGGAGCTCTCTGAGGAGGATAAATTAACTGTTTACCGTGCAAGAAAGATTCAGAAGTTCTTATCCCAGCCGTTCCATGTTGCAGAGAACTTTACCGGTGTACCGGGCAAATATGTGCCGTTAAAAGATACAGTACGTGGATTTAAGGCAATCGTTGACGGTGAGATGGATGAATATCCGGAAGCTGCATTCTTTAACGTAGGAACGATCGAAGATGTCATTGAGCGGGCAAAGACAATGGGTAATACCGGTTCCGCCAGCTAGGAGGGAGGAACATGAATACATTTAGCTTAAAAGTAATTGCCTGTGATAAGGTATTTTACGATGGAAGATGTGCACAGGTAGTCCTGCCGCTCCATGATGGTTTAAAGGCGATCCAGGCGCACCATGAAAATATGGTGTTTGCCGTGGAGGTCGGAGAGATCCGTATCTTAGAGGAAAACGGAAACACGATCTACGGTGTTACGGGAACCGGGTTTGCGCAGATCATCAACAACCGTGCAACAGTCATTGTAGACACCTGTGAATCACCGGAGGAGATCGATGTAAGACGTGCGCAGGAAGCAAAAGAGCGTGCGGAAGAACAGCTCCGCCAGAAACAGAGCATTGAAGAGTATCATCGCTCCAAAGCCTCATTAGCGCGTGCTATGGCACGTCTTAAGGTGGGAAGCAAGGATAAACCGATCGGCTATTAATGACGGGCATCTGAAGGCAGACAGCCGGTTGGTTACTGATGGCGGACTTTCGAGGGCAGACAGCCGTATACTTCTTTGAACATACGGTTGAATACCTTATAGTTGATAAAACCGTGGCGTTCCATGATCTGTGTAATGCTGTCGCCGGTCTGCATGAGGTCAGAATAAATATGGGAAAGCCGTACCATGTTGACGTATTCTAAGAAGGTGAATCCCATGTTTTTCTTAAAGAAACGGCAGAAGTATTCGGGATTGAGTGCAAAACGGTCTGAGATATCCGAGAGGGAGAGCGGTTCCATATAATGCCTTTCCACATAAGTTATGATATCTTTCAGCCTTGTGAGCGTTTTGGTATCCTGCGAGACGGTACTCTGTGACTGTGGCAGGACGTAAGAAGTATAAAGTATATAAAGAAAATGATGAAGGTGGCTGCCAAATAAAAACTGGTAGCCATTTTTTTCATTTTTATATAAGTAACCCATGGTCAGTAAGTGATCCCGCATTTCGCAGAATACGGGGTCATTTTTATATTTTTCCGCAGAAAAGTATTCCTGAAAACGGATGGAGGCAAAACCGGGAAGCATCTGGTTAAAGAAGTCAAACGGGATCTGCAGCAGGTAGGTTTCCGTTCTGCCGATCGTGCGGGTGTAATGGATGTCACCGGAATTCACCAGAAAGATATCGCCTGTGTGCAGCAGGAAGGATTCCTCGCGGCAGATGACATGCATGGAACCGGAGGAGATGTATAAAATCTCAACGTGTGCGTGCCAGTGGCTGGGCACGAGCTGGTTGTCGGACTGGTAGATGTCGAAGTAGACGGGGAGTTTGGGTTTGGAGGTGATGATTTCGTGGGTGGTCATGGTGGTTGGGATTCCTTTCTTTTGAGGTAAAGTGTTTATGGCATGCGTGGGTTTTGGCGAGCCTTCCTGCGGTCTGTATGGCGCCGGAGTGTCCGGGTAAGACGGCTCCACCTTACCCGGACACCCCGGCGCCGTACAGACCGCAGGGCATGTTGGAAAGCCATCCGGAAAATATGTGCGGCAGTCCTTGTAAAATACGATAGGACTGATTCTGCCAACTTTGTTGTTAAGCTCATAATAAGTCAATATCGACCGAAATACAAGTCATTATCTGCCTTGAAATTAAGGTGTGGGGTAAGTATGATAAGAACATAGAAAATGATAAATAATCAGAGACGTAGAGAGTTGTAAGAAAGACAACTTATTTGGAAAGAAGTAAAAAAATTTATCAGTGGACGTAGTTGGAAGTAAAATCTTCTAATTTCATTAGGAACCTAACGTCGTTGGAAACAAAACTCATCAATAACCTGAACCCGTTGGAGGCAAAACTCCCCAACAACCTGCATCTGTTGCGAGGGATATACAGATTTATAAGAAGGTGCTGGGGAGCCGTCGGTCCTTAGCGACCGTATTTTGGTCGCTTAGTACCGCTACGAGCGACACGCAGCGAGAGCGTGCCTTCGTTAAATCTGTGTATGCCTCACAACATTCACAGTCTAAAGAGGAGTTTTGCCTCCAACGCTCACAGCCTAAAGAGGAGTTTTGCCCCAACGCTCACAGCCTTCGGAAGAGTTTTGCCCCCAACGCTCACAGCCTTCGGAAGAGTTTTGCCTCCAACGCCCACCCACCAAATATTTCAAAAAGGAGCCCACAATCATGGAAAAATGGCAAAGATCACTTTATCAACCCAACCTCCCTCTCGGAGCTGACGGCACCAAAGTCACCGCCTCAAAAGCACACATCACCCTGTCAAAAGAAGCCGCCAAAGAAGGCATGGTTCTTCTAAAGAACAATGAAAGCCTTCTCCCATTTCAGGCAGGCACCAAACTCGCCCTGTTTGGAAAAGGCAGTTTTGACTATGTCAAGGGTGGTGGCGGAAGCGGAGATGTAACCGTTGCTTATACGACAAATTTGTATGAGGGATTCAAGAAGCTGCCGGAAAAAGTAGAAGTGTATGAGGCACTCTCTGATTATTACCGTAAAGAGGTAGAAAAACAGTACGAGGCAGGAGCAGAACCGGGAATGACAGTAGAGCCTGCGTTTCCGGAAGAAACTGCAAAAAAAGCGAGAGCGTACACGGACACGGCAGTGATCTGCATCAGCCGTTTTTCCGGGGAAGGCTGGGACAGAAAGAGTTCTTATGATAAGGAGATGGATGAGTCGGTACAGACAGATCCGCTGCTGGAAAAGGCAGAGCGCATTTTTCCAGACGGAGACTTTTACCTGACGAAGGAAGAGAGCGCGATGGTGGAACAGGTGCAGCAGTTGTTCCCGAAGGTGGCAGTCGTTATGAATGTCGGCGGCATGGTCGATACGGACTGGTTTGCAGAAAATGAAAAAATTCAGGCGGTGCTGATGGCATGGCAGGGGGGTATGGAAGGCGGAAGCGCAGCAGCAGAGCTTCTGTGCGGCGTCGGCAGCCCATCCGGAAAACTTTCCGACACATTTGCAAAGAAACTGGAAGACTATCCGTCATCGGAGACATTCCATGAATCGGTAAAATATGTCGATTATAAAGAAGATATCTACGTCGGCTACCGCTATTTTGAGACAATACCGGGGGCTGATAAAGCCGTCAATTATCCGTTTGGCTACGGTCTTTCCTACACGACTTTCGAGCGTGCGTTAGTATCTGCGGAAGAAAAACAGGGTGTGATCCGCATGCGTGTCAATGTGACCAACACCGGAAAATATCCGGGAAAAGAAGTCATGCAGTTATATGCGCAGGCACCGCAGGGCGTACTTGGAAAGGCAAAGAGAGTCCTTGCAGCATTTGAAAAAACACGACTGTTAGCACAGGGAGAAACGCAGCTTCTGACGTTAGAGGCACCGGTGGCACAGCTTGCATCCTATGATGATCTGGGAAAAATTCAGAAATCTGCCTATGTGCTGGAAAAAGGTAAGTATCAGTTTTATCTTGGCACGTCCGTGCGGGAAACAGAGCAGGTATTTTGTTTTACAATGCCAGAGGATACCGTAACAGAGCAGCTTACCGCAAAACTGGTTCCGACTTCACTTGCGGAGCGCATGCTCTCCGATGGAAGTTTTGAAAAACTGCCGCAGTCCAAACCGAATGATCCGGATTACTCCGCAATCAAACGTGTTCCGAGGGAGGAAAGCGATGGATTTTCACCGGCTGTCCGCGCACTGCCGGGACATCAGATCTGGTCACAGCCGTATAAGAAAGACGCACATATTTTTATGGAAGTTGCAGAAGGAAAGATCACACTGGATGAATTTGTGACACAGATGACGGATGAGGAACTTGCGCATATTTTAGGCGGACAGCCGAATACCGGTGTGGCAAATACATTTGGATTTGGAAATATGCCGGAGTATGGAATCCCGAATATTATGACGGCGGACGGACCTGCCGGACTCCGCATTGAGAAAAAATGCGGCGTAGTTACGACGGCGTGGCCGTGTGCGACACTTTTAGCATGTACCTGGAACCCGGATGTGTTATATCAGGTTGGTGCAGCAGGTGCCGCTGAGGTGAAGGAAAATAACATTGCCGTCTGGCTGACGCCTGCGGTCAATATCCACAGAAGTCCGCTTTGCGGAAGAAACTTCGAGTATTATTCGGAAGACCCGTATCTGACCGGAAAAATGGCTTCTGCAATGGTAAAGGGAATCCAGTCAAAACATATCGCTGCAACGGTCAAACATTTCGCCTGCAACAATAAGGAGACAAACCGTAAGGAAAGCGATTCCAGAGTGTCCGAGCGGGCAGCAAGGGAGATTTATCTAAAGGCGTTTGAGATCATTGTAAAAGAGGCAGATCCGTGGTGCATTATGTCATCTTACAATATCGTAAACGGACACAGAACTTCTGAAAACCGTGAGCTTTTAGAGGACATCTTAAGAGGTGAGTGGAATTATCAGGGAATGGTCACGACCGACTGGTGGACAAGCGGTGAGCATTATAAAGAAGTAAAAGCGGGAAATGACATCAAGATGGCATGTGGATTCCCGGAGAGTCTGCTCCGTGCAAAAGAAGCAGGAGTGCTGACAAGAGAAGAGATGGAGATCTGCGCAAAGCGTATTTTAGGATTAATACTGAAAATCGACTGAGATCAGACGAAAAACAATCATAGACAAAAACAATGACAGGCTAAAAAGATAACAACAGATATATAGTGTGAAAATAAGATTTTTCACACGCAAGATTTGTGCTTACGCACAAACTTGAGATGCAAATGAAAACGTTGTTTTCATTGAAAGACAGCGCAAGAATGGAGATTAAAATGGAGGATTATCATGGGTAACAGTGGAATCGGTGTTCCGCTGCCGGAACTGGCAGCATACTGTAGAGAGGCAGCAGCAGAGGGAGCCGTGCTTTTAAAGAATGAGGGGCATATGCTTCCGGTCAAAAAGGATGAGACAGTTTCTATTTTCGGGAGAAGCCAGATTGAGTATTACCGGAGTGGAACCGGTTCAGGTGGAGCGGTCAATGTGCCGTATGTCAAAAATATTTTAGACGGAATCAAAGAAAACAATGCGTTCCCTGTAAATGAGGAACTGGTAGAAACCTATAAAGAATGGTTAAAGGAGCATCCGTTTGACAACGGAGGTGGTGGCTGGGCGGCAGAGCCGTGGCATCAGGAAGAGATGGAAATCACCGACGAGATCGCACGCCGCGCAGCAGAAAAGTCTGAAAAAGCTATTTTTCTGATCGGAAGAACTGCCGGTGAGGATAAAGATTACGAGGATACGGAAGGCAGTTATCTTCTGACAAAACGGGAGAAAGAAAATCTTCGCATCGTAACAAAATATTTTGACGAAGTGGCAGTGCTTTTAAATGTGTCTAACATCATTGATATGAGCTGGACGAAAGATGCGGCATATCAGGATCACATCAAAGCGATTTTTTACATCTGGCAGGGTGGTATGGAAGGCGCGAACGCCGTTGCAGATCTGTTATCGGGCAGAGTGACACCATCCGGAAAACTGACGGATACGATTGCGGAGAAACTTTCTGATTACCCGGCAGCAGACCATTTTGGAAGTAAGACAGAAAATATTTATGCGGAAGATATCTATGTCGGCTACCGTTATTTTGAGACATTCGCACCGGAAAAAGTAATGTATGAGTTTGGTTTCGGTTTATCTTATACGGAATTTTCCATGGAGACGGTAAAAGCGGAGAGTACAGGAAATGGAAAAGATGCAAAGATCGCACTCAGTATCCGTGTGAAAAATACCGGGGCAGCAGCCGGAAAAGAAGCTGCACAGGTTTATGTGTCCGCCCCACAGGGACAGCTTGGAAAACCGGCAAAGGTATTGTGCGGATTTGCAAAGACAAAACTGCTTGCTCCGGGCGAGGAGGAAGTACTTGAACTTACCATTCCGGTAAGCCGGTTTGCTTCCTATGACGACAGCGGTGTGACTGGTCATAAGTCCTGCTATGTCTTAGAGGAAGGTCTGTATAAGATCTATGTTGGAAACAGCGTCAGATGCACAGAAAAAGCCAATGTGGACGGAAAAGGCGGTTATGAGGTTTCTTCCTGTATCGTCACAGAGGAGTTGGAGGAGGCGCTTGCGCCGACAAAAGAATTTTTGCGTCTTAAGACAGACAGACAAAAGGAGGACGGGGTGTTTGCCCGTGCATATGAAAAAGCACCACAGCAGATGGTTGATCTGGCAGAGCGGATCAAAAGCCGTCTGCCAAAAGAACTGCCACAGACCGGAAATAAAGGAATTACCTTACAGGCGGTTGCAGAGAATATCAAAAATGGCAGCAGTGTGGAAGAAGAATTGGACGCATTTGTAGCACAGTTTACCAACGAGGAGTTAGCCGTGATCGTCCGCGGCGAGGGAATGAGCAGCCCGAAGGTAACACCGGGTACAGCATCCGCATTTGGCGGTGTCAGCGACAGCCTGCATGGTTATGGTATCCCGATTGCCTGCGCATCCGATGGCCCGTCCGGCATCCGTATGGAGAGCGGATTAAAGGCAACACAGCTCCCGATCGGAACACTCCTTGCATGTTCCTTTAATATTCCAATGATGGAAGAATTATATCAGATGGAAGGCAGGGAATTAGTTGGAAACGAGATCGACACCCTGCTTGGACCGGGGATCAATATCCACCGCTATCCATTAAATGGACGTAACTTTGAGTATTTCAGTGAAGATCCGCTTGTGACAGGACAGTTTGCGGCGGCAATGACAAGGGGAATCCGAAGTGCCGGTTCTTCTGCGACCGTGAAACATTTTGCAGCGAATAATCAGGAGACGGAAAGACATAATGTAAACTCCGTTGTATCTGAGCGGGCACTCCGTGAAATCTATCTGAAAGGTTTTGAGATTGCCGTGAAAGAGGGAAATGCAAATTCGATCATGACCTCTTACAACCCGGTCAACGGACACTGGACGGCATCCAATTATGACTTAAATACGACGATCCTGCGTGGCGAGTGGGGATATCAGGGAATTGTTATGACAGACTGGTGGGCAAAGATGAATGACGTTGTAAACGGCGGGGAGGCAGACCGCAGATACACCTCATTCATGGTTCGTGCACAGAATGACTTATACATGGTAGTCAACAATAATGGTGCTGCCATCAACGCAGCGGGCGATGATACCGTAGAAGCGCTGGAGGCGGGAAAACTCACTGTTGGAGAGTTACAGCGCTGTGCGAAAAACATCTGCCGTTTCCTGATGGGAACACCTGTGATGAAACGTCCGTTAAAAGATTTTGATCCACTGCTTACAGTTACTGCAAAAGAAGCAGTAAATACAGACGGAAAGCAGGTCTGTGCACTGCAGAGCGGAAACCGGATCGAGGCAGGAAAGTTTGAAAACACAGTCCTTTATGTGGAAAAAGAAAGCATTTTAAACGTTAATGCACATTTCTGTTTCCCGGTGGAAGGATTAGCACAGGGAGCTGCCAATCTGTATCTGAATGGAGAACTGATGGCAACCGTCCAGACAGGTGGAACCGGAGAGCGTTTCCTGACACAGCGGATGTGCCGTGTGAAATTTATGCCGGGGTATTATGAACTGAAAGCAGAGTATGTGACACCGGAACTGAAGTTGGACTGGATTGAGTTAGAGTAAAATTTATTATCTGAATTTATAAAGTAAAAGTATACAATTTTATTCTCATAAAACAACTTAAAAAAGCAAAAATTAAGTAAAAACTCTGAAAATTTACAAACTAATATAAGCTTAATTGACAATGTTTTTTAAAGTAACATATAATTAAAAGACAAAGTGCATAAAGCTAATAAATGTATTGGAGGTAAGTTTATGAGAAAACGTTTTATGGGAAAACGACTTGCAGCCGCTCTTTTAGCGGCTGCAGTTGCGTTTTCAAGCGGCAATTTTGCAGGGGGATACGAGTATGTCTATGCGGCAGAAGCGAGTGTGTTTTATACCGGGACAAACACAGTAACAAAAGACAAACTGGATCTTGCAACAGAGGATTGGGATAATCCGCCAATGATCACTTATGATGAAAGTATTGCAGATTGTGTGACAACGAAAGATTTCACAATGAAGGCAGATATTACACTGGATGATGAGGCGTACGCATCATTGGGTACCGGGGAAAGTTACTTAAAGGTTCAGGGTATCGTGAAGCTGGGAAGTGAGTGGACATGGACAGACAGTCAGGATATCCCGTATTTACAGCAGAGCAGTTTTTCAGAAGATACACATAAAACAACGATTACGATCAAGTTTGAGGATAAGGATGCAGATGATTTAAAAGGTGTATATTTCCGACTGATTGGTCAGGGCTTTTCAGGAACATGTACATTTTCCAATGTTACATTAAGCGGTGTGGCAGAAGCGCAGCCGGAACTGCCTGCAAAAGATCCGAGTGTGATCGATGATTTTGAATCTGCAGAGACAGGAAGCAGTGCAGGCTGGGAGCAGGAAGGCGGCTGGCAGTACGACAATGCGGTAGGAATCAGTGTAGCTGAATTTCAGGGAAGCAAAATGTTAAAGGCAGATCTCGATTATACCGGTTGTGAAGGTTTTACATGGAGTGAGGCAAAGATTAAAAAGTCGTTTGCAGAAGGACTCGATGTATCGGCTTATAATGTTTTAAGCTATGAAATGATCTATCCGGAAGCTTTTGACGGTTCTTTTAAGGCAAAGATTTTTGCAAAAAACGGAGCAGATGATGTGGAGATCATCAACAAAGAAGCAAAGATCGAAACGTCAGATCTCGGTGACGGATATAAGAAAGCAGTGGTCACTGTCAAATTCTCACCAAACACTGCAAAGATCACGGATCTGATGATTGGAACAGTTGGTGTGAGCACTGCCTTTTTGGGAAGCGTATATCTGGATAACCTGACTTTATCCCAGTATAATGCAGCGGGCGATTATACGGAGATCACAGAGACGGCAGGAGAGGCTGTGCTCGCAGATATGTCCAGTATGCCGGAAGAAGTAACACTTTCGGATGTGAATGCATCAGGTTCAGCAAAAGCGTTATATGCATATTTAAAAGGACTGGATGCTGCTGACCAGGTATTATTCGGACATCAGAATGACACAAGCAAGCATGTTTCAACCAGAGACGGTGTCTATTCGGATACAAAGGACGTGACCGGAAGTATTAGTGGTCTGGTCGGAATCGATTCGCTGGCACTGACAGGCGTGGAACTTGGAATTGATAACGTAGATGATGCAGTTCAGAAATCTATCGAGATCAGCAAGGCAGCAGCTGCAGAGGGTGCAATCATTACATTATCCACCCATATGCCGAATATGAGCAATGAAAAAATCATTGCAACACCGGATGCGGCGAGAAAATATGATTTTTCACAGTGTGATTTTTCGGAGGCAAAAGACCTGAGCAATAACTGCTCCACAGAAGTACTTCCGGGTGGAAAATACAATGCGCAGTTTACAACCTATCTTGATATCATTGCAGATTACGCAAACGGACTTGGCGATATTCCTGTTTTATTCCGTCCATTCCATGAAAATACAGGCGGATGGTTCTGGTGGGGTGCTGCGACAACCGATAAAGAGACATACCGTGCGCTGTTCCTGTACACACAGGATTATCTGGCATCAAAGGGAGTACACAACTTTATTTATGTATATTCCCCAAATGGTCCGTTAACTTCAGAGGAAGAGTATATGGACCGCTATCCGGGCGATGACTGTGTGGATATCGTTGCATTTGATTACTATGATGATTACAATACTTATCCGGCAGAATATTCCGGCGAGTTTGTGGACAATTTAAAGAAAACCTGTCAGGTGGTAAAGAATATTGCAGACGCAAAAGGAAAAGTAGCTGCAATTTCCGAAACCGGTGTAAGGGTGATGAAGGCCGATGGATCGGATAATGAAGGAATTTTAGTAAAAGGAAATCCGATCGCAGGACACAACTGGTACAAACAGGTTAATCAGGTGGCAGTTGACACCGGAATGCCGTACTTCTTACTGTGGGCAAATTTTGGAGACACCAACTTTTATGTCCCATATAAATATGATGATACCCACGGACAGGAACTGATCAACGAGTTTATTGAATTCTACAATGAAAAATCTTCTGTTTTTGCGAATGGAACAAACTTTTACGGAAATGCAGACCAGAAAGAAGTAAGAAATGTAAATCAGGGAAATGCAGCAGGTTATTTTGCCAATGTTTTCTCTAAGATGGCAATCACAAGTGCATTTACTTTAAAAGCAAATGTGAGAAATGCACAGAGTGTAAGTTTTGTGCTGACAAACCCGGATACAAATACAGAAAAAACGATCACGGCAGAGAAAACGGAAGAATCCGGTGCTTACGAAGGTGCGCTGTCTGCGGATATTCTGAGTGCACTTGGAACAACGGATACCGGTAAGATCAGCCTTGTGGCAGATGGCAAAACACTTGTGACTGTTTCCTATATCAGTTTTGGAAAAGAAAAGGAAACACTTGCAAAGAATGTCATTGAAAATTTTGAATTATACTATGATGACAATGACTACCTGAATGGAACTTTTACAGAAAATTCAGCAGCAAACTGCAGTTCTTCCTTTGTATTAGATAAGGATCATAAAGCAGAAGGTGTTTACGGAGGTGCATTTACTTATCAGCTTAAGACGAGTGGACCGGAAGTATGGACCGGACGTATGAAAGGTTTAAGCACAAACGATTACAGCGAATACAATGCGGTCAGCATGTGGGTAAAACCGGATGGAAAAGGACAGAAACTGGTAGTTCAGCTTGTTTCCGGCGGAGAGGATTTCGAAGTATTTCTGACTGACTTTGTAAAGACGACAGAGGCAAAATATGTTACGATCCCATTTAACAAATTAAAGGGTAAACAGAATGGAACTTTTGATCCAAAGAATGTTACGAAGTTTGCAATCTGGTGTAACAGCATTTCAGAAGACGGAAATGGGGTTGATATCCAGTCGAAAATTGTTTTTGATGATATCCGCTTTGTAAATGTGGATGAATCAAAGTTAAATATGACAGAAGGTGGATATGTACTGACAGATCAGTCACTCGTGTCCGGAGGACAGAAACCGGGAGATACAGAGAAACCGGGAGATACAGAAAAACCGGGAGATACGGAGAAACCGGGAGATACAGAAAAACCGGAAAATACAGAGAAACCGGGTAATACAGATAAAACGACAGTTGCACAGGTTTCCGGCTTCAAACAGTCCGGGGCAACGAAGACTTCCATCCGCTTAACATGGAAAAAAGTAAAGAAAGCAGATGGTTATCAGGTATACCGTTATAACAAATCAACGAAAAAATATCAGAAGGTTGCAACGGTAAAAACTAATACCTATACGGATAAAAAGCTCAAAACAGCAACGGTTTATCAGTATAAAGTGCGTGCATACAGGAAAAGCGGTAAAAAGACGGTAACCGGAAAGTACTCCAATGTGATCAAGGCTGCGACCAGCCCGCGGAAGGTGACTGCGGTTAAGGCAAAACGTGTGAAGTCCAAGGTAAAATTAACCTGGAAGAAGGTAAAAGGTGCAGATGGATACGAGATCTACCGTGCAACATCCAAAAAAGGAAAATATCAAAAGATAAAGACGCTGAAAAAGGGCACTATTGTTTCTTACACAGACGGTAAAGCGAAGAAAGGAAAAACATATTACTATAAAGTAAGAGCCGTAAAAAATGCCGGAAAAACATCGGTGAAAGGAACTGCTTCAAATGCAGTGCGCTGTGGAAAATAAAAAGATTTATCATAATAATGATTATCTGGAGCGTAGATAAGGCTGACAGCAAAAAATCCGTGCGGATCAAAACTGATCCTGCACGGATTTTTTACTTATTCATGACAACAGGTTTCCTGTGAGGCGGTCTATTGTTTAGTTCAACATATTTAAGAACTGTGTGATCCTTGGAATGTTACTCTGCTCAAGTTCGGTGTAAGTTCCCTCTTTTAAGATTTTTCCCTCATCGAAGAAAACAACTTTATCTGCCACTTCTCTTGCGAAAGACATCTTGTGTGTAATGATCACGATGGTCTGTTTCTCGTCAACCAGTCTGCGGATGATATTTAAAACTTCCACTTCAAGTTCCGGGTCTAAGGCGCTGGTAGGCTCATCAAAAAGAAGTAGTTCCGGTTTCATGGCGAGTGCCCTTGCGATGGCGATTCTCTGCTGCTGGCCGCCGGAGAGCTGTCCCGGATAAGCGTCGCGCTTATCGGATAAACCGACTTTCTCTAAAAGAGATAACGCTTCTTTTTCGCATTCACTTCGGTCTTTCTTTAAGACAGTGATAGGACCTTCCATAATATTTTCCAGCACAGTTTTGTGAGGAAAAAGCTGAAAATTCTGAAATACCATACCGGTTTTCATACGGATATTTCGAATCTCGTTACTGCTGTATTTTACTTTCTGTCCTTCATGAAAGGTCATAGAGGAACCGTTTACATTCACGGTGCCGCTGTCCGGGATTTCAAGCAGATTGATACAGCGTAACAGTGTTGTCTTGCCGGAACCGGATGGCCCGATCAGGACGGTGGTTTTATTTTTCGGAATCTCTAAGGAGACACCTTTTAAGACCTGATTATTGTCAAATGATTTATAAATGTTATCTAAAGAATACATATGATACCTCTACTTTCCGACACGCAGTTTTTTCTCAATCCATTTCTGCAGTCCGGTCAACAGCGTACAGAAAAGAAGGTAAATGAGTGCAACTTCGATATAGATCCAAAGGTATTCGAGTGAGCTTGCTGCGGCTTCCTGTGCTTTACGGAACATCTCACCGATCATGATCGTAGATGCAAGGGAAGTATCCTTGACAAGACCGATAAAGGTGTTAAAAAGCGGTGGTATGGATACGGTAGCAGCCTGCGGAATGATGATACGGCGGAATGTCTGCTGATAACTCATTCCGAGGGAATAGCCTGCCTCCCACTGACCTTTATTGATGGAAAGGATTGCTGCACGGATCGTCTCTGCGGAATAGGCACCTACGTTTAACGAGAGAGCTGAAATACAGGCAATCCACTTATTGATGCCGAGTGGATTGCAGATACCCCAGTACATGATAAATAACTGTACAAGCAGTGGTGTTCCGCGGAATACCCAGATATAGATTCCGGCGATCTGTTTTAATACCGGTATTTTGTTGATAATAAAAAGTGCACACAGCACGGCAATGATGACACCGATCGCAAAGGATACGAGCGTCAGGGGAATCGTGTAAAGCAGGCCCTGTCTTAGCATTGGCCAGAATGCATTTTTCATCAGTTCCGCTTGTCTTGCTGTAATAATACCCGCTGTCAGGTATGCATATGATCCCATGATTTTTCTCCTGTAACAAAATTATGGCTGTGATACGTCCATGCCAAAATATTTTTCGGAAATTTCTTTGACGGTTCCGTCCGCTAATAATTCATCAATGGCAGAATTGAGTTTTTCAATCAGCTCGTCATTGCCTTTTTTCACCATAATGGCACTGGAATTGACATTATCAGATTCAGCAACGATCTTGGTGGAGTCCTCGCCGCCTTTCTGCTGTTTCCAGTATGCGTAAGTTAATTCGTCGTTGATCGCACAATCGGCTTCCCCACTTAATACACATTCCATGGCAAGTGCAAATTTATCCTGTCCGACGATCTCTGCGCCGTAGCTTCTTGCAATATCGCTGAAGTTTGAGGTAAGACCTTCTGCAGCTTTTTTACCATTGATGTCTTCGAAGGAATTGATATCAGTATTGTCAGCAGCTACGATCAGCACTGGTTTGGAATAAATGTAAGGGGTGGAAAAATCGAATTTTTCTTTTCTCTCATCTGTGATCGTAACCTGGTTCATGACAACGTCAAAGTTGCCGGCATCAAGTGCAGCAGTGATGGAATCCCACTCTGTCTCAACAAACTGGACATCATAGCCCATTTTTTCACCGATCGCATTTGCCATATCAACCTCAAAACCGGTTAAAGTACCGTTTTCATCATGGTATGTATATGGAGCATAAGTTCCTTCCATGCCGACGGTCAGTACAGGTTTTGTGGCAGAATCATCAGAACCTGTGGATTCGGTTGAAGTTTCAGCTGTGTTCTGTGTATTGTCAGCTGTATTATTTGCAGAATTATCAGCTGTATTGCTGTTAGAACCGCATGCTGCCATTCCTGTTGCTAAAACGGCTGTCAGTAAAATTGAAATCACTTTTTTCTTCATAAAACTTGTCCCTTTCCTTTTTTCATAATCTCCATCTTGTTTTCTTAATTCATACTATTCTGATATGATTTAGAAAAGATTATACTTTTATCAGATAATGATGTCAAGTGATTTGCAAAGAAAACATTTTGGTTTGTAAAAAAATACGGTAACAACCATGCTATACAGGAGAAATGAAGTTATTCCTGTATCGGAGAAAGAAAGTTTTTCAGTTCTTCAATCGGGATTGGTTTTGAAAATTTGAATCCCTGCAGATAGTCCGCGTGACTGTTCACACAGATGGTTTCCTGCTCATCGGTTTCCACACCCTCATAGAGTACTTTGTACCCGAGTTTTTTAAAAGCAGTGGAAAAGTAGTTCAGGATAAACTGGGAATTTTCATCCTTATTTGCCATCAGAAGAAGGCTGCGGTCAAATTTTACAACATCCAGTTTTAAGCTAAGAATCCGGTCAAAATTAGAATATCCGGTTCCAAAATCGTCGAGGTAAGTACATACACCGAGGGATTTAAACTGCATTACACGGTCAAGAACGAGTTCGTATTCGGTATCGTTGCGGCTCTCGGTCAGTTCCACTGCGATGGTATGAAAATCAACACCGTTTCTTTCTACGATCTGCCGGAACTCTTCCATAAAATTTTTGCTGGAGAGCTCTGAAATGGAAAAATTTACGGAAACACGGGAGAGCTGGTAACCTTCATCCTGAAATTCCCGGATCGCACGGCAGGTCTTATTTAAAATGATCATGCTTAATTTATGGATATAGCCATTCTTTTCAGCGAGCGGAATAAACCGGTTTGGATATACCATGCCGGTGTCCTTTAGTTTCAGACGCATCAGTGCTTCTGCGGTGTCATAATTGCCGGCATTTACGTTGCGGACCGGCTGGCAGTATACAAGAACTCTTTCGTCATCAAGGGAACCGTTTTCTGCAATATCTTTTAACTGCGCCGAGAGATATTTCATATCATGAAAACTTTTATAATCGGCGGTGTCGCAGGAGCGGAAATTATTTAGTTCCATCGGTTCTGCAAAGAAGTTAAAAAGTTCGTAAAACTGCTCTAAGTTTTCACAGAAATCCAGATGATTGAACATAACGATCTTATAAGGCAGTTTATAAGTTTCAAAATGGCGTTTAAAGTCATTCTGGATCATATCCTGTGCGATTTTATCTGCATTCCGGATGTCACTGACATCAATTGCAAGAACAAAAAAATCTGTAGATGGGTGGAAGAGGAGTCCGTTTTTAAAGTAGCCGTTCCAGAAGTTGAAAAAAAGTTTGCCAAGCTCATCCGGCATCACATATTCGGAATCAGTGTCGAAACGGAGACACATATAATAAGTAGAAATTTGAATTGACGCCTGCTGGTTTAAATATTCGTTTAGGGAATCAGCATTCAGGGCCCCTGTCTTGATACTGTAAGAACTTCCATGTACCATATAAAGGATTACCATGATCGGCAGGAGAAAGGTGATGGCAAGGAAGGTATTGCTGCCAAAATGGTTTTCTGCACAGACGAGAAAAACACAGATGAACTGTACGATCACGAGCATATGGAATAAACTTGTTGGAATGCGTTTATGATAGTAAAGTAACAGGAAAAAAATAAACGCCATATAAATCCCGTAAGCAATCGTAAATGGTTTTAAATAAAGGTTATCATGCCATGCACCTGAGCTGTCGCGGTAGAAACTGTAACCCAATACAGGTGACAGTGCATCCACAACGGCAAAAATGATATATAAGGAATATAGGAAAATATTCATGATATGTCCTGTTTTTCCCGGAATACCAATCAAAATCTTTAAATAAGCCGCATACAGACAAAAAATGAGCAGCAGGCTTGAATGATATATTGCACGCAGAATACATAAAGTGGTATCACTGTCGAAATACAGTACAGTATAGTAAAAGCAGGAATTGCTGAAGGCTGCAATCAGCAAAAGCGCGATGCAGGTGCGAAAAAGCAGAAAAAGTCTGCTGCGGCGGATAAATGTCTCCCGGAGAAGCAGTAAAAGTAATATACATAAGATCACGAGAATCATATCTACAGCGGGAGTGTACCCGTTGATCAAAAAAGCGTTGGATAATATTTTGGGTTGCAGATTCATAATTTCATTCCCCTGTAATCAGATTAAAAGTAATTTAGCCGAACAAAAATTATACCATAATATGGGAAAAATGTCACGGGATCGCACATGTTAATGTTGACCAAAATGACAGTATGAATGTCGAAAAAATGTCACAAAAATGCATGCTCAGGTTGACGTTAAGACAGCAAAGTTATAAAATAAAAAGCGCAACCGATTGCGCTATATTGGAGAGAAAGAATGATGCTGAAGCAGTCAGCCGCAGGTACCTTAAGAATATAGAGAAATCGTGGAAAAAAGAGCAAATTTATGGAGGGGAGTGTGAAAAAATTTTTTCACACACAGAAAAGGTGAACATTATGAAAAAACAGGTTTACAGAAAACTACTGGCGGCATGTGTCAGCGTAAGTCTTGGAACTGTTCTTCTGGCAGGATGTGGGGATTCTGCCGGAACGACAGGGACAAAGACAGAAGTACAAGAGAACAATACATCGGAAGATGTGGTTGAGCCGGTGGGAGAAGTTACAACATTCACGCTGCCGGACGGACCGGAGGAGTCTGATATTTTTGTGCAACCGGTTGCGGATATTTCGGATGACTTTATCCGGGGAATGGATGCATCCGCGGTTCTTTCTGTGGAAAACAGTGGGGCTGTGTATTATGGCTACGATGGAAAAGAGCAGGATGTGTTTGAGACACTTGCACAGTCCGGAGTCAATTATATCCGCCTGCGTGTATGGAATGATCCGTATGACGAGAACGGTAATGGCTATGGCGGCGGAAACAATGATCTGACGACTGCCATGAAACTTGGCGTGCGTGCAGCCAGATACGGAATGAAGGTCTGCATTGATTTTCACTATTCAGATTTCTGGGCAGATCCGAAAAGACAGCATGCACCGAAGGCATGGAAAGGTATGACAGTCGATGAAAAGAGTGATGCACTCTATGATTATACGACAGAGAGCCTTGGAAAGCTGTTAGATGCCGGTGTGGATGTCGGGATGGTGCAGATCGGAAATGAGATCAATAACGGTATGTCCGGGGAAACAGATGTGGATGACGTGATGCAGCTTTTAAATTCCGGAAGTAAAGCAGTGAGAGAAGTGGCAGAGTCTTATGGAAAAGACATTAAAGTTGCCATACATTATACGAACATTGAGGATAATGACCAGATCGATACGATGGCAGCAAATTTAAAAGATGCCGGTGTGGACTATGATATGTTTGGTCTTTCCTTCTATCCGTTCTGGGACGGAACCAACGAAAATATGCAGAACGCAGCAAAACTGATCGAGGATAAGTACGGAAAAGAAGTATATATTGCAGAGACTTCTTACTGTTATACATCTGAGGATGGAGACGGTTTTGGCAACAGCCTGAAAGGAACCGATGACCTGACAGACGGTTACGGTGCAACGGTACAGAGTCAGGCAACAGTGATCCGTGATATCTGTGCAGCCGCAAATGAGGCCGGAGTGGAAGGTGTCTTTTACTGGGAAGGCACATGGATCCCTGTCGGATCAGCCGATGCGGATAATTCCGCTCTGTGGGAGAAATACGGAAGCGGTTGGGCAAGCAGTTATTCGGCTGAGTATGACCCGGATGATGCAGGGTTATACTATGGGGGCTGTTCCTGGGACAATCAGGCAATGTTTGATTTTACCGGACACCCACTGGCTTCTTTGAATGTATTTAAGTATTTAAAATATGGCGCAACAGCGCCGCTTGCAGTTGACTATATCCCGGATGTTTACGTCTCCTGCAATGTAGGCGAAGATCTGGTTCTGCCGGAGAGTATTGATGTTGTATACAATGACCGTTCACAGAATAAAAAACAATCTGTAAGCTGGAATGAGACACAGATGAAGGCAATCGATACCACGAAAGCCGGCAGTTATGAGATCGAAGGGGCATTGGAAGAGGGAACCACTGTTACCGCGCATGTGGAAGTGGAAATGGTAAATTATGCGGTCAATCCAGGTTTTGAAGATAAAAACCGTTCAATGTGGAAAGTCTCTTATGAAGGGGAAGCCGATCCGACTGATTATCAGGTAAAAGCGGATGATGCACATTCCGGTGAGACCGCATTTCACTTCTGGTCCGGGGATTCGGATATGGAATTTTCCATTGAGCAGGAAGTGACCGGTCTGGAGAATGGGACGTATCAGTTGTCTGTATTTTCACAGGGCGGTGATATGTCATCGGATGCGTCCATGGAACTGTATGCAGTGACAGCAGATGGCGGGCAGACGGCTCCGTTTATGCTGACCACCTACAATGACTGGCAGAATCCGACGATTAAGGAGATTAAGGTTACGGATGGAACGGTTAAGATCGGGGTACGGTTCCAGTGTAACGTGGGCAGCTGGGGAACAGTGGATGATTTCACGCTGAACAGGATTTCGGACTGATAGCTGGTATCGCTGATGAGAAGGAGATGGGTAAAAGGCGTGCTTTTTATTTAGGAGCGCTTAATATGATACAGTGGTGGCAGCAGATTTTGCCGATTTGGAATGCGAAGCATCAGCAAAATCCGTTACTGGAACGAGGTACGAGTGAACAGTAACACGTTAAAATCAGGTCCGGACAGATTTCTGGCATAATTTCTAGCTATTCCCCTTTATTTGTGATACACTGGAACAAAAGCGTATCGTGAATTTTTTACAGAGAGGATAAAAAGCTATGCAGGATTATGATGAGAGTTTTTTTATTGCGAAAGCAAACAAGAGGGCGAGTATCACGTGGTTTGTACTTTTGCTGATAGCGTCCGTGTTTTACGGAATAAAAGTCGGCAGGGGACAGTTAAAGGAAGCGTATTTTGCAGGCTTTTTTGTTGCAGGCTGGCTGTCGTATCTTGGCGGCAGGATCTTACTGAGATTTAAGCATGCTGACAGTCTGCGGTATAAATGGGTGGTAGGACTTGGCTACCTGATATTTTATGCGGTAATTGCGTGGACATCTTTAGATGAAGTTTCCTATGTATTTATTTTACCACTGGTATGCATTCTGATCCTTTATAAAGATCCGAAGTTTATCCGGACAATGATGGGTATCACGTTATTTGTACTGATTTCGAGTAATCTGTATAAAGGTCTGGCAAAAGGAATGATGGATTTCGTCGCAAGCGAGGAATGTGTCCTGCAGTTTGCCATTGTTATCTGTTGTTATGCCTGTACCAATATGGCAATCGCCCATCTGGTACAATCGGATGGTGCACTGACGGCATCCATTAAATCCAATCTTGCGCGCGTCGTAAAGACCGTAGAGCAGGTCAAAGAGGCGAGCAATGAGATCGTGGACGGTGTAACGGTTGTGAGAGAGCTTGCAGACGAGAACCGTACCGGTGCCAATGATGTAATGAAAGATATGAAAAATCTTGCAGACAATAACGAAGTGCTTAATGATAAGACACTTTCCTCTGTTGAGATGACCAATGTGATCGATACGCAGGTAAAAAATGTTGCCGGTCTCATGGAGCAGGTGGTACAGCTCATCGGGGCATCGGTGGATCATGCCAATATCAGCGCGGAAGAGCTGGTTGAGGTGGTGGAGATCACCAATAAGATGGCGACACTTTCCAAAGAAGTAGAGCAGGTGCTTGAGGACTTTAAGGCTGAGTTTAAGAATGTAAAAGAAGAGACCAGCACGATTGAAGGAATCACTTCAAAGACGAATTTACTTGCATTGAATGCTTCCATCGAGGCAGCAAGAGCCGGAGAAGCCGGCAAGGGATTTGCGGTAGTTGCCAATGAGATCCGCGAGCTGAGCAGTGGAACACAGGCTTCCTCCAACAGTATTATGGAAGCATTGTCAAGACTCGAAGCAATTTCCGAGAAGATGATGAAGTCCATCTCAGAGACCGTGGAACTGATTCAGGTCAATATTGAAAAAGTATCGAATGTTAACCAGAGTGTGACCAATATTACGAACGATGCGACAAGCCTTGGAGAGAATATCAAGGTTGTAGACAGCGCAGTCAAAGAAGTGGAGACATCCAATCAGACATTGACGGACAATATGCAGCAGGTCGGCGAAGTCATGGAAGTCATGACACAGAGCATCAATGGTGCGGAACTGACGACCAGGACGATGCTGAGCAAATACGAGGCAAGTGCCAAGAGTGCACTGGATATTGAGAGTGTTGTCGGCAAACTTATGGAGGAGCTGGGCGTCGGCGGATTCATGGGGGTACAGGATGTAAAACCTGGCATGAAGATCACGATTGCATTAAATGATGACAGCAGTAAAAAAGAGTATGCAGGCGAAGTTGCGGACTGCAGTGGCAAAGATCTCTTTGTAACCGCAGAAAGTGGAGTGAAAAACTTTGTTGACAAGAAGAATAAATATGAGTTATGTAAACTGCATATTGTAGTTGACAATGTCTTGTATTACTGGGATGACATTGAGATCCATCCGGTCAGACAGGGTGAAAAAGGTCAGTATAAACTGCATATTGAATCCAATCCGAAGGTATATAACCGAAGAAAATATCCTCGTATGCCGATCTCTAATGCATGTACCATCCGCTTAGAGGGAACAGATAAAACATATTCCGGAAAAATGGTAAATATCAGTGCAAACGGTTTTGCATTTTCCGTGCGTGACAATGTTTTTGCAAGCCAGAAAGGCAGAAATGTCCAGCTGGATGTGAAAGATTTTGCAGTGATCGGAAATAAGCCGCTGACCGGCTGCGTGATCCGAAGCTCCAACAATGAGGGGGAATTCATCGTTGGATGCAGAATGCCGGAGGACAGCGAGCCAATTAAAGAATATGTAAGCAGGAATTACAATGGGAATTAGAAAAGAAAAGTAGATAAAGGGGCAATTCAGTTGAAGAGAAAAGCGGCATTATCTATTATAACTGCAGCATTCCTGATCGGTGTGGCAGCATGTGGAAATGGAAATATAAACAGTTCAGGTGCAGCGGCATCGAATGAAAACAGTGCATTACAGCAGTCTGACGCTGCGGAAAACAGTACCCGGAAAACATCAGCTACAGAGGAAAATGCAGATACGGAAGATGCATCCACAGAGAATAATGCAGACAGTAATACAGACACAGAGGAGAGTGCCCAAAACGGCACAGGAACAGAAAACACCGAGGGGCTTACATTTGCGGATCTTGCAGAATATCAGTTCGAGTTTTGCAGTGGCGCGGGTGGATGGGCTACGGATTTTACCATTGATTCCGACGGTCATTTCAGTGGTGAATATCATGATTCCGATATGGGAGTTACCGGGGACGGCTATGAAAACGGAACCGTGTATATAAGCGTGTTCGATGGACATTTTAAAGATCTGACACCGGTGAATGACCATTGTTACCGGATGACACTTGCGGATATTTCCTATCAGGAAAATGAATTTGGCAGGGAAGAGATCAAAGATGGAACAAAGTATGTTTATTCAGATGCATATGGACTGACTGGTACAGATACTTTTCTGGTCTATATGGAGGGAACACCGGTCAGCGAAATTTCGGAAGAGGCATATTCCTGGCTTTCCATGGCAAACAAAAGTGATACAGAGCTTACGATGGTGGCACTTGTAAATGAGGGACAGGAAGAGGGAATCTATTCTTATAAGAAACTGTCCCCATTAGAGGATGCACAGACGACTTTTGAGAGTTATAAGTCAAGTTATGAATACTGGACGGATGAGATCGATAAAGCGGAGTCACAGAGTGAGATAAACGATGATTCCCAAAAAAGATATGAGGTCATGGATGAGTGTCTGAATTATATCTGGAATCTCATAAAGAATGATACGGATGAGAACGCGTATCAGAAAATACTTGAAGAACAGCGGACCTGGATCGCAGATAAAGAAGCAAAAGCAAAGGCTGCTTCGGATGAGTATGGGGATGGAAGTGCTGGAACAGCAGCTTATTATGATAAGTCAGCAGAACTTACCATGACACGCTGTGAGGAATTGATCGAATATCTCAAGTAATGAAAGATAAGAGAAAAACAGAAGTAAGAGGCGAAAATCATGACGGCAGAAGATATCAAAGCATATTGTCTCAGTAAGCATAAGGCATGTGAAGCATACCCGTTTGGGAAAGTGCCGGTCTGCTACAAACTGAATGATAAAATATTTGCGCAGTTATATCCGGATGAGGGAAACTATAAAATTACATTAAAATGCACAGCGGATGCCGCACAGTTTTACCGGATGGTCTACCCGGATAAAATCGTGGAGGGATATCATTGTTCGAAGGTTCAGAAACCTTACTGGAATACGATCTATCTGGATGATTTCCCGGAGAAGGAACTTTATAATATGATAGATTTTGCGTATGATACCGTGCTGCACGGTTTCAGCAAAAAAGTACAGAAACAGATATTGGAAGAGGCAGGGAAATAGTACCTGCTTCTGACAGAAAAACATCTGCTTTTTCCGCATGAAACGGAGAAAGCAGATGTTTTTTTTCGTTGGGAACATGGTGAGCAGTAATTTTCCGTTGCGTGTAAGTCTTGTCTTTACAAATACACAACAAAATGATATATTCGATTTGGATATGATATATTAATAAATATAAATAATATGCAAATGATATATAAATAACATATAAAAAGGAGGAAAAAATGAAACTGGGGATCGATATGGGCGGTATGTCCATCAAAATGGGGCTGGTAAATGAGGAAAATGAGATTATTGGGAGAATCACAATTCCAACCGATCTGACGGTGCCGTATCAGATGCTGGTGGAACGCATGGCAGATGCCGTACAACAGATGCTTGAAAATGCAGGCATGACATTGGAACAGTGTGAGGGGATCGGAATCGGAAGTCCGGGAACGATCGACGCAAAGCGGGGAGTAATCCTGTATTCTAATAATTTTGGCTGGGAAAATGTACCAATCGTAGAAGAACTGAAAAAACATCTGGATGTGGGAATTGAAATTGCCAATGATGCGGACGCTGCGGCACTGGGAGAAGTATATGCCGGTGCGGCAGAAGGTGCAGAAAATGCAGTTCTTCTGACACTTGGAACGGGTGTGGGCAGTGGAGTGATCCTGGATAAAAAGATTTTTCGCGGTGGGATGCCGGGAGGCTGTGAGTTAGGACATTTGTCTATACGCCATGATGGCGTTCGCTGTACCTGTGGAAGAAAAGGCTGCCTGGAAGCATATGCCTCTGCGTCTGCACTTCTTCGGATCGCACGGGAAAAGGCAGCAGAGCACCCGGAATCTGTCATGAATGAGATGTGTAAAAATGACCTGGAACAGATGAATGGTAAGATTCCGTTTGACGCCGCAAAAGCCGGAGATGAAGCTGGCATGGAAGTTATAAAAGAATATGAGGGTTACCTCGCATGCGGAATTGCAAATGTGATAAATACGTTCCGGCCGGAAAAGGTGATCCTTGGCGGAGGAGTTGCTGCGCAGAAAGAAAATCTGACCGCACCGCTTAAGGATCTGGTGAAAGATATGTGTTTCGGTGGCAGTCATGGATATATTGCCGACATCGTGACCTCTGCACTTGGAAATGATGCTGGGATCATTGGAGCAGCAAATCTGGTAGTGTAAAATTGGTTATTGTTCACAGGCAGGCATTTTCTGAACTGAAAATGCTGTATGATACAGTGGTGGCAGCAGATTTTGCCGATTTGGAATGCGAAGCATCGGCAAAATCCGTTACTGGAACGGGGTACGAGTGAACAGTAACTAAAATTGCGGTGCGCAGTGTCACAGAAAGATTAACGGAGGCGGCAATGGGAAAAGCAATTATGTATGAGCGGATCTATGCGGATCTGCTTGCAAAAATACAGAATGGAGATTACCAGCCGGGAGACCGGCTGCCATCGGAGAAAGAGTCAGCAGAGCTTTATGGGGTAAGCCGTATTACAGCGAAAAAGGCGATGGATATGCTGGCAAAGGAAAAAAAGATCAGCAGAGAGCCGGGAAGAGGTTCTTTTGTGTGCAGTCCGGCTGCTGCTGTGGAGATGAAAAAGGAGAGCCGGGGGACTGCCAATCAGCGGATCGGTGTAATATTCGATGGGTTTGGAAGCGATTTTGGCACACGGCTTTTGCAGGGGATTGAGAGCGAATGTGACAGGAGACAGTCAGATCTTTTGTTTAAGTGTACTTATGGAAGTATCGAAAAGGAAAAACAGGCGATCGACGCAGCAATCCGTGCGGGAGTAAAAGGTATTCTGCTTCTTTGCGCACAGGGGGATAATTATAACAGTAAGGTGTTAGAACTGGCACTGAACGGGTATCCGCTGGTGCTTATGGACCGGAGGATGCAGGGCATTTCAATCCCGTGTGTCAGAACAGATAATTATGAAGCGGCGAACGAAGTTACCAAAATACTTATCGCAATGGGGCATAAAAAAATCTGTTTTCTGACGCATGCGTCCGTTACGACGACAACGATCCATGAGCGCTACGAAGGATTTGCTCATTGTATGCTCAAATATGAAGATGCCAATGGGACATTTGCAAAACTTGAAAAATATAACCACATTCCAGAGGATATTGAAAAAGAATGTCGGGAATTTGATTATGCGCAGATTGCAGAGATCCTGGGAAAAAACAGGGAATGTACGGCATATATTGCCGCTGAATACCGGATCGGGGTGCTTTTTTCGAAATATTTAAAAGAGCATGGGATTTCAAAAAAGATTGCTGTATTTGATGGCATTGATGAGATCTATGAGCAGGATGATTTTATCCATGTGCGGCAGAATGAATTTGCGATGGGACAGCAGGCAGTCACACTTTTGGAGGAAATTACAACCGGAAAGAAACAGAACGAGGATATTCTGATTCCTTATCAGATATCAGAGATCGTGTAAAACAGGAGGATAAGATGAAAGTAAAAGAAAATTATGCAGCGATCGAGCGTACGGTCGCTCTTGTAAAAGAAAAATTTGGTGCAGACAGCAAGATTGCTGTCATGTTTGAAAAATGTATTTCGAATACGCTGCAGACGACCATTAAAGTAAAAGAGGATGACACGGTATTTGTGATCACGGGGGATATCCCTGCCATGTGGCTGCGTGATTCAGCATGCCAGCTCCGCCCGTTCTTATTGTTTGCAAAAGAAGAACCGGAACTTGTGGAACTGGTATGCGGGCTGATCAAAAAACAAATGCAGTGCATTCTTTTAGATCCATATGCCAATGCATTTAATGAAAATGGCGACGGACAGTGCTGGGATCATGACAAAACAGATATGAAGCCGGAGTTGTGGGAGCGGAAATATGAGATCGATTCCTTATGCTACCCGGTACAGCTTTCCTATCTGCTCTGGAAGAATACAGGATGTACGGACCAGTTTACCGGAGAATGGTTAGAAGCCGCAAAAACCGTGATCCGCGTATTCCGCACGGAACAGGATCATGAAAATGCTTCCCCATATACATTTGAAAGAGAAAACTGCAGTTTTACCGATACCCTCTCAAGGGACGGAAAAGGTGCGCTGGTAAAAAGCAATGTCGGACTGATCTGGTCCGGTTTCCGTCCGAGTGATGATGCCTGCGTATATGGCTATCTGATTCCGTCAAATATGTTAGCTTCTGTGATCCTTGGAAATATTGCAGAGATCGCCCGCAAGATTTATCAGGATGAAAAACTGGCAGAAGAAGCAGATGCTTTTTCAAAGGAAGTGAGAAAGGCGATTGAGACACTTGCCATTCTTCCAGCGCAGAAAACGGAATACTACGCATACGAGGTAGATGGTTTTGGTCAGTATCTTGTGATGGATGATGCGAACCTGCCAAGCCTTCTTGCGATGCCATACTATGGCTACTGCGACAATAAAAATGAGAGATACCAGAACACCAGAAAAGTGATCCTAAGCGACCAGAACCCGTATTATTTCAGTGGAGAGTGCGCGAAGGGAATCGGAAGCCCGCATACATACACAGGTTTCATCTGGCCGATGGCTCTGGCAATGCAGGGACTTACCTCTGACTCCATGGAAGAAAAATTAAAAATGCTTGAGATGATCGCAGCCTGTGATGCGGGGACAGATCTGGTACATGAGTCATTCCATGTGGATCACCCGGATGACTTTACACGCCCGTGGTTTTCCTGGGCAAATTCCGTATTCTGTGAACTGGTATTAGACTATTGCGGACTGAAAGTTGAACTTTAAGAGAGGAACTGAAACATGAAAAAAGCGCATATTATTTCTCATACACACTGGGACAGAGAATGGTATCTTCCATATGAAAAACATCATATGCTTTATATTGAAATGATGGATACGCTGATTGATACCATGGAAAAAGATCAAGAATATAAATGTTTTCATCTGGATGGGCAGACCATCATGCTGGAAGATTATCTTCAGGTACGGCCCGAAAACCGTGCACGCCTGCAGAAGCTGATCGAGGATGGCAGAATTGCAATCGGTCCATGGTATGTATTGCAGGATGAATTTCTGACAAGCAGCGAGTCGAATGTCAGAAACTTACAGATGGGTTATAAACTTGCACAGGAATTTGGCGGAAAGTGGACAAAGATCGGATACTTCCCGGATTCCTTTGGAAATATGGGACAGGCGCCGCAGCTTTTAAAGAAGGCGGGCATTGACACGGCGGTATTCGGAAGAGGTGTAAAACCGACCGGATTTAATAATCAGACAACAGAAGCCTATGAGTCCACCTATTCCGAGATGAACTGGCAGTCAGCAGACGGCTCTGCGGTGCTTGGCATTTTATTTGCAAACTGGTACAACAACGGCGTGGAAGTGCCGGTGGAAGAAGAAAAGTCAAAAGAATACTGGGATAAAAAACTTGCAGATGCTGTGCGTTATGCAAGTACAGACCAGCTTTTATTCATGAATGGCTGTGACCATCAGCCGGTACAGACGGATCTGTCATCTGCCATCCGCACGGCAAATGCGCTGTACCCGGATGTGGAGTTCGTACATTCTAATTTTACCGATTATGTGGAGCAGGTAAAAAAGGAACTGCCGGACGATCTGAACACGATCACGGGCGAGCTGCGCAGCCAGAAGACGGATGGATGGTATACGTTAGCGAACACAGCATCCTCCCGCATCTATATCAAACAGTGGAATGTCCGCTGTGAGATGCTGTTTGAGAAAGTGGCAGAACCGCTCGCTGCGATTGCGGCAAAAGAGGGGATGGAATATCCGCAGGATCTGTTTACTTATGGATGGAAACTTCTGATGCAGAATCATCCGCACGACAGTATCTGCGGATGCAGCGTGGATGAGGTACATCGTGAGATGATAACCCGTTTTGAAAAGACAGAACAGGTGGCACTGCACATTATTTCCATGTGTATGGACTATCTGAAAGGAAAGATCAATACCAGTGCAGTGAAGGAAGGAAACATTCCATTTGTCGTGGTCAATACGACCGGCTGGGACCGCACAGGTGTTGTGGAGATGGAGTTAGAAACCGATCGCATGTATTTCAGTGAGGCACCGTTAGCCGAAGTGATAGCACGCATGCATGAAAAGAAACTCCCGGAATACCGCGTACTTGACAAAGACGGGAGAGAGATCCCGGCGGTTGTCACTGAAATTGCAAATCATTTTAACTATGATCTGCCAAAAGATAAATTCCGCCAGCCATATATTGCAAAGCGCGTAAAGATTACCATGGAGGCAGCCGGTGTGCCGGCATTTGGATGGGACACTTATGTGCTGGCAGAGGCAGAAGATATCAATACGGCTAATTCACTGATCACTACAGAGAATACAATGGAAAATGAGTTTTTAAAGGCACACTTTGAACCGGACGGTTCTGTGGAACTGACCGATAAAAAGACAGGTCATGTATACAAGGATCTTGGTATCTTTGAGGACTGCGGGGATATCGGAAACGAATATATTTTCTTTGCCCCGGTAAATGACATACCGGTGACTACAAAAGGGACGAAAGCAGAGATTACGGTGGCAGAAGATAATGCATGCCAGGCCGTGATCCGTGTAAAACATACGATGATGCTCCCGGATGCAGCCGATAAAACGCTGGCAGGAGAGATTGAGGATCTTGTAGAGTTTAAATATCGCAAGGCATCCCGTGGCAGTCATTTGGTTCCATTTGAGATCGTGGCAGAGTATACCTTAGAGAAGAACGGAAAAGGACTGAAAGTAAAGACCACTTTCAATAACCAGATCAAAGATCATCGTCTGCGCGTCCTTTTTGAGACGGGATTAAAGACAGATTTCCATTACGCAGATTCTGTGTTTGAGGTGGCAAAGCGCCCGAACGTACCGGCAGACACATGGGAAAATCCGTGCAATGCCCAGCATCAGCAGTGTTTTGTCAATGTGCATGAGGATGCATATGGACTTACTATCGCCAATAAAGGTCTTGCAGAGTATGAGATTTTGCGTGACGGAAAAAATACGATTGTGGTAACACTTCACCGTGGTGTACGTGAACTGGGAGACTGGGGTGTATTTTTAACACCGGAAGCACAGTGCCTGGGCGAAAAGACCACGGAATATGAGATCATCCCACATGGCATGGGAGAGGAACTTTATCATTCCTACGAGGAGGCATACCAGTTCCAGACAGACTGGCAGACCGCGGGAATGGAAAGACAGACGGGAACCCTGCCACAAACATACCGGTTTGTAGAAAAGAAACATTTACAGGCAGTTCCGACCGCACTGAAACACAGTATGCTTACCGGGGATGTCATTCTGCGTTTCTGCAACCTTTCAGATGAAGAGACGACGGTGACTGTCTCACAGCCTGAGATTTTTACCTATGATCTGTTAGAAAAAGACCGGTTACAGAAAGAAGAGAATGAAATCGTGTTAGGAAAACATGAGATACGTACGATCGGATGGAGAGCATAAACGGATCAGAGTGGGTATGGAATATTGTAAATACTTATGATTCAGAAGTTCGGAATATATCAGATAGACTTTCTTTTGAAAAAATGTTATTATGGGTAAATACGAGAGGGATGGTGATGAACAAAGAAATACGGTCGGATAAGAGAATAAAAAATATAATAGGCATCATACAAAGCTGTCTGATATTGATATTAATATTTCTCATTGTTTTTATGATAATACAGATTAACAGGTTACAAGGGACTGCACGCGTAATAAATTATGCGGGTCTGGTACGTGGAGCGACACAGCGTGAGGTAAAATTAGAAATCACAGGAAACCAGAAGGATGAATTGATAAAATATCTGGATAATATTCTGAGTGGCTTAAGATATCAGGAAGGACAATATGATCTGGTAAAGATCCATGACAAAGAATATCAGGATAAGCTGCGGATTCAGAGTGAATATTGGGAAAAATGAAAAACAGAAATCGGGGCAGTGAGAAGTAAGGGCTACCAAAATACGGATATTGTAAATATGAGTGAAATTTATTTTGAGATGGCAGATGAAACGGTATTTGCTGCAGAAAATTATTCAGAAAAGATTGCTATAAAGATTCGCACAATAGAGTTTCTGTCCGCACTTGATATGTTGTGCCTGGTGATTTTGATCATTATGCAGACGCTGACAGCAATGAAAATGGCAATGAATAATAAACTGTTAGAACAGAAGGCATATACGGATGCCCATACCGGATTACCTAATAAAGATGCCTGTGAGCTGCTTCTTAATACCCCAGAGACAGTGAAAGAGTCTACAGCCTGCCAGAAGTTGAGGAACCGTTAAAAAGTTTATATAGAACAAAGACATACTGCCCCACCTCTTTTCATAGAAATAAGAAAAGGAGATGGGGCGGTGTTGTGCTATGGAAATGTACATTACCGTAGAGGATAAGTGCTATCTGGTCCGGGTGAAGTTTGCCAGAGAGTCTTCGGGCGTGGTGGAAACCGTGCAGGACATGTTACAGAAAAAGTATTTACAGCAGAGGGAGGCAGCCGATGAAAAGAGTTAACTGCCTTCTCCGGGTGTCCTCCAGACAGCAGCTTCGGGGGGATGATATTCCCGTACAGTGCAGCAACGTGGATTTACCTGTATACTAGAACAGATTGACTATGCATGCGGCTGGGCATTTCCGGGCGAAGATGGTGCGTATACCATGCAGATGTTATTGGATAAGGCGGATGTTTATATGTACGAAAATAAACAACTGTGCAAGAAACGTAAAATATAGTCATATCATTTTTTTATAAAAGGGTTTACAAATATACTAAAATATGCGGCCGCTCTCGTTATTAATTGTTTTTAAGGTAACGAGAGCGGCCTTTGAGTTTGTAATATATCACTTTATAAATAGCAGGAAATTCTTTATTTTATTCCATAAACCTCAATCTCGTAAATACGCGCAGCACTGTCGCTTCCTTGTGTAGGTTTATTTACTATGAGTTTCACATACTGTGCCTCTTTTGGTGTAAATGCATTGTGTGTCATGCCATTTGTATTTTTTGTCACGCTGTATACTTCTTCAAAACTATTTCCATCCTGGCTGACAAGAATGGTATAAGATTTCGTGTTCATGTCTGCACTCTCGCCACCTGCTTCTGCATGGGAAATATCAACGGCACTTACGGTAGTCACTTCGCCTAAATCGAGGGTGATTTCATGAGGTGCAGCTCCTGTTGCACACCATTTCGTCGTAACATCGCCATCTACTGCAAACTCGGGTGCTTCGTTTTCATTTACATATGCGTCTGCTTCAGTGTCTGCTCCCTGGGAAAGAAGTACAAGACCATCTGCTGCATCTGAGGTGATGACAATATAGCCTTCTTTTTCTTTCTCAATGCTTCCAGCCTTATTCACTGCTGTTACCTTAACATTGTAGATGCCTTCTTCTGGATAAGATACCGATACGCTCTCTCCTTCTGCTGTTTCGATATCTGCTCCTGTAAATGTCCAGTTTACGGTTTCTGTATTTGCAGAGCATAAACTTTCAAAAGTGATCTTCGCATCTGGTGCAGCCAGTGTTACATCTGCTGCAAAATCTGCTTTCGGCAGACTGTTGTCCGGCCAATCCATAACAACCTGCGCACTGTTTCCTTCATCTAAAGCTGCATTGACTGGAACGACCTCAAAGGCAGACTTGTTGGTATCATCTGTACGAGGAAGTGTGTTGATATAGAAACTGGTTGTGTTGGATACGCCAAGCAGGGATCTGGAATTATCCTGATTCACACGGTAAACTTCATAATAATCAGCAGCTATATCTGAACTCCACGCAAGACGTACACCTGCATACATTCCATCTTCATCAAACTCGGAATCTAATACTTCCAGATTGCTTACGGTTGACTTTTCTTCGGAATCTGCCTCCATCATTGTGATGTTACCGAAACGTAACTGCAGTCCGCTTACATCTTCAGCAGAAGTTATTTCATAAGAGATGGATTTGATCATCTTTCCTATGATAGAAGAAGTATCATAAGAGACAACGGTCCATTCCTCACCTACGTTCTGGTCACCCTCTAATGTCACAACAGAACCATCTTCTAATTCAAGTACCGCATTTAAAGTAATTTCTGCTCCCTTTGCCTTTGCAGCAGTAGTATATATCATATTGTCTGCAGCGGTAAGTTCTGCAGCATATAACTTAATTGTGGAAGAGGTATCCTTTGCCATATTGCCTCTTAAAATGAGGCTTGTTCCACCATAGTAAGCATCTGCTACATCCAGATCAGCACTTAATTTATTGCCGTCACCGTTTTCAATGATATAACGGTAGGTTGGCATAATATCTGCAATGCTTCGGTTGTTCCAGTCAAGTAAGCTTATCTGGCTGCCATTCTTAAAGAAACTGTAACCATTACCTGTAGAGAAATTTGTTACAAACGGAAGAGACGTCAAAGGTGTACGCTCTACTATATAAGAGGAAATACCCTTCCACTGTGTGTTACTAAGTTTTTTTACATCTGCGGATGGATCACCCATGGAGTTAACCCAGAGTTTATTTTCCTGTTTCCAGAAATTCTGGATCGTATCAGCAGAAGCATAAGCCCAGCTTGGACAGTAAAGCCCCAGTGAAGTGTAAGTTCCGCCTTCTTCATTTTCGAATAAATCCCATTTAATTTCCGTATGATAGCCCTCGCTCTGGATATCTACACCCGCATAGAGATCATAAGGGTTGATACCGTTTTCGGAAGCAAGTGCGGCAGACTTCTTCAGAAGTTCCTGATCGGAAAGGGTGTCTGAAGTCCACCAGAAATTTAAAAACATTGCATCGGCGACGGGTTCTCCGTCTTCGGACACAAGATAAGCAAGGTTTTCTTCTGTTAAGGCATTCTGCCAATCCATCCTGCCGTCCACGGTCATGGAATCATAGTAGACCAGATCCAGATCCGGTGCCTGCTCTTTGAAATATTGGATAAATTGCTGCATGCGCGCCGCATGGTCTGCAGTCAACGGTTCTTCATCGGTTCCTTCGGTTTCCTGGTTCATGAACCAGCCCTCAAAACCATAAGTCTGCGCAACTTCAATGAGTTTGTCTGCTACTGGATAAGAGCCATCTTCATTTTTTACAAGCAGGTCTTCTAACCATTCCATTTTACCGCCATGTGCGGTCTGAGGCATGAAAACAGTTCCAAGAACTCTTACGCCATTTTTATGTGCTGCATCTACAACGTCAGGGCTTGGCGATACAATGAGACCTTCTCCGGAAGAACCACCCCAGTAAACCAGCGTATCCACATACTGCCAGTAGGTGAAAGTATTTGCATTCACTTTATTCAGACCATGAGGCGGGTTTCCACTGGTACTGCTGTTCATAATGGAAATTGCCATGATATTTGTTTCTTTGTTCTGAGTTGAGTTTACTGTCTGCAAATGTTCTCTTGCGGCGCGCTCTGAAAGGGGGACGGTACTTACATTGAAACGCAAATCTTCATCTGTTTTTGCATCCCAGCTTAAAAGTTCAGATGGAAACCAGTAAGAGGATTCCGGCTGACGCGCCATCGTAAGCTCCTGATTTTCATTCTCTTCCGTAAGAGAATAAATTCTCTCTGCCGTTTGAACTGTCTCTGTTATTTGAGTTGTTTCCGTCGTGGCAGCTTGTGTGTCACCCCCTGTGTTGCCACAGGCTGTTAAGCCTGCAGATAATGCTGCTGCCAGAGAAATGGCAATGCATCTTCTTCCTAAAACTTTGTTTTTCATAAAACATTTCCTTTCTTTTTTCTCCCACCGTCTTTTCATAGTGTTACTTCTTAAACATATTTTTTAACTCGCCTTATCATTTGTTAATAATATGTTATCATAAAGTTATCTGTTTTTGTTATCAATGTCAACTTTTTGTGTTGTATTTTGTGCTTTTTCTCTATAGTTCACAAATATAAGTTTAAATTTTTGAGCTATCTGCTTAATTTATTTAAACATAACAAACAACTCTGTTAACTTTTGATAACATTGCTATGAAAGATGATGAACAGAATTTGAAAGGTCAGTCTACGATAGAATCCCGGTACACAATTTCAGGGCTGATATATGTCAGCTCGAAGGGCGCATCAGGATGATCCATCCGATAGATGATCTGTAAAGAAAGTCTTTTTCCCAGGAGGCTGGTGTGAACGTAAGCGGTTGTGAGAAGTCCGTTGATGTTCGTATATTCATTGCTTCCGTCAAATCCGGTGAGGATAATACCGTTTGGAATACGCTCCGGATGTTCTGTCAGGTACAGGTGAAGAAAATGGGCAATATAGTCACTTGCGCAAATGAAAGCCTGTGGAAGTTCCGGGATAGAATCCAAAAAGGCATACAGATCATTATGATATGAGAAAATACCAATGGGATCCGTGTGACAGATGGCTGGATTTAAGGGAATATTATGATCTTTCAGGCAATGGCAGAAACCAATATACCGGTCTTTGTTCGTGATCGCGTAATGGATATCGCCAATAAAGCCTATGTTCGTAATGCCTCTTTCCAGTATGGATTGTGTGATTTCATACATGGTATTATAGCCCTCGATCAGCAGCAGGTCGCCATGTAAAGCACGGTTGCCGACTTCGGGTACCGTATCAAGGAACACTTTAGGGATGTTTAAAGTGTTATTAATTAATTCAACCATTTTCGTGTCATATACATTCAGAATAATTGCCCCAGAGACAGTTCCGTTGGTCAGGGCAGAGGGAAAGGAGTAAGAAGGTGTATAGGAGGATGGCACATAAGTATAAAGAAGGTTAATATTATGGGTTGCCAGTTCCTGCGCTAATCTATGGATAATGTTTGTCCAGAATGTAGAGGAGTCCGGGCGGGATACGATTAAAGAGACTGTTTTATCCTCTTGCGGGTCGTTAGGGATTGCGGCGGGCTCCTGCATGAATTTGGAATATCCTAATTCTTTTGCCTTTTGAAGTACGCTTTCACGAACTGCTTCTGAAACGCCTGAATGATTGTTAAATACTTTCCATACCGTAACGCGTGAGATCCCCAATTCATCTGCAATGTCTTGCATAGTTACTTTACTCATAGTAGAAATACTCCTTTTTAGATTTATAGTACAAATAGAAAAATGTGTAGTTGCAGTCAATAAAAGACAGGTATGTAGTTTGAAATTATAAGTACAGTATAGCATTAAAGAGATGATGTTTGCAACAAAAAAAATTAACAAATGTTAACAAGAGGCGGTTCGATTAATAAAAAACAACTGAAAAATAGTTGAAATGCACAAAATGCTATATAAAAATATATTAAGAACAACAAAAGTGACGACAAATGGATAAAAAAGTTAATAAAATTATTGACAAAATATAAAATAAAAGTTAATATTTGTTCATAAACAGGGAAACAAAAGTAAAGGAGGAGACTGATGAAAGAGATAAAGAAAAAGAAGGGAAAAAGACGTTGGACAAGAGATGATACGGATTTAACACTGATTTCTCTTCCAACTTTTATATGGTTTGTATTGTTTTCTTACCTTCCAATGTTTGGAATTATCATTGCATTTAAAGATTATAAATTGAGCCCGGGGCATGGATTTATCTATAATCTGCTTCACAGTGACTGGGTGGGCTGGTCTAATTTCACATATTTCTTTAAATCAAATGCCTTTTGGATGTTATTGAGAAATACGATCGTTTACAATCTTGTGTTTATTGCACTGGGAGCGGCCGTTGCAGTAGGATTTGCGCTGATGCTGAGCAATTTGCGGAATAAATTGGCATCAAAAGCATATCAGACGATGATGTTTTTCCCGTATTTTATGTCATGGGTTGTGATCAGTTATATTGTTTATGCAGTATTAACGCCGGAAAAAGGTTATTTAAATAATATCATTGTTGCACTTGGTGGAACAAAGATCATGTGGTATCAGGAACCGAAATACTGGCCGTTTATCCTTACCTTTTTAAGGATCTGGAAAGGCATGGGATATGGAATGGTCATCTACCTGGCAACGATCACCGGAATTGATCCGTCTCTGTATGAAGCGGCAGTTATGGACGGTGCAACCAAATGGCAGCAGACAAAACATATCACAATGCCATGCATCAAACCCGTTCTGATCATGATGCTGATCCTGGATGCAGGAAAAATCTTTTATTCTGATTTTGGTCTGTTTTATCAGGCAACGGGTGGAATACCGGCGTCCCTGTACAACGTTGCATCTACATTTGATACATATATTTACAAAGCAATCCAGTCGAGCGCACCAATTGGAAAGACAGCAGCGGCTTCATTCTTCCAGTCTGTATGCTGTTGTGCAACTATTTTGCTTACAAACTGGCTGGTAAAAAAAGTTGATGAAGACAGCGCGATTATATAGGGGGATAGCAATATGGCACGCAACAAATTAAGAAAAGAAAAAGAACTTAATCAGATTAAAAAAAGCACGAATGTGTTTTTTAATATCATTTTTATTATATTATCAGCGTTGTGTATTTTTCCAATCGTATTTGTGTTTTCTATCTCTATTTCGAGTGAGACATCAATACAGAAAAATGGATATCAGTTAATACCACAGGAACTTTCGGCAGCGGCATATCAGTTTCTGTGGAATGAAAGAGGAACTATTTTACATGCAACATTCATTTCCATTCTGGTTACCGCGCTTGGTATTATTTTGTCAGTACTGCTGACAACGACGATGGGATATGTTGTTTCAAGAAATACTTATAAACTGAAAAGTTTTTATACCTGGGTGATTTTTATCCCGATGATTTTCAACGGTGGTATGCTCGCCGGATACGTTGTTAATACAAATATCCTGCATTTGAGAAATTCTATCTGGGCATTGATCCTGCCGCTTGCGGTATCGCCATTTAATATTGTGATCTGTAAAACCTTTTTTAAAACGACGATCCCAGATTCCATCGTGGAATCGGCAAAAATTGATGGCGCAGGACAGCTTCGAATTTTTGCACAGATCATTTTACCGATTTCAAAGCCGATCATTGCAACGATCGCACTGTTCGCGGCATTTGGATATTGGAATGACTGGTTTCAGGCATCCTTATATATTTCAGACAAGAATTTACAGACATTACAGTCTATGCTGAATAATATCCAGAACAATATTGAGTATATAGCGAACAATCCATATGGCGGGCTTTCATTGCAGCAGTATAAAGCAAGTATGCCGACAGAGAGTGTGAGAATGGCGATCGCTATTATTATCGTGGTTCCTATTGCATGTGTATATCCATTTTTCCAGAAGTATTTTATTTCAGGTCTGACCATCGGCTCTGTAAAAGGATGATACCGTGTAAACAAAATAAGAGATATCAGATTTAGGAGGAAAATTTTATGATGAAAAAGAGAATTGTGTCATTGGGGCTTGCAGCAATGATGACCGCAGGATTATTCGCAGGGTGTGGAAATAGTTCTGAAAGCCAGGGGGACTCCACCGCTTCAGGCAGTAAAAGCGATGATATCGTTACTTTGAAGTGGGTCACAATTGGAAGTGGAATGCCGGATAACTATGATTCCTGGGTAAAGAAAGTGAATGATTATGTCGGCGAAAAAATAGGTGTAAATATTGATATGGAAGTAGTTGCCTGGGGAGACTGGGATAACCGTAGAAATATCATTATCAGTACCAATGAAGATTATGACATTATTTTCGGCAACGGAAATGTTTATACATCTGATACAAAACTCGGAGCTTACTATGACATTACAGATCTGATCGATGATAATATGCCGGGCTTGAAGGAACTTATGCCAAGTGACTATTGGGATGCAGTAGCGATCGATGGAAAGATTTATGCAGTTCCGACCTACAAAGACAGCTCATTATCCAATTATGCGATCTGGGATAAGGAGATCGTTGACAAGTATAATCTTGATATTGAATCTATGACAGACATATCTTCCCTGACAGATACCTTTAAGCAGATCAAAAGTGATACCAATGATTATCCGGTCTATGTAAAGAATGATGGTCTGTATTATATCTTTGATACTTATGATCAGTTAGGTGCCGGATGCCAGGCACTTGGTGTAAAGTACAATGATAAAGATGCGAAAGTATGCTATACACTGGAACAGGATGATATTTATTCAGAGTTAGAGACCATTCATGAGTGGTATCAGGACGGTATTATCAATCCGGATGCATCTACACTTTCCGAAGGCCGTGTATATAATGTCTGGAGAGTGGCACAGGGATGGTCTACCGCAGCACAGACATCCTGGGGTCCACAGATGGGAAAAGATGTTGAGGTTGCAAAAATTGGCGATACGATCTTATCGAATGATACAGTTCGCGGTTCTATTAACATGATCTCTGCAAATACAAAATATCCTGAGAAATGTTTACAGTTCTTAGATCTTGTAAATACAGATACGACTCTTAGGGATATGTTCTACTATGGAGAAGAGGGAGTAAACTTTGAGTACACAGATGACAATAAAGTTCACAAACTCAATGAAGACTGGACAATGGCAGGTTATACACAGGGAACATTCTTTACCGTTACACAGCAGGATACAGATACTGTAAATCAGTGGGATGAAGTGAAAGAGTTAAATGAAAATGCAGTACCATCTGTTCTGTTAGGATTTACATTTGATACATCAAACGTTGAGGATCAGTTATCAAACTGTACAGAAGTATGGTTACGTTACAAGAGTGAAGTCCTCACAGGTGTAAGAGATCCGAAGGAAGCAGTTCCGGAGATCAAAGAGGAATTAATGAATGCAGGATTCCAGGATGTCTTAGATGAGGCACAGTCACAGATTGATGAATTTTTAGCAAATAAACAGTAGGAAGAACAGTAAATATGAGTAAAATAGTAGGAAAAGCATTGCCGGATATGCCATGGCAAGACAAGGACGAAAACGATAAACTTCCTGTATGGAGATATAAAGCAAATCCAATCATTGATCGCTTTGCGACCAGAAATTCAAACAGCATTTTTAACAGTGCGGTCGTTCCGTTTGAAGATGGATATGCAGGAATATTCCGCTGCGACAGCAGATCGATCAGTATGGATATCTTTGCAGGGTTTAGTAAAGACGGGATCCATTGGGATATTTCGGATGATCCGATCGTATTCCACTGTGATGATGAAGAGATTGGAAAAAGAGATTACAGATATGATCCGAGAGTATGTTTTATAGAGGACCGCTATTATATCACCTGGTGTAATGGATATCATGGATATCCAACGATCGGCGTAGGTTATACATTTGATTTTAAAACATTTTATCAGTTGGAAAATGCATTTTTGCCATTTAACAGAAATGGAGTTCTTTTTCCGAGAAAGATCAATGGAAACTACTATATGTTAAGCCGTCCAAGTGATAATGGACATACGCCGTTTGGAGATATCTTCGTCAGTGAAAGTCCTGACATGAAACACTGGGGTGTCCACAGATATGTGATGGGAACCATCAAAGGGGACGAGTCAGCATGGCAGTCAACCAAAATTGGTGCAGGCTGTATCCCGATCGAGACAGAAGAAGGATGGCTTGTGATCTACCACGGTGTTATCAACACCTGTAACGGTTTTGTATACCGTATGGGCTGTGCACTGTTAGATCTCGAACAACCATGGAAAGTCTTAAAGCGGACAAAAAATTATATTCTGGCACCACATGAAATTTATGAGTGTATGGGAGATGTTCCGAATGTCGTATTTCCGTGTGCTGCGCTTACGGACGCAGAAACAGGAAGAATTGCAATTTACTATGGCTGTGCAGATACAGTTACAGGACTTGCGTTTACGACAGTAAATGAATTAATGGAAAGCATGGAAAGTATGTAATAAAAAACGGAGTTGTTACAAAATAATAATAATATTATTTGTGACAGCTCTGTTTTTGCAAAAAATTTCTGGAAACAGCAGTGGGAGAAAAGAATGATAGAGAAAAATTCGGGAAAACCATATATGAATGTAATATTTGGAAATTTTTACAGTCCGGGATATGACGATCCGGATTTTGTGGATGAGACGATGGAACTGATCAAAAATCTTGGTTATAACAGCGTTATGTTTGACACAAAAGACTGGGAAGATTTCAGGGAACGCTATAAAACCGGAGAACGGAGCCAATATGTAAAAATGCAGGAATATATGGGGCAGTCTGCATTGAAACATGGATTAACGTATAATTTCCTGGTGTTATATTTGAATGGCGATAATTTGTACCCGCATATCCGTTTCAGTCCACCTGTATTTGGGGAAGAGGTCGTGACAATAGATCAAAAAGGTGGAAAATGGTACAAGTACTGGTCAGATACTGCGAGAGAAACGATGGCAGAGCATGTAGACCAGATCCTTCAAATGTACGGGGAGGGCTGTACCACCTGCCGGTTGGGACAAAAACAGGTCCTTCCAACATGTACGATGTGGGATCCGATTGCAGCGCCAAGTTTTGACCAGGATGGAATAGAACGCTATCAGAAATTTTTACAAGAGAAATATAAAAACAATATATCGTTATTCAATGAGAGGTACGATCTGGATATCGATGATTTTAAGCAGTTAAAACCAGAGGATTACTGGTATTCTGTGATTTATGGAGAGGGAAGCTGTTATACCGGAGAGGATATCAAAAAAAGAACAAAGAAGTTCTGGATATGGAAAGATAACATGTCCTGGAAAATAGAAGAACTGCGGCTGTACTTTAAAGATATGCAGACACGCCTCAAAAAAGACCACCCGGAATTATTCCTTTGTCCGGATCTGTCGCAGTGGGGATATTTTTTTAATGTGTACAGCCAGAAACAATGTGACAGTGACAATCCGGATTACAGTGAATTGTGGGATACTGCAATGCGGGGGATCGATATGTATGCGATCAGTCCATATGTGGATTCCTGCCATTTCATAACAGTTCCGGCAAGACCGGATGCGAGTCCGGATGCCTATGTCACTTCCTGCCAGCACAGTATGATGCGCGTGATGAATGAAGGAAAAGAATGTATCGGCGGTATCTATTGGGGACGTTATATTTACCGGGATCTGTATGCATTTTTAACGCCGGAAGAAATTGTGGGTACCATGACCGCGTGCGGGGTAGATGGCTACACTTCCTATGGGATGAACGGACTTGATGATGGCGGTGTGCTAAATCGCATGGAAGATGACTTTTTAGATTCACTGAGAAGGGGAAATACCTGGTGTGCAGAAGTGATTCCAAAAAGGGGAAAAAGTAAATTTAAAGAGATCGCAATCCTTTTTCCATCCGAGATGTCAGATTATGAACCGTTTGATGTGGAAAATAATGAGATCCGCCGGCTGGATATGCTGGGGTGGTATGAAATATGCTGTGATCTTGGGTATCAGACGGATGTCATCAGCTATCAGGACATTTTAGGGAATAAATTAAACGCCTATAAGATGCTGATCGTTCCATCCAATGACTGTTATTTTGCGGAAGAACACACAGACATGGAAAAAATGATCCGGGAATGGGTGACAAATGGGGGAGTCGTGCTACATGGACCAGACTGCGGGTTAAGTAAAAACTGTTTCGGCATTCAGGGGATCCCATGTGAAAAAACACCGTACATATATCAAAAGCCTGTCATTCCACAGGGCTGTGAATTTCAGAGATATGAGACAGGAAGATGTATCAGTGCGTATGCAGACGATGCGGGCAAATGTATTGTTATGCAGGAAATTGAAAAAGGAAAGGTTATTTCCTGCGGAGTACAGTTAGGTGCTTCTTATGTGGCAAAAAATATACCACATGTACCATATGAACAGAGAAATAAAGAAATGTATCCGATCATTCAGGCAAGAAGTACACTGTTGGAAGATCTGTTAGGGGTATGTGGAAAACCTGTTTCAGGAATCTGTGAAAGAGGCATTGAAGCAGGTGTGTTTGAGACGGGAATGGTTTTGGTAAACCATCGGTCAACACCGTATGAGATTGGAAATTTAAAAGGAAAACGGAAATTTACAAATCCAGTGAATGATACCGTGTTATTGCCACATTCAGCGGTATGGATTGAGCGTGAATAAAGAGCAGGTGAAAGTATGGCTTTTATAAGAGAAAAAGAAGAAATCAAAACGGGGTTTCAGGAGATAGAACCGTGGTCATCAGAGATTGACCTTCAGACGGATTTCGTTATGGTCTATGGTCTGAATGAATCTTTAGAATCCCGGATGCAGCAATATAGGGAGCGGGGCTATAAGGTACATTTAATGCTTGGGTGCGCCTGGGGAAATTATAAAGAGTATCTGTGCGGCAGGTGGGACGGAAAGGAGCACTGGGATGAATGTCAGACGGACCGGAACGGAAACCCGATCCTGCACGGGGTTGATACACCATATATGGTGCCGACACGGTCTTTTATCCAATATCTGACGGAACATTTATGTACTCTCATAGATAAAGGGATCACAGAAATTTATATGGAAGAACCCGAATTCTGGGAAGCGGGAGGATATTCGGAGGCATTTAAAAAAGAATATCTGGCATATTATGGCGTGGATTGGGAACCGCCCCATACAAATATCAATGCGAAATACCGCAGTTCCAGATTAAAAGCATATTTATATGGAAGGCTTGTCAGACATCTCAGCAGAAATATCAAAGAGTATGGAAGAAAAACGGGGAAAGAGATCCATTTTTATGTGGCGACGCATAGTCTGGTAAATTATGCACAGTGGAAGATCATGAGTCCGGAAAGCCGTCTTTTGGATGTCGATGAGGTGGATGGTTTTATCGCACAGGTATGGACGGGGACGAGTGGCACAGGAAACGTATATGAGGGCCATTATAAGAGCAGAACATTTGAGACGGCGTATTTAGAATATGGCATCATGCAGGAACTGGTTAAAGGGACAGATAAGGAAGTATGGTTTTTACAGGATCCGGTGGAAGATAACCCGGAGCATGGCTGGGAAGAGTATGAAGATAAATATAAAAAGACTCTGACAGCAGCTTTATTCTGGCCGGATGTGGATCACTACGAGGTGTGTCCGTGGCCAAACAGGGTGTTTAAAGGAAGATATCCCAGAAAAGTCGGTCTTGCGGAGGGAATGATCCCGACGGAGGATATGGAAGGTGCAAAAAATATCCCGGATACCTACGCGACATTTCTGGCAGGTATGATACAGACACTGGGAGATATGACCAAAGAGGAGAGCGAAACAGAAAAAGATGCGGTTGGTGTATTTTTAGCAGATAGCTGTATGTACCAGCGGACATACCCGGATCAAGTGGAACATCATGGGCAGAAGATCAATCTGTCGGGGATGGAAGATTGGATGAACCGTCTTATTTTTCAAAAGGAAGAAGAACGTCAGCTTCTTTTATCCATGGAAAAAATGGAATATGCGTATAAAGAATGCTGCGCATTCCCGGACTGGTTTGGTCTGACACTGCCATTATTAAAATATGGTTTACCGATACAGCCGGTCTATTTTGATCACATGGTCCGCTATGAGGAATATCTGAGAAAATATCGGTATCTGATCTTAAGTTATGAATTTATGAAACCGGAAAGTGAAGAATTTCATCACAAACTGGTGGAATGGGTAAAACAGGGAGGCACACTTTTTTATATTGGAAAAGACTTTGATCCATATAATTATTTACAGGAATGGTGGCAGAAATTTTCCTGCGACACGCCTGCACAACATCTTTTTGCAGAGTTTGGAATGGATAAGGAACCAGCCAATGGATGTTACCGGATCGGAGAGGGAAATGTTCTCGTATGGAATGAAGTTCCTGCGCTGTTAAGCGTGAATGAAGCGATCGCAGATAAATACCGCAACTGGATCCGGGAAGGACTTAAGATGGGCGGATATCACTGGAATATGTGCAATTATCTGTCGGTAAGAAGGGATCCGTATATTGTGATAGCGTCCATGCAGGAATCGGATACGGGATCGGTTTATACAAAAGAGGGTCTGTTTGTGGATCTGTATGAAGATAAATATCCGGTCGTGGAGCGGGTTTTGGTAGAACCCGGGCAGGAAAAGCTGCTGTTTGATCTTGAAAAGATAAAAGAAGATGTAAGGATTATCGCAACGGCAGCGCGTATTGAAAATATGGCATGTGAAAACGGACAGCTTAGTATTGAGGCGAAGGCAATTGATCACATTCAGGTGAATATGAGGATCCGCCTGCCAGGGAAACCGGAAGATTTATGTGCACATACAGAAAGCGGGAAAAACATGGAACTGCAGTCTGTATGGGATGAGAAAAGCAGAACGGTTTTGTTATCCTACAGAAGCAACAACGAAAAAGTACATATTACAGGGAAATTAAAGTATGAATCATGATGCTAATGCAGCTGCCAGATAATTTAATGGGCTGCATCATGGAACTTATATAAAGATTGGAAACGATCTTAATATAGAAAGAAAACAAGACAAGGAGGAAAATATGGATTTCTTAGACAAAAGAGTCGGTGTAATTTGCAACGAACTTAAGAAATTAAAAGTAAAACAGGTATTTCCACTGACACAGTGGGAGTACAAGGAAGGAAACTTTATTCACCCGGAGGATGCATTAAAAGACGAGGCAGCTTGGGAAAACTTTGACTGCAAGACCATGCACTGGTATGGCAAGGACCGTCATTACTGGTTCCACACGACCTATACCGTTCCGGAGGAGCTGGATGGCAAAAGCATATGGATCCGCGTTTCCTCACAGATCGACGAGTGGGATGACGGAAGAAATCCGCAGTTTATCGTGTTTGTGAACGGGGAGATTTATCAGGGTATTGATATGAACCACAGGGAGTGCCTGATCACAAGAAGCGGAAAGGCAGGAGAGACACTGACCATCGATCTGCAGGCATATACTGGGATCATGCATGAGGAATTTGCGCTCCGCACACAGATCGAGGAGATCGATGCAGAGATTGAAAAACTCTATTATGATCTGTGGGTTCCGCTTGCAGCATTTTCCCGTATGGAAGCAGATGATAAAAACCGTAAGGACATTGAGTACGTGCTCAATGAGACAATCAACAGGCTGGATTTAAGAACGCCGTATTCGGATGCGTTCTATCAGAGTGTGAGAGAGGCATCTGCTTATATAAAGAAGGCACTGTACGAAGATATGGCAGGTTATGAGGATGTGATCGCAACCTGTATCGGACATACGCATATCGATGTTGCGTGGTGGTGGACTGTGGCACAGACCAGGGAAAAAGTCGGACGCAGCTTTGCAACTGTGTTAAAGCTGATGGACGAGTACCCGAATTATAAGTTCATGTCCAGCCAGCCGCAGTTATATGCATTTTTAAAGGAGCGCTATCCGGAATTGTACGAGAAAGCAAAACAGCGCATCAAAGAGAAACGCTGGGAGCCGGAAGGCGGTATGTGGGTCGAGGCAGATTGCAACCTGACATCGGGAGAATCCCTCGTCCGTCAGTTTATGCATGGCAAACGCTTTTTTAAAGAGGAATTTGGCGTGGACAACCGTATCCTCTGGCTGCCGGATGTGTTCGGCTATTCCGGGGCACTGCCGCAGATCATGAAAAAATGCGGAATCGATTATTTTATGACAACCAAACTGGCATGGAACCAGTTCAATAAAGTGCCTTACGATACGATGATGTGGCGCGGAATCGATGGAACAGAGGTGCTGACACACCTGATCACGACCCTTGGCGTGAGCCAGCCGATCAAAGATTACTTTACGACCTATAATGGCATGCTGCACCCGGATGCGATCATGGGAGGATGGATGCGTTACCAGAATAAGGACATCAATAACGATATCTTAGTCTCCTACGGTTACGGCGATGGCGGCGGCGGTCCGACCAGGGAAATGCTTGAGACTTCGATCCGCATGGAAAAGGGAATCAAAGGGATTCCGAAAGTACGCCAGGAATTTTCACGCACCTATTTTGAAGAACTTGAGGAGCGCGTGAAAGGTGACAGACGCCTGCCGGTATGGGAAGGTGAATTTTACTTTGAGTACCATCGCGGAACTTATACCTCCATGGCGAGAAATAAACGTAGCAACCGTAAGGCAGAACTTGGTCTGATGGATCTGGAACTGTTGTCCGTTTTAGCACAGGCACAGGCAGCGTATCCGGCAGAAGAACTCGACCGCATGTGGAAAAAAGTCCTGATCAACCAGTTCCATGATATTCTGCCTGGATCTGCGATCCATGAAGTATATGAGGTGACAAAGGAAGAATACGCTGCACTTCAGAAAGAGATCAAAGCACTGGAAGAGGAACGTCTCCATGCACTCGTGGGAGATGGCGAAGGCATCACTATTTTCAATACAACCGGACACGACCGCAGTGATATCGTAGAACTTGGGGAGATCCATGCGGAAGCGTTAAAGGATGCAGAGGGCGTGATCTATCCGGTACAGAAGACTGCAGAAGGTGCAGTGGTCTATGTAGAGCATCTGCCGTCAAAAGGATATAAGACATTTGCGGCTGTATCCAGTGAAATTGAGCAGAAAACACCGTTTGTCCTTGTGGATGACCATACGCTTGAGACACCGTTTTATACGATCCATCTGGATGCGGAGGGACGTTTTGACCGCATCTACGATAAGGAAAACGACAGGGAAGTACTGCAGGATGGCAAAAAAGGCAATCAGTTCCGCATGTACGAGGATAAGCCGATGTGCTTTGATAACTGGGATGTGGATATTTACTATACCGAAAAGTACTGGGATGTCAATGATGTGATTTCTATGGAATGGACAGAGTGCGGTCCGGTGCGTGCAACGTTAGAGATGGAGCGGAAAGAAAGCAATTCTGTGATCCACCAGAAGATCCATTTCTATGCAGACAGCAGAAGGATCGAATTTGAGACTTATGTGGACTGGAAAGAGCATCAGACATTGTTAAAGGTACATTTCCCGGTCAATGTACATACCGATGAAGCAACATTTGATGTACAGTTTGGTAACCTGACACGCAAAGTACATACCAATACGAGCTGGGATAAAGCACGTTTTGAGAGCTGCGGACAGAAATGGATCGATCTCTCGGAAGGTCATTACGGAGTCAGCATGTTAAATGACTGCAAATACGGACATTCCGTGAAGGATTCTAATATGGCACTGACACTGATCAAATCCGGTATCGAACCGAACCCGGTGGCAGACCAGGAAGAGCACTATTTTACCTATGCGATCTATCCGCATGCTGAAAAATGGCAGGCAGCAAAGACCGTAGAGCAGGCATATGACCTGAATCAGCCAGCCATTGCAGTGGCAGGAGGAAAGCCGGGCAGCCTGTTGTCAAAAGCATCTGTGGACAAGTCCAACGTTGTATTAGAGACGATCAAGTGTGCAGAATCCGGTGAGGGTACGATCATCCGTATGTATGAGAGCGAAAATGCACTCACAAAGACAAATCTTGTAGTTGAGGGGGACTACAACAAAGCGTTTGTCTGCAATCTGCTCGAGGAGGAAGAAGCAGAATTAGAGTTGAAAGACGGAGTGGTTTGTGTACAACTGAAACCGTATGAAGTTGTCACTGTAAAACTCGTTTAAAATCATATAGAGGCATTCAGATTCCGAAGAGATTTCGGTGGGATGCCTCTCTTTTTATAGGGAGATTTACGTTATGACCAATAAATTAAGCCATATTTTTGAGTGTTCCGATCATATTACGGAAAAACAGTATCGGACCAGCAGGGCACTTTTTATCCTCGATGGATGCGCTTCCACACAGATTTTTACGGTTACTTCCGGCGCATTTTTATCGGGACTTGCCTATCTTGTGGGTGCGGGGACGGCACTGACCGGGATCATAGCTGCACTGCCGACGCTGATGAATACCATCCAGATTTTTTCCTCTGTCGTCTATGAGAACCGCGCAGGCAGCAAACGGATCACGGTAGAGTTTGCACTCATCCAGCGCTTATGCCTGCTCATGATGCTGTTTGTTCCGACATTGATGTTAGGAGCGAGAATCTCGGTGGCAGTGATCGCGGTGCTGTATTCCTGTGCACATTTCTGTGGGGCATTTATCAACACCGGGGCAAATAACTGGCTGATCAGCCTGGTGAAAAAAGAACGGTTGGGAAGATATCTCGGACTGAAGGATTCAATGACTTTAGTTGCGTCCACAGGCGGTTCCCTGATCTTAAGTAAAATTTTAGATGTCTACCGTTTCGCGGATCAGGAGATTCTGGGATTCCGGATCATCGGCATTTTATGTATCGGTATCTGCGTGGTCGACATTACCTGTCTCACGCTGATCCGGGAACCGGAAAATGTGAAACATGTGGAGCCACTGAACATAAGGAAAGCAATACAGATGCCGCTCACAGACCAGAATTACCGCAATATATTGATTTTCTTCCTGCTGTGGAGTGTGGCGTCTAATTTTGCCAGTCCGTTTTTTTCTATTTATATGTTAGAGAATCTGGGGCTGTCCTATTTTTATATCACCGTCATGAATATGGTTGCATCGGTGGCGCGGATCGCGGCTGCAAATCTGTGGGGGAAGGCAGCAGACAGTTATTCGTGGAGGCTTGTCACGCTGGGGTCCATTTTTATGCTGGGAGTTGCATATATCGGCTGGGGACTGCTGACGAAAGAAAACTGTATCTACTGGCTTCCGGTCGTACAGGCTGTGAGCGGGGTTGCCTGGGGCGGCATCAATATTGCGACTTTTCGGATGCAGTTTGCCTTTGCACCGTTAGAACACCGTGTCAGCTATGTCAGCTTCTGCTCAACAATGGTTGGGTTTGTAGGATTTTTTTCATCCATGCTCGGCTCGACATTTGTGGCATTATCAAAGGATATCAGGATTTTAAACATTCCGGTAGATAACATACAGATGGTGTTTATTTTGTCTGCATTCGGAATTATTGCAAGTTCATTATACAGCCGAAAAATAAAGGAGAAATGACAGGACAGATATGGAGAGAGATAGCAGAAAGCGGGCAGAGGCGCTGCTTGCGCAGATGACCGCAACAGAAAAAGTGGGACAGTTAAACCAGCATTTATATGGTTTTCGGATCTACCATGTAGAAGATGGAAAAATTATTTTTACGCAGGAATTAAAGGATGAAGTAAAAAAGTGGGGCGGGATCGGCACGATCTATGGTCTTTACCGTGCAGATCCATGGTCGGAAAAAAATTATGAGACAGGGCTTGCCGGGGGACTTTCCATGCAGGCATATAATCAGTTACAGAAATATGTGATCGAACACAGCCGCCTTGGAATTCCATTTTTACTGAGCAGTGAATGTCCACATGGACATCAGGCGTTAGACGGATATCTGCTCCCGGTCAATCTGGCAGTAGGTGCATCGTTTGACCCGGCATTGTATGAGCGGGCAGGGCAGGTGTGCGGCAGGCAGTTAAAGCAGATGGGCGTGGATTTTGCACTGGTTTCGGCACTGGATATTTTAAGAGACCCAAGATGGGGGCGCAGTGAGGAGTGTTATGGGGAGGATCCATATTTATCGGCAGAGCTCGCGCGGGCGATCGTAACAGGAATCCAGAAAGAGGGCGTTGCAGTGGTTGCAAAACACTTTTGTGCACAGGGGGAGACGACCGGAGGGGTCAATGCCAGCGCAGCGCGGATCGGAGAGAGGGAACTGTGGGAGATCCATTTACAGGCGGCGAAGGCATGTTGTGAGGCGGGCGTAAAAGGCATTATGGCTGCATACAACGAGATCGATGGAAAATTCTGCCATGCCAACAGACATCTGCTGCAGGATATTCTGCGGGAACAATTGGGGTTTGACGGGGTCGTGATGGCGGATGGCATCGCCATCGACCAGTTAGACATTATGACGGGGGATAATATCAGGTCGGCAGCACTTGCACTGAAAGCAGGTGTGGATATCAGTCTGTGGGATGAAGGTTATACAAAGTTAGAGGAGGCGTTAAAATAGGGATTTATCACGGAAAAGGAACTCGATCAGGCGGTCCTTCGAGTGCTCACTTTGAAATTTGAGCAGGGACTGATGGATAAACCTTATATTGATGAAAACGGGAACCGTACCGCCTCTTACAGCGAAAATGGTGCTGTTTCATTTCCGACAGAGGCATATCAGGAGTCGGAAAAACTGGCGCGCGAGTCGGTAGTGTTGTTGAAGAATGAAAATGTACTGCCGATTGGGAGAGCAGAAAAAATAGCCCTGATCGGTCCAAATGCGGATGATATTTACCGGCAGATCGGTGATTATTCACCTCCAATGGACAGGGCAGGATATGAGACGTTAAAGAGCGGCATGGAAAAAGAATTTGGTGCAGACCGGGTTCGCTGTTATAATGGACATGAGGTCGGGACGGCTGTTTCTCTTGCGGAAAATGCGGATATTATCGTGCTGGCATTAGGCGGATCATCGAGTCGTTTTAAAGGGGCGCTGTTCGATGAAAACGGTGCGGCAAAAGTACAGGGAGTACTTGAGATGGACTGTGGGGAGGGCATGGATACCGCCAGATTACAGCTCCCCGGGAACCAGAACGAACTGTTTACGGCTGTCTGTGCGCTGAAAAAACCGGTGATCTCCGTAGTCATTGCCGGGCGGCCTTATGCAATCCCTGAAATTGCGCAGGATTCAGATGCACTGTTATATGCTTTTTATCCGGGACCGATGGGAGGAAAAGCAATCGCGGAGCTGTTGTCTGGAAAATATGCACCGTCCGGCAGACTGCCGGTGTCCCTTCCGCGAAACTGCGGACAGCTTCCGGTGTACTATAACCATACGGTGTCCTATCCGGCAATGCACTATTGTGATATGGAACAGGGAGTTTTGTATACATTTGGGGAAGGAATGGGATATTCCCACATGGAGTATGTGGATATCTGTCTTAAAAAGCAGCAGGATGTGTGGATTATTTCAGGAATTGTAAAGAATAAAGGAAATATAGATGATACGGCAGTGCTGCAATGCTACCGGAAAGTGTTGTCCGGTGAACTTGTGCCAAGAGAGCGGGAACTGGTTGCATTTTCCAGAATAAAAGTGGAAAAAGGAAGTCATAAGGCATTTGAAATCGTTATGGATGCGGATAAATTCCGGTATTTTAATGAGAGTGGTGCAAAGATTTATAAGAGTAAAATACTTTTAATGGATAGTGGAAAAATAATTTTTGAAGAATAGGAAGAAATTCTGACAGCAGGAGGAGAAAATTATGTATTTATTACCAAAGCCAAAAACAATCAAAGAACAGGACGGACAGATGCTGCTTTGCCACAGCACACATATTGTGATGACAAAAGAGGTGGCAGAGACAGAGATGCATGCAGCAAAAAGACTGCAGGAGGCGATCAGGCAGGAAACGGGGCTTATCCTGCCGTTTTCCGTAGGGGAAGTAAGGGAGGGGGATCTCTCTCTTGGGATCGCAAAAACATTACCAGAGCAGACATATGAGATCACGATCGACGAAAAAGGCGGACAGATTTCAGGCGGCGACGGGGCTGGCGTGCTTTATGGTGTGGAGACCTTCTGCCAGATCGTACAGCAGTGTGGCGGGATACTGCCCTGTGTACAGATTCAGGATGCCCCGGATATGCCAAACCGTGGTTATTATTTTGACCAGACAAGGGGACGTGTGTTAAAACTGGAAGAACTCAAAAAAATTGCAGACAGGATGTGCCGCTATAAATTAAACCAGCTTCAGCTTTATGTGGAACATACCTATCTGTTCCGTGACTTTTCGGAAATGTGGAGGGATCAGACTCCGCTTACGGCAGAGGAGATCCGCGAACTTGACAGTTATTGCCGGGAACGTCATATTGAACTGGTTCCGTCGCTGGCAAGTTTTGGACATCTGTGCACACTGCTCTCCACAAAAACATATGGGGATCTCTGCGAGATGGAGGATTCCTGGAAGGAGCCGTTTTCCTTCTGGAACCGGATGCGGTATCATACGATCAATGTCTCCGATGAGCGTTCCCTTCCTCTGATCAAAAAGATGATCGCAGAATATATGCAGTTGTTTTCTTCCAACAAATTTAATATCTGTGCGGATGAGACATTCTGCCTTGGCAAATATAAATCGAAAAAACTTGCCGAAGAGCGTGGCGTCCATCGGCTTTATATTGACTATGTCAAAGAGCTTGCACAATTTCTGGTGGAAAATGGAAAAATCCCAATGTTCTGGGGCGATATCATCTGGAATTCGCCGGAACTGATGAAGGAACTGCCGGAGAGCATGATCTGCCTGAACTGGGGATACGCACCGGAACAGAGGGAAGATGAGACGAGGGCGATCGCACAGACGGGTGCAGTGCAGTATCTGTGTCCGGGTGTATGCGGCTGGAACCAGTGGGCAAACTTAATAGAAAATTCTTATAAAAATATTACAAGAATGTGCGGTTATGCGGCAAAATATCATGGCATCGGTGTGTTGAACACAGACTGGGGAGATTTTGGACACGTTAATGATCCGGCATTTTCTGTTCCGGGGATGATCTACGGTGCTGTATTTTCCTGGAATGGGGAGAAGATACCATTTGCAGAGTTAAACCGTATGATCTCCCGGATCGAGTACGGGGATATCACCGGAAATTATGTTTCCCATCTGGCAGAAATCTGCGGGCAGTCGGTATTTCAGTGGAGAGAAGCTGTTATGTATTATGAGAACCGGTGTTTAAAGCATGAACTCGAAGAGGGCGAAGATCTGTTCCGCGGTGTGGATCAGGCGGGCGTAGATGCTGCAGCAGATGCCCTGCGTGATTTATATAAAAAACTTTTGGAGAGCACGCGGGCGATGCCGGAAACGAAAAAACAGATGCAGCTTTTATCCGTGACATTGCAGGGGATCGGTATTTGGAATGCCGTAGGACTCCTGACAGAAAGCAGGGAAAAAACGGGAAGTTTTGATATGCAGAAAGGTCTGGAACTGGCAGAAAAGTTAGAATGCTGGTTTATGGCTTATAAAGAAAACTGGAGAGCCACCAGCAAAGAAGGCGATCTGCATCATATTGCAGAGATCGTGTTCTGGTATGCAGACTGGATGCGCAGAAAATGATAAAAAAGTATAAATTCTATCAGGTGATAACTGATTAATCATCAGGACTTTTCACGGGAAATTTATGATATAGCATATTGTCTGCTGCCGGAATCATAAGCAAATGAGAGGATACAAGAATAAATCTCAATATTTTCCACATACTAACTCCAAAGCTGATATATAAGAAAGAGCTGCTTTATCAAAATATAGCATTGGAGGATAACAACGTGAAAGCAACAGGAATTGTTCGCAGGATAGATGATTTAGGACGTATCGTAGTGCCAAAAGAGATCAGAAGAACTTTAAGGATCCGCGAGGGAGATCCGCTTGAGATATTTACAGACCGTGAGGGGGAGATCATCCTGAAAAAATATTCACCGATCGGTGAACTCGGACAGTTTGCAGGGGAGTACGCGGAGAGCCTGGCACAGACCACGGGATATCTTGTACTTGTGACAGACTGTGACCATGTGATCGCGGCATCCGGAAGCGGGAAAAAAGAATTTGAGGGAAAGCCGGTCAGCAGACAGTTAGAGGAAGCCATCAGTGAGAGAAAGAACTATCAGGCATCCGCAGGGGATGCAGGATTTGTGAAAGTGACGCTGGATGATGCCGGGGAATATACGGAGCAGGCATTAAGCACGATCATCTGTGAGGGAGATGCGATTGGTGCAGTGGTCATCTGTAATAAGGATGAAAAAAAGAAAATGAGTGATACCGAAGGAAAACTGGCTGCTGCGGCAGCATCATTTTTGGGAAGACAGATGGAACAGTAAAAAAGAAGATCAAAGATAAGAAGAGGCGGCGGGGTTTCTAATAAGAAAATTCCGCTGCCTCTTTTCACTATTGGAAAAACAGAAAAAATCATATACAATAGACACTGTAAATGAGACAGAAATGGAGCAGCTTATGAAATTCATACATGTTTCGGATGTACATCTTGGGATAAAACCGGATGTGGGAAAACCGTGGAGTGAAAAAAGAGCGCAGGATATCTGGGATTCGTTTGCAGAAGTGATCGATGCAGCAGTGGAGCTAAAGCCGGATTTTTTGCTGATATCAGGGGATTTATTCCATGCGCAGCCATTGAAAAGAGAGCTTAGAGAAGTTAATTATCTTTTTAGCAGGATACCACAGACGAAAATCATTCTGATGGCGGGCAATCACGATTATCTTCGAACGAAATCCTATTATCTGACAATGGAATGGGAGGAAAATGTTTATTTTTTCCGTCAGGAAGAACCCGGTCATTTTGATTTTGATGAGGAAAATGTCAGCATTTATGGATTAAGTTACTGGCATAGAGAGATCGGGAATGCTATTTATGATTCGGTCATCCCGGAGGATAGATCAAGGATCAATCTCCTTTTAGTACATGGCGGAGACAAACAGCATATCCCATACAATCCCAAACTTATCTTGGAAAATGGGTTTGATTATATTGCTGCCGGGCATATCCATAAGGGAGAACAGCAGATTCCGGGGAGGGCAGTGATGGCGGGAAGTCTGGAGCCGACGGATAAAAATGATGTCGGGCCGCATGGATACTGGCTGGGGACGATCGACAAAGAGCATACGGATATTCATTTTCATCCGGTGAAAAAGTGTGAATACTGTCATGAAATTTATCCGGTTACGGCAAAAACAACGGATCTTGAACTTGGGGATTGGGTGAGAAACCTGCTGGAGGAAAGACCCGGATATCAGTATTTTCGTTTATTTCTGCGGGGAAAAATTTTGCCGGATATAGAATTTGATACAGAAAAACTTGAAACGTTTGACCGGGTTGTTGATGTGACAGAGCAGCTTTTGCCGGATTATGATTATGATAAATTAAAAGAAAACTATAAAGGTACCCTTTTGGGGAATTACATAAAAGAAATGGAAAAAAGACCACAGGATGTGGTCACAAAAAAAGCGTTGGAATATGGAGTCAATGCATTATTGGGATATAAGATATGCAGATAAAAGAAGCGATCATTGGTCAGTTTGGAAAATTGCAGAACAGGCAGATCTCATTTGAACCAGGGATCAATGTGATCTATGGAGAAAATGAGGCGGGAAAAACGACACTGCATGATTTTTTGCTTGCAATGTTTTTTGGAATGGAAAAGGGGCGTGGAAGAAATACATTAAACAGCATTTATAAAAAGCACGAACCCTGGCATGCCCCTTCGTACTATAGTGGTGCCCTGCGATTTCTTGTGGATGAAAAACCATTTTATTTAGAGCGTAATTTTTATTATAAGGATAAAAAAGATATTTTGAAAAATGAGGCAGATGGAGAAGAACTGTCGGTAGTTTACGGGGATCTGTCAATGCTGCTCGGTGGAATAGATAAGGAAACGTTTGGAAACACTTATGATATACCGCAGACAGGTGCAGTGACAGGAAAAGAGCTTGCAGATATCCTGGCTGAATATCTCTCAAATGCTGCGGAGGGCGGTGGCGCAAATATCCAGGTTCAGAGGGCAAAAGCAGCACTCGCAGCAAGAAAGCGGGAACTGACGCAGGAAGTAAAGACGATTCATGAACGGAAAAATGAGGATATCCGCCAGCTGATTGTGGAAAAAGATCTCTTAGAACGTGACAGTCGTGGATTACATGCCAATATTGCGGATGCCGGGAGAGAGATCGACCAGTTAAAGCGTGTGCGTGTGGAAGAGATCGGTGAAAAACGAAAGAGATTATCCGAACAGGAAAAACATCAGACAGTCCGTATGGAGAGGCAGGATGCTGCGCCGGAGAGAACAGGGGCAGAGAAAGCCGGAAAATCAGAATGGGAAAAAGAACAGCCTGACCGCATGGCGGGGATCGGACTTTGTGCTTCTGCGCTGCTTGTCAATACAGCGGTACACCACGTCACTTCGTATCCGTCACGCCTGTTTTTTATTTTGCAGGCAGTCTTTTTTGCAGGGATGATTCTATGCGGACTTTATGTGGGGATCAGCCATGTGATAGAGAAGGCAAAAAAGGAAGCTTATTTATCAGCACAAAAGAATGAGATGAAGGCAGTGACACAGGAAACTTATGCGGATGCAGGACTGCGGCAGGCGGAACGGATGCTTCTCAGTTTAAAAGAGTCGCTGTCTGAAAAAGAGACCAGACGTTACAATATCATGCAGGATCTTGAGGCTGCAAAACAGCCGGGAGGACAGGAAAAAGAACTGTTAGAAGATATCCGTGCATTAGAACTTGCAGCGGCAGAGATCGACCGTCTTGCAAAAGAGTATTATGAGGACAGTTTAGATGGACTTGGGAGTGCCGTTTCAAAGTGGATGTCACAGCTTACTGCAGGGAAATATGATCATGCGATTGTAAAGGAAGACGGAAAGCTTTTGATTTTGGCAGATGGAAAAGAGATTCTTCCTGAGGCACTGAGTCATGGAACGTTAGAACAGATCTATCTGGCATTCCGTCTTGCGGTCGGAGAGATTGTGACAAAAGAAGAACCCATGCCGGTTATTTTTGATGAGGCATTCGGTATGTATGATGAAAAACGTCTGATGCAGACACTTCGTGCACTTGATTGTCAGATCAGAAAAGAGCAGGGAAGACAGATACTGATCTTTACCTGCCAGAAGCGTGAGATGGAATTACTTGAACAGTCAGGGATTACATATCATAAAATTGTTTTGGAATAGAGGAGATGCAATCATGGCAGCAAGAAAAAAGAAAAAAAAGAAATACCGTATGTTCTGGTTTTTCGCAAAGATGCAGCTGGTGCTGCTGCTTGCAGTCATTGCAGGGGCATGCTGGTATTATTTTGGCGGTTACGCGGAAGAAGTAAAAGACTTAAAGACGCAGGCAATAGAGCTGGTGCGCCATTCCAGCAAGGAAACATTTAAGGCAAATCAGACCAGTATCGTCTATGCTTCGGATGAAAGTGTAATCTCCACATTAAAAGGCGGAAAAGATTCTTATTATCTTTCGATTACAGATATGCCGAGTAATGTAGAGTGTGCTATCGTCAGTATAGAGGATAAAAAGTTTTTCCGGCATAACGGAATTGACTACCGGGCGCTTTTGCGTGCGGTAAAGGCAATGATTGAAAATGGAGAGGCAACACAGGGCGGCAGTACGATCACAATGCAGCTTGCGCGAAATATTTTTTTGAGCCAGGAAAAGACATGGCAGAGAAAGGTTGAGGAAATGTATATCGCGCGGGAACTCGAAAAGAAGTACACCAAAGATGAGATTCTTGAATTCTATCTTAATAATATTTATTTTGGAAACGGATACTATGGGATCCAGTCGGCAAGCCGTGGGTATTTTAACCGGGATGTGCAGGATCTTGATCTGTCGGAGCAGGCATTTTTGTGTGCGATACCAAATAATCCGACGCTCTATGATCCACTTACGAATATCACGAACACATACAAGAGAAGAAACCGTATTTTGAAAAATATGCTCGATGATGGGAAAATTTCCAAAACAGCATACGAAAATGCACTGGGTGAGGTGATGGCGTTAGACCGGCCGGAAACACTGGCAAAAAATGATTATGTGGAGACCTATACCTATTATTGTGCAGCCAGGGCATTGATGGAAACGGAGGATTTCCAGTTTAAATATCAGTTTTCCTCGGAAGATGAAAAAAACAAATATGACGAAGCTTATGAGACGCTGTACAGTGAGTGTCAGAAAAAGCTGTATACTGCGGGCTACCGGATCTATACGTCATTTGACCTGAACTTACAGCAGGAACTGCAGGATACGGTAAACGAGGCACTCGCCGGTTACACGGAGGTCAATGATGAGGGCGTGTATGCCTTGCAGTCGGCAGCAGTCTGTATTGACAATGACAATGGCTATGTCAGGGCGATCGTGGGCGGAAGAAGCCAGGATTTCTCCGGTTATACGTTAAACCGTGCATTTCAGAGTTACCGTCAGCCGGGCAGTGCCATTAAGCCGCTGATCGTATATACACCATCTTTTGAGCGCAATTATACGCCGGACTCTGTGGTGACAGACGAGCCGATCGAGGATGGACCAAGGAATGCAAATGGTTCCTATTCCGGTCAGATCACAGTCCGGACGGCTGTGGAGAAGTCTGTCAATACGATCGCATGGAAATTATATGAGGAGCTGACTCCGGAAGTCGGTCTTTCTTATCTTGAAAAAATGAATTTTGCAAAACTGGATGCCAATGACTACAGACCGGCAACGGCACTTGGAGGTTTTACAAACGGTGTGTCTGCGCTTGAGATGGCGTCCGGGTATGCAGCGATCGAAAACGATGGAAATTACCGGGCACCGACCTGTATTGTTAAGATATTAGATGCGGATGGCAATGAAATCTATGCATCTGCACAGACGGAAGAGGCTGTGTATAAGCAGAATGCGGCGCGTATGATGACAGATATTTTAAAAGGTGTTATCACGAGCGGAACGGCACACGGACTTGGTCTTGGCAGTATGCCTGCAGCCGGAAAGACAGGTACATCCAACGACCAGAAGGACGGATGGTTTGTGGGATATACGAGATATTACACGACGAGTGTCTGGGTTGGTTATGATATGCCGAAAAAAATGGATAAACTGATGGGATCTACTTATCCGGGCACGATCTGGCAGAAGTTTATGTTAAAGGCACATGAAGGACGTTCTCCGATGGAATTTTTACCGTATGCGCAGGTATCGGATGAGGTTCATACATTCCATCAGGAAGATACGGAGGAGAATCCGGATCAGAATGCGGATGAAAATGCCGGGCAGCAGGATCAGAATCAGCAGCAACAGGATCAGCAGCAACCACAGAACCAGCAGCAACAGGATCAGCAGCAACCACAGGAACAGCAGCAACAGCAGCAGGAGCAGCAACAGCAACAACAGCAGGACCAACAACAGCAACAAGATCAGCAGCAGGACCAACAGCAACAAGATCAGCAGCAGGACCAACAGCAACAGCAACAAGATCAGCAGCAGGAGCAGCAACAGCAACAACAGCAGGAACAACAACAGCAACAAGATCAGCAGCAGGACCAACAGCAACAAGACCAACAGCAGTAAGACTAACCGCAGCAATAACAACAAGGCGAACGACAACAGTGAGCAGCAGAACACAGAAACAACAGAACAGATTTGGAATGCAGAAAGCACTGATGAAGGCTTGACATACAAATTTGGAAACGTTATCATTACCTTAATATGAGCAAAAAAACGCGTGGCAGGTATGTTGCTGCGAAGAATACTGGAGGATCGAAAATGAAAAAGTATGCATTTGGAATTGATGTCGGGGGAACTACCTGTAAGATCGGTTTTTTTGAAACAAACGGCAAGTTGATCGATAAATGGGAGATCAAGACCAACACGGAAAATAACGGAGCAGCAATCCTGTCTGATATCGCACAGGCAGTTGATAATAAACTGGCACAGGAAGGCATCAGCAAAGATGATGTACAGGGTGTTGGAATCGGTGTTCCAGGTCCAGTTAAGAGCAACGGTGTTGTAAACCGCTGTGTAAACTTAGGCTGGGGAATCGTGAATGTAGAGGAAGAACTCGGAAATCTGACAGGTCTTAAGGTCAAAGCAGGAAATGATGCCAACGTTGCAGCTCTCGGAGAGATGTGGCAGGGGGCAGCAAAAGGCTGTAAAGACGTTATCATGGTAACACTTGGAACCGGTGTCGGCGGCGGTATCATCGTAGATGGAAAGGTCGTTGCAGGATTTAACGGAGCAGGCGGTGAGATCGGACATATTACCGTAAATCATGATGAGATCGAGGCATGTAACTGTGGACAGTACGGATGCTTAGAGCAGTACACTTCCGCAACCGGTATCGTTCGTGTGGCAAAGAGAAAACTTGCTAAGACCAACGATGAGACAAGCCTTAGAAACTTCCCGGAACTGACCGCAAAAGATGTGTTTGATGAGGCAAAGAGCGGAGATGCAGTGGCACTTGGTTTAGTGGATGAAGTCTGCGGAATCTTAGGATCTACCTTATCTAATATTGCATGTGTGGTTGACCCGGAAGTTGTTGTCATCGGTGGTGGTGTTTCCAAAGCAGGAAGTATCCTGATCGAGAGCATCCAGAAGCATTTTGTGGAGACATCCTTCCATGCCTGCCGCAACACAAAGTTTGTGCCTGCAGGACTTGGAAATGATGCCGGAATGTATGGATGCGTACAGATGCTGTTGGATTAATACATAAAAGAACTAAAAAAACTAAAAAAACTAAAAAAACAGTCGTACCGCTTTGAAATAAAAACGGTATGGCTGTTTTTTTGATTTTATGCTTCTACTGCATTCTGTTTTACGTGTGCCAGTGCTTTGGCAACCGGCGGTATGCTGATAATGATCAGTGTAATGACTGCTTCCGGTACCAGATAGGAGGCCTGATATCCTAAAGAATAAAGGATCGGGTTCATGCCTTCCGGTGCATAGGATGCGAAAAATACAATGCCAGAGATCGTGGAAAAGATGAAACGTCCGAAAACGCCGATTACATATCCAATCTGAAGTCCCCATTTTTTCTTATTGAAAAATCCGGCAAGACCGAGTGCACCGAATGCGAGCGGATAGTCAAGCAGCATCTGTGGGATCGTGTAGAAAATCGGTTCTGTTACAAACTGAACCAGACCATATGCAACAGCTGTCATGATGCCGACATAAGGGCCATACCAGTATGCGATTAAAACAATAAAAAGCATGGAAAGTAATGTGACGGAACCACCCATCGGCATCTCAAACAATTTGATCATGGAACATACCACGGCAAGTGCAATGGCAACTGCAGAGTAGACGAGCTGTTTGGTGGTCAGTGCTGCCTTGCGGCTTGCATTCTTCTGACGCACAAACGCTGCAACGATGAGCAGTAATGCGATGATAACGACAACGATCACGATTCCCGTGATCGTAAGATGTACGGAGCCGTCTCCCCAGGCTCCTTCCGGTGTAGCAAAAAAGTTATTCATAAATCCTCCTTGTTTTCCTGATTTGATTCTGGTATCAAAAGGTGGTTTTCAATTTTTGACTGTCAAGTTGCACAAAGTCGGATCTATTTTGTTCCGCTGTCCGAAAATAAGAAAAACTAAGTATGCCTGATTTAGATTTTCCAGGAGTGACGTGTACGTCTTAAACGTCCCGTCCATGGGACGTTAAGACTTTTGCTGCCATCCATGGCAGCAAAACACTATGCATTAACAGGCATACTAAGATTTTCTAATTTTCTCCCAAAGTCACAAAACGAGTCCCAACTTTGTGCAATTTAACAATCGCTAAGTTGTGAGCCACCTTTTGACACCAGAATCCTAATTCATGATAATAGAATGTTCGCGGAGCGTACATTTTATTGTCTACAAACACGGGGGATTGTTTCTTACCAGAATAAAGTAAAAGAAAACGCTTCCTTACGCCGGTATTATCCGGGTCAAGTAATAAGGGTCGATGAAATCATCTCTCAGCACGTTGTCAATACCATATGGTATAAACAGCACCCCTAGCATTTGTATGGAACGTTTCCCACTATAGCAATTAATGATGAAAAAGTCAAATTTATGCCTTGAAATTTTAATCCCTCTGCGAGACCTGTATAGTTGACAAAAAAAGCAACAAAAAATATAATGTCAAAAATGTAGAAACAACTTACGGAGGATGAAAAACATGAAAAAAATTTATCAGAAACTGGCACTGACAGGCGTGCTTGCAGCGCTGCTTCTTTCTGCCGGCTGCGGGGGAGCAAAGGAGACTTCCGCAGATGAAACAGCAGGGAATGTGCCGGCTGTGGCTGAGCAGAAAACAGACAGTAAAGCAGATATGGAACTGTCTGAGACACTGGAAGTAGACGCTGGATCATCAGAAGCCGGGACTGAGACATTGGAAACAAATACCGAAACACAGACACAGGGTTATACTTTTACCGATGATCTCGGACGTGAGGTGACAGTGAAATCTGCTGATCGTGTGGCAACGCTGATCGGAAGTTTTACGGATGTATGGATGTTAGCAGGCGGAAATGTTGTTGCAGCAGCAAATGATTCCTGGGAGAGCCTGGGTTTAGACCTTGATGAGAGTGTGGTAAATCTTGGCAGCATTTTGGAGCCGGATGTCGAGCAGCTCATTGCAGCGGAGCCTGATTTTGTGATCGCGAGTGCAAATACGGATGCAGACGTTGCAATGGAGGAAACACTGACACAGGCAGGAATTACCGTTGCCTATTTTGACGTTGCAAATTTTGAAGATTATTTAAATATGCTTTCCATCTGTACACAGATCACCGGCAGGGATGACCTGTACCAGAAAAATGGTCTGGATGTGCAGAAAGAAGTGGAAGAAATGAAGCAGAGAGCGGACGGCAGTAATCCGACCGTTTTATTCCTTCGCGCAGCATCAAGCAATGTAAAGGCCAAGGGCAGTGACGGAAATGTCTGTGGGGAAATGTTGGCAGACCTTGGATGTGTGAATATCGCAGACAGCGACGAGAGCCTGTTAGATGACATCAGCATGGAGGCGATTATTGCGGCTGATCCACAGTATATTTTTGTGACGATTCAGGGAAATGACAGCGATGCCGCCATGAAAAATGTGGAAGATCTTCTGACATCAAACCCGGCATGGGCATCCCTGACCGCTGTGAAAAATGATCATTATTATATCCTTGATAAGCGCTTATTCAACCTAAAACCGAATGCAAAATGGGGAGAGGCTTATAAGCAGCTGGCAGATATTCTGTACCCGGAGGCGGAGTGAGAAAGGTTTGGTTTGAAAATGGCATATTTTCCGTTTTTTATTGATATAGAAAATAAAAAAGGCCTGATCGTGGGTGGCGGCAGGATTGCAGCACACAAGGCAGAAAAGGTGAAGCCGTTCGGTGCAAAGATTACCATAATAGCACCGGATATTATGGACAAATTAAAACAGGATCCGGCATTTATGTGTGAGGAGCGTCCCTTTGTGCCGGAGGATATCGAGGGCTGTGCATTTGTCATTGCGGCAACCGATGATAGGGAATTAAACCACAGGATCAGCGCACTGTGTCAGGAAAAAGGAATTTTAGTCAATGTGGTAGATGACAAAGATTACTGCGGTTTTCTATTTCCGTCTCTTGTGAAAGAAGGAAAACTGACCGCGGGAATCTCCACCGCAGGAGCCAGTCCGCAGATCGCGGCAGAATTAAGAAGCCGCATGGCGAGGGAACTTCCAAATCAGATGGAAGAGATCCTTGATTATTTAGAATCAATCCGGGAACCTGCAAAAAAAATGATTGCAGATGACAGGATCAGAGCCAGATTTTTGAAAGAGACAGCACAGCTTTGCATGGATGAAAACCGCGTGCCGGATGAGGGAGAGACGAGGCAGCGGATCAGAGATTATTGCCAGAGTGCGGAACAGACTGGATTAGGGAAAATCGTCAGTACAGGCATGGTAACGCTCGTCGGTGCGGGCTGCGGTGCATATGACCTGATCACACTGCGCGGTTTAAATGCAATACGGAGAGCCGAGGTGCTTGTCTATGACGATCTGATCGATGCGTGTCTGTTAGACCACGCTTCGGAGAGCTGTGAAAAAATTTATGTCGGGAAACGGATCGGTGTACATAGCAGGGAACAGGAAGAAATCAATGCGATCCTGATCGAACATGCGAAGAAAGGCAAACGCGTGGTGCGCTTAAAAGGCGGAGATCCGTTTGTTTTCGGCAGAGGCAGTGAGGAAATGGAAGCGTTAAAGGCGAAAGAAATCCCGGTGACAGAAGTGCCGGGAATCACATCTGCCATTGCGGTTCCGGCGGCAGCAGGAATCCCGGTAACACACCGTGGAAAAAGCCGCAGTTTTCATGTGGTGACGGCACATACGAAAGGCACTGCGGACAGTCTGCCGGAAGGACTAAAAGAACTTGTGGCAGTGGAGGGCACGCTTGTATTTCTGATGGGAATGCACCAGCTTTCAAAACTGGCCGGACGGCTGATGGAGTATGGAAAATCTCCGGAAACACCGGCAGCAGTGGTGCAGGGAAATTTTGATGGAAAAACGGTAAGTGTACGTGGAACACTTTTTGATATTGCAGAAAAAGTAAAAGAATCCGGAATGCAGTCCCCGGCGGTCATTGTGATCGGGGAGACGGCAGAGATGGAGTTGTAATTAAAAAAAAGAGGAAGCATACTGCAGTGAATGGATCACATTTAAAGCAGAGTGTGCTTCCTTTTTGTATATTATCTGATTAGATGGAAACAACATCAACGGCGTTTCCGTGTTCTTTTATGATCTGTAACAAATCTTTTGTTTTTAACAATACGGTAGCCGTATTTTCATTTGGATGCACACTGATCAGACCTGTTTCATTCAGAAAATAACTGTCAATAAAGACCTGTACGCTCCGTTCTGCTGGCGAAAAATCTTTAAGTGTTCATATTAAAACATAAATACACGTCAAAGGCAATCGCTGCTATTGCCGGCAACGTCTGCTAAAATGATTTCAATATGTGAAAAAGGCAGGTAGTATTTGTGAGGGCAGAAGAAGTGATACAGGCGGTTGCAGAACTTTGCAGACATTTTTCGTCGGTGGAGGTGATCTTATTTGGCTCTAGAGCGAAAGGAACAGCACGGGAGAGAAGTGACATTGATGTTGCCGTGTCCGGTGTGAAGGATTTTGATGCACTTGCAGAAGCAAAACAGAGGGATCTTTCGGATTCTTTTGTATTGAGTGGAACCAGTGCAAAATTTAGCATCACATTTGATCTGGCATGGAAAGTTATGAAAGATATACTGGTAGAATATTATGCAATGACGGGTTTTATTGCGGGTTCGCCGCGTGAAGTGCTCAAAACATCCTATAAAGCAGAATTGATTTCAGATGATACATGGATAGAAATGCTAAAAGGTGGTAGGCTCAAACCGTTCTACCACATTTCCATCCCGGTCGATCAGAAACTTCGTAAAGTTCCACTTGATATCAGGGGTGTTACGGCAATCCGGCTGGGTGCGGTATAATCCGCTTTCGAGCAGCGGGGTGAGAGGGTGGTTTGGATCAAATCCTCCGAACCCTTTTTGTTCTTTCAGATATTTGTACAGCGGATGCGTATTTTCTCCATTTACCTCAATTTTGGAAAAAAGTTTAAAGGTAATTCCAAATTTTGCGTCGCAGAAAGATGCGATCTCCTCGGTTGTTCCCGGTGCCTGGTTTCCAAACTGATTACATGGGAAATCAAGAATCTCAAATCCTGCATCCTCTGCTTCATAATCATAAAAATTCATAGTAAAAGTTTCCTTTCAAAATAAAAGATTTAAAACAATTAAATTGCACACAATCAAATGAAAAATAAAAATACATCATTTTAATCCATATGTCAAGAAAAATTCATACAAAAAAGAGTATTACTCAAAAAAGTAATACTCCCCATCTTCATCCGTAAACCTTTTCCAGCTTGTCTGAAACACATCCTCGATCACATGCGACTGCAGACACTCCTGGGGCGTGCCAACCATGGCGATGCTGCCGGGAAAATCAGTTGCTTTAACATCAGAGTCTGTACCGGCATGCGCTGCTTCATCAAGAGATCTGGAACCGGCGCGGTTCATGACAACCAGCGTATCTGAGATGCGCACCGCCTGACTCAGATCATGTAAGATCAGAATAATCGTTTTTCCCTGTTTTTTTAATTCCTTTATCATGGCGTAAAATTCGCGCTGCCCGGTCAGGTCGAGATAGGTGGTCGGCTCGTCCAACACGATGTAATCACAATCCTGCGCTAACACCATGGCAAAAAACACGCGCTGTCTGATACCGCCGGAGAGCGTGTCGACATACTGGTCGGCATACTGGCTGATGTGGGTAAATTCCATGGCACGGTTTACAATTTCAGTGTCCTCCTTTGATTTCCGGCGGGAAAATCCAAGGTAAGGAAAGCGCCCGTGTTCCACAAGCATTTTAACCGGAATAGCAGGAATGATCGTGCGGACCTGTGGGAGCAGGGAAATTTCCCGGGCACGTTCTTTCGGGGAAATTTTAAGAAAATCCTGTCCGTCTAAGAATATCTGTCCGGCGGTCACCGTGGAAGCACCGTTTAAGCACTGGACCAGGGTAGTCTTGCCGCAGCCGTTCGGGCCAAGGATCGTGGTGATCTCCCCGTCACGGAAAGTTAATGAGATGTCGTTTAAGATCGGCATGTGCTGACAGGAAACGGAAACATTGCGAAATTCAAGCATGGACTCTGCGCCCTCCTTTCTTTTTCAGTAACAGATACAGGAAAAACGGTCCGCCGACGAACGACATGATAATCCCGGCGGGCAGCTCAAACGGAGAGAAGAGTATTCGTCCGAGCAGGTCACATAACAGTACAAAACTGCCGCCCAAAAGTGCGGAGCACGGCAAAAGAAAACGTGCATCATTGCCAAAAAGCCGCCTGCAGATATGCGGGATGATCAGTCCGATAAAGCCGAGCAGGCCGGCGAAACTGACGACACATCCGGCAAGGATGCTTGCGAGGGACAGAAGCAAAAAGCGGGTGAGTGAAACGCGCAGTCCGAGGGAGCGCGCGATGTCATCCCCAAGCCCGAGCATATTTAACGGCTGTGCGAGAAACAAGGAAACAAAGAATGCAATAGCAATACAGAGGCACGGCAGGATCAGCCTGCTTAGGGTAAGCCCGGAGAGGGAACCGATCAGAAAAGACGTCAGATTCACCGTGATATCCGTATTTAAAAGTTTGATCGTATTGATGCCTGCACTTAAAAAACTTGAGACTGTAATTCCGGCAAGAATGATCGTAGTCCTTGAACTGTCTGAGAGCGCAGCCAGAAAAAAGATCAGCAGTGTGGTGATCAGGGCGCCGCAAAACGCAAAGACCGGAAGTGTAAATGAGTTTGCCGGGAAAAAGATCATGGCGAGCATGACCGCAAAACCGGAGCCGGAATTGACACCGATCGTGCTTGGGCTTGCCAGCGAATTGTTCATTACACCCTGTAAGATCACACCCGAACAGGACAGCCCGATCCCGGCAAAAAGTCCGCCGAGCAAGCGCGGAATGCGCACGGTAGTGATTAAAATATAAGAAGTAGAACTGCGGTCTGCCCCGGTCAGACAATTTAAGATATCTTTGAATGCAATATTCACGCTTCCAAATAAAATGCCTGCGCAGACAGACACGAGAAGTAACATACACATCAGAAGGATGGTAATGCTTTTGTGCTTTTTCATAGGGGATTCCTTCCTGCAAAAGTCTTTTGTGCTGGTTAAAAAAATGATGGCAAATTTGCTCATTATGGTATCACAGGCAGGGGAAATGCGCAATGGGTTGGTTTTCATTTAACAACAACGGGAGCAGATAATAAAAAAGAAATTTAAAACCTGCTAATAAATTTCATAGTTACTTCAAAAAAGATTACTTTCAGGTTATAATATATGTAATTGGCTCAGAGATTTTGAGCAGTTACCAAAAACCTGAAGGTGATTAGTGTGAAAAATGGTGTTTTTTATGGCAGAATACAGAAAAAAATTAGAGGCTGATATCCGTTGCCCGCTTGAATACGGTCTTTGGTGGCAAATGGAAATCGCGTATTATATGCGTGCTTTCCGCCAGCAAAAAACTGCGTTACAGCGAGATACGGAAAGAAATGTATAACATCACAGACGCAGTTTTAGCAGCAACGTTAAAAGATCTCATAGCCGATGGTATTGTTGACCGGAAATCATATGATGAGATACCGCCGAGAGTTGAGTATTCACTTACAGGAAAAGGAAATTCGGTTGTTCCGATATTGCAGAGTATCTGCCGGTGGTCAGATATTTTCTATAAGGAAGATGTGGAAAATGAGATGAAACAGTGCCAGAAATGTGACTATCACAGATAGGATTGTGATATGTAACTATAATAACAAGCAGTAAAACAGAAATCATAAAGGAGACAGGATAAAATGAGAATAGCAGTGACATACGAAAACGGACAGATTTTTCAGCATTTCGGACACACAGAGCAGTTTAAAGTGTACGATCTTGAGGACAACAAAATTGTTAACACACAGGTTGTGGACACAAACGGACAGGGACATGGTGCACTTGCAGGATTTCTTAATTCAACAGATATAGATGTTCTGATCTGTGGTGGCATCGGTGGAGGAGCACAGGCTGCACTTGCTGCTGCGGGAATAAAACTGTTCGGTGGAGTATCAGGTGATGCAGACGAAGCTGTAAAAGCATATCTTGAAGGCAATCTGACATACAATCCGGATGTTCACTGTACACACCACGATCATGAGGATGGTCATTCATGCGGAGAGCATCATTGTGGCGAGGATAAGCATGGCTGTGCGGGAAATCACTAACAAACATTGGCGGTAAGCCATTATAGATGAACAGCTTCTGAAACTTCGTACACTTGGACTTACAGAGGAAGAAGCAGAGGAAGTTATTATTCAGAATTTTTTAAATTAACAGGCATACTAAGATTTTCTGATTTTCTCCCAAAGTCACAAAAAAAGTCCGATCTTTGTGCAATTTTTCAAGGTACTATCAATGATAGAACGATAAAAAACTTTATTTGCCCCAGCATCATCTTATCTATAAAAAAATCTGTTCTACCTGTTAGATATGAATCTGGCAAACTGGAATTGAGATTTTATCTATTCCAAGGGATTTAATAACTGTTATATTTTGTTATCAAATATCTCTCAAGCCCTTGAAAACACTAAGTTTATCGCATGTGAGCTTTCCCTTATGTTATATCTTCCCATATGAATTTACGAACTCTGATAAGGGCAAGAAAATTATATAACACATTATAACACAAAATAAAAGTGACATGGTGAACTGATTGAAATGCTTCTGATTTTTG
>OOAM01000051.1_pt1 | contig 121170 bp, 68 predicted proteins | sample 1671131 | NCBI WGS metagenome assembly OOAM01 (sample SAMN06348125, study PRJEB24527) | human gut metagenome | biome: human gut; feature: ankylosing spondylitis patient; material: feces | host: Homo sapiens | place: China | collected 2015-10 | reverse complement strand
ATACTGATTTTTAATATCTTTTTATTTAAAATTGCTACACAAAAATACGTTTGCTATATTTGTATCGATTACCGGGGTCTTTTAAAGTGTAAATACGGTTTACATTTATGATCGGAAGATTCAGATAGCTTTGATTTATTGATGGACGGATAAACCCGTAAGCGATTTCCCGATTCGCACGCGGCTGATAAAAATGAGAACAATCCGCATCACACGGATTCAGGGGATGCGGCGCGTTTAATCGATTTCTTCTGATGTATTGCCGGGCAGAACTTGTATATTTTTCAATTGGTTCCGCATGAACCCTTGAAATTTCCCTGATTTTCCGGGTCCACGGAAAAAATTTTTCCGTGCTCTTCACTTTTTTTGATTTAAGTGCGGGAAATGGGAGTCTTTCAGCGTGCGGCACGAATCGCTCCCTCCCTTTTCCTGTCGTTTGATCGATTTCGAGCCGACTGTAAAGCGGACTGTAAAGGAAGTGTTACGGCTCGTTAGGATCCCGGAAGCTCGACCCCTTGCTTTCTCCTCATCCCCTCGCCATCCCCCGCCGGCATTGGCACCGCGGGGCTTTCTCTGGTTCCCGGTCGCCTCGCTTTTGTCTATCCCGAACGCCTTTATACTCATCCACCATTGAGACTTCACTTCTCTCAGGCCCCTTTTCCGGATCCCCCTCGTTCCGGCTGAAGGCGATTATTCCTTCTTTCGAAACCGCCTCAGAGCCGTCATTTTTTCGTGCGTTTCAGCCCCTGCCGGCTCCTCTCTGCGGTGTCATTTCCCAAGCCGCGGCCCCAATTTTCTCCCCCCGCTCTGTCCTCCCCTCACCTGTCATCTTGTCTGACAGGAGTGCGCCGCGGGAGAAATCCACCGTCTCTCTCTCCGGTTCTCACCCTGCATAAAGAGCCGACCTTTATCTCTCGTCCATTTCCCCACGGCGCCTCGAGCGTGCTTCACCGATCGCCGTCTCCTGGCAGCGGATCATTCATTCCGCTTTTCAGGTGACACCATGGGCCCTGCTCTCTTCTGAGGAATCCTCTTTCTCTCATCGCTTCTCCTCTTCATTCGGTCCGACTCGGGAATCTTGTCCTCCCCCGCAAAAGCCCCCTGGCGGCTTTATCTCACTTCTCTTTCCATCGATTCCCCGAGGCTCTCCCATCCGACGCAGCACACCGCTCTCTTCTGAATCTCCCCCAGCATCCCGATTCTTTTCCTGCAGACCTCGTTCCCTTCCGCGGCCATGAATGGACGCTATTCCCGTGTCCGTTTTCCCCGCCGCCGCGGACCCGCCTCTCACGACCGCTCTTCCCCTCACGCGTTCCGGGAACAAGGCCCCCATGCCTCCTTCAAACCGCTTTTCCACCGCTCCCCCGTTTTTCCTCAGTACCCCACCCCCCCGGTTTCACGTCCTTATATCCCGAAGCTGTCGTTTATTGGCGCGCGGAAGCCCATGCCAACCTGACAAGTCTGTACAGATTGATGGGGACTAAAGTAGATTCAGACCGGGAGGAACTCCCGTTTTAAAGAAACCGGAAACATAACCCTCTTCTTTCCCATCCTCACACCCCCGCCAGCCTCGATCCTTTCCTTCTCCACCCTCTCCGCTTTTTTCCCTGACTCTTTCATCCTGGATCGAGAAGCGTCCTCTTCACATCACGCGCTCCTCTTAAACACGGCAAAAAAGAAACTCGCATAAGAAAAACCGGCGATCCCGCCCGCGGTACCCGGAAAGTACCGTTCGACGGAATCGCCGGCTCTTCTTCGCTTTCTCTTTTCCCACTGAAGGGATGCGGCCTTCAGGGGAAAAAGGAAGCGTCGCCCATCAATCAGACTTCAAAAACCCATTTCAACCCCTCGCACACACGGTTCTCACGCATCCGCCGCTGCCGCCTCATTTTCTTCGCAGCATCCTGAAGAAAAGGGGGAGGACGGGAAGGAGCCCCCTCTGCTCTCGAATCCCGTCCGCCCTTTTTCAATACCTCTGGGCTTTGCCTCTTTACTTCCCTTTCTTAACTCAAACTCCGCCTCAAGCTTCTGAAGCCGCAGTTCCTGATCCTTCAGTTCCGCTTTCTGATTCCGGATCGCGGTCTCCTGGCTCTCGATCGTCGCCTTCTGTTCCGAAAGCGTCTTCCCCTGGGTTTCGATCGTCTTCGCCTGAGTCTTCTGGAGTTTCACGCCCTGCGTCGCGAGTTTCTGATCCTGCCCCTCAATCCGCGTGCGGGCTGCGGCGAGCTGCGCCGAGAGGTCGCGGTTTTCACTGTCGAGACTCACGAGTTTCGCCTGCATCTGCGCCGGTTTCTGTTCAAGAGACTCACCCCCGAACCGATAGCTGAAACTCATGTTCCCCATGACGTCGTCATTCCCCACCGCGCCGCCAAGCGAAATCATCGAGTTTTCGGTGGGCCGGATAAAGATACCGACCGCGGCCGCGCCAGATCCGTGATACGCGCCGCCGCCCACCGACACCGACACCCGGTGATTCTCATCAAAGGGAAGCGGGTGGAGCGAGGAGAGCGCCGCGGCTTCCGCCCCCACGTCGTTGATCCGGCGGTTCAGTTTCGCGTCGCTTCGCGCGAGGTCGTTAATCGCGGCCGCGTTCGCGGAAACCGCCTGGTTCGTTTGGTATAGCTGAGACCCCACGACCGCGTCCGAACTGGTTGACGAAATTTCGCCCGCCTTCACGTTCGTGATCCTGAGGCTCCCCGCGTCGATCCCGGAGGACGTCATCGAGGGGCCGCCGGACACCGAGAAACCGGAGCTCGTCACAGCCGAGTTCCCGACCGTGAGGCCCGACGCCGTGAGAGACGTGTCACCCACCGTTACCCCAGAGGAGGTCACCGCGGTACTGCCAACCGTGAGGCCGCTCGATGTGAGTGACGAATTCCCCACCGCGACCCCGTCTGTCGTAATCGACGTGTTCCCGACGGTGACGGAGTTAAACGTCGGATCATCGACCGTTGAGAAGATCAGGTCGTTTCCGTCTGTCGTCACCGTGATGTTCTGACCGCCCCGGTACACGACGGTATCGGTCACGTCGTTTCCTGAGAGCTCGACGTCGTTCGACCCGAGATCCGTCACGGTCGCGCTGCTCGTCGCCGCAAGAGACTTCACGCGGACCACTGGTGTCGTGGTGGTTGTAGTGGTTTCGTTCAGATGCGCTTCTTCCGTCGTCAGCGTAATCACGCCATCTGTAATCGTGAACCCGGTCACCTTCGTATAGGTGGCATCCGACAAATCGGTGCCGACTGTCGAGATCGAGGTCGTGAGGTCGTTAATCAGGTTCCAGACCTGGCCCCCCGTCACCGCGTCGGTGCTTGTTTCGCTGATGGTGCCTTCACCGAGATTCGAGATCGTTTCGCCCGCGGCATTGATCCCGGAGGTCGTAAAGGACGCGCCGTTCGAGAGCGTGACGCCAGTCCCCGAAATCGTGGTGTAGCCAGTCGATTCGCTCCCGAGCATCGCGGACGTGAAGGCCGGTGTGAGAGACGTGGACACCGTGATCGTGGAACCGGATGCCGCGAGGTCAATATTGTCCCCTGCCGCGTAGGTCACCGTTCCGGAGGTCCCGACCTTGAAGCTCGACTCCGTGTCTCCATCTGTCACCGCGGCGGTCCACCCGGAGGCGGCGGTCGTCGTGTAGTTGGAGGTGACGTATTTGTAGACATCCGAGCCGTTCACAGCGGTGGTGCTGTCCGCTCCGATCGTGCCCGACGCGAGATTCGTGATCGCGGCCCCATTCATGTTGATCCCGATCGGACCGATCACGACGCCGCCAAGCGTCGCGCCGTTCGCCGTGATGAGGCCAGTGTCCGCGGCGAGCGTAATCCCGCTCCCCACGGTGACGTCGCCCGTAGACGCGATCGAGGTCGTCTGAAGGCCGCTTGCCGTGAGCGAATTTCCGTCGCCCGCCGAGAACCCGTCCGCGGTCATCGTGGCGGAGCCATTCGTATCCGTGATCGTGAGCGCGGATCCGGTGAGAGACGAGGTTTCAGACCCCGACCCCACCGTGACCGAGTCCGATGCGGACACCGTGCTGAAGGTCACCTTGTCGGCAGTAGCGACGGTGAGCGATCCGGTGTCGGACAGCGTAATCGCGATGTTTTTCCCGGACACCACGTCCACGGTCCCGTTTTGGCCCACGCGGTAGGCGGAGCCCCCGTTCGCGGTCACCGTCCACCCGGCGGCCGAGCTCGTCACATAGTTGTTTGTGAGGTACTGATACACCTCAGACCCCGAGACCGCCGAGGTGTCGCCCGCCTTGATCGAGCCTGACTCAATATTCGTGACGAGCTGCCCGTTGGCATTCAGGCCTTCGGCCGTAATCCGGATCCCGCCGATCGTGGCGCTTCCCATCGTGACGAGTCCCGAGTCGGCGGAAAGCAAAATCGACTTTCCGACGGTCACGTCGCCTGCCGCCGTAATCGTGCCCGCGGAAAGGTTCCCGGACACCGCCGCGGACGCCGCGGTGAGCCCCGCGGTGGTCAGTTTGTTCCCGCTATCCACCGTGACCCCAGTGGAATTCATCGTGGTCGAGCCAGCGGTCACCGTGTCCGCTGAGACGGTCCCGGCCGATACCGTCCCGGTCGTCGCGAGACCCGACGTATTCACCGCGGTGTTCCCCGAGACAAAGCCACTCGCGGTCACGGTCCCCGCGGTCTCAATCGACCCCGCGGTGAGCTTCCCGGCGACAGACGCCGAGCTCGCGGTTAAGCCGGATGTTGTGAGAGCGTTCCCGGAATCCACTGTGACCCCAGAAGCATTCACGGTGGTCGTCCCAGCGTTCACGGTCGTGGCGTTTACGGTTCCCGTCGTGATCCCGGACCCGGTGACCGCGGTCACCGAGCTGCCCGACCCGACGGTGAGCGAGTCGTTCGCTGCCACCGTCTGATAGGTGACATCCTCCGCGCTCCCGATCGTGACGGTACCGGTGTCCGAGAGGTCAACGGTCGTGTTATTCCCGGCCGCGATCGTCACCGTTCCATCCTGGGCGATCCGGTAGGTCTTCGTCCCGACTTTCGCGGTCCAGCCGAGCCCTGAGGTTGTGGTGTACCCTTTCAGCACATCCGCGACCGCGCCGCCCGTGACGGCGGACGTGTTCCCCGATTCAATCACGCCGGACGCGAGATTCGTGATCGCGGTGTTATTCGCGTCAATCCCGGAGGTCCCAATCGAGACTCCGCCGAGTGTCGCCCCGGCCGCCGTGATCTGACCGGTCCCGGACGCGAGCGTAATCGCGCTGCCGACCGTCACGTCACCCGACACGGCGGCCGAACTCGCGGTCAGGCCGGACGTCGTCAAAGCGTTCCCCGAATCCACGGTGACGCCGGTCGAATTCACCGTTGTCGTTCCGGCGTTAACCGTCGCGGCGGTCACGGTTCCGGTGGTTGTGAGCCCTGAGTCCGTCACAGCCGTATTCCCAACCGTGAGACTGCCGGTCGAGGTGAGATCCACATCCTGCACGAGCCCCACACTGAGTCCCGTGTCGGAGGCCGTCACCGCGATGTTCCCCGTGGTGACCGCGGCGTCTGACGCAGCGCCCCCTGTCACCGCGAGCGTCCCCGCGTTTTTGACCATCAAAGAACCGGTGTCGCCCGAGAACGAGAGGTTCGCCGCCTTGAGCTGCGCGACGTTGACGGCGTCCGTGTCCGCCGTTCCGGCTGCCACCCCCGTGATCTGACGGGTATAGCCATTCGTGTTGTTACCGATCGAAAGCGCCCCGAGGTTCGAGAACCACGTCGCGCTCTGGATTTCCTCCCCATCCGGGTTCCAGCCCCGGACACCAGCCCCGGTGTCGGCGGCGGAGTACATGCCAAGCGCCACACCGCCCATCGCCGTGGCGTTGGAGTACGTCCCGATCGCGACCGAGTTACCGCCTGTCGCGGACGCCCCTCCGCCGATCGCGGTGGTGAAAAGCTCATCCGCGTGAGCGCCGTAGCCAATCGCGACCGCATAGTCCCCCGTTGTCCCGTTATCGGTACCGAGGCCGACCGAGTAGCTGCCGCCGATGTTGTTGCCCGTGCCGAGCGCCACCGTGTAGTTCCCGGTCGCGTTGCTTCCGCGGCCGGCTGCCAAGGATCCGGTGCCGGTTGCCGTGCTCATGTAGCCGATCGCGGTGGATTCATCGCCCGACGCGGTCACGAAGGAACCGAGCGCGGTGGACACCGTCCCCGTCGCGTGATCGTTCGAGCCGAGAGCAATCGCTTCTTCGCCTTCAGCGCTGCTCGAGTACCCGAGAACTGTGGATTGTTTGCCGGACGCGGTATCGCCTTCGCCCACCGCGACCGCGTAGTCCGCGGAGGCGTTGGAGAGCGTCCCTACCGCGAGCGAATAGTCCCCAGTCGACGAAGACTGCGTGCCTAGGGTCAATGCAGAAATCCCCGCGGCGCTGGACGAGAGCCCAATCGCCGTGGAGTTAAGCCCCGTGGCTGACGCCTGATACCCAATCGCGATAGTGTCCTGATTTCCGGCGCTGCTTGATGCCCCGAGCGCGATCGCGGCGTTTCCCGCGGCTTTCGTGTCCGACCCCATCGCGACCGCGTAGGTGTCGGACGCCTGGGAATTGTTCCCGAGAGCGACTGAATACGCGCCAGACGCGTTCGCGAGATACCCATAGGCCGCGGCAGCCGTGCCGGTTGCCTGCGTATACCCGCCCTCCGCTACCGCGAAGTCGGTTGACGCGGACGCGCTGTTCCCGATCGCGGAGACCCCGTTCGCGGTTCCGGAGTGCCCGATCGCGACGCCCGAATCCCCGGTCGCCTGAGCGCTGTCCCCGATCACCACGTCGTACTCGGTATTCGCTTTCGCGAGATTCCCGACCGCGATGGTGCCAGTGGCGGCCGCTGAGCTGTTGGACCCCAGAGCGACCGCGCCGTCACTCGCGGCGCTCGAGTAGAGCCCCGCCGCGACACTGCCGATTCCTGAGGCGGACGCTCCGTTTCCTATAGCGACTGATGAATCCCCTGCCGCATTCGCCGAGTACCCGAGGGCCTCCGCGGCAATGCCGGAAGCCGCGGCGCTGTCACCGAGCGCGGTGGCATAGATCCCGGTCGCCTGAGCGCTGTTCCCGAGCGCCGAAGCGCCGGTCGCTGAGGCGGTAGAGCTCACACCGAGCGCGAGACTTGAGTCACCGGACGCGGCAGCCGCTTCGCCAATCGCAGTGGAGGCTTCACCAGAAGCCTGACTTCCCGTTCCGATCGCTGTTGCCGAACTCCCCGACGCGGCGCTCGAGGTTCCAAGCGCGAGGGCGTTGTCGTTCGACGCGTTCGCGGACCACCCAACGGCAAGCGCGTTTGTCGCCCCGGCGGAAGCGGAATTTCCGATCGCGGTCGACTGGATCCCTTCCGCGGAGCTCATGGCTCCGAGCGAGGTGGAGTTCGTGCCGCCAGCCGAGGCCGACGTGCCGAAAGCCGCGGCGTTGTTCCCATCCGCCGTCGCTAACGTTCCGACCGCGGTCGAATTGACCCCCGACGCGTCACTGTCAGACCCTATTGCCGCCGCCCCTGACCCGCTTGCCACGGCCCGGGCTCCGAGCGCGAGGGTATTCGATTCCGACGCCTTCGACCCGGACCCGAGCGCCACCGTGTAGCTCCCGGACGCTTCACTTGAGCTTCCAATCGCGACCGAGTAGTCCGACGTGGAATTCGCGGACACCCCGATCGGCGTGGCCCCGGTGCCGGAAGACACCGCGCTGTAGCCTATCGCGGTGGAGTCCGAGCCGGACGCTCCAGCCGAGGCTCCGACCGCGGCGGCGTCTGTCCCGATCGCCCAGGCGGAGTGCCCGATCACGGTAGTGTCCGTGCCGGTAGCCGCGGCGCTTGATCCGATCGACACCGCGGATCCGCCTGTGGCGCTCGCCTGCAGACCGATCGCGACCGCGGAATACGCCCCGGCGGATTCATTACCCGCCGTGGTGCTCGCGCCGATCGCGACGGAGTCCATCTGGGCCTTGGCTCCGGACCCCACAGCCGCGGCGTAGGTCCCCGCGAGGGTCCCAGCGCCGATCGCGGTCGAGTCACCGCCTGTCACGTTCGCGTTCGCGCCGATCAAGACAACGTCTGAACCGCCGTAAGACGCCACCCCGGTCGGCGTGATGATGACGGAGTCTTGATCCGTCGTCGCTATATTGTTGCCGATCAGAATGGAGTTTTTCGCCGGGTACACGTCGTAGCCCGTTGTGATGGCGCTCCCGATCGCGATCGTGCCATCCGACCCCGCGACCCCGGTGTTTCCGTAACCGAGAATAAAAGCGTTATTGCCGTTAGAAGTGAGCGTAAGGCCATCGCTTAATGTGAGCGCGGTGCTGGTGAGGCTCGATTCCGCCCCGGTTTCACCGGCGTACAAGGTGGTTGCCTGAAGGCTGCTCCCTTCCCCGAGCGCCACGGCGCTTGCGAGTGACAGCTGCACGACATCCGCGTCCGTTGCCGCCTCACTCACCATCGCGACGATATTGGTGTCGGTCGCGACCGTCACGGTGTCGCCATCCGTCACGAGAACCGTGGTCGGGGTCCCCGTGGTCACCGAGTCTGAAAGCGTAAACGCCATCGCGGGGGAGCCCGCGGCGAGCGCCGCGATCACGAGCGCGCTCACGATCGTACGGGCATAAGGGAATGACGACACGTGTGCCGGTCGGGCCTGGAAACCCGTCCCGTGTTCACTGAGAGCAAAAGCCCGCTCAGGCTGCGCCGTATCACGGTCCGCCGTCAGTCTTCCTTCATCCATTCTCAGGAGCTTTTCATTCGTTGTCATTTTTATGCCCCTCCGCATCCAGGGTGTGCCCACGCAATCAGCCTTTCATCAAAATGACGGGTATTCACTTTGCTTATTTCTGTCAGGTTGTCTGACAATCTGTCAGACGCCGGCTCTAGGCGGTTTTCCTTATTCGGTAACAGAAGCGCGGCCGGATCACCTGCCCCTGGAAGCCGCCGGGTAACCGCTTCCGTGACAGAAATCTGGCTGATTGGTCCACCGAAATCCGTGTTTTCTTTTTGTTCGGTCACAGGCTGAATTTCGATACCCCGTGTTCCATAAAACTCAACTTCGGTAAACTTATTCAGCCTTAATATTACCCTGTTTCCCCTTTTAAATTATGGTGTTTTACCTAATTAAACCGCTTGTAAAGCAAAGTTTACACAGTTGATGTAAGACAATTTGTGTACACGGTATTTAATTTCCGTGGTCTCAATCCGGTGTTACAAAAGATAGGGTCTGGGAGCGTCGCTCTTCAATTGATACCCGGATTTATTGAATAATTTGCAATAACGAAAAGGATTCTCTTACCGCGATACGGTCGGACGAATTCGATTTATCTTGTTATTAAATGAATAAACAACTCTACAAATAATGAAATTCCCGGTCTTTTTCATCGAGACCGGGGACTTTCCCTCTCATCAGATTGCTTTCGTCTTTTACAGCCAATACCGATCGGTTTTCTGACGCTTCTGCTCTCAGAGGCTAACCCCCGGCGGCAGCGGGGTCACCCCCGGGGCTCCTGCGGATCCGATTGAGTTTCTTTGGAAAAACTCGCGGTGGCCTCGTGTTTGCCGCGGGTGACTTGAGGCTTGGAAATTAAGGTTCAACTCTGAACCGCTTTTCGCCTCCTGCTTTACTCTTCACGCGGCATCCGACTGCCGGATCTTTCCCGCCATCCAGAGGGGACTGGAAGCGCCCGTTTCGGGCTTCTGTAAAGGAACGTTAGCGGGGAGAGGTGAGCCGATACCCTGGGGCGTCAGCCGGATTCATAGAGTAGCGCGGGGACGGCAGCGTCTGATCGGTTTGAGACCCGCTTCGCCGTATTCCCCTATCCTCACGCAGTGGTCAGGCGAAACCGCGGCAGAGCCTCTCAAAATCCGCTTCCGCCGCATTGACACTTATGTTTTTATCTCGATCCCTGAATTTCAGGGATTTGCATTATCTTCTCTGTTATGTAAAATAGTCTCAGTTCGGGAGTGTGGGTAATAGAAAACCGTTGAAGGAAATATCCACGGCCTTGCAGACTCGCGAGGTTTTTGGGCTCCCGGATCCAATATGAATGAACGCTGATCCCTCCCCCGTGAGGGATTTTTTATGCCTGGCGTCAGCCCTGACACCGCCCGTCTACTGCGTCGAGACCACGCCTGGACGCGGATCCGATTGGATCGGCAAAGCCTCCATATCCCTTCACGCGTTTTCGGTTTGAGGGGATTTAAACTCATCAAAAAATCACGAAAGAACCGCGTTTTCGTTATTTCCCGGTCCGAAAATGGGCGCGCAGAGCCATGGATCCTCCTTTCCCCTCCGAAAGAGTCTAAAAGAGAGATGAGCGGGTCCTCAGCAAAGAACTTTCCTCGTCGAAAAATAGGAGGAATGCTTTGGGGTCGTTTTGAAATGGAGACAAAGGAACAAGGCGGCTCTCACACCGGCCGTGGCAGCGCGTTTGATACGAACCTCTTGTTCCAGGAGGCAGACACCTCGAGATTGCCCACGTGAATCCACGGCAGGGTCCTCGAAAGGACTGCCTCTATTTTTTGTCCGCAGTTTTGGTGCTAATGCCTGAGTGAACTCTGGGGTCTGTGTCTATGCCGTCCAAGGCAGCGTGTTCGCTTAAGACACCTAATTTTTTTGTTCCGTTATAAAATGGACACAAAGGAACAAGGCGGCTCTCACTACGGCGTGGTGTAACGTTATGATAAAAACCCTCTTGTTCCCGGAGGCAGACACCTCGAGGTCACCCCTGTGTATCCACGGCAGAGCCCTCGAAAGGACTGCCTCTATTTTTTTCCGCGGTTTTGATGTTGAGAAAACTCCGCTTTCGGCGTCGATACCGACGAAGGCAGTAAATTCGTTTCCGTCACCCGAACCTCCATCCACTCACGAGTTCTCGGTTAGACCCGATTTAAATCGATCGGAAAAACGCTTTCCCCCAGTCTGTCTGAACAAACTTCAGAGCCCTCACCTCTCAGAGACAGCCTTCCATAAAGGCAGCTTTCCCCGCTGGTGGCCAACAAAAAACCGGCCGCCCTTCTTTAGTAAGGACAGCCGGTTTGGGTTTTTAGGATCGCTTCTTCCCGCCAGAGCCGGGAGGAGAGACCGATAGATGCTGCTTACTTCACGAGCGCGAGCGTCTTCACGATCGCCTCAAGTTTCTGCAGACGTTCTTCCTGGTACTCGAGCTTCTTCTTCTGAGCTTCCAGCGCCTGTTCCTGAGCGTCGATCTTCTTATTCTGCTCTTCGATCACCGCGCTCTGGCTTTCAAGCTTCTTCTTCTGATTCGCGAGCTTCTCGTCCTGGCTTTCCATCCGCGTACGGGCGACAGAGAGCTGAGAGGAAAGGTCGCGGTTTTCAGAGTCGAGCGACGCAAGCTTCGCCGCCATCTTCTGCGGCTTCTGAGAGTCGAGTGACTCACCGCCAAAGCGATAGCTGACAGAGATATTTCCCATCACTTCATCATTCCCCACGGCACCGCCAAGCGACACCATCGAGTTTTCGGTCGGGCGGAAGAACACACCCACAGCCGCCGCGCTCGATCCCTTATAGGCACCGCCGCCGATCGAGACCGACATCCGGTGATCCTCATCAAAGGGGAGCGGATGGAGCGACGCGAGGGCCGCGGACTGCGCACCGACGTTGTTAATCCGCTGATTGAGTTTCGAATTCGCCTGCGAGAGCGACTTGATCGCGTCGCTGTTCTGCGCCACGGCCTGGTTCGTTTCGTAGAGCTGAGACCCCGTCACGGCCTGGCTGCTCGTCGCTGAGATTTCCCCTGCCTTGATGTTCGAGATCGCGAGCCCCGCGGCGTCGATGCCTGACTTCGTCATCGACGGGCCGCCGGACACGGAGAACCCATCCGAACTCATGCGGGCCGAACCAACCGACACGCCAGACGTCGTCATCTGGGTGTTCCCCACCGTAACGCCGGTCGACTTCACGGTCGTCGTTCCCACCGTGAGGCCGGAAGCGGCGAGTGTAGTCGAGTCACCGACCGCGACGCCGTCTGTCGTCATCTTCGTGTTCCCGGTCGTCACGCTCGTGAAATCCACGTCATCCGCGGTCGCGATCGTCATCACGTTATTTTCCGCGGTGACCGAGATGTTCTTCCCGCCCTTATAACCGATCGAGTTCGAGGTCGTCGTGAGGTTCGAGGCGAGCGTCGAATACGTATTGATCACAGGCGTCACATTCGACGCGACAGACGCCGTTTCCTGCGTAATCGTGATCTGGCCGTCAGACACCGTGAAGTTCGTCATCTTCGTGTCCGTCAGCGTCTGGATCTGCTGCGCGACGGAGGTCGAAAGGGACTGCATGGCGTTATAGAGCTGACGCCCCGTGATCGCGTCCGTACTCGTCGCTGTGACGAGGCCGGACCCGAGATTCGTCATCTTAATCCCGCCCGCGTTGATGCCGGACGTGGTGAATTTCGCGCCGTTTGAGAGCGTGACGCCGGACGCGTTCACCGTGGTGTAGGTGCCGGTGGCGCTCCCGAAAAGACCCGTCGTGAAGGTCGGGGTAAGCGACGTCGAAATCGTGATCGTGTTGCCGTCCGCCGCAAGGCTCACGTTGTCACCCGACTTATAGGTGACCGTGCCGCCGTTCGCGACGGAAACGGACTGGGTATTCGTGCCGTCCGACACCGCGGCGCTCCAGGAGGTGTTGGAGGCCGTGTTGTAGTTCTTCTCAAGGTACTGGTAAACGTCGTTACCCGTAACGGCACTCGAGCTCCCGGCCGAGATCTGACCCGAGCCGAGGTTCGAAATCGTCTTCCCGCCCATATCGATGCCGGAAGAGGACACCGAGACGCCGCCGATATTCGCGGCAAGAGCCGTGAGCGCGCCGGTTTCGGCGGAGAGCGTGATGTTGCTTCCCACCGTCACGTCACCCGAAATCGCGGCGGAGGTCGCCGTGAGTCCGGAGGTCGTGAGCGAGTTCGAGCCATCTCCCACCGTGAGGCCGGAGGCGGTGAGCGTCGTGGAGGAGGATCCGTTCGACACGGTGATACCGGTCGCGGAGACCGTCATCGTGCTCGTGCCGTTCGTGACCGTGAGGCCGTCTGACGTGAGGGTGGAGGACTTCGAACCGTTCTCAGCAACGACTGAGCCCGTGGTCGTGACACCGTCATCCGTCACCGTGGTGCTGCCGGTCGTGAACGATTCAGAGGTGATGCCGTCCGCCGCAATCGTCGTGACCGTATCCCCCTCGCCCACCGTGACGGAATCCGTCGCGGCGAGGGTCTTCGCGGAAATGTTTTCCGTCGTCGCGACACTGATCGTGCCGTCATCCGCCAGGGTCACCGCGATGTTGTCGCCGGAGGCGAGATTCAATTTGCCGCCTGCCGCGACCTTCGACTCTTTCCCGTCCACGGTCGCCGTGAAGCCGGAACCCGCCGTATCCGTGTAGTTCTGCTGCAGGTACTGGTAGAGGTCCTTCCCGGTCAGCGCGTCCGTGCTGTTCGCGTTGATCGCGCCGGAGCCGAGGCCCGTGATCTTGGTGCCTGAAAGCTGAATACCGGACGCGCCAAGCGACACACCGCCAAACGTCGCCGCGTTCGCGGCGATCGTGCCGTTCGCGGCGGAAAGCGTAATCGCGTTTCCGACCTGGACGTCACCCGTCGCGGTAATGGAACCCGTGCTGATCGAGCCCGCGGTGAGGTTGCCCGCGACGTTAGCGGACGATGCCGTAAGGCCGTTCGCGGTCAGAGCGTTCGATGAATTCACCGTGAGGCCGTTTGAATTCACGGTCGTGGTGCCGGCGGTAAAGGTGCCTGCCGAAACCGTATTCGCCTGGACAGAACCCGCGTTTACCGCCCCGGAGGTCGTAACGCCAGCGTCTGTCACCGTCGTGCCGCCCGCGGTAAAGGTGTTCGCGGAAACCGTCTTAAAGGCACCGGTGTCAGCCGACACGGAACCCGCGTTCACGCTGCCTGCCGTCGTAAGACCGGCAGTCGTGAGCGTGCTGTTCCCGGCGGTCACGGTATCCGCCGTGACAGAGCCCGCGGTCACAGAACCGGCGGAGACGTTGCCGAACACGGTCGCGGCAGAAGCCGTAAGGCCGTTCGATGTGAGGGAGTTCGCGCTTCCGACTGAAACCCCATCCGTGTTCACCGTGGTGTTCCCAGCGGTGATCGAGCCCGCGGACACCGTCTTGAAGGTGCCGGCGTCCGCCGTGACAGAACCGGCGGTGAGAGCACCGGAGACGTTCGCCGCGGTCGCCTGAAGGCCGTCAGACGTGAGCGCGTTCCCGGTCGAACCGACCGTGACGCCGGAATCCGTGACCGAAGTCTGGCCGGCGGACAGAGCCGAAGCGGACACCGTACCGGTCGTCGAGAGACCGGCGTCCGACACCGTGGTGCCGCCCGCGGTCACCGTCCCCGCCGTCACCTGATCCGCCGTGACGGAGGTGAACGAAGCGGCGTCCGTCGTTCCCACCGTGATCGAGCCATCCGACCCCACCGTCATCGCGGTGTTCTTCCCGGACTTGAGCGAAAGCGTCCCGCCCTGGGAAACCGTGGTCGAATCCGTGCCGTTCACCTGAGCGGTGATGCCGGCGTCCTTCGTCGCGGTGTAATTCTTCGAAAGGTAGTCATAGACGGCGGAGCCTGAGACGAGGTTGGTGTCAGAGGACGACACCGCGCCGGACGCGGCGTTCGTAATCGCCTTCCCAGCCATATCGATGCCGGTAGAAGAAACCGACACCCCGCCGATCGTGGCGGACTTCGCGGTGATCGCGCCGGTTGCGGCAGCGAGCGTAATCGAGTTCCCCGCCGTGATGTTCCCGGAGGTGGAGACCGAGTTCGCCGCGACGTTCCCCGTCACCGTGGCGGAGGACGCCTGGAGGCCAGAGGTCGTGAGAGCGTTAGCGGAGTTCACCGTGACGCCCGACGACGTCATCTGGGTCGAACCGCCGAAGACCGTATCCGCGCCGACTGACGACGCGGATACCGCGCCCGTCGTCGTGAGACCGGAAGACGTGAGTTTCGTCGCTGTCCCCACCGTGACGCCGTTTGTCGTCATCGTGGTGCTCCCCGCCTTCACGGTCGGAGCCGTGACAGAACCCGCGGTAAGAGCGCCGGTGACCGTCGCGGCGGATGCCGTGAGACCGGAAGTCGTAAGAGCGTTCGCTGAATTCACCGTGACGCCCGACGCGTTCACCGTCGTCGTGCCGGCCTTGAGAGTGGCAGCGGACACCGTGCCGGAGGTCGAGAGACCGGCGTCCGTGAGTGTCGTGCCGCCCGCGGTCACCGTACCAAACGTACCCGTATCCGCGGTCACGGAACCGGCTGAGAGGTTGCCGGCAACCGCGGCGGAAGCGGCCTTGAGGCCGGACGCGGTAAGCGCGTTCGCGCTGTCCACCGTGAGGCCGTTGGAATTCAAAGTCGTCGTACCGCCTGCCGTCACCTGGGCCGCGGAGACCGAGCCCGCGATCACTTTGCCCGACGTCGTGAGACCGGCATCCGTAAGCGTGGTGCCGCCCGCGGTCACCGTGGATGCGGAGATCGAGGAGAAGGAGCCGGAGTTCGCGGTAACGCCATCCGCCGTCAGTTCACCCGCGATTTCAGCGAATGCGGCGGTGAGTTTGCCGGCGATAGCAGCGCTCGACGCGGTGAGACCCGTCGTCTTCAGGGCGTTCGCGGCATTGACCGTCAGACCGTCAGAGGTCATCGTGGAAAAGCCCGCGGTCACGGTTTCAGCCGCGATCTGAGAGGCGGAGACCGTGCCTGTCGTGGAAAGACCGGCGTCCGTTACCGTCGTGCCGCCCGCGGTGAACGACCCGGAAGTCACTCCAGACCCCGTCACCGTGGTCGTCGCGTCACCCGTCCCCACCGTCATTGATTCGGTGGCGTCGAGGGTCTTCACCGACACCGCGTCACTCGTCCCCACGGTGATTGAGCCATCCGTTCCCATCGTGAGCTCAACGTTCTCGCCGGACTTAAGAGAAAGCGTGCCGTTTTCGCCGACCTTCGTGGAGTCGGTCCCATTCACCTGCGCGGTGAAACCCGCGTCAGCGGTCTGGGTGTAATTCTTCGCGAGGTAGCTGTAGACCGCGGACCCGGAGACGAGATTCGAGTCCGTGGAAGCCACAGCGCCCGACTTCACGTTCGAGAGAGATTTACCGGCAAGGTCAATACCCGTGGACGAGACCGAGACGCCGCCGATCGTGGCGGACGTCGCCTTGATCGCGCCGGTCGAGCCTGAGAGCGTGATGCCGTTCCCGGCCGTGATGTTGCCGGAAGTCGACACCGAATTCGCCGCGACATTCCCGGTCACGGTGGCGGAGGACGCCTGGAGACCGGAAGTGGTCAGGGCGTTCGCGGAGTTCACCGTGACGCCGGTGGACGTCATCTGGGTCGAACCGCCGAAGACCGAGTCCGCGCCGACGGAAGAAGCCGAAACGGAGCCCGTCGTCGTAAGGCCAGAACTCGTAAGCTTCGTCGCCGTGCCGACCGCGACACCCGAGGTGTTCACCGTCGTGTTCCCAGCCTTCACGGTCGGAGCCGTGACAGAACCGGCGGTAAGCGCGCCGGAAACCGTGGCGGCGGACGCCGTGAGGCCGGACGTGGTGAGCGCGTTTCCAGAGTTCACCGTGACGCCCGTAGAGTTCACCGCCGTCGTGCCCGCGTTAACGGCCGACGCCGTCACCGTGCCGGCCGACACCGTACCCGTCGTGGTAAGACCAGAGGAAGACACCGTGGTGTTCCCCGCGGTCACCGTGCCGAACGCCGCGGAATCGGCGGACACCGTGCCAGCAGACACCGTACCGGTCGTCGTGAGGCCCGTGGAAGACACAGTGGTATTTCCCACCGTCACCTGATCCGCGGTCACCGTCCCCGCGGTCACCTGATCGGCCGACACCGACGTGAATGTCGCTGCGTCCGTCGTTCCGACCGTCACCGTGCCGTCCTCAGCGGTCGACACAGCGGCGTTTTTGCCTGCCGCGATCTTCGCGACAGCGGCCGTCGAATCGGTCGTCGTGGCGGCCTTATAGGTATTCGTTAAATAGTCATAGACGTCGCCGCCCGACACCGCGGTCTTCGACCCCTCGGCGATCACGCCGGACCCGAGATTCGTGATCTGGTTCCCGCCCGCGTTGATGCCGGAACCGGAAATCTTCACGTTTCCGATCGTGAGACTGCCGGCGGTGCCGAGGTTCACATTCTGAAGAAGGGAGACCGTGAGGACACCTTCATCCGCGGCTACCTGGATGTTCCCGGACGTCACCGCGGCGTCCGTCGCCGCGCCTCCCTTCACCGTGACGGTCTCGCCGTTCTTCACGACAGAAGACCCCGTGTCACCCTTAAAAGTGAGGCTCGAATTCTTGAGCCGAGCGACGTTCACGGCATCCGTATCAAGGGTACCGGCCGCCACATTCTGAATCTGGCGGGTCGAACCGGTGTTCGCGTTCCCGATCGACATCGCGCCGTCCGTCGACACCCAGGCGGACCCCGTGTGGGTTTCACCCGAGGGGTCGTAGCCGGTCTGGCCCGCTTCCGTATTCGCGTAGGAGTTCGCGCCGAGCGCGATCGCGCCTTCGCCGACCGTCAGTGCGTTCGCGCCCATGGCGAACGAATTCTTCCCGTAAGAAGCAGCCCCATAGCCGATCGCGGTCGAGAGTTCGCTGTTCGCGCCGCTCCCGTAACCGATCGCCGTGGAGTTCGCGCCGGACGCGTGGGACGAAATACCGATCGCGGTCGCCTTGATCGTATAGGCGAGCGCCGGGGCGGACGCGGAAATCGCGGCGAAGATCACCGTGTGGACGAGGTTGAGGACACCGGGAAGGCGTTTTTTCGCGCGCCGGGTGGTATGGCGTTCGGTGCACCCATCCTGCGCGGCTGCAGCCGCGCTGTACACCTTAACGCCCGCGGGCGAAGAAGTCTTGGCAGGGTTCATATCAGTGGCAAGGAGTTGCTTAATTTTTTTCATCTGAGACTCTCTTCTCTCCAAATTCAATCTGTCACGTGAGCCGGCCGCACTCTCCAAGCAGACAGCTCACTTACTAAGTGTTCAGCAAAAGTTCGAAACCGCTAATTCTAGTAAAGAGGAAAGAAATATGCTCGTGTTTTGTATTTTTCTCTATTACCGTGAAGGGATAGCCCAAAGAGGTGAAATTTAAATTAGGTATGACTTCTATAACTATTAAATGTTCCGGAAACGGGTTGTTTATAGGGGTGTTCGGGAATTTTTGTGAATAGCTGTCAAAAACGCAAAGTTTTCAGACTAAAAATATCGGCATTCTTCGAATCCCTGATTGCGTAATACGCACTTTTCTGTCGTTATCTTCGTCGATTTTTCACGATTGCTATCAGGTTCCTGTCGCTTTACAACTTTCCGACCGCTCTTCCGTATACGAAAAACGAAACGCGAGTCACTCTTAATGCGAAAAACGAAATTGCTGAAAATGCATTTACAGAGATTTGACGGGGGATAACAAAGGATTAATCCCTTCGTTGGAGGCATTCGACACAAATTTCACCCCATGAACCGGCGTTGAAAAAGATACAGTATTGAAATTGAACAGGATTTTGGGGGTTGTTTCTAAGTGACGGATCCAAAGGGAAAAACCATAAACACGGGATAGGACTTTCCCTAGTCACCTACTTTTTTAGGTAGGAACACCGGGTTCCAGGCCGAAATCTTTACACTTTTTTGACCAGGGACTTCATTTTTACTGAGAACGAACCGCAATAAAAACCGGGGAGAGACATCCGCCCCCCCCCCGGAAATCTGAACAAATTTGAAAATTCCCAACCCAGTTGCTAAGCATTTTTTGACGTGCTTAAGCGTTGCTAAAGGCCCGGTTTCAGGGGATCTTCGGTTTCTGATCCATTACTTCTTTCCTCCCGAGGTGAGCGCCCGGACCGCGGCTTCGAGTTTCTCAAGCCTCGCCTTCGTTTCATCGAGCTCCGCCTGAGTCTTCGAGAGTTTCGCGTCCTGGGTCGCGAGCGCGGTCTTCTGCGCCGCGAGCTTCTCATCCTGCGTCGAGATACGGGTGCGGGCGACCGCCAACTGAGCCGAGAGGTCGCGGTTTTCGCTGTCAAGACTCACGAGCCGCGCCGCCATCTGCTGCGGCTTTTGAGACAACGTGTCGCCTCCGAACCGGTAGCTGAAGCTCAGGTTCCCCATCACGTCATCATTCCCCACGGCACCGCCGAGAGAAATGAGGGAGTTTTCCGTCGGCCGCACGAAGAGCCCAACTGCTGCCGCTCCGGACCCCCGGTACGCGCCGCCGCCGATCGACACCGACACGCGGTGATCCTCATCAAAGGGAAGCGGGTGGAGCGACGCGATCGCGGCTGCCTGCGCCCCGACATCATTGATCCGGCGGTTGAGCCGCGCGTCGTTACGCGCCAATTGATTGATGGCGTCCGAATTCTGGATCACCGCCTGGTTCGTGGTCCAGAGCTGACCGCCCGTCACGGCCTCGGTCGACCCTTCGGCGATCTCCCCTGCCTTCACGTTCGTGATCTTGAGGTTCCCCGCGTCGACGCCGTTCGATGTGAGGCTCGGCCCGTTCGCGACCGAGACACCGTCTGTCGTCACCGTGGTGTTCCCAACCGTCACCTTGTCGAACGACACCTCACTCGCGGTCCCGATCGTGAGGGTGTTGTTCTCAGCCGTGATCGCCATGTTTTTGCCGGACGAGTACCCGATCGATTTGGAGGACGTCGACGTCGTATTCCCGAGAACATCGGTCGTCGTCTGCGTGATCGTGATCGAACCATCCGCCACCGTGAAGTTCGCGACCTTGGTTTCTGTGGCCGCCCCGGCGTCAGCCGAAATCTTATCCGCGAGCGTCTGGATCGCGGAGTAGACCTGACCCCCTGTCACCACATCCGTGCTGTTGGCGGCCAGCGCCCCGGTGCCGGCGTTCGTGATCGTCGAGCCGCCCGCGTTGATGCCATAGGTCGTAAAGAACGCGCCGTTAGAAAGCGTCACGCCGGTCGACCCGATCGTGGTGCCGGACCCCGCGGACCCAAACGTCGCGGACGTGAAGACCGGGGTGAGGCTCATCCCGATCGTGACACTCCCGTTTTCGCCCGAAAGCTCGACGTTATTCCCCGCGACGTAACTGATCGCGCCGTTATTCGCGACCCGGAAGGTGGATGTCGTGCTGCCATCCTTCACGTTCACGGTGTAGCCCGTGTTCGCGCTTGTCGCGTAATTGCTTTGCAGATAGTCATAGACGGCGGAACCGGACACCGCGGACGAGTCCGTTGACGTGATGCCGCCTGACTGCAGGTTCGTGATCGGTTTCCCGGCCATATCGATACCGGCGGACGACACCGAGACACCGCCGAAATTGCCGCTCGAAGCCGTAATCGCGCCGGTCGACGCGAGAAGCGAGATCGCGCTTCCGACCGTGATGCCGTCCGCCGTGACGCCGGTGGTATTCGTGCCATCGGTCACCGAGAGTCCGGTGGAGCTTAACGTCGCGCCGCTTGCCGCGGTCCCCACGGTGAAGGACGCCGCGGTCACCGTGCCGGTTGTGGTGAGACCGGAATCCGACACCGTGGTGTCGCCCGTCGTGAAGGATTCAGACGTGACCGAGTCCGCCGCGATCGTGGTCTTCGAGGTGTCGGAGCCCACCGTCACCGAGTCAGACGCGGTGACGGTCTTAAAGGTGACATCGTCTGCCGTCGCGATTTCGACCGACCCGTCGCTCTCAAGCGTGAGGCTCACATTCGTCCCCTCATCGAAATTCAGCGTGCTCGAAAGCGGGATGAGGTTATCGGACGAATTGTGATTCACGGTTGAACGGACGCCCGTCTGATCCGCGGTCTTGTAATTCTGATCAAGATACGCGGCTACCGCGGCTCCGGTCACCGCCTCATCGTTCCCCGACGCGATAGTGCCGGAGGTGAGACCCGAGATCTTGCCGTCTGACCCGATGGACACCTTGCCGATTGTCGCGGTGGCAGCGGTGAGGTTCCCGGAGATCGCGGCGGACGACGCGGTGAGGCCGGATGCCGTCAAAGCGTTCCCTGAAGTCCCGACCGTGATGCCGGAGCTGTTAACGGTCGTCGTGCCCGCCGTAAAGGTATTGGCGCTGACGCTTGAAGCCGTCACCGTCCCGGTCGTCGTGAGGCCGGAATCCGTGAGGGTCGACGCCCCTGTCGAGAAGGATTCAGACGTCACTCCGCTTCCCGTCACCTGGGTCGTGGTGTTCCCCGACCCCACCGTGAGGGAATCTGTTGCCGTGACAGTCGTGAAACTCGGGGTCGAAGAGATCCCGTAGGTCACGGTGCCGTTTTCAAGCGAAACCGTCGCGTTATCACCCGCGGCGTACGTGAGAGTCCCGTTCGGATCCACCTTATAAGTGTTGTCGCCAACGGTCGCAGTCCAGCCGGAATTCGCGGACGTGGTGTAATTCGACGCTAGGTACGCGGCCACCGCGCCGCCTGTCACCGCTTCATTGTTATCCGCGGCAATGGTGCCGGACGTGAGATTCGAGATCTTGCCATCCGACCCGATCGACACCCCGCCGATCGTCGCGGTCGCGGCGGTCAGGTTTCCAGCGATCGAAGCGGAAGTCGCGGTGAGACCGGAAGACGTCAGAGCGTTCCCGGATGTGCCGACCGTGACGCCGGAGCTGTTAACGGTCGTTGTGCCGGCCGTAAAGGTGTCAGCACTGACACTCGAAGCCGTCACCGTCCCGGTCGTCGTGAGGCCGGAATCAGAGAGGGTCGACGCGCCCGTCGTGAAGGATTCGGACGTGACCGAGTTCCCCGTGACCGTGGTCTTCGCGGTGCCGGAGCCGACCGTCACGGAGTCCGTCGCAGAGACGGTCTTAAAGGCAACATCTTCCGCGGTCGCGACTTCCACTGAGCCGTCGTCCAGCAGCGACAGGGTGATGTTATCGGCCGAATCGAAATTAAGGGTATCTGTGAGTCCGGCTGCTCGGTTCGCGACGCCATTCACCGACGCCCGGACACCGGTTTCGGCGGACGTCTTGTAATTCTGATCAAGGTACGCGGCGACCGCCCCCCCCGTCACGGCTTCGTTATTGTTCGACGCGATCGTGCCGGACGTGAGATTCGAGATCTTGCCATCCGACCCGATCGACACGCCGCCGATCGTCGCGGTGGCGGCCGTCAGGTTGCCGGCGATCGTAGCGGACGACGCAGTGAGTCCGCTCGTCGTCAGAGAGTTCCCGGTTCCGACCGTAATGCCGGAGGTGTTCACCGTGGTCGTACCGGCCGTGAAAGTATCGGCACTGACGCTCGATGCCGTCACTGTTCCGGTCGTCGTGAGGCCGGAGTCCGTCAGCGTCGACCCCCCGGTCGAGAAGGATTCGGAGGTCACCCCGCTTCCCGTCACCTGAGTGGTCGTGCCATCCGCCCCAACCGTGAGGGAATCTGTCGCCGTGACAGTCGTGAAGCTCGGGGTCGAAGAGATCCCGTATGTAACCGTACCGTCCGCAAGTGACACTGTCGCGTTATCACCCGCGGCGTACGTGAGAGTCCCGTTCGGATTCACCTTATAAGTGGTATCGCCAACCTGAGCGGTCCAGCCGGAATTCGCGGACGTGGTGTAGTTCGACGCAAGGTACGCGGCCACCGCGCCGCCCGTCACCGCTTCATTGTTATCCGCGGCAATGGTGCCGGAGGTGAGATTCGAGATCTTGCCATCCGACCCGATCGATACTCCGCCGATCGTCGCGGTCGCGGCGGTCAGGTTCCCTGCGATCGAAGCGGAAGTCGCGGTGAGACCGGAAGACGTCAGAGCGTTCCCGGATGTGCCGACTGTGACGCCTGTGCTGTTAACCGTTGTCGTGCCAGCCGTAAAGGTATCAGCACTGACGCTCGATGCCGTCACCGTCCCGGTCGTCGTGAGGCCGGAATCGGTGAGCGTTGAAGCACCGGTCGAGAAGGATTCAGACGTCACCCCGCTTCCCGTCACCTGGGTCGTCGTGCCATCCGACCCCACCGTGAGGGAATCTGTCGCGGTCACCGTGCTGAAACTCGGCGTATCCGAGACACCCACCGTCACCGTGCCGTTTGCCTGAGACACCGTGGCGTTCGTTCCGGCAGCGAACGTGAGCGTGCCGCCCGGCGCAATGGTCGAGGCCGCGGTCGTGCCATCCGTCACCTTGAAGCCGGAACCCGTGGTGGTCGAATAGTTATCCGCCAGGTACTTCGCCACCTCGCCGCCTGTCACCGCTTCATTGTTATCAGCGGCAATGGTGCCAGACGTGAGATTCGAGATCTTGCCGTCCGTCCCGATTGACACGCCGCCGATCGTGGCGCTCGCGGCGGTCAGGCTGCCGGAAATTGTGGCAGCCGTGGCGGTAAGTCCGGAAGAGGTGAACGAATTCCCGGTTCCGACAGTAATGCCCGTACTGTTAACCGTGGTCGTACCGGCCGTAAACGATGAAGCGGAAATTGTTCCAGTCGTCGTGAGGCCGGAATCCGTGAGCGTTGAAGCGCCGGTCGAGAAGGATTCGGACGTCACCCCGCTTCCCGTCACCTGAGTGGTCGTGCCATCCGACCCCACCGTGAGGGAATCCGTCGCCGTAACACTCGTGAAGCTCGGGGTCGAAGAGATCCCGTAAGTCACCGTGCCATTTTCCTGAGACACCGTGGCGTTCGTGCCCGCCGCGAAGGTGAGCGTGCCGCCCGGAGCGATGGTCGACGCCGTGGTCGAGCCATCGGTCACCGAGAATCCGGAACCCGAAGTCGTCGTGTAATTCGCGGCCAGATAATCGGCGACCGCCTTACCCGTGACGGCGTTGGTATCGTTCGACGCGATTGTGCCGGAGGTGAATCCAGAGATGGTGTTCCCCGATCCGCCGATCGTGATGCCGCCGACATTCACCTGGGTCGCGGAGAGCGTGCCGTTAATCGTTGCAGCCGACGCGGTGAGCCCAGACGTGGTCAGGCTGTTCGAGGCCGTTCCGCCGTTTGCGATCGAGAGACCCGTGGACGAGAGTGTCGCCCCGGTGTCAGAAGTTCCTGCCACAACCGTGCCGGTCGTCGTAAGACCCGTGTCCGTCAGAGTCGAAGCGCCAGTGGTCAGCGTCTCAGCCGTGACTGAAGTAAAGGTCGGAGTCGACGAAATCCCATACGTCACCGTGCCATTTTCCTGAGACACCGTGGCGTTCGTGCCGGCCGCAAAGGTCACCGTGCCGCCAGGCGCGACGGTGGATGAAGTGCTGCCCGCCGAAACCGTGATTCCAGAGTTCGCCGTTGTCGTGTAATTCGACGTCAGATAGTCAGCGACCGCGCCGCCTGTGACAGCGTCCGTATTCCCGGTCTCAATAGTGCCGGAATCAAGCCCCGAGATCTTCTGGCTGTTCGCGTTGATCCCAGTGGATCCAATCGTGATGCCGCCGATCGTCGCCTGGGTAGCGGTAAGGCCGGAGCTCGTGAGAGCGTTGGCTCCAGTACCGATTGAAAGCCCCGTGGCGGAAAGCGTTGCGGTGTTTGCCGGAGTCCCGTCTGTCGTAACCGAGAGACCCGTGGACGAGAGCGTCGATCCCGCGCTCGAAGTTCCAGCGACAACCGTGCCGGATGTCGTAAGGCCGGAATCCGTGAGCGTGGAAGCGCCGGTCGAGAACGATTCCGACGTCACTCCGGTTCCCGTGATGGTTGTCGTCCCGGTGTCTGAGGATCCCACCGTCAGATCTGTGCTGACATCAGCTGAGTTAAAGGACACATCCGTATCGGTATCAATCGTGATCGCGCCGTTGTCACCGACTGAAAGACTGATGTTGTCACCCGAAAGGAAGCTTTGAGTACCGCCCGCCGCGACCGCGTGCGCCGCACCGTCAACCGACGCGGTCCAGCCGGAATTCGCGGTCGTCGTGTAGTTGCTTGTCAGGTAACTATAAACGTCACCCCCTGAAACCGCGTCCGTGCTTCCTGACGCGATGCCGGTCGTCCCGGTCGCGAGGCCGGTGATCGGCTTGCTTCCCATATTGAGGCCGGTGGAGTTCCAGTACCCGGTCGAGCCGACATAAACCGCGTTGGTATTAAGGCGGGTCGCTGTGATGTAGCCCGTATTGCCGGCAAGCGTAATGCCAGACCCCACCGTGATGGATCCGGTGGACGGTACGCTGACCCCGGAGCTCGTCACCGTGGTGCTGCCAGCGGTAAGTCCAGAGTTCGCGATCGAGGTGTTCCCGATCGTCAATGTACCGGCGGACGTCAGGTCGACGTCCTTCACGAACGACACCGTAAGCGTCCCGCTTGAGGAGGCAACCGTGATGTTCCCTGCCGCCGCGGTTTCGGTTGACGCCGCCCCGCCCTTGATCGTCACCGTGTTCGCGTTCTTCACCATCGACGCGGTGCCGGTGTCACCTGCGAACGTGATATTCGAATTCTTTAACTGAGCGACGTTCACCGCGTCGGTATCATTCGTACCGGCGGCGACATTCGTGATCTGACGCGTGATCGAATTCGCGGAAGAACCGATTGAGAGCGCCGCGCGGCTGGATCTCCAGGTGGTGGAGGAAGAGCTCGAGTTCGCGCCGCTCGGGTCCCAGCCCTGGGTGCCAGAAAGCACCGTCGCAATCGATTCACTGCCGATCGCGATTGACGTCGCCTGGTTCGCGGTCGCTCCCATGCCGATCGCGGTGGACCCCGTGCCGCCCGCCTTCGCGTTATAGCCGATAGCGGTCGCGGACGTCATATTGGTGTTCCCGGCGGTCGCTCCGTAGCCAATTGCGGTGGATTGCCCGGAAAGGGCGTTCGCCTGATAGCCGATTGCGGTGGAGCCGTTAAGCGAGCTGCCTCCCGCGCTCGCCTGATAACCAATAGCGGTCGACCCCGTCATCGAGGCCGCCGCCGCGTCCCCGATCGCGACAGAGTACTGCCCTGAGGCGTTAGAGGTATAGCCAAGAGCGACTGAAGCGGACGGGTACGTGGTCGCGAGAGCGTGCGCGCTTGCGCCGATTGCCACAGCGTTCGTGCCGGCAATCGAATCGTGACCATACGCCGTGCCGCCGCCATAGGCGGTCGCGCCCGGGCCCACGGCAACACCGTTATCCGCGGTAGCTGTTGCGCCGTCACCAATCACCACGAGCCCCGAAAGACCCGTGAGAGACACAGCGGTGCTTGGGCTGATGATCACGGACTGGGTCGCGTTGGTGGTGATGTTGTTGCCGATCGCGACAAGATCGGTTGTCCCCGACGTGGCAGCGGTCACCGTATTGCTGTTACCGATGACAATCGTGTTTGTCGTTCCCGAAGCCACCGTGTTCCCGTACCCGATCACGGGAACAGTCTCGCCGGCGGACGTATAGACCATGCCGTTCGAGAAGATGAGACCCGTGGACGAGAGTGTCGTGGTGCCGGTGCTCGTGCTCCCGGTCGTGACTGACGTAAAGGTCGGGGTGTCCGAGAAGCTGAAGGTGACGGTTCCGGTGTCTGTCGAAAGCGCGACACCGAGGTTGGAGCTTGAGGAGACGAGCGTCACCTTGCCGTCCGCTCCAACGCTGTAGGTTGAGCTTCCGACCGCGAGATCCCACCCATTGTTATCCTGCAGGTACTGCCACACATCACCGCCATTCACCGCGTCCGTGCTGTCTTCCGCGATGCCGGTCGTACCTGACGCAAGGTTCGTGATCTTGCCGTCCGAACTGATCGAAAGCGTTCCGATCGAAGCAGAGGTCGCGGTGAGACCTGAAGAGGTCAGCGCGTTGGTACCGGTTCCGATCGTGAGGCCGGAAGCGGAGAGCGCCGCGGTGTTCGCGGCCATTCCGTCTGACGTGACCGAGAGACCGGTGGAGGACAACGTTGACCCAGCGGTTGAGGTTCCGGCGAGCACCGTACCCGAAGCTCCGAGATCGACGTTCTGAACGAGCGCGACCGTGAGCGTCCCGGAATCCGACGCGACTGTGATATTCCCGGTCGTGGCGGTCGCGGTGTCCGATGCCCCGCCCTGAATAGTCACCGTATTCGCGTTCTTCACCATGGAGGCGGTGCCGGTGTCACCCGCGAAGGTGATATTCGAATCCTTTAACTGAGCGACGTTCACCGCGTCGGTATCCTCTGAACCGGCGGCCACATTCGTGATCTGACGGGTGAAGCCGGACCCAGAAGCGCCGATTGACACCGCGCCCTTGGTTGACACCCAGGTCGACCCTGAAGTGTCTTCCCCCGCCGGGTCATAGCCCTGAACACCGGCCGCAGTCACGGTATAGGACCCGATACCGAGAGCAACTGAATCAGCCGCGCCTGCTGATGAATCGCGGCCGATCGCGATCGCGCCGGCGGCATTCGCGGCGGCCCCGCGTCCAAGAGCTATCGCTCCGTCATAGCCCGCGCTGGTCCCATAACCAATCGCGGTCGAGCTGTCGCCAGTTGCCTTCGCCTCAGTACCGAACGCGACAGAGAAGCCGTTGATCGTAGAGGTCCCGTCGCTGTTTGACACAGTGGAACCCGCCTGGCTGTCGTAGCCCATCGCGAGGCCGTACGTCGTCGACACGGCGTTGTAGCCGAACGCCGCGCTTCCTTCACCGGATGACGCGCCATAGCCGACAGAAGTCGCCTGACCTGAAGTCGCCACGGCGTTCGCGCCGATCACAACCACGTGATCAATGCCCGCGTAAGTGCCGCCTGTCGGCGAAATAATCACAGACCCCGTGGAATTGGTGCTGAAACCGCTGCCGATAAGAATCAGATTGTCGACTGAGGAGTTGTAATAGCCAACGGTATTATTGTTGCCGATGACAAGAGAATTAGTGCCGCCAGCAACGACCTGGTTCCCGGAACCAATGACCGGGGTTGTGCTGCTGCCAGACGAATAAATGAGTCCTGTGCCGAGCGTGAGCCCTGTGGACGCGAGAGTCGCCTGAGAGTCCGCGGATGACCCCACCGTCACAGAAGTAAAGGTCGGTGTATCCGAGAAACTGAGCGTAACGGTGCCGGTGTCAGTCGCGAGCGCCGCGCTGAGGTTTGAGCCGCTCGTCGCGAGTGTCAGAGTTTCATTCTGAGCTACCTTATAGGTTGAGCCTCCGACAGAGACCGTCCACCCGGAATCCGCGGTTGTCGTGTAATTACTCGTGAGATAACTATAAACATCACCGCCATTGACCCCATCGGTGCTCCCCGATCCTATCGTTCCGGAGCCGAGATTCGTGATCTTGCCGTCAGAACTAATAGAAAGCGTACCGATTGTGGCGGATCCCGCGCTTAAAGCACCAGAGATCGTTGCCGCGGTGGCGGTAAGACCATTCGCCGTGGTGAGAGAGTTGCTGTCCCCGACAAAAACACCGCTGTCTGACACCGACGTCGTTGTCGTGCCATCCGTCACCGCGAGTCCCGTGTCCGTGAGGACCGAGGTGATTAATGTGTTTGAAGAATCCTGAACCGTGACGTTCCCATTCGTCGTAAGGCCGGATGCATTCAGAATCGACTGCTGCCCCTCGGCGGTACCGGCATAAATGGTGGTCGCGCGGAAGTAGGAATTCGTGCCCAGATCGACTTCATTATTCTGATGGTCGGATAACCGTCTTCCTGCTCATTCACTTTCGCGACAATATTGGTGTCTGACGCGATAACCAGCTGATCCGAAATCTGGTTGACATCCACAACCGTATCGGGATAGTCGGACGATGACATCGTGAATGCGTAGGCGGGCGACACCGCAGTCGCGGCGAGCACGCCAAGAATGGCGGCGCGGAGAACTGTCACCTTTCCAGGAAAACGCTTTTTCCGGATTCCAGTCCGGATAGCGCCCTGCCCGCGAAGACGTTTCGCGGCTTCATTACGGTTCACCCACAATCCTCTCAGTGACGAAGAATCGGTTTCCCCGCCGATTGCTCTTTTGCTGTTCGTCATCGCTGCGTCTCCCCTAGGATGGTCTCTTTCCCTCTCACTGGGGCCGGACCGCTTGGCGATCCTGTCGTTTTTTTACTGGCTGTTTTGAGATTCACGCAAAACCAATAATCTTTGCTATTTGCGTGACCGGAATTTCAGGCTATGAACTTTCCCCCTCCTGAACGATTCCGGAAAACATAACCAATACATCAAGCTCCAGATACTGTGTGCTGTCATCTAAGTTGTCATTTTCTCTTTCCGATAACGGTAACCATTACGAACTGGTTGTCACATTTTCAGAAAAAGTTAACTTTATGACGAGTTTATTATCCTCTACTTTACGCAGACCGTCATCAATTCGAGCTGATCCGAGTCAGATCAGGGCCTGGAAAAGCGTCCTTCAAATCACCCCGTCCATCCCTGACAGCTTTACAGGTTTTACGTTTGAGCCGCATTTGCATTAATCGCAATTACTGAAAATCATGATTCTGAAATGCCGTCATTCACGAATCACAAAAAAACATTTCACTGCTAACTGATTTCCGCCCATAACGTCATTAATATGACTATTTTTAAGACTGTATAAAGAGCTATGCTTTTTAAAGGGTTAAAGCCTCATACAGCATGGCTTCAGAAACAGATTTCCGATCCTTTGTTTTCTCAAAAAAGAAAAAAATCTGACCGCTAAACGTAGTCTTTTCCCCCCTTCTATTACCCTGTCCCGCATTCCGGTGAGAACGTGATCGCTCTTGGACCAAAGGCGGAAGGAAAGAGAGCCGTTGTATGGCGTTATGTCCTTGTTTTCTCAGATATGTTTCTTAGGGGGACGAAATCGCTTATCCGGATCGGCTCCGGCGGCCCAGGAAAAAAAAGGCCGGCAGATGAAATTTTTTCTGCCGGCCATCGAACCTTCCCCTCTCAGGAAGTCAAAACTTTTTTAAACCGCCCTACTTGGTCTTCGTAAGAGCCCGTATCGCGGCTTCGAGTTTCTCGAGACGCGCGTTCTGGGACTCAAGACTCGCTTTCTGGGTTTCAAGCTTCGTCTTCGCGGACTCAAGCTCTTCCGCGAGACTCTCGTTCTCGCGCCGCAGGGTTTCGAGCTCAGTCTCCATTGCCTTCACCTTCCCGGCGTCCGCGGTCTGGACTCCGGCGGGCTTCACGCTTTCAAGCCTCGACCTCGCGGCCGCGAGCTGCGCGGAAAGATCCCGCACTTCCCCCTTTAACGACGTCAGCTGCGCCGCCATCTGCTGAGGCTTTTGGGCGAGCGAGTCGCCGCCGAACCGATAGCTGAAACTCATGTTCCCCATGACATCGTCACTCCCGACCGCGCCCCCAAGCGAAATGAGCGAATTTTCCGTCGGCCGCACGAAGAGGCCGACAGCCGCGGCGCTCGACCCATGGTAAGCGCCGCCGCCGATTGAGACCGAGACTCGGTGATCCTCGTCAAAGGGAAGCGGGTGGAGCGACGCGATGGCCGCGGCCTGCGCCCCGACGTCATTGATACGACGGTTGAGGCGCGCGTCCGCTCTCGCGAGACTCCGGATCGCGTCCGAATTCTGGACGACCGCCTGGTTCGTGGTCCAGAGCTGACCGCCCGTCACGGCCTCGGTCGACCCTGCGGCGATCTCTCCTGCCTTCACGTTCGTGATCTTCAGGTTCCCGGCATCGATCCCGGACGCCGTGACGCTCGGGCCGCCGTTGATCTTCAGACCGTCAGACGAGAGTGTCGTGTTCCCGGTCGTGACTGTTGTGAAGGTCGGATCCGGAACAGTCGCGTAAACGATCGTGTCTTCACCCGACGTGATCGTGATGTTGTCGCCCGCGACATTCCGGATGGTGTCCGTCACCGGAGGCTCTTCCGTTCCTGTGTCCATGAGGGACACGGTGCCGGAAGTCCCTGAGGACGACGCCGTCGTATCCGTTGTCACCGCGAGCTTCATCAGACCGTGGGTCGTGTTCGTCGGCGTATTGAGGTGAGCCTCTTCTGTCGTCATCGAAATGACGCCGTCATTAATCGTGAAGCCCGTCACCTTGGTGTACGTGACATCGGCGATTGAAGTCGTGATATCAGACCCCAGATCCGCGAGAGCCTCATAAAGCTGAGCCCCCGTCACGGCCTCAGTACTCGACGAATTGACGGCCCCTTCCGCGAGCCCGGAGATCTTCATGCCACCCGCAAGGATCCCGCCAGTCCCGAAAGCCGCACCGTTGGAAAGCGTGAGTCCCGTGGAATTGAGAGCCGAATACGTGCCGTCTGACCCGAACTGCGCGGAAGTGAATACCGGGGTCATCGAGGTCGAGAAGGTGATCACGGAGCCGTTCGCAGCGAGACTCATGTTGCTTCCCGCCTTGTAGGTCACGGTGTCACCGTTTCCGATCTCCACGGTCTGCGACGCGGTGCCATTTGTCACCGCCGCGCTCCAGCCGGTATCAGAGGTTGGCGTGTAGTGGGTAGTCAGGTAACTGTAAACATCGCCGCCTGAAACCGCATCAGTGCTCCCTTGCGCGACTTTGTTCGCGCCGGAACCGAGGTTCGTGATCGGCTTTCCGCCCATATCAATGCCGTCAGAGCTGATCCCAACGCTGCCGCCGATTGTGGCGGAGCTCGCGGTCACGGTACCTGTAGTAACCGTATTACCGGATATCGTGGTGGTCGTGTTTCCAGTGCCGACCGTCAGATCCCCTGTAATATCGGCTTTCGTTGCCGTGAGGCCGGATGTGGTGAGCGAATTTCCCGTACCGGCCGTGAACCCCGTGGCCGTCATGCTCGCGGTATTCGTTCCATCGGTGACCTCGAGCCCGGTGCCGGTGAGGGTCGACGAATTGCTGTCCGTCCCGACCGCGTCAAATTCAGCTGCCTCCACCCCGTATCCGTTGATGAAGGTGCTTGCGTCCTCATCTCCCACCGTGATCGAATCCGCGGCGCTGACGGTGTTAACCACGATATTCGGATCGAGCGAAACCGAGAGAATGCCGCCTCCGACCTTCATGTCGATATTCTTATCGGCCGCGATCTGGAAGGTTTTGCCAGGGAGCACCGGGTATGAATCTTCCCCGACTATCGCGACCCATCCGGACTTCGAGGCGATCGCGAAATCGGCGAAATAAGTGAAAACGTCGCCCCCGGAAACCACATCCGTGCTGCCCTGCTCAATGACGCCGGACCCGATATTCGTGATCTTCTGACCATTCATATCCACGCCAGCCGACGTCATTCCAATACCGCCGATCGAGGCGGACGACGCCGTGAGACCGTCAGCGGCGCTCCACGTGTTTCCGGTGCCAAGCGAGAGACTCGCGGTATTAAGCGTTCCGGTCGTAATCGTGTTCCCGGAAACCGTGGTCTGACTGTCAGCCGATCCAACGGTGAGGGTCCCGGTCACCGCGGCAGCGCTCGCGGCAAGCCCCGTATTCGTGAGCGTGTTCCCGGAACCGGCGTCAAATCCGGTCGAGGTCACAGACGCGGTGTTCGTGCCGTTTTTCACCGTGAGACCCGAGGACGAAAGGGTCGAGCCTGCGGCAGAAGTTCCTGCAGTCACCGTTCCGCTCGTCGTGAGGCCGGAATCGGTGAGCGCCGACGCCCCGGTCGAGAAGGATTCGGAGGTCACCCCGGTTCCCGTGATCTGGGTGTTCGAGGTGTCATCTCCAACCTTAAGAGAATCGGTCGCCGTGACACTCGTGAAGCTCGGCGTATCCGTGATGCTGTAGGTCAGCGTGCCGTTCGCGAGCGTCGCCGTGAGGTTATCCCCCGCGGCGTAGGCGAGATTCCCGTTCGGTTCCACCTTGTATGTGGTGCCGCCCACGGTCGCGGTCCAGCCGGAATTCGCAGTCGTTGTGTAATTCTGCAGTTCAGACCACACCGCGCCGACCGACACCGCGTCTGTGCTGTTCTGCGCAATGGAGCCAGACTGGATATCCGTGATCTTCTTTTGGTTCAGATCGAGGCCGTCTGAAGTGATTCCAACCCCGCCGATCGTTGCGGCAGTCGCCGTGATTCCAGTGGAGCCCCAGGAGTTTCCAGTGCCAAGCGAGAGCGCCGTGGCATTCACGGTGCCTGTGGTGAGCGTGTTGCCGGACACCGTGGTTTGGCTGCCTGTTGTTCCAACAGTCAGCGTCCCGGTCACCGCGGCAGCGCTCGCGGCGAGCCCGGTGTTCGTGAGTGTGTTCCCGGAACCCGCGTCAAAGCCGGTCGGCGTCACCGTCGCGGAGTTTGTACCGTCTGTCACCGTGAGACCGGAGGATGCGAGTGTCGAACCCGTGGTGGATGTACCCGCCGTCACCGTACCGGACGTTGTGAGACCGGAATCCGTTAGCTCCGAGGCCCCGGTCGAGAAGGATTCAGAGGTCACCCCGGTTCCCGTGATCTGGGTGTTAGAGGTGTCATTCCCAACCTTAATAGAGTTCGCCGCGGTTACCGTACTGAAGCTCGGCGTTTCCGTGATGCTGTAGGTTACCGTGCCGTTCGCGAGCGACGCGGTGAGGTTATCGCCCGCGGCGTAAGTCAGACCTCCGTTCGGTTCGACCTTGTATGTGGTGCTGCCCACGGTCGCGGTCCAGCCGGAATTCGCGGTCGTTGTGTAATTCTGCAGTTCAGACCACACCGCGCCGCCCGACACCGCGTCCGTGCTGTTCTGCGCAATGGAGCCAGACTGCATATCCGTGATCTTCTTTTGGTTCAGATCGATGCCGTCTGAAGTGATTCCAACACCGCCGATTGTCGCGGCGGTCGCCGTAATCCCAGAGGAGCCCCAGGTGTTCCCGGTGCCAAGCGACAGCGCCGTGGCATTCACGGTTCCCGTTGTGATCGTGTTTCCGGAAACGGTGGTCTTATTGTCAGACGTCCCGACCGTCAGCTGCCCCGCGATATCCGCTTTCGACACGGCGAGGCCCGTGTTCGTGAGTGTGTTACCTGAACCGGCGTTAAAGCCGGTCGACGTCACCGTCGCGGTGTTTGTGCCGTCTGTCACCGTGAGACCGGAGGACGCGAGCGTTGAACCCGTGGCGGTTGTGCCAGCCAATACCGTACCTGTCGTCGTGAGGCCGGAATCGGTGAGCGCCGAGGCCCCGGTCGAGAAGGATTCAGAAGTCACCCCGGTTCCCGTGATCTGGGTGTTCGAGGTGTCATTTCCAACCTTAATAGAGTTCGCCGCGGTTACCGTACTGAAGCTCGGCGTATCCGTAATGCCGTAAGTCACCGTGCCGTTTGCGAGCGACGCCGTGAGGTTATCGCCCGCGGCGTAGGTCAGCCCTCCATTCGGTTCCACCTTGTATGTGGTGCTGCCCACGGTGGCGGTCCAGCCGGAATTCGCGGTGGTTGTGTAGTTCTGCAGTTCAGACCACACCGCGCCGCCAGAAACCGCGTCCGTGCTGTTCTGCGCGATAGAACCGGACTGGATATCCGTGATCTTCTTGCCGTTCAGATCGAGGCCGTCTGAAGTGATTCCAATCCCGCCGATGGTCGCAACGGTCGCCGTGATCCCAGAGGAGCCCCAGGTGTTCCCGGTGCCAAGCGACAGAGCGGTTGCATTCACGGTGCCTGTGGTGATCGTGTTTCCGGAAACGGTGGTCTTATTGTCAGACGTCCCGACAGTCAGCTGCCCTGCGATATCCGCTTTCGACGCGGCAAGCCCCGTGTTCGTGAGTGTGTTCCCGGAACCCGCGCTGAACCCGGCCGGAGTCACCGTGGCGCTGTTCGTCCCCTCTTTCACGGTGAGACCGGAATCCGTAAGAGCCGATGCCCCGGTCGAGAAGGATTCAGACGTTACCCCGGTTCCGGTGACCGTGGTGTTCGAAGTGTCATTCCCAACGGTCACCGAAGTCGCGGCTGCCACGGTTGTGTAAGAGGGATTCGCGGAAGTCGAAATCGTGAGCGTTCCCGTGCTCGAGAGCGCGGCGCTGAGGTTCGAATCTGTCGCGTAAGTCAGCGCACCATTCGGATTCACCTTATAAGTGGTCTCGCCCACCTTCGCGGTCCAGCCGGAATTCGCGGTCGTTGTGTATTTCTGCAGCTCAGTCCACACCGCACCGCCTGAGACGGCATCCGTGTTGTCCTCTGCTATGGAGCCTGACGTAATATCCGAGATGGTCTTGCCGTTCAGATCGAGACCGGATGTCGTGATGCCGACGCCGCCGATTGTGGCGGCGGTCGCCGTGATTCCAGAGGCTCCCCAGGTGTTCCCGGTGCCAAGCGACAGAGTCGAGGCATTCACAGTGCCCGTGTTGACCGTATTTCCGGAGACGGTGGTCTGACTGCCTGTTGTTCCAACGGTCAGAGTCCCGGTCACCGCGGCAGCGCTGGCGGCGAGTCCGGTGTTCGTAAGACTGTTTCCGCTCGTTCCCACGGTGAGACCGGCGGCGTTGAGCGTTGCCGTGTTGGCATCCGTCCCATCAGTTGTCACCGTGAGGCCAGAAGACGCCAGCTCCGCTCCGGCTTGACCGCTGCCTGTCGCATTCAGTGTCCCGGTAGTCGTGACCCCGGCGTCACTCAGCGTGGTCGCCCCGGTCTGGACCGTTTCCGTGGTGACCGTGCTGCCAGAGATCGAAGTTTCGCTCCCGGTCGATCCCACTGTCACAGTTCCGGAAACCGCGGCCGATGTCGCTTCGAGCCCTGAGGTGGTCAGCGAATTCCCGGTTCCCGCGGTGAACCCGGTCGAAGACACACTCGCCGTATTCGTGCTGTCCTTCACGGTGAGACCCGTGGAGGCGAGCGTCGAACCCGCCTGAGCGGTGCCAGTCAATACCGTACCGGATGTGGCAAGCCCCGAGTCCGTCAGAGAAGAGTCCCCGGTCGAGAAAGTTTCTGCCGTGACAGACGTATAGGACGGTGTCGCGGAGGTCGATACCGTGAGAGTGCCGGTATCTGAAAGCGCGAGGCTCAGGTTCGAATCCGTCGCGTAAGTCAGCGCGCCGCCTGGAGCCACGTGGTAAGTGCTCGTTTCCCCAACTTTGGCGTCCCACCCCGCGCTCGATGTCGGGGTATAGCTCTGGAAATAAGACCAGATCGCGCCGCCCGACACCGCATCCGTACTATCCTTCGCGATGCCGCTCGTGCCAGCGCCGAGCCCCGTGATCGGGCTGCCAGCCATATTGATGCCGCTCGAATTCCAAAGCATCGAACTCCCGACCTGCACCGCGTTGGTGTTCAGTCGGGTCGCTTTGATAATGCCGGTAGAGGCCGTAAGGGAAATATTGGGATTCCCATTCGTCAGGCCAAGAGAAATCGCGGTGTCAGATATCGACGTATTCCCAATGGTGAGGGAGCCCGTGCCTCCCAGATCCACGTCTTTCACGAGCGACACGGTGAGCGTGCCTTTACTGGAAGCAACCGAGATATTGCCGGTCGACGCGGTTTCACCCGAGTCCGCCCCGCCCTTGATCGTCACCGTATTCGCGTTCTTCACCATCGAGGTGCCCGTGTCACCCGCGAAGGAGATATTGGAATTGATCAGCTGCGCGACGTTCACCGCGTCGGTATCTAATTTACCTGCGGCGACATTCGTAATCTGACGCGTGATCGAATTCGCGGAAGAACCGACAGAGAGCGCTGCGCGGCTGGATCTCCAGGTGGAGGAGGAAGAGCTCGAATTCGCGCCGCTCGGGTCCCAGCCCTGGACGCCAGAGAGGATCAACGCGACGGACTCACTTCCGATCGCGATCGAGTTCGCCTGATTCGCGGTCGCTCCCATACCGATCGCGGTGGAGCCCGCCCCGCCTGCTTTCGCGGTGTAGCCGATCGCTGTCGCGGACGCCATAGTTTCATTGCCGGCAGTTGCCCCATAGCCGATCGCGGTGGATTGTCCCGAGAGGGCTTTCGCCTGATAGCCGATCGCGGTGGAACCGTTAAGCGAGCTGCCGGCCGCGCTCGCCTGATAGCCAATGGCAGTCGACCCCGTCATGGTAGCCTGGCTTGCCTGACCGATGGAGACCGATGACGTGCCGGTCGCCTTGGCGCTGTCGCCGACTGCCACCGAGTCTGAATAGGTCTTTGCGGCGGCCGCCGCGTCAGAGTACGCGTACGCGCTGCGGCCGATAGCGACCGAGTTGGTGCCGGCTGTCGATCCATAGCCGTAAGCCGTGCCGCTTCCATACGCCGTGGTATTCGTGCCAACCGCGTTGCCGTAGTTCGCGGTTACCTGCGCGTTGTCCCCAATCGCGACGAGTCCGATGATGCCGTTATAGGTGCCGCCTGTCGGATTGATGATGACGGAGTTCGAGGAGTCTGAGCTGATCCCGTTCCCCAGCATAATGAGGCCGGTCGCCGGTGTGTCCGCATCCCCTGCGGTATTCCCGTTCCCCATCACTATGGAGTTCGTCGCGTTGCCGACAACCGAGTTGTTGTACCCGATCACCGGAACAGACTGCCCGGCGCTCGTGTACACCATGCCGTTATCGTAGGTGAGACCGGTGACGGTCAGCGTCACGGTTCCAGTGTCAAACGTTTCGGAGGTGACGGAACCGGCCGACAGCGCGCCGGCAATCGTCGCTGCGGACGCGGTGAGTCCAGAGGTTGTCAGCTGGTTATCCGCTGACCCAACCTGGATCCCGTTTGACGTGACGGTCGTCGTGACCGCAGTTGGGCTTTCCGCGGTAGTAGGTGAAGTGACGGTCAGTCCGGAAGACGTGAGCGACGCCGTGGCCGCCGCGGTTTGCCCTTCGGCCTGAACCGCGTTTGCTGTGAAGGTGCCCCCCGATGTCGTCACGCCCGAGTTATCGAGAACCGTGGCACCCACCGTGAGGCTCCCGGTGCTCCCGAGGTCAACATCCTCTACGAGTGAGAACGAGAAAGTTCCTCCATCAGATCTGACGAGAATATTGTCATCCGTGACAGCATCAGTGGTCGACGCACCTCCCTCAAGAATGAGGGTCTCGCCATTCTTGATGACCGAGTCATCACCCGTGTCGCCCTGCACCACAATATTGGAATTCTTGAGCTGAGCAACGTTGACAGCATCTGTGTCCGCCGTACCCGCGGCGACATTCGTGATCTGGCGGGTAATAGCGGCCGTGTGATACGCGTTTTCATTCGCCTTCGCGCCGACCGACACCGCGCCGTCAGTCGAAATCCACGCGGCTCCTGAAACATCTTCGCCGGTCGGGTTCCAGCCCGTAACACCGGACGCGGTCGATGCCACTGAATTGATGCCAAGCGCCACTTCGTTTTCGGCAGTCGCGATGGATTCGTGACCGATCGCGCTCGCCCCAACTGCTGAAGCGATTGCGCCGCGGCCAATCGCGACCGTATCTTCAGCGGTTGCCTTAGCGCCGTACCCTATCGCTGTCGCGCTGTCCCCGGTCGCGTCAGCATTCGTGCCGACTGCGACCGAACCGCCATTCAGGGTGAGATCATTGGTCTCAGTATTAATAAGACCCGCTTTGCTTCCATAGCCAACCGCGGTGCTGTTATCCACCGCTGTCGCCTGATAACCCAAAGCCGCGCTGTTTTCTCCGGCTGCCGCTTCCGCCCCGACCGCGGTCGCGCCGTTATACGTCACATTGGCTCCGGACCCGATCACGGTGATATTGCTGAGACCGCTATACGTGCCGCCGGATGGGCTGATGATGACAGCGTCCGTCGCGTCGGTGGTGACCCCGCTCCCGAGCAGAATGAGATCAGAAACCGATGCGGTCGACGAGCCAACAGTATTTGTGCTGCCAACCACGATGGTGTTGGAGAGCGTGCTCCCGGAAACTGAATTCTGGTAGCCAATGACGGGTACCGTCGCCCCTGCGCTCGTATAAGCCACGCCGCTCGCGAGTGTCAGAGCGGTACCGGTCAGAACCGACTGGGATTCGTCTTCGCCCACATAAATGTAGTCTCCCGCGAAGACTGTACCCGTGGTCGATATGCCATCCGGCGTGAGTGAAGAGGACGAATCCGTGCCGCCTGTAATGCTGAGACCTGCAGAGCTAAGCAAAGCCTGCGGAGTATAGGTATCCCCTTGCTCCTTCGTCCCGGTTATCGTGAGACCGGAGGTCGAAAGAACAGAATTCCCCGCCGTAAAGGATGTCCCAGTGACCTGGTCATTCAAATAGAGATTGATCGTGTTGGTTTCGTCATTTAACGACATGACGATATTGGAGTCCCGCGCCACGGTGATGGTTTCGAGCACCTGGATCTCCATCGAACTGGTCTCAGTTGCTGTCCCCGTCTCGGTCGACGTCTGCAGCGTGAAGGCGTACGCCGGCACCGCCGGAACCGTCACAGCGAGCGCCGCGATGACGAGCGCCCGGATGAGACTCACCTTGCCAGGGAAGGGATCTGATTTAGGCTTACTGGATTGGAGATTACGGGGTGGACGGTCCGGGGTCAGCCGTCTTTTACGGCTGTGTCCCGCCGACAATTCTTTTTCAGCAGTCCCCAAGAGCCGATTCTCTTTTGTCATACCAGCTCCTCCCCCTCTCTCTGTGCGGGGCCCAGGTCTGAGCAGCCAGGGTTTCAGGGTCTACACGGCGGGCATCACGTGTTTACAGATTCCGAAACCTGTCAAATACGAGAAAACGATCCCTTTTCAAACTGGAAGCGCTTCCCGCAGCTCATCTCTCAGTGTTTTAAAACACATCTTTTTGATTATCTCTGGGCCGTTAATGTATTACATAAGTTACTTTGTTTTCAATTTTCTCCGATCAGAAAACATATCGATTGGTCAAAGAAAATTTACAAAAGTTAACTCAGACTCACTTATATTATCTCCTGTTTCTATGGGATTTTCATGCTTTTTTCATTCCATTCCCGCTGAAAACAGGGATTTTCTTATTTTGTGATTTGCTATGAATTATTCCGTGACAAAGTATCGTCTTTTCCACCGGGGTCAAAGACGTTGCATAACAGGCAATCACACCGATCCTGGGTAAGATTGCCGCTTCCCTTCCGCCCCGTTAAACCATACCGGTCCGCTCCTTTCATCCGGATATAATCCCGTTGGGATCGCTTAAAACCCCGCGGTTGTAAAAAGTCATCCGAAAACCAATGCTCTCAGCCCCCAGGCCCAGAACGTCTGACGCGGAATCCACGGAATTCACGCCTTGGTCTTCCTTAAACGGCCGCAAACGCTCTTCTCCTGAAACGTGGACTTTTAAATCCCGCCATCCTCCGGAACCTCTCCAGATCCGATCCTGAGGAAACCTTTGGACAATCTAAACTCCCTTCCCTCTTTAGGGACTGATTTCACGCTATTCCTGGGTTTTAAAGCGCGTTATTCGCTCTACCTTGGTATATATTGGCGGGAAAAAGAGATGAACCCCTGGGACTCCCCTTCGCGATTTCAGAAGAAGAGCCCCCGCGAACCTTAAAGCCAATCAGATAAACCGCCCGGTGACGCTCGCCTTCGTGCGCTTGATGTCGTCCGGCGTCCCTTCCGCCACTATACGTCCGCCCTCTTCTCCGCCGCCCGGACCCATATCGACGATCCAGTCCGCGTTCCGGATGATATCGAGGTCGTGCTCAATGACGATCAGCGTCGCGCCGTGGTCGATGAGAGACGAGAAAACGGAGAGAAGCGTCATGACGTCAAGCGGGTGGAGCCCGATCGTCGGCTCATCAAACACGAAAACCGAGTCTTCCTGCGTGCGCCCCATTTCGCTCGCGAGTTTCAGCCGCTGCGCCTCCCCTCCTGAGAGCCCTGGGGTCTCTTCTCCGAGCGTCAGGTAGCCGAGCCCAAGCTGCGAAAGCACTTCAAGCCTCGGGCGGACGTTCTTCATATCACAGCAGAAGGTGAGCGCCTCTGTCACATCCATCGCCATGAGTTCGGGGAGCGACTTCTCCACTCCCTCTTTATTCGCGACGCGGATCGATTCCGCCGCCTTCGAGTACCGGCTCCCGCGGCAGCCCGGGCAAGGAATGTCAACATCCGGGAGGAACTGCACGTCGAGACTGATTTCCCCCGTGCCGTCACACACCGGGCAGCGGAGCTTACCGGTGTTGTACGAAAAGTCGCCCGCCTTGAATCCCGCGGCTTTCGCCGCTTTCGACCGACCATAGATCTTCCGCAGCTCATCATGGATCCCGGCGTACGTCGCGACGGTCGACCGAACGTTGATCCCGATCGGGGTGGAGTCGATGAGTTTCACGTGCTCAATCCCGGGGACCGCCACCGCCTTTACGTGCGGCGGGAGTTTGCCACCGGACAGCATCGCCTCAAGCCCTGGAATCAGGGATTCGAGCACCATCGTGGTTTTACCCGCCCCCGAGACCCCGGTGACCACTGTCATCCGGCCCTTTGGAATCGAGACATGAAGGGGCTTCACGGTGTGGATCGGGAGGGTATCGAGGGTGATCTCCCCTTCCGAAAAAATCTCGGGCTTCGGGATCACCGGCCGGATGCGGCGCTCATAGGTCCCGGCGAGGAACGGGCCGATTTTGGAATTTTTGTTCCCGGCGATCTCATTCACCGTTCCTTTCGCGATCACGTTGCCGCCTTTCGCCCCGGCGACCGGTCCCATCTCGATCACCCAGTCGGATTCCTTCAGGATCTGCACATCGTGATCAACGAGCACCACACTGTTCCCATCGTGAATCAGGTCGTGGATGACATCCGTGAGCCCCACGATATTCGAGGGGTGAAGGCCGATCGAAGGTTCGTCCAGCACATAAAGCACGCCGGTTGTCCGGTTCCTGACCGCCCGCGCGATCTGCATCCGCTGCCGCTCGCCGGTGGAAAGCGTGTTTCCGGCTCGATCGAGCGACAGGTACGAGAGCCCGAGGTCGACAAGCCGCGCCGCGACCGCGAGGAACGATCCGCAGATGCTTTCCGCCATGGGGCGCATTTCAGGTGGCAATGACGCCGGCACCCCCTTCACCCAGGGGATGAGTTCCGTGAGTGTCATCCGGCACGCGGCATCCAGCGTAATCCCCCGAAGCTTCGGGGCCCGGGCGGCTTCGGATAGACGGCTCCCTCCGCAGTCCGGGCAGGCGTCGAACTTCAGGAACTTTTCGACGCGCTTCATTCCCTTATCGTCCTTCACCTTGGCGAGCGCGTTTTCCACCGTTTTCACCGCGCTGTAATAGGTGAAGTCGAGTTCCCCGGCGGAATTGGAGCCGTTTTTCGGCCGGTAGAAGATGTGCTTCTTCACCATCGGGCCGTTATAGACGATGTCTTTTTCTTTGTCCGTCAGATCCCGGAACGGGACATCGGTCCGGACCCCCATCGCGCGGCAGACATCTGTCATGAGTGACCACATGAGGCTGTTCCAGGGCGCGACCGCGCCTTCATCAATCGTGAGCGACTCATCAGGCACGAGGGTCGCGAGGTCCACGGTGTGCACGATCCCGGTGCCGCCGCAAGTCGGGCACGCGCCCTGACTGTTAAAGGAGAGCTCTTCCGCGGACGGCGCGTAGAACGACTCACCGCACTCCGGGCAGACGAGGGGCTTCCCCGCCGCCACCGCGAGACTCGGCGGCACATAGTGGCCGTGGGGGCAGCGGTGACTCGCGAGGCGCGAGAACATGAGGCGGAGGCTGTTCAGCAATTCAGTCCCGGTGCCAAAAGTTGACCGGATCCCCGGCACCGCGGGGCGCTGATGGAGCGCGAGCGCGGCGGGAATGTAGAGCACCTGATCCACGTCGGCTTTCGCGGCCTGCGTGAGGCGGCGGCGCGTATAGGTGGAGAGGGCCTCCAGATACCGACGGGAGCCTTCCGCGTACAGCACCCCAAGCGCGAGGGACGATTTTCCGGAGCCCGAGACACCCGCGATCCCGGTGATTTTCCCGAGCGGAATATCGACATCAATATTTTTGAGGTTATGGACGCAGGCTCCGCGCACCTCAATATGATCCGGAGGAGTCTCGGTCTTCGACGTGTTTAAACCCTTTTTCGCTGCTGTCATTTTCTGCCGCTCGCTCCCCTCTGATTCTGTTTCTTCAATGGGAACCGCAGAAAAGAGACTCCGCCTCCTCTCCTCTCTATATAGAGAAGCGCGCCTCGATCCCCTCTCCCGCCGTTCCCACGTTACGAAGACAGGATACCAGCGTGAAAACGAAGTTCAAGAACCGCACGCGGCCGCGGGATCCGGAATGGCCTCTGGCGGGGATGCCTGGTTCCCGGTCTCCTCGATACCGAAAACCTGGTCCGAATCCCCTTTTAAAGACACAGTATTTCATTTTGCTCTCTGCGTTAGGAAAAAACGCTTCAGAGATTTTTCTCACGCGCCGCGGCCCCAAAAATCCCCTCCGATCCCTCACAGATCACGGTTTTTCAGCCTCTTTACATGCAAATTCCGCAAGATGCCAATTAACGCTATGTCCGAAAGATATGAACCGGACTAAAGTAATACATAACGGGTTGCAACTTTTGGAGAGTAACTGAATGGCAGATAAGAAAAACGAATCCAAGGCGATCTCTGACCGCGTGAACAAGGTCGCCGCGAGCCAGGCCGCGAAGGCCGTAAGCTCCGCCCGGGCAGTGAAGGAAGAGCGTAAGAGGCTTCAGAACGAAGCCGCGGAAGAACTCGGTGTCTCTGAGAGCCCGAAGGACGGCGCGGTGAAGAATGAGCTCAGCATGGAGCGTGACGTCCGCTACACGACGCCTGAAGGCGCGATGAAGTTTGAGACCGCGGACCGCTCGAGCTCCGCTGTCGGCCGCACGACGAACTTCATCCGCGAGGTGGTCCTCGAAGACCAGTCCCCCTCGGACCGCGAGAAGATCCTGCAGGGGCTCCTCTCCGCTGAAGTGAAGGACGAGAAGGGCCGCGTGGTGAGCACCCGGGGCCTGAACCCTGATATTGAGCTTTCCGAAGACTGGGAAAAGGGCGGCTACCCCTATAAGAACCACCTTCGCCGCAAGGTCTATGAAACCGAAAAGTTCAAGCTCCAGGTGGAGCTCCTGAAGCTGCAGGCCTGGGTGAAGAAGACCGGAAGCCGGGTCGTGATTCTCTTTGAAGGCCGCGACGCGGCAGGCAAAGGCGGCACGATCACGCGCTTCATGGAACACATGAACCCCCGCGGCGCGCGGCTCGTCGCTCTCGATAAGCCGACCGCCGCCGAATCCGGCCAGTGGTACTTCCAGCGCTACGTGAAGCACCTCCCGACCGCGGGCGAAATCGTGCTCTTCGACCGCTCGTGGTACAACCGCGCGGGTGTTGAGCGCGTAATGAGGTTCTGCACGGACGAGCAGTATCAGGAATTCATGAAGGAAGTGCCTGAGTTTGAGCGTTTCCTCGTTCACTCTGGGATCTACCTCATCAAGTTCTGGTTCTCGGTGTCGCGCGAAGAGCAGCGGAAGCGCTTCAAGGAGCGTCAGGTTCATCCGCTGAAGCGCTGGAAGCTGTCGCCGGTTGATCTCGCGTCGCTTGATAAGTGGGATGACTACACGAAGGCAAAGGAAGCGATGTTTGAGAAGACGGACACCGTGGAGTGCCCGTGGACCGTCGTGAAGAGCGACGATAAGAAGCGCGCCCGGCTTAATGCCATGCGTTATGTCCTGAACACGATTCCCTACGAAGGGCGGGATGACAAGATGGTGGGACCGGTTGATCCGCTGATCGTCGGCCGCGCGACCGCGATGAATGAGGCCGCGGAGTCCCTTAAAGCGCTCCGGTCGCTCCGTGAGCGTCAGCTTCAGGGCATGATGGCGGCGGACAGCCAGAAGCCGAAGTCCCGGAGCCGCAAGGCGAAGGCGAAGACCGCGTCGAAGAAGAAGACCGCGGCCGCTAAATCCCCGGAACCCCGGGAGGCGAGCCTCGAAGCCACGCACGCGTCCGCTGCGTCCAATAAGACCGTCGAAAAGAGCGCTTCGCTCTCCTGACCGTCATCCCTGTCCCCCTAGCACAGTTCTGTGACAGGACCGTGACAGATCGGGCCGGATCACCGGAATTTCCGGCGGTCCGGCTTATTTTTACAGGATCATGGTATCCGCTCTTGCAATCCGGGGCGCTTTAACTAGAATTCGATCGGAATCCATGGGATCCACGCGCGGGAGACGCCCGCCCGGAACTGAAACCGGCTCGACGCCGCGATCTCCCCTTTTTTCCGACCTCTTTTATTAAAAGCTGGCTACCTCAATGGTTGATGAATTCATTCAGTGGCTCTCCGCTCAGAACTGGAAAGTCATTCCTGCCGAAACCGCGACGCCGATTCCGGAGGACGTTCTCAGTCGCTACGGACACGCGATTCCGCAGTCCTGGCTTAACTTCGCCGGGAAACTCGCGAAGTGCGAGGATCAGACCGGGAACAAGTGGTTCCTCGTGGGTCCGGACTTCAAGCCCGCGAAAACGGAGGACGACTGGAGCTGGAATGAGCTCGAGCTGATGGGGCTTGACGCGGCCGGAAAGGATAAGAAGTGGGCGAAGGAAGTGACGGACTTCTGGGACACCCATTTCCCGATCTACCTCTGCACCGATCCCGAGTATTACTACTACGCGATCGATATCGAGGATGGCTCCGTCATCACGAGCACGGAACCCGATTTTGAGGAACGCGCGAAGCGTGTCGCGGGGTCCTTCCCCGAGTTCCTCGCGAAGATTGTCTCAGGCGCGATCAAGCTCTGACCGAGAGCCTCTGACACAGGCATAACCGCGGCGTCCGGCGAATCCGGAACCGCGGTTTTTTATTGGCCCCGCACCTCGAAACCAAAATAAAAGCCCCGGCTGTTGAAACCGGGGCCCTGTTTTGCCTTTATTTGGTGACGCTATTCTAGCGCGGTCAGGAGTGGCCGTGGCGGCGGCCCTTCGCGTGGCCTGAAGCCTTCGCGACCACAATCTTTTTCCCGGACGCGGCGCGGGACTTGCCGGCGCGCGAGGCCTTAGCGACCTTGGCAGACTTTGACCCCTTCACACGCTTCTCAGCCTTCGCGGACTTCTTTCCGTGGCGGACGGAGGCGACGACGCGGGCGGGAGCGGCCTTTTCCTGATACTCAATCGCGGGGCCGGGGTTAAACGCGGCGTCTCGGGACTCGGTATCCGCGATCTTTTCTTCGAGATCATCCTGAGCGACTTCGACGTCAGACGGCAGACGATTCTTCGCGAGCTTCAGGCCGCCCACGTGGCGCACTGAATAGAGGTGACGCGCCCAGTAGCCCGTGAGCTCGGACTCGCGCACGCGGTCCCCCGCGCGGGGCGCGTGAATGAAGTGCTCGGAATCCGTCATGATGCCGGTGTGGAAGCCGTTGGGGCCCCGGTTCGTCTTGAAAACGACGATGTCGCCTGCCTTCGCGTCCGCGAGGTCCACCCGCGTCCCGACGTGAGACTGGGAGACAGAGTCGCGGGGGAGCGAGATCCCCTGCTGCTGATAAACCCACCACACAAGCCCCGAACAATCAAAACCGCGCCCGGGCGTTTCAGCGCCGGCGCGGTACGGGGTCCCAAGCTGGGTTTCCGCGGTCTTGATGACTCGGAGACCGAACCCATGCGGGCGGTCAGAGGAGTTGAGGCTCGCCTCGCCATCCTTCTCCGGGGCGGAGCCAAGGGATGCCTTCGGAACCGAGATTTCAGTCGACTCCTGCAGCGTGGTGAGCGTGTCGTAGATCGGATCCTGGACTTCGGGCGCTTTGAGATCAGCGAACGAGGCGGACGACATCATCAGAAGCGCAGCCAGCGCAAAAACGCTTTTCTGCCATCGGCCAGCCTTCGCTCTCTTCTGATTCTCTTCATCCGTCCGCGTCATTCTTATTCACCCAGTCCGCAAGTTAATTTCCAGTACCCGACGAAAAACTGTCATCCAGAATAGCAGGGTATGCACATGTTTGGGGCAGAGGAAAGAAAGCGAATTTTTCTTTTTTGTCGTTTTGTTAAAATTTACGATGTATTTTCAAATAGTTATTCAAAATAGGTAGATCCTTAGGAATAACCCTCTAAAGGGAAATCGGTAACGGGCGGGATCATCCGTCTTCATGAGGCGATCAGCGGAATTCTCTCAAAAGAACAGCCGTTTGCCTTTTGTCATGATTCGTTTCGCCGGTTTCTTTCCATTTTGACGGGTTTGACTCTCATGCCCTTCTCCGGGTTAACACATCCGTTTTGCCTCCGGCTTCTAAGCAGTCTGGCTTAGAATGGCGCGGCGGCCGAGAAAGGCGGAAACCGGGGGCACAAAGTCCCCTTCCCCTCCTCTTTCCCGCCCTACAAAAACAACAACTCAGCAACACACTTCATCTATCTATGAAAGACAGCGTTTCCCAGCGGCTGATCGGAAAGATCCGGTCGGGCGAGTCCTTTACGCGGGCCGAGGAACTCGCCCTCGTGATCCGGCTCTCGATCCCGGCGATCCTCGCGCAGTTCGCGAATGTTTTGATGCAGTACATCGATGCCGCCATGGTGGGTAACCTCGGCGCGGTCGAGGCTGCCGCTGTCGGTATTGTGTCGAGCACGATCTGGCTCTTCTGGGGCCTCGGGTCCGCGGGGATCACGGGGTACTCGGTGCTCGCCTCGCAGGAAATCGGGGCGAAGTCGTACCCCACGGCCCGGAAGCTCCTGAGACAAGGCATCACGGTCGCGGTCGCGACCGGCGCGATTCTCGGCGCTGTGGGGCTCATGATCAGCCCCTGGCTCCCGGGGTTCCTCGGTGCCTCGGCGGATGTCGCGCGGGAAGGCACGAAATACTTCGCGATCTACACCGCCGCGATGCCGCTTCTCTTCCTCAGTTACGAAGCGGGATCGATGCTGCGGGCAAGCGGCAATATCCGCGTTTCCTCGTTCCTCAATATCTTTATGTGCGTGGAGGACGTGGTCTTTAACTACTTCCTCATCTTCCCGACGCGGCTCGTGACGTTCCTCGGGTTCACGTTCACGATGCCGGGGGCCGGAATGGGGGTCGCGGGGGCAGCCTTGGGGACCGTGCTCGCTGAACTCTGCACCGCGGTCCCGATGCTCTGGTACGTCTGCACCCGGAGCCCGGAACTCGCGATCCGGGGCGAAAAGGGACGGTTCCTCCCCGAGTTTCCGCTGCTTAAAAAAGCATTCAAAATCGGGATTCCGGTCGGGCTTCAGCACACCGTGATGTGCTGCGCGCAGGTCGCGTCAACGATGATCGTGGCTCCCTTGGGAACGATCGCGATCGCGGCGAACAGTCTCGCGATCACCGCGGAAAGCCTCTGCTACATGCCGGGCTACGGCGTGAGTGACGCCGCGGCTTCCCTCACCGGCCAATGCATCGGCGCGAGGCGCGAAAACCTCGCGATGCGGTTCGGTAAGATCGCGATCGCGACAGGGCTCGGTGTCATGACCGTGATGGGAGTTCTGATGTTCATCTTCGCCCCGATCATGATCGGCCTCATGTCGAACGTCCCCGAAATCATCGATCTCGGCGCGACGATCCTCCGGATCGAGGCGTTCGCGGAACCGATGTTCGCGGCCTCGATTGTCGCCTACGGTGTCTTTATGGGCGCGGGGGACACGCTGATCCCCTGCCTCATGAACCTTGGATCGATGTGGTTTGTGAGGCTCCCGGCCGCCTGGCTCCTCGCCCGCACCTTTGGCCTCAAGGGCGTCTGGATCGCGATGTGCGGTGAGCTTATTTTCCGCGGCATGATCTTCCTGCTGCGCTTCCGGGGTGGAAAGTGGCTGAAGCACGGGAAGGCATAAGGAAAGGTCTGGCCCCTCCCCGCCTCCGGGAAGCATGAAAAAAGCGGATTCTGAATCATGAAAACAGAATCCGCTTTTTCGTGGGGTAACGCCGGCCGGAATCGAAGACCCGAGCCTTGAATTACGCGATAAAGGACGCGAGCTGCTCCTCTGTCGCCTGAGGGAGAATCTTCCGGAGATGCGCGAGGATCCGGTCGCGGGACTCGTGCGGCGTGCGGTCCACGTGAAGCGTGGACTCACCGAAGTACGATTCCGGCGTCGTGTAGCGAGCCACACCCCAGCCGTAGGTGTTCCCTTTCTTGTCGCGCGAATACTCAAAATCCGAAATGATCACGTACCCCGCCATCTGGAGGTGATTCACCGCGGTTTCAAAGCCTTCGCGTTTCCGCCCGTCATCCTCCCCCAGCATCGAGTCGAGATGCGTGAGCCGCTCGCCAAAGGGATCAATCGCTTTCGTTCTCGCCCGGGTGTATCCCGTGAAGGCCTTGAGTTCTTTCGAGAGGAGTGAATCCTCGCCCTTCAGTGTCTCCAGGATGAACTTTTCGTCCGCGGTCAGGTGACGGCGGAACCTCCGGTAATTCAGGAAATCCGGGTACCAGCCGCGCGATATAAAAACCGCTTTCCCGCGGTAAAACTTCCCATACGCGCATTCCGTCCGGGAAATAATCGGCCCCTTCCACTCCCAGACCCCGTCGTTATCGTCGTTGAACCAGAATTCCGCCGGCGTCTTCTCTTCAAGCGACCATCCTTCAATCGGGTTCCGGAAGAATGGCAGGAACCCCAGTTCGTCAATCAGATCGACGATATCCTCCATTCCTTCAATTTTTCCGTATCGGTCCATCGCGCGTGAGTCCTTTTTCCTTGAAACTGAATCCTGCTGCCGCCCTGCCCCCGGGCTTCTCGGCCGCGTTAAGGGCACGGTTCTTTATACCTAGAAGTGTAGCGGGAGCCGGAACGGCGGACGACACCTCAAACGGTTTCGCGCCGGCCGATAGAATAAATGGAACATAGGTCATTTCTTTTGAGGAACACAAACGATGAAGCCGCTTAAAGCGCTCGGAGCCGTGGGAGCCGCGTCCGCCGCTCTCCTCACGGGATGCGCCGCTCCCGGAACCGCTTCTGATCAGCCCGCCTCTGAACCGATGGCGGGGATGGCAAATCCCGCTTCTGTCTGGTGCGTGAAGCATTATCACGGGATGCTCGAAATCAAAAAGGATAAGGATGGCGGCGAATACGCGATCTGCCATCTGCCGGACGGCCGCTCGATTGAGGAGTGGGAACTCTTCCGTGCTGATCACCCCCAAAAATAGGGGGTCGGCGTTCCGGCCTTCAAGTAACACCTGAAGTTGGTGAGTAACGAAAAACCGGAAAGGGATCGGTCTCGCAAGGGACCGATCCTTTTTTATTCCCCGCCCGCGTCTCCTTTATCTCCGTTTCCCCGCAGCCCCAAAAAAAAGCCCCCGGCGTCATCCGAACCGGGGGCAAGCGCTGACTCTGCAAGTCAGTGGGAGAGAAAAATAGTGTCGGGATTACTTCCGGCCGAGAACCTCTTTCGCGATGCCGGCAAAGACTTCAAGACCCGGCTCGAGATTCACGGTGTCCTGGACATCGAAGTCCGGACGGTGATGACCGTGGTGCTCGCAGCCGTAGAGGAAGAACGCGGCGTTCCCGCCATGCGCCACCACGGCGCGCGTGAAGATCGTGCAGTCTTCAGAGGCCTGCGGGGCGGTGATTTCCTTCACTTCCTTCACGTCTTTCGCGGCAGCCGCGGCCTTGCGGACCACTTCCATCGCGGCCGGGGTGGCTTTCAGGGTCGTCGCTTCGCCGACCTTCGTGAGTTTCACCTCGACCCCCAGCATCTCGGCCGCGCCCTTCACGACGGTCTGAGCCTTTTCCCACATGAAGTCACAGGCTTCTGACGTGGTGCCGCGCACCTCGCACTCCATATGGGCGTGCGCCGGGGTAATGTTGCGGCCGGTACCGGCGACGAGTTTCCCGACCGAAATCCGGGTGTCGCCTTCAGACGTCCGGCTGATCGCGGAAAGCATCACCGCGGCGTTCGCGGCGGCGAGGAGCGCGCTGCGCCCCTTTTCCGGAGCCGCGCCCGCGTGGGATTCCAGCCCCGTAAAGTCCACATCAAACTTGACGGTCGCGAGGAACACGTCGTGGCAGACACCGACTTCGTGTGAATGGCACTCGGTCCCGATGTGCCCGCCGAAGAACCAATCAACGTCATCCACGACACCGGCCGCGGTCATCGGGCTCGAACCGCGCGTCCCTTCTTCGGACGGCTGGAAAATGAGCTTCACTTTGCCAACGAGCTCATCCTTATGATCCATCAGCCACCGGGCCACCCCGAGACCCACCGCGGTGTGGGCGTCGTGACCGCAGGCGTGCATCACGCCCTTGAAGGTCGACGCGAACCCTTCCTTAGCGGGAAGGTGCACCGCCGGATCCTGGAGCTCCTGAATCGGGAGCGCGTCCATATCAAAGCGGAAGGCAAGCGTGGGACCCGGACGGCCGGTGTCGAGAATTCCGACCGCGCCCGTGTAGCCGCCCATTTCGGAGAGGAGTTCGTCCGACACCCCGGCTGACTTCGCGCGCTCAATCGCGGCGGCGACGAGTTTCTCGTCACGCCCGAGCACCGCCTCAGGCTTCACGACCTGCGTCCCGCAGAGCCCCTGATACCCCAGAGCCCGAAGCCGCGTGATCACGGTCGCCGTCGTCTCGAACTCGGTCCAGCCGAGTTCCGGGCGGGCGTGAAACTTCCGGCGGGTCGCCACCATCTCAGGAACGTACGAATCAAAGTTATCAGCCATTTTCTTTTCCTTTTCCGTAATGGAGATCTCCCGCGGCAGAGAGAGGGAACGGCGTCTGACGGGAGATCTCCTGACACGGAAAATTTTCCCAAAGGGTAACCCCAAAAAACGAGGGTTTCCGAATTCATATATATGATTTGGGAAAAATGCCAAAAAAGAAATTTTTGGCTGAACCGGCGTCTGAGGCGAGAGGCGGAAACACCGAAACGCCCATAAATAAACGCCTCCGGGAGTGTTCCGGAGGCGTTTTCGCGAGGAAAATCAGACGGGTTTCAGGAGGAACACCGCCCCTAATTGATATATATGAATTGAGGAAAGAATCCTGGTTACGGAATCCTTGTGCCGCAGTGCGGGCATTTCTGAACCGGAATCACGACGACCCCGAGCAACCCAGTCTGCACGGGGAGCGGTTTTCCACAGACGGGGCAGCACCAGACCTTCTGCACCGCGGCTTTCGTGACCTGCAGTCCCGCGAAAATAAAAAGGACCGCGAGCGCGACGCGCCCCGCGAATCCCTGCATCGGGAGGATCGTGGCGAGCACCAGCGCGAACATGAAGGTCGCTGTCGTCCCGAAGACCGAATAGAGCTGCGCCTTCTTATAGGTCTCCGTTTCCATCCCGGGAACCGGGTGCATCCGCTGCTTCGCGAAGTACCGAAGGACGAGCCAGAGGACCAGCACCCCGCCCCAGATAATCCAGAAAGTATTGCCGCCCTTCATAGCCCCGGCTCCTAAATAAAACACCTTAACCCGTCAATTTTACCCGTCTCCTGAAATTCCTTAACTGTATCCGTAAAAATAAGATATCTCACCGTTCTTTATGATTACAACTGACACAATAATTTCCTCGCTATAGCACGATAAAGCGCCTAGACTATACGGTGGGTGTTGGGGATCCAATCAATATACGGATGCTATCTAGTGAGCGTCCGTCCATGAGGAGTCAAGATAAAGATGAGTGAAGAATTGGAATTTTTCAAGCGTCCTGAGCCGATCACCCAGTGCGACGAAACCGTGGAATGCGATGTGGCGGTTGTGGGTGCCGGATCGCCGGGTGTCCCCTGCGCGATCCGCGCGGGTGAGCTCGGAATGAAGGTCGCGGTGCTGCAGAAGGAATCCTACGCGTCCGCCTGCGGCAACTTCGGGGCCGGCATTCTCCTCGATAAAAGTGATCCGGAGCAGGTTGAAGCCTGCGTGTCGCTCCTCGTCGCGGGGTCTGATTACCGCGCGAAGCGGGGCATCCTCGAAACCTGGGCGAAGAACTCCGGGGTCGCCGTCTCCTGGATGGTCGACCGCGCGAAGAAAGCGGGCTGCCAGGTGGTCGATATGGGAACCGCGCCGCATAAGGCGTTCCTCGCGAAGGAAGGCTGGGATAAGCTCAATTTCACGACCTGCGTGTTCGGCCCGAAGCCCTATAACACGGGTGTCGCCGTGCAGGAGCTCGCCGACTGGGCGGAGAAGAATCTGCCTGTGAAGGTGTACTACAAGACCCCTGCCGTGCAGCTGATCCAGGATGAGACGGGCCGCGTGACGGGCGTGATCGGCAAGGACCGCGCCGGGAAATTCATCCGCTTCAACGCGAAGAAGGGTGTCGTGATGGCCACCGGTGACTACGCGAACGATAAGCGGATGATGGATTACTACCTGCCGGATGTCACGAACCTTGAGCTGAAGCGCCGGGGCCGCGACGGTGACGGCCAGAAGATGATCGTCTGGGCGGGCGGCCGCATGGAAAACGTCGGCCACACGAAGATGGTCCACGATATGGACGCGGGTCCCGCGACGATGATGAGTCACCCGTACCTCCGCGTGAAGGCCTCGACCGGCCGCCGGTTCTCGAGCGAAATGGTGCCGATGGAATACATGAACTGCTTCCTTCTCTCGAAGGAAGACGCCGGCCACTACTGCCAGATCTTTGACTCGAACTATATCGAGCAGGCTAAGAAGCTCGGACTCCCGGTGGAAGACACCGAGTCGCTGAAGAACTGGATGCCGGAGGAGAAGATTGAGCATAAGGGCGTGATGGAAGGCCTGATCGATACCTGGAAAGCGGATACACTCGAAGAACTCGCGAAGAAACTCCGCATTCAGGACGTTCCGGCGTTCCTCGAAACCGTGAAGCACTATAACGAGATGGCACACGCCGGGAAGGATACGGAGTTCGGCGTTCCGGCCGATCACCTCTGCCCGGTGGAAGCGGGTCCGTTCTACGGCATCCATCGCCACGTCCGGTTCACGGTCGGCTGCTCCGGGGTCGAGATCAACGAGCGCCTGGAATGCCTCGATAAGGACGATAAGCCGATCCCGGGTCTCTACGCGATCGGGAACCTCGCCGGCAACTTCTACGGATCGGTGGACTATCCGCTTGATATCTTCGGCCTCAACCTCGGACACAATTACACCGAGGGCTATGTGGTCGCGGAGGAGCTCGCGAAGCTCTGAAGATAAGTCCCGCCCCTTCCGGGGGTGAGATTTAAATCGCACTTTTGAAGAGGAATCCCGGGTTTTCCGGGATTCCTCTTTTTCGTGTCCCTATCCCTGGGTAAACCATTTTAGTTATCGGGTATTTTCTACCTATATTGGGGAATTTCGTGTCAAAAAAATCCTGATCCTTTTTATTTCATTTCGATAGAATAGAAAGAACGAATTGATCTGATCCGGATGTCATCTTCAGCGATCTTCCGGGGTTTTGACGTGAAAAGCGTGCTTCATCGCAACCATCGCTCTTTATCCGGCCGCAGGGTGTTTTTTCACGTAACTCACCGGCTTTTCTCCTGATGTCACGGAGAGGGACCCGCGGGACGCTTCAGGGCAAGGCCGCATAAGCACCGCCTGTGACACAGAAAACCTGATTCAGATCTGCTTTTTCACTCCCGGGATACGTCTTCCGGGACTCACGCGAGAAGCCAGTGCCGGGATGGGAACCCTGGAGTTCCCGCCGGGCGCTGAATCCGGAACGGTTTCGCTTTTATTTCTCCACTATTTAAGGATTTCCGGAGAACTTCATGAAGAGTCTTACGGTATTCGATCCGGCAGCCGCTGACACCACGGGGGCGGGCGAATCCACTCCGGTCCCGGAACTGATCCGGTTCGCGTCTGACGCCGAATGGCTGAAGAGGAAAGGGATCGCGGTTGAGCGCTGGAATCTGGTATCGAACCCAATGGAATTCGCGCTGAACCACCGGGTGTCGATGTTTTTGAAGCGCCACGGCGCGGAGGACCTTCCCTATATTCTTGTAAACGGCTCACCGGTGCTTTACGGCCGCTATCCGACCCGTGCGGAACTCGCCGGATGGTTTGGCGTATCGCTGAAACCAACGCCTGAAGACTGCGCCTCTTCCGCGTCCCCCAGGAAACCGCGCTCTGTCTGGGTGTACCATGCGGCCGCGCTGCGGCCTTCCGTCATTCACGAGTCACCGGCGTCAGGCGACTCCACCGCGGGGCTCCGGTTTCTCGACCGCGCCCCGAAAACGCTTTTCTTTACCGGCAAAGGCGGATCCGGCAAAACCTCAGTCGCCGCTGCCGCGGCGATCGCTCTGACGCGGGAAGGAAAACAGGTGCTCCTCGTGAGCGCCGACCCCGCGTCTTCCCTCTCCGATATCTTTGAGCAGCCGATCGGGAACACGCTCTGCCCCATCAAAGCGGTTCCCGGTCTCTCCGCGATTGAGATTGACCCGCGGCTCGCCGCGTTCGCGCACCGCGAGCAGATTGTGAAGCCCATTCAGGATCTCCTCCCCGAATCCGCGATCGCGTCGATTATTGAGGAGCTCTCGGGACCCTACGCGACCGAGGTCGCCGTGTTTAATGAATTCACGGGACTCATCACGAGCCCCGCGGTGGCGTCACAGTACGATCACGTGCTCTTCGACACCGCGCCTTCCGGCCACACGCTCCTCGTGATGAAGCATCTTGGAGCCTGGTGCGATTACCTCGAGGCGCGGGTCCAGAACAGATCGGACCTCGCACCGGATTCGGAGCTTGAGCGGCAGCGTCATCAGTATCAGGCCGCGATGCAGTCTCTTATCAATCCGACAAAAACCCGCTTTGTGACCGTCTGCCGGCCTCACGCGGGGTCTGTCCGCGAAGCCGCGCGGACCGTGGACGAGCTGCGGGACACGGGAGTCGTGAACCAGACGCTTGTCCTTAACGGAGTACTGCCGGAAAGTGAATCCGGCACCGGGCCTCTCGCCACCTCAATTTACGAGTGGGAATCCGCGGTCCTTAAAAATCTTCCCGCGCCTCTCCCCGCGCTGCCGCGCAGATATCCTGCCGCTCAAACCCGATACCCTGGTCGGGCCCGCGAATCTCCGCACGCTCCTTCGGGATGACGGGGAGCCGGTGGAGGATGTCGAGTTTGATCCGCCCGCTCCGAAGCCGCTTGCGAATCTCGTAAACGAGATCAGCGCATCCGGCCACGGTCTCATCATGATGCTTGGAAAAGGCGGTGTCGGCAAAACCACGATAGCGGCCGCGGTCGCGGCGCGCCTCGCGGCGCTCGGGCACAAAGTCCATCTCTCGACCTGTGACCCCGCAGCCCACATTGAGGAAACGCTTGACAGCACGCTCCCCAATCTCACGGTCTCCCGGATTGACCCTGAGAAGGAGACGGAAGAATACCGGGCGTACGTGATGGAAACGCAGGGATCGCGGCTCGACGCCGCGGGCCGCGCGCTCCTTGAAGAAGACCTCCAGTCTCCCTGCACCGAGGAAATCGCGGTGCTCTCCGCGATCTCCCGGGTGTTCAGTGAAGCCGAGAATCAGTTTGTCGTGATGGATAATCCGCCGAACGGTCACTCGCGGGTCTTCCTTGACCTCTCGGAAAGCTACCGCAAGGAGCAGGAGAAGAAGGCCGGGAGGACGGACGCGGAAGCCTTCCGCTCCCCGATTCTCTTCCTTCAGGATCCGACGCTCACCAAAATGATTCACGTGACAGTCGCCGAAACCACCCCGGTAGCGGAAGCACGGTCCCTTGAAGAGAGTCTCCGGAACGTGGGGATTGAACCCTGGGCTTATATCGTGAACTGCAGTCTCTCGGCCTCCTCGCCTGTCACTCCGATCCTCAGGCAGCGGGCCGCCGCGGAAATCCCGCTGATTAAGGAAATCAGTGAGCGGTCGCCGCGGCTCGCGATTGTGCCGCTTGTCCGCGAGGAACCCGTGGGGTTCGAGAAACTCCGTCAGCTCACGGAACCCAGCCCCTGATAGACGCGGCGCTTTCCGCTCCCTCCCCTCTCTCCTGCGCCCTGGAATCCAGGGCGCGTTTCTTTTAAGCTTTGAAAAACCGGCTTCAGGCGTTATGATATTTGGTTTTAAAGCATTGCTACCTATTCCTTCAGACGATAGTCTTACGACCTTCGGGTTGAAAAAAACAAAAGCACGGACATCGTTTTGACAGGAGAGTAACGGAGAGAGCCATGAAAACGGGAAAGGGAGCGGGAGCCCCTTCACGCCGAACTCGCCGGACGGGAGAAAAAACGGCTGCAAAGAAGAAACGGGTGACCGCGGCACGGATGCCGCGCGCCCCGAAAACAGAAGCGGAGCGTCTGCGGGACGCGGCCGCAGCCCTCGCGTACCTGAAAGACGCCCCGAAGCATCTCGTCTTCACGGGGCCTGTTGGCGCTGGGAAAACATCAATCGCGAGCGGCACCGCAGTGCTTCTCGCGCGGCTTGGGAAACGCGTGCTTCTCGTCAGCATGGATCCGGACATGAATCTCGCGGAGCTCTTCAATGAGCCGATCGGGAGCTCCGTCACCCCGATTCAATCCGTTCCGGGTCTCTCCGCCCTCGAACTGAATCCCAGGAAAACCGCGGACCTCTATCGGAAAAAGGTGCTGCGGCCGATGAAGGGGTTCCTGTCGGAAACGACTTTCGCCGCGATCACGGAGCAGCTTTTCGGGACGGACACCGAGGAAATTGCGTGCTTTGACCGCTTTACTGCGCTCAGAACCGACCCCAGAATCGAGGGGCCGTTTGATCACGTGATTCTCGACACCGCTCCTTCCGCTCACACGATCCGGTACCTCGGGATCCCGGCCGCGTGGAATCAGTTTTTTGAGCGGCGTCCGGACGGTCAGGCGTCGATCGCCCTCACCGCCGGTCTCGGACAGTCCCGCGCGCTTTATGACGAAACGCTTCGGACGCTGAAGGACCCACAATCAACCCGCCTTATTCTCACGGCGACGCTCTCACGCGGCCCGATCCGGGAGACCGCGAGGCTCGCGGAAGAGTACGCGGACGCCGGACTTCGGAACCTCTCCCTCGTCCTCAACGCCGAGATGGAGAAGGCCTCAGGGGAAGAAGGAACGCTTGACGCCGCGGTGTTCAGGCGTCAGCGGCAGGTCCTTCGGTCGCTTCCCAAGGCGCTTTCCGCTCTTCCCCGCACTGTGCTTCCACTGCAGTCCCGGAGGGCCGCGGGCGCTGACGCGCTTCAGGGGATCTTCCGCTGGGGCACGCGGCCCCCGGAACCGAAACCCACCGCCTGGTACCCGAGCACGAAGACGCTCGCGACACTCGTGCGTGAACTCCATGACGCGGGTCCCGGCCTTATCCTGCTGGTCGGCAAACGCTCGGTCGGGAAGACAACGCTTGCCGCCGCGATCGCGCTGCGGCTCGCCGCTCTCGGGGGTGACGTCCACCTCGTGACCACCGACCCCGCGGCGCTTAAGGCGTCCGGTATCCGGGACACGGTTCCGGGACTCGAGGTCACAGCCGTGGACCCCAGAAAAGAGACCGGACGGTACCGGGCTCTGACGCTCAGAACGGCCGGGCGCTCGATGAAGGAAGACGAAAAAGCGCTTCTCGAAGAGGATCTCCGGGGGCCGTGGGCCGAAGAAACCGCGGTTTTTTACGCCGTGTCGCGGTACTTCCGGGAAGCGGAAACACGGTTCCTCGTGATGGATACCGCGCCTGAAGGCCATACCCTCCTTCTCATTGACGCCGCGGACACCTATCACCGGGCCGCCGCGAACCGTCTTGGGATCGAGCGGACATTCCGCACACCGCTTGAATTCCTGCAGGAACCAGCTCTCACCCGCGCGATCTTCGTCACGCGGGCGGAACCCTCCGCTCTCCGGGAAACGAAATTCCTGAAGGACGACCTGAGGCGGGCGGGAATCGCCCCCTGGGCCTATATCGTGAATGGGAGCCTCGCGGCCGCGGGTCCCATGTCGCCGATCCTTAAAACCTGGGCCGCGGCTGAGGAGCCGCTCTTCACCCGGGTCGCCACGAATACGAGGCGCTACGCGGTGGTGCCGCTTGAAAGCGAGAAACCGATCGGAGCCGAACAGCTGCTGAAACTCACGGAAGCGGAAGAGCCGGATAAGCCTGAGGGCTGAAATTCAGGACGGCGGAACATCCAGTCATCAGAAAAGCCTTGCGGTTTTAAACATATTCACTAAAATGCATATGACTTATGACGCGCCGCGTGTCAGACGTCTTTATTCCGACTCTTACCGTTTTCCGGCACACCATGATCCTCCTTCTCACGCCGCTTCAGCTTTTCAAGACACTTTCTGACGACACACGTCTCAGCATCGTGCTACTTCTCCGCGAGATGGGAGAACTCTGTGTCTGCGATATCGGCGCGGCGCTTGATGCCCCGCAGCCGAAGATCTCGCGTCACTTAGGAATGCTGCGGGACGCGGGGGTGCTTTTGGATCGGAAGGAAGGGAAATGGGTGCACTACCGGCTTTCCCCGCAGATGCCCGCGTGGGCCGCGCGGGTGATTGAGGAAGCCTGGGAAGCGGATCGGACCGCGGCCCGGAAGCTGGCCTCCAAACTCACCTCGGTAAACGGCACCGCGGACGGCAAGTCCTGCTGCGGGTAAAAATTTTTATTCATTCATATCTGTTTTAACGAATATATACGGAGAACGCCATGAAGAAACTTTCGGTTTTTGACCCGGCGATGTGCTGCAGCACCGGGGTCTGCGGTCCGGATCCGGATCAGGCGCTGATTGATTTCGCGTCGGATTTTGACTGGCTGAAAGCGCACGGCGTTCCCGCTGAGCGCTGGAATCTCGCGAATCAGCCGATGGCGTTTGTCCTGAACCACAAGGCGTCCGCCTTCCTGAGGGCTAAGGGGTCCGATGCCCTCCCCCTCATCCTCGTTGATAACGAAGAGCGGCTCTCGGGCCGGTACCCCAGCCGGAGTGAGCTGTCCGAGTGGTTCGGCATTCCGATGACAGCCTGTGAGCGGGCGAGGGAGCTTGAGAAGAGCACCGGGATTTCCGCGGAAGCGGTCTGCGGGCCGGAATGCGGCTGCGGAGAGTCTCCGAAGGCGACGTTTCAGAAAACCCTGAAAGACACGGTCTCGGGGCTGAAGTTCCTCGAAAACGCGCCGCACACTCTCTTCTTCACCGGGAAGGGCGGCGTCGGAAAGACCTCCGTCGCGGCCGCGGCCGCTGTTACCCTCGCGGGACTCGGAAAACGGGTGCTCCTCGTCAGCACGGATCCCGCGTCCAACGTCTCCCAGGTATTCGATCAGCCGATCGGGAATCAGGTGACCGCGATCCGGTCCGTCCCGGGGCTCTCCGCGATTGAGATTGATCCGCAGGCGGCCGCCGCCGCGTACCGCGAGAAACTGATTCAGCCGATCCGGGGGCTGCTGCCGGAAGAAACTGTCGCTTCGATCACGGAGCAGCTTTCCGGTGCCTGTACGACTGAAATCGCGGCGTTTGATGAATTTACGGGGCTCCTCACGGATCCTGAGGTGACCTCTCAGTACGACCACATTCTCTTTGACACCGCGCCGACCGGGCACACGATCCGGCTTCTTGAGCTCCCCGGAGCCTGGAGCCAGTATCTCGACGCGAACCCGAATGGGACCTCCTGCCTCGGGCCGGTCTCGGGGCTCGATAAACAGCGGAGCCAGTACGCGGCCGCCGTCCGGTCACTCTCGGACCCCGTAGAAACACGGCTTGTCCTCGTCGCGCGGGCTCACCGGGCGTCCATCCGGGAAGCGGCGCGGACGTCTGACGAACTCGCCGGGATCGGGATCAAAAATCAGTATCTGGTGCTGAACGGCGTGATGCCGGCGACAGAGTCCGCCTCAGGCAAGATCGCGCAAAGCATCTGCCTTCGGGAGCGGAAAGCGATCACGGAAATCCCGGAGCCGCTGAAAAGCCTCCCTCGGGACACCCTCTCCCTCAAACCCCGGAATATGGTGGGTGTTGACGCGCTTCGCACGCTCTTTATAAAAGAGACCGGGACGAAGCCGGAAGCGGCAGCTTTTACGCCCCCGGAACCGAAGCCGCTCTCCGCTTTTATCTCTGAACTCACGGGCACGGACCACGGGCTCATCATGCTGATGGGAAAAGGCGGTGTCGGCAAAACCACGATGGCGGCCGCGATCGCTGCGCGGCTCGCGAAGCTGGGCTTCGACGTGCATCTCTCAACTTCAGACCCCGCGGCGCATGTGGACGCGGCGCTCGCGGGATCGGTCCCCGGTCTCACGGTCTCCCGGATTGACCCTGAGAAGGAAACGGAGAATTACCGCGCTCTCGTCCTGAAGACTCAGGGGGCGGGGCTCGATGATGCCGGGAAGAAGCTTCTCGAAGAAGATCTTCGCTCCCCCTGCACGGAAGAGATCGCGGTGTTCCAGGCGTTTTCGCGCGTCATCCGGGAGGCGGATAAACGGTTCGTCGTGATGGATACCGCGCCGACCGGTCACACGCTGCTGCTCCTCGACGCCGCGGGCGCTTATCACCGGGAAGTCGTCCGGAAGATGGGAGAGACGGGAAGCGGCACTACGCCTCTCACGCTCCTTCAGAACCCCGATATGACCCGCGTCATCATCGTGACGCTCCCTGAAACCACGCCGGTGCTTGAGGCGAAGGGCCTTGAAGCGGATCTCAGGCGGGCGGGGATCGCCCCCTGGGGCTATATCGTGAATGACAGCCTCGCGGCTGCGGACCCTGAGTCCCCGCTCCTCAGAGAACGGGCCGCGTCTGAGCTTCCCTTAATCCGGAAGATCGAGTCTGAGTCCCCCCGGACCGCGATTGTCCCGCTTCAGGCTGAGGAACCGGTCGGAGTGGAGAAACTCCTCTCGCTCACGATCTGATCCCTCTCACTCTCCGGATAAGGACAGCGTCTTCATCCGGTTCTCAGCGCTTTCCTTCACTCAAGTCCTTCAGGCGGTCTGATGCCGCCTGAAGCCGGGGCCCACCATGCTTCCTGCTCTCGCGATCTTTATCCTCACACTCACTCTCGTTATCTGGCAGCCGCGGGGTCTTGGAATCGGCTGGAGCGCGTCGCTCGGCGCAGTTCTCGCGCTTCTCATCGGTGTTGTGCATCTCAGTGACATCCAGACGGTATGGCATATCGTCTGGAACGCGACCGGGGCCTTTGTCGCGGTGATTCTCATCAGTCTCCTTCTCGACGCTTCCGGGTTCTTTGAGTGGGCGGCGCTCCACGTCGCGCGCTGGGGCGGCGGCCGGGGCGTGCGGCTCTTCACGCTCATCGTTCTCCTCGGAGCCGCGGTGGCCGCGCTTTTCGCGAACGACGGGGCGGCACTCATCCTGACCCCGATCGTGATCGCGATGCTCGCGTCGCTCGGATTTGGAAAAAAATCCACGATCGCCTTTGTGATGGCGGCGGGCTTCATCGCGGATACGGCGAGCCTCCCCCTCATCGTCTCGAACCTCGTGAACATTGTGTCCGCGGATTTCTTCAGCCTCGGATTTTCGGAATACGCCTCGGTCATGGTGCCGGTCGACCTCGCGTCGATCGCGGCCTCGCTTGCCGTGCTTCATTTCTTTTATCGGAAGGACATCCCAGTGTCATACGACCCCGCGAAACTTGCCGCCCCCGCGTCCGTCATCCGGGACCGCGGCACCTTTTTCACGGGGTGGGCGGTGCTTTTCCTGCTCCTCGCGGGATTTTTTATTCTTGAGCCGCTCGGCGTGCCGGTAAGCGCGGTGCCGGCTTCAGGCGCGCTCATCCTTTTCGCTGCGGCTCTCCGGGGCCGCGTGATTGACACAGCCCGGGTGCTGAACAACGCCCCCTGGCAGATCGTCATCTTTTCGCTTGGCATGTATCTCGTGATCTATGGACTCCGGAACGCGGGGCTGACCAGCCTGCTCTCCTCCGCCCTTACCGCGCTTTCAGAGTCCGGTGTATGGCTCGCGGCACTTGGGACGGGGTTCCTGTCCGCCTTTCTCTCATCCCTCATGAACAACATGCCAACTGTCCTCGTCGGAGCGCTTTCCATTGATGGAAGCACTGCGTCCAGCCTCATCCGGGAGACCATGATTTACGCGAACGTGATCGGGTGCGACCTCGGACCGAAAATCACGCCGATCGGAAGCCTCGCGACACTCCTCTGGCTTCACGTTCTTTCTGAAAAAGGGATCCGGATCTCCTGGGGTTTCTATTTCAGAATGGGAGTCGTGATGACGCTCCCCGTGCTTTTCGTTTCGCTCACGGTGCTCGCGCTGAGACTCTCACTTTGACTCGGTGAGCGGGGTTCGTTCAGATCTTCGTTATTAAATATAAGAATGACAGAATCTTAATATCTGGAAATCAGGGTTATTTTTTGCGGATCAGATTCATGACGCACCGGGGAAAATATCAGGAAAACCCGGCAGAAAATGGGTTTCCTCGCGGCCTCGGATCAAAAAAACGGAACGCTGATTTTGGTTTGCTATTGACAGTGAGTATGAATAAAACTACTATTACAGACGTAGTACCAAGGGCGTTCCGCAGAGTGGTGTCTGCACAGGGGCCCGCCCGGATGCTGGCGGAAGGAAAGGAGCCGTGCGGTGTTTTGCTCCTTAACCTTTGATGCGGTTGTTCATGGCTTCTTTTCTCCGCCGGCACATTTTGTATCCTGTAGTTCTTTTACGCCTTGTGAAACTGCTGGCTTGTACTGCTTGGTACCCTGCAGTGATTGGCCCCTTTCAAAGTCCGCCGGATCTTCGGATCCCGCGGACCTTTTTTTGGCCGAAGAGTGAGACGCCGGGCGTGTCGCTATTCAAAAATGTCATATCGATCCGAAAACTGTCACCCGAAACACAGAAAAAGGAATCCCTCGACGGGTTAAACCGGGCGAATAAAACGGATTTTCTTGAATAAAGTCAAAAGTTTTACCGCTTTCATTCCGACTCCTGTCTTTTTTCGTTTTTTCAGCGCATAATATCGCTATTCCTAAACGGAATAACGACGGAAAGCCTCCGGCAGCCTCTCCCGCTTCTCCTTGGGGTCGCCTGCAAATCTGGCTTCGGGTCCGTCCGGCTCAGGGGTTCTCCCGCTCCTCAGCAATTCCGTTTCGGTAGTTCTGCGACGAGTAATCCTCAAAGGCTCGCACCTTTAAAGATTCTCTCTTTTATTACACCGGACGGTTTTTCCCCGTCCGGTTTTTTTCTGCAGGGTTTCCGGCGCTGACCGGCCTCTTTTGCCAGGCCGCTTTTCAGTTCCACACTACGGATTAACGGCAATCCGGTCTACGGCAAAATATAAAAACAGCCTTATTTCAGCCGAATTCAGTGAAAAATCGTGTTTGTCATCATTCCGTCATGAAAATTTCATGTACACGTCACGAATTCGCAACAGGCTTGAAATAATCGCCTCGTAGTATGCAGGGTACCGGGATGGAAGTGAAGAGTTGTCCCATCCCGGCCTTCCAATTTTTCAATTGATTGCATACTCGAAAATGATCACTCTCAAGCCGTTCAAAGCTGTCACTCTCGCCGCCCTTATCGCTGCCTCGACGCTCGCCGTCGCGCACGCTTCCACGATTACCGGTGCCGGCGCTTCGTTCCCCTACCTCGTTTATGCCAAGTGGGCTTCTGACTACAAGGCTGCTACCGGTAACCAGGTGAACTATCAGTCCATCGGCTCCGGCGGCGGTCAGCGCCAGATTATCGCGGGTACGGTTGACTTCGGCGCGTCTGACGATCCGATGTTTCCCGCTGAACTTGAGAAGCATAAGCTCGTGCAGTTCCCGGCCGTCATCGGCGGCGCGGTTCCGGTTGTTCACATCGCCGGTGTCAAGGCTGGCCAGCTCCGTCTGACCGGCCCCGTTCTCGCCGACATCTTCCTCGGCAAGATCAAGATGTGGAATGACGCCCAGATCACGAAGCTGAACCCGGGCCTCAAGCTCCCGGCCTCCCCGATCGTTGTGATCCACCGCGCTGACGGTTCCGGCACCACGTTCCTCTGGACCGACTACCTCTCCCAGGTCTCCGCTGACTGGAAGTCGAAGGTCGGTGCCGGCAAGGCTGTGAAGTGGCCGGTGGGCCAGGGCGGCAAGGGCAACGAAGGTGTTGCCGCTTACGTCGGTCAGCTGAATAACTCGATCGGTTACGTCGAATACGCCTACGCGAAGCAGAACCACCTCGCCTGGACCCAGCTCCAGAATAAGGCGGGCAAGTTCCTGCAGCCGTCCGGTGACGCCTTCGCCGCTGCCGCTTCGAACGCCAAGTGGAACAGCGTGAAGGGCATGGGTGTGTCGCTTGCTAACACCGACGGTGCCAAGTCCTGGCCGATCACCTCCGCCACCTTCGTCCTCCTGCAGCAGACCCAGACGAAGCCTGATCAGGGCCGCGCTGTCCTGAACTTCTTCGACTGGTCCTGGAAGCACGGCGGCAAGGCTGCTGAAAAGCTCGACTACGTGCCGCTGCCCGCCGCTGTCACGACCCGCATCCGCGCGATCTGGAAGTCGGACCTCAAGGCTGCTGACGGAAAGCCGCTGGTGAAGTAATTCCCTATCCGCCCCTGAGACCGACCCGCATCTGTCGGACCCTCAGGGGCGGTTTTCCGTATCTGGCTCTTCTCTCATCTCTATGATTACCAAATCCACGCTCGCAGACACTGGCTTCGAGAACCTCTCCCGGTTCGCGGCCATTTTTGTGTTTCTGCTCCTCGCGGCGATTCTCGTGTCCCTCGGGTTCGAGAGCCGCGACACCATCAATCAGTATGGGTTCTCCTTCCTCACCTCGTCCGAATGGGACCCGGTGCAGGATATTTACGGAGCGCTCTCGCCGATTCTCGGCACACTCATCACCTCAGCCATCGCTCTTCTCATCGCGGTTCCGGTGTCTTTCGGCATCGCGGTTTACCTCACTGAACTCGCTCCGGTCTGGATCCGCAAGCCCTGCAGCATCGCGATCGAGCTTCTCGCCGCAGTTCCTTCCATCATTTACGGTATGTGGGGTCTCTTCGTCTTCGCGCCGCTCTTCCAGACGTACGTGGAACCGTGGCTGATCGAAGGCCTTGGGTCGCTCCCCGTGATCGGGAAGTTCTTCTCCGGCGCGCCGTTCGGCATCGGTCTTTTCACGGCCGGTCTCGTCCTCTCCATCATGGTGATTCCGTATATCGCCTCCATCATGAAGGAAGTGTTTGACATGGTGCCCCCGCTCCTCAAGGAATCCTCCTACGGTATCGGCTGCACCACCTGGGAAACGATCTGGCATGTGGTGCTCCCCTACACCCGCGCCGGTGTCATGGGCGGCATCATGCTGGGCCTTGGCCGCGCGCTCGGTGAAACGATGGCCGTGACCTTCGTGATCGGTAACTCCTTCGCGCTCCCCACCTCGATCTTCGACCCCTCGAACTCGATCGCCTCCGCGCTCGCGAACGGCTTCAACGAAGCCGCTGGGCTGCAGAAGTCCGCTCTGATTGAACTCGGTCTGATCCTCTTCCTTATTACGACGGCGGTTCTCGCAGCCTCCCGTCTGCTTCTCTTCCGCCTTTCCCGCAAGGAGGGCCGCGCATCATGACGCAATCTCACGCAACTGACTATACGAGCGCCGCGAATTACGAGGCCTCGGTGAACCGTGACGAGGAGGCCCGTAAGCGGATCCTCGCGCGCGAAGCGACTTTCCCGCTTCGCTCCGCCACTGACCGCCTGATGAAGATTCTCGCGTTCGGTGCCATGGTGTTCGGTCTCTTCTGGCTCGTGTGGATCCTCGTGACCCTCGTCCAGAACGGTGTCGGCGCGATGTCACTCACGCTCTTCACGGCTGAGACGCCTCCCCCAGGAGCCGCGGGCGGCCTGAAGAACGCGATCGTGGGTTCTGTCCTCATGGCGACCTTCGGTACGCTGATCGGCACGCCGATCGGTATTCTCGCCGGCATCTACCTCTCGGAATACGGGAAAGGCGGCTGGCTCGCTCCGGCGACCCGCTTCCTGAATGACGTGCTGCTGTCTGCCCCGTCCATCGTCCTTGGCCTCGTGGTGTACGCCGTGGTTGTGGCCCCGTCCGGTCACTATTCCGGCTGGGCTGGCGCGATCGCGCTCTCCCTCATCGTGATCCCGGTGGTGACCCGTACGACGGATAACCTCCTGCAGCTCGTTCCGAATAACCTCCGCGAAGCCGCGATCGCTCTTGGGTGCCCGAAGTCGAAGATGATTCTCTCTGTCATCTGCCGCGCCGCGAAAGCCGGCATCGTGACAGGCGTCCTCCTCGCTGTTGCCCGTATTTCCGGTGAAACGGCTCCGCTCCTCTTCACCGCGCTTTCGAACCAGTTCATGAGCTGGAACATGAATGCCCCGATGGCAAACCTCCCGGTGGTGATCTACCAGTACGCGGCCTCGCCGTTCGATGACTGGAAGCAGCTCGCCTGGGCCGGTGCCGCGCTCATCACGTTCCTTGTTCTCGCAATCAACATTTCGGTCCGCCTTCTCTTCAGAAACCAGACGAACCGCAAGTAAACCCATTTGGATATTGACAACATGACGAATACTCAGACTATGGTTCCCCCCGCGATGCCGGGCGAAGTGGACGAGGAAGAAGTGAAGATTGCCGTGAATAACGTCAACTTCTGGTACGGCGGTTTCCACGCGATCCACGACGTATCGATGCCGATCATGGCGAACAAAGTGACGGCCTTCATCGGACCGTCCGGCTGCGGCAAGTCGACGCTCCTTCGTATCTTCAACCTCATGTACCGCATGTACCCGGGTCAGCGGGCGGAAGGCGAAGTGATGCTGGATGGTGAAAACCTCCTCACCACGAAGACGCCCCCGGCGCTTATCCGCGCCCGCGTCGGCATGGTGTTCCAGAAGCCGACCCCGTTCCCGATGAGCATCTATGACAACATCGCGTTCGGCGTGAACCTCTTCGAAAAGCTCTCGAAGAAAGACATGGATGAGCGTATTGAGTGGGCGCTCACGAAGGCGGCCCTCTGGAACGAAGTGAAGGATAAGCTTGATCAGAGCGGCTACGGTCTCTCCGGCGGTCAGCAGCAGCGTCTCTGCATCGCGCGCGCCATTGCCGTGAAGCCTGAAGTGCTGCTAATGGATGAGCCCTGCTCCGCCCTCGACCCGATCTCCACGATGAAGATTGAGGAACTCGTGACGGAACTGAAGCGTGACTACACGGTCGCGATCGTTACTCATAACATGCAGCAGGCTATGCGCTGCTCGGACTACACCGCTTACATGTACCTCGGACGCCTCGTCGAGTACGGCGAGACGAACCAGGTCTTCAATCATCCGCGCCAGAAGGAAACGGATGACTACGTGAGCGGCCGCTTCGGCTAGTCAACCGGTTTCGGCTGAGAGGAGCCCTGCCGCAGGAGTGCGGCCCTGGAACCCGGAAGGACGCGAGTCCTTCCGGGTTCCTCGTTTCGGGGACCGGTCAGAACCCCTTCTTTCCCCATTTTCCGGGCGTCCCGGTGCGTTTTTCCGTGTATCAAAAGTCACTCATAAAACGAATAAAACCGATTCTTAAATAATGCTTAAACAATTGAAATTGCAACAATAAAAAAGCCTCGCATTATTTAAACCGACGCCTATAATCGATATTAACAGTGGACAGATACTCCTCGCGGAGCGGCGGAGGAGCTGCCCGGGAAACCCCTCTCTTCCCGCCTCCCCTGCCGCTCCGTCTATGTGAAAAGGAATTGAGCATGAACGTCTATGACTTCAGCGGCAAAACCCCGAAGGGTGAAAAGTCGCTCCGCGACTACGAAGGGAAAGTCCTTCTCATCGTGAACACCGCGAGCAAATGCGGTTTCACGCCGCAATTCAAGGAGCTCGAAGACCTCTACCTGAAGTACAAGGACCGGGGTCTTGAAGTGCTCGGTTTCCCCTGCAACCAGTTCGCGGAGCAGGATCCGGGGACGGACGCCGAAATCCATGAGTTCTGCCAGCTGAATTACGGGGTGACGTTCCAGGTATTCGGAAAGGGTGACGTCCGGGGTGAAAACGCCCAGCCGCTCTTTAAGTGGCTGACGTCACAGAAGGGCTTCAAGGGGTTTGATGAAAGCCATCCGATCGCGAAGATCCTCGAAGGGGTTCTTAAAGAAAAGTTCCCCGAGTATCTCGAAGGGGACGGTATCAAATGGAACTTCACGAAGTTCCTGATCGACCGCGAGGGGAACGTCGTGGATCGGTTTGAGCCGACGACGGTGCCTTCCGCGATCGCGCCTGAAATTGAGAAGCTGCTCTGAAGCGCGGCTTGAAGTAAGAAAGATCTCTGTGGTGGGACCTTCCCGTTAACCGGGAAAGGACGGGGAACCGGACTAATCAACCGGTTCCCCTTTTTTGCGCCATGAAGCTTGAGATGCCGGGCTCCGGGGCTCAGCCCGGAACCCGCTTTTCCACTCTCAGAAGAGGATCTTCGCGCCGACAAACGCCCCGGCGTTCCAGTAGCTGTGGGAGCCGGCCTGATAGAGCGCCGCGCCCCAGAGGTTGACGTTCTTAGAGACCTTCCCTTCGATCCCGAACTTCACTTCGCCGAAGTTCCGCGTTCCTTCGATCCGGTCCTTCACGCCGTCATACACAACCCCGAAGTTCTTCGTGTCGTGGTACCAGTTGAGGGTGAGATAAGGCTTGATCGCGCGTCCAGTCTTCGGGTTCGTGAAGAGGTGGTACGCGGTCGCGCCGATGCGGGTGCGGACGTTCCCGGCACCGGTTCCCTGAACCGTGAAGTTTTCGGCGTCGATATGTTCATCGGCGCGGACCCCCATGCGGATCACCTGAGCCTGGAGCTGGAGGCGGGTCGCGTTCTGCGTACCGCTCGCGCTCACCCAGTCCTTCAGACCAAACGTGTAGCCTGCTTCAAGAGAACCGGTCCAGCCTTTCGAGTGGTAACTTTCCTCACTCGCGTTGCTCGGATTCACCTTATCCGTGAAGTGCTGATAGAGCACCCAGAGGTCGGCGTAAGGCCCTGTCGCTTCCGGCTTGTCATTCATGTAGGTCGCGTAGAAGCCGGCCGAATAGCCGGAAAGCTTCCCCTTCGACGTGAGCCCGATGTCGCTTGACCGGGTCTTCGTGCTCTGATGCGCGTAGCCGCCCATGAGACCGACATGGAACCGGTGGTCGCCGGAACCCGGCCACGTGACGAGGTCGCCGCCCACCTGCACGACACCATACGTGCCGCGGTTTGTCAGCTGATCGTCATACATGGTGGTGTGGTTCTTCCCGCCCTGCATCCGGATCCAGACGTTTCCGGACTTCTTCTGGCTCTTCAGTGCGTCCGAGTACCGCGTTTCACCCAGCCTGTCATAAAGCGACATCGTGAAGAGCGTGTTCGACGCGAGCATATTCGCGGCGTAGCTCCCGAGTTCAGGCTTCACATAGTGAACGGCGGGATCCGTCGGATCCACTGCCGGAATGACATCCGGCTGGACCGGATCGGGATCGTCAATCGTTTTCGGAAGAATGATCTTCGATGCGTCCGGATCCCGCTGACTCGTGAGGTACCAGTCGCTTCCGATCTTCTTCAGTTCATAGATATAAGCGCCGGCGGTGAGACGGTTCGATTCCGGTTTCGTGAAGACCGCGTCCGAATCTCCGCCCACCTGGACCACCTTGATGCCGTCAACCGTCTGGCTTCCCCAGCCGGACACCTTGGTAAACACAAGGTTCGCGGTGCCGGAGGTGTTTCCGTTCACGGTGATTTCGTCATGCGCCGACGCGTCACCCTGAAGCACAGTGCTCATGTTCACGGTACCGCCGTCAGCCGAATAATCGCCGTCTATCGTGAGCGTAGTACCCGTGAAGCCGGTCGACGCGGCCGCCGGGAAGTTGATCGTGCCGGACGACTGCTTGAGGGTCGTGACTTCGGACGCCGCCGCCATATTCCAGACCGCGGACGCGTCCGTGAATTCCAGATCCGTTGTGCCGCCGGAAAGCGTTGAGGTGCCGTTCCAGGTGCCGCCGAGCGACGTAGTGACCGCCGCGCCGTTTGAAGAGGTAAGATTCCCGTTCACCGTAGTGCCCGGTTCAAAGGACTCAATCACCTTGGTGCCAGAGCCGGTCCCCGACACATCGCCATTCAGGACCGCGGAACCCATGAGGAAAAGCCCGGCGGTGCCGCCCGCGGACGCCGTCGTTGTTCCATTGATTACGCCTTCATCCTCAGCGACCCGGTAAAGTATGGAATTCGCGTCTTTCACCGTGTAGTCGCCTGTCGCGGTCGCCGAATCACTGACCGCGATCTCGCCTAACGCGCCGCCTGACACATTCATATTTCCTGTGTAGGATGCGGTGCCGCTGCCATTCATGCTGAACGTTGAGGGAACGCCGCCTGAGGACTGGCCGGTAACGGTGATGTTCCCCTTCATAGCGGAAGCCGCTTCGAAGACGCCGTAGATATGACCGCCATCCTCGACTGTTGAGTCACCGGTATATGTTGAATTTTCGGTGAAAGTAAACGTAATAAGGCTTCGGTAGTTGTCGTTCTGATCCGACTCGTGATCCGGCGCGATGCCGGTCGCATGAAGATCGCCGGTCAGGGTCGAGTTCCCGGCAAGCGAAAGCGACGTGGACGCGCCTCCGGAAGACGTAAAGTCCGCGGTCACTGACGCCGTGTCCTGTGCCTGAACCACGACAAAACTCCGGAAATCCTGCGACACCACGCTGGTTTTGTCCTGGTCCGCGGCGATCGGTCCCATCACCGCGTCGCCGTGAAGCGTGATCGCGACAGAACTCCCGCCTTCGCTCTTCACGTTATTCGCTTTGAGATATGAGCCGGTGCCGGTTTCATAAATCCCCACGTAGCTCGCCTGGCTCGCCGTGATGTCTCCGTTTACCTTGACGCTTGTCGCCATCTGACCGCTGTTGACCGAGACATTGCCGCCCATGGCCATAATGGAGGACAGATCGGCGTCATTCAGTATCTCGATTGGGCTATTTCTGGCCTCGATCGTGACGGAACCGGCATTCCCGCTGCCGTCATCCATCGTCATGATCACCGGAATTTCTCCGTTAGGGTATTGATTACCATTGAAGCTCAGCAGCTGAACGCCAGTTCCGTTGGGGTCGAGTGATGTGATGTGGACAGAACCGCCAAAGGCATATATGGAACCACCGCCCTTCGTTTCCATAGCATCATTCTCTTCGCCATCCCCCCAGACTTTGACGCTGCCGGCCTGAAGCGTTACAGACCCTCCGTACGTATAAATTCCCGCGGTCCCGATACCGTGCGAAACCACAGAGATACTGCCTTCACTTCCGTTCTCGCCTGAACCGGATACTTCAACTCTTCCTTCATTAACGTAAATTCCATACGCCATGGAAGAGATGACGGTTTCGGAAGCCCCCTCTATCCTGAGCACAGAGGGGGCAGACTCAAGGTCAATCGCGTTCCCGGAAGGAGCTCCCGCGAGGGACTGGATCACCGCCTTCCCGCCATTCAGCTTCAGGGTCACATTGGATCCTGCTGTGGCATCATCTGATCCGTGTTCTCCAGTATCAGTAGCTTGGATCGTCGAACCATTGCCATCCGAGGTTGTCAGCGTCAGATCTCCCCCGATCGTCGCGGTCACGGAAGAACCGTAACTCGTTTTGATCGCGACTCTCGGGACCGTGACAGACAGATCACCCGCGATATTAAGCGTAATGTCAGACCCCGGGTAAGCGCTGTTTGTGGCGATACCGCTGTAAGTCTGATACAGATAATCGGAGGTGCCATCATCCGTGATGGTGAGAGATTTCGCGGTCACCGTGATGCCGCCCTCCGCTCCCGGTTCGACCGGGGCGTGGATCACATCGGAGGCGGGTGTATCACTGGTGTAGTGAATCTCAATATCCGTGTCTGGCTCATTTATTGATGTGGATATCCGCGTGAGAGTTTCCGCGCCCGCGCCTGACGCCATCGCGAGAAGCGCGGCAGCGACCGCCGCGGTCACGGCTTTCCCAGTCAGTCTGATGGTTTCTGCGTGTCTCATGGTCTTTTTCCTCTGTTTTTCGGAATCCGTTTCTGAAATCAATGGAATCCTTTTCTCAGTCTCCGTTCAGATGGCTGTCTGAAACGGATTCACGGTTTTGATCTCTCAGCCATTCATCCGCGCTGAATGAAACCGCGCGGCCGGTTCAGAATCGGAAAACATCGCGGAACTGACCGCTCTTTGGCCGGAAGACTGATGGATGTCATAAAGGAGGCGTCGATCGAAATCACCGAAGCGCCTCCTTTTCTGAAGAGGACCGGGCAGCCGGGGCACCAGACACCCTGCCCTCTTCTCAGGTCAGAAGAGCACCTTTGCCCCGATAAAGGCACCGGCGTTCCAGTAGCTGTGAGAACCAGCCTGGTAAAGGGCCGCACCCCAGAGGTTGACGTTCTTAGAGACCTTCCCTTCGATCCCGAACTTCACTTCGCCGAAGTTCCGCGTTCCTTCGATCCGGTCCTTCACGCCGTCATACACAACCCCGAAGTTCTTCGTGTCGTGGTACCAGTTGAGGGTGAGATAAGGCTTGATCGCGCGTCCAGTCTTCGGGTTCGTGAAGAGGTGGTACGCGGTCGCGCCGATGCGGGTGCGGACGTTCCCGGCACCGGTTCCCTGAACCGTGAAGTTTTCGGCGTCGATATGTTCATCGGCGCGGACCCCCATGCGGATCACCTGAGCCTGGAGCTGGAGGCGGGTCGCGTTCTGCGTACCGCTCGCGCTCACCCAGTCCTTCAGACCAAACGTGTAGCCTGCTTCAAGAGAACCGGTCCAGCCTTTCGAGTGGTAACTTTCCTCACTCGCGTTGCTCGGATTCACCTTATCCGTGAAGTGCTGATAGAGCACCCAGAGGTCGGCGTAAGGCCCTGTCGCTTCCGGCTTGTCATTCATGTAGGTCGCGTAGAAGCCGGCCGAATAGCCGGAAAGCTTCCCCTTCGACGTGAGCCCGATGTCGCTTGACCGGGTCTTCGTGCTCTGATGCGCATAGCCGCCCATGAGACCCACATGGAACCGGTGGTCACCGGAACCGGGCCACGTGACGAGGTCGCCGCCCACCTGCACGATTCCATACGTGCCGCGGTTCGTCAGCTGATCGTCGTACATGTTGGTATGGTTCTTTCCGCCCTGCATCCGGATCCAGACGTTCCCGGACTTCTTCTGGGATTTCAGAGCGTCTGAGTACCGCGTCTCGCCAAGGCGGTCGTAAAGCGACATCGTGAAGAGCGTGTTCGACCCATAGAGGTTCGCGGCGTAGCTCCCGAGCTCCGGCTTCACGATGTGCGTGGTCGGATCAGTGGGGTCGGTCGCCGGCAGCACATCCGGCAGCACATCATCGCCAGACGCCGAATTATTGGACAGATCATCGGTCGGTGTCACGGACGGATTGTCCGTGGTATTGGAGTATGTGTGCGGAAGCATAACCGTTTTGGCGTTCGGATCCCGCTCGCTCGTGAGGTACCAGTCGTTACCGACCTTCTTCAAATCGTAGATATAGGCACCGGCCGTGAGGCGATTCGAGTCCGGCTTCGTGAAGACCGCGTCAGAGGTCCCCGCCACCTGGACCACCTTGATGCCTTCAATCGTTTGGCTGCCGTACCCCGACACCTTCGTGAACACGAGGTTCGCGGTGCCGGACGTGTTCCCGTTCACGACGATCTTGTCGTGCGGCGACGTGTCACCCTGGAGCACCGTGCTCATGTTCACGGTACCGCCGTCAGCGGAGTAATCGCCGTCAATCGTAAGCGTGGTGCCCGTGAAGCCGGTCGAGGGAGCCGCCGGGAAATTGATCGTGCCGGAAGACTGCTTGAGACTCGTGACTTCAGAATTCGCGGCGATATTCCACACCGCGGACGCGTCCGTGAATTCCAGATCCGTCGTGCCGCCAGAGATCGTCGATGTGCCGTTCCAGGTACCGCCGAGCTGCGTTGTCACCGCGGCGCTGTCAGACGACGTGAGATCCCCGTTCACCGTGGTGCCGGGGTAAAACACTTCCGTCACTTTGGTGCCCGTTCCGGTGGCCGTCACATCACCATTCAGGATCGCTGTGTCCCCGAGGTAGACCGCTGCCGTCGCGCCGGCAGACGCGTCAACATTACCCGTGAGGACGCTTTCACCCGACCCCATCAGATAGAGCAGCGTTTTATCGTCTTTCGCGGTAAAGTCGCCGTCAGCCTTCACCGTATCGGTCACCCAGAGCTCAGCCATGGCGCCGTCAGAGAGACTCATGTTGCCGGTAAAGGATCCTGTGCCGCTGCCATTGAAATTCCAGGTTGACGGAATATCCCCTGATGACCGGCCTGAAACATTCACATCGCCTTCCATCGTGGCAGCGCCTGAGAAGGTTCCGTAAATATGACCGCCATCCGTCACGGTCGACGTGCCTTTATAGGCGCTGTTCTCATAGAGCGACAGCGTGATGCAGCTCCGGGTCATATCGTCGTCTTTCGATTCATACCCGGGCGCGATCCCAAAAGAATTCAGATTACCGGTCAGAGTCGAATTGCCCGCAAAGGAAAGACCGGATAAGGCACCCTGGGTTTGTGGTCACATTCGCGAGCGCCTTCCCCGTATCAGCCCCCTGAATCACCAGGTAGCTCTCTTGCCCGTCGACCGTCGCTTCCGAAGTCCCGCCGCTGAGCGACGTGTAAGCCGCGTCGCCATGCAGCACAACGTAGGTTGAGCTCGAAGCCGTAGTGGTGATCTTATCCGCCTTCAGGTAAGAACCCGTTCCGGTTTCATAAATACCGACACTGCTTTTGTCATCATTGGTGACATTGCCGTTCACCCGGACGCCAGTAGCCATCTGCGAGGGGTTAATGGCAACGCTGCTCTCCCCGCTGGTCGTAATTACCTGACCGCCCGCCTGATTGAGGACCTCGATCGGGCTGTTCTGCGCCTGGATCGTAACACCGCCCTTTTGCCCCGCATAGATAGTGGGAACCTGCGCATTGAGATTATCTGAGGCGGGCGCGTTACTGTATACCTGAACCCCAGTTCCATTCGCGTCTAGAGAGGTCAGGACAACATTGCCACCTATAGCGGCGACGGCGTCAGAAGTTTGATTAAGGTTTTGAACCTTCACGCTCCCGGCCTGAAGGGCAACCATTCCGCTACCCATTGACATAACGGCATAAGGAGTGCCCACTCCCGTGCTTTCAACAACCACACTGCCGCCCGCGCCGCCCTTCCCGGAGCCGAAAATATCCACTTCACCTGCGTAGTTAGCGATGGCGACGTATGTAGAAGAAATCGTGGTCTTGGAAGCCCCCTCAATTTTCACTGTAGCGGACGACGAATCCGTCTCGATACCGAAACCATCCGTAGTAATTGAGGCTTCGCCGCCATTAAGCGTGAGGAGAATGCCACGGTCAATGGTCGCGTCGTGCTCTCCCGCAGATGCATAGAGCCCCACTCCACCGCCACCAGGCGTTGTTTTCACGGTCAGATTGCCGCCGATTGTGCCGTCGATATTGTTGTTATTCGATACCTGAAGGGCGTTCCCCCGCGCGGTAACGGACACGTCACCTGTGATAGCCAGATGTACGCCGCCCGTTGACGGATCTTTCCAGGCGGAGGTCCCCACAAATCCTCCGTTAGTGGTGATTCCAAGGCCATTACAACGGTGAGGGAATTAAGTGTCAGCGTCATGCCGGTCGCCTGAGCATCGCGATCCTCGGGCATCACCGGAGGCTGTGTGACAAAAGTGTCAGCAGTCTGATCTGTGTATGTCACAACCGCGTCGGTCGTGGGACTATCGATAGATTCGGTGATCCGATCGTAATTCACCTGATCCGCGGCCGCCGCGCCTGAAGCGGCGAGGAGCGCCGCAGCAACGGCAAGCGCGACTGCCTGTCTTTTTGCGTACGGTTTCTGCTCTGTCATGGTCTGCCTCTCTTATAAGTAAGGATCGGTTCTGTCGAGAACCTGATCCGATTTCTGTTCCCGTGCCGGTAAACCGCGCTGACACCGGGAAATGGTTAAAAGGCCTGCAAGTCAGTCAATCCGCCCCGCGCGAGGGACTCTCAGAACCCCGATCCGCGAAACACCGCGTTCTCCGAAATGTTCGGAATTCTTAAAGATCCGAGGCGCGTAAAAATTGCGTAAATAATTGCAAATTTCAATTCGATATTATCAAATAGCAATTCATTTGTAATATCTTGTAATGATTTTTGGGTAGCAAACCCCATTAATTTGTTGCTTTTACGCTACAGATTGAGACAACTGAAGAAAAACGTTCCCAAAACCCTTAATGACAAATCCGTAGTGAAAAGACCCACTGCGGATATTTTTCTGCCATGAGGATTGGGAAAGACCGCCGGTCCTGGGGCTTCTTCAAGGGAAAAGCCTCAGCCGCCTGGCCCGGAAACGGGATTTCGCCGCGATGTAGGTGCCGAAAGTCCGGGCACCAGGGCGAAGGGAGGAAAGGATGGGGGCGGGGCTGCCGCCGGAGATCAGCGACGCGGCATCGACCGTGTCAGCAAGGATCTCCTGGAACCCGGTAAGCCGGGTGGAGCCTGAAGCCGCCGCGGGAGGCGCGGCAGCGGCTGTCTTTTGAGACAGCCTGATGGTATCTGTGTGTCTCATGGTTTTCTCGTTCTTTTTATCTATCTGGCTTTGTTTTTCATGAACGCTGACACCTTCTGACAGCCTCCCCCCGGTCTGCGTTCCGGAGGGGTGACTTTTGCTTCACAAATTTTGAAATATGTCATTCTGCTTGACAATATTTCATAACTTCGAAGCGGTGTCATCGACACGAAAATAAACATTCTTTTATTGCATTATTTTCCAAATCTTCCTGTTTTTCAATACCAGACGACCATATATGGTATAAGCCTTTACTAACAAAAGATCTCGAAAGACTTTTATTTGTGTTTCACAAACGATAAAAGTTGACAGGAGTTAACAGAACAAGTTAACTAAAGATGTCAATCAATCAAACAACGGGAATGGGCCGATACTGATTTTCAACGCAGGCTTAATTACTAGGTCTTATGGGGGAAATCAGGCGTTTTCCGTCAGAACCGGAAACTTCGGGTCTGATCCCTTTACGGCAGAAAACCGAAACGGGGCAGTTAACAGCCGCCTGGGTTTACCGTAATCGCCCGGAGCCTGAAAGCGTCTCTTTGATAAAAATCATCAATCAGCCGGGATCTGCGATGATCCGCCGTCAAAAGATCGGAAAAGAGTAAAGAGAAATGGAAGGACGAAAACCGCCTCTCTCCCCACCGGGACAAAAAAAGCCGGGGCGTGAGCCCCGGCAGGAAGAGAAAAGGAAGCGGATTCCACATTCAGAAGAGTTTCATGTCCAGGGAATCCGCTTCAGACTCCAAAGGATCTGGATCGTGTTCTGACCCTCAGAAGAGAATCACGGTTGCGGCAAGCGCCACAATGAGCCCCGCGAAGCACGGGATCCAGGTGCGGCGAACCACGGCGAGCGGCGACACCCCGGCAAAGCCCGCGACAATAATGATCACTCCAGCGACAGGCGACACCGGGCGGAGGAATTCACTTGCGAGCTGCAGCATCATGGCGAGCACCGTGGGGTCGCCGCCGAACCCAGCTGCCACGGTCGGCGCGATCGGGACGAGTCCCGTGAAGGACGCGACACCAGACCCCGTGAGCACCGTCACAATGCCGATCACGGCGGAAAGCACGAGACCCGTGCCCATCATTCCGAACCCCGCGGACTTCGCGGCGTCAATCATGAGACCGACGAGGCCCGCGTTCTTCAGACCGTCTGCGAAAAGCGCCGCGACAAAGATGAGACCCACCACGCTCTGCATCATGTGGCCCATGCCTTTGAACATCGCGAAACCGTCCTGGAAGCACGCCTGGAGGTTCCGGCGGTGCAGGAGGTCGACGAGGATCCCGAACACCCAGCCGATGAACATCGCGATCGCGACATCGAGCACCACGGTCTTATAGACCATCTTGTTAAAGATGAAGAGAAGGACAAGCGGCACAAGCGGGAGGAGCGCATAGTACCCGGGGAGGTTCGCCGCGCGGCGGGTCTTTTCCTCCACCACCTTCGGGTCGATCGAGAGGAGCGACCCCGTCGCCTTATCCCGCTTATCGAGGTAATTCTGGACAATCACGTGGACCACGGCGGTGACGAGAATCGCGGGGATCGCGACCGGCAGCTGATACTGGATCAGGTAGGTCATCGGGTCGACACCCGCGGTGTGAGCGGAAAGCACCGCGATCGCGGAACTCGGCGCGTAGCTGATCACGAGGACACTGCCGATCACGGCGGCCGCGGCGACCCCGGAAATCCCGATCCCGATAAGCAGTGGGTAGACCGACACCGCGAGCAGCATCGCCATGCCGGCGGCGGACGTCACCACGAGCCCAAGGAAGTTTCCAAGGATAAAGACCGCGCCCATGATGAGGTACGGGTTCCGGAGCCGCTGAAGGGGTTTCAGGCACACGGCGACGAGCTTATCCGTTGCCCCGATCTGATCCATATAGGCCGCGAAGCCGCCCGCGACGAGAATGATGAAACCGGTCGTCGCCGCCTGGTGGCGGGAAAGCGCGGAGAGGAGCCCGAAGAGGTCAAAACCGATAAAGCCGGTGCCGTGGGCGCCCTTTGGCATCAGATCGGTGACGCCCCCGAGAATCGCGATGAGGTTCAGCGCGATGCCGGCGAAAAGCAGAAGAATATTCACCTGCAGCTTCTTCACGATTCCGACGCCAGTCAGAATCACGACGAGAAGCGCGAGATACGGCATGATGTCATGCATGACGAGTTATCTCCGAATGGAAATCAGAAACGGTGAACGATGCCGGCAGAGAGTTCCGTGCCGGTGAGGTTCGAGCGGTCAAGGGTGTTTTTCAGATCCTGACGGACCCAGCCGAGATCCGCGTAGAGGTCGGTGCGTTTGGAGAGCGCATAGTCGTAGCCCACGTGGGCGGAATAGCGGACGACGTCTGTCGTGTTCGAGCCATCTCCCTCACCCTTCGCGTAGCCCGCGCCGACCTTCGCTTTGCCGCCGAACATCGGCCACTGGACCGCGGCGAGGACGCCGAAACCGTTGTATTTCTTCCCGGTGCCTGAGCTGATCCGGGTCTGATAGTCGGAACCCACCGTATTAAAGGCGCTGTGCTTAAAGTACTGCGCAAAGATATAGGGCTTGATGAAGCCGAAGTCGTAGTTCGCGGCGAGGTTCACGGTCCAGGGGTCGTCATAAAGCTTCGAGTCCGCGGTATTCAGATGAATCATGTCAGCAAGCGCGAGCGCCGTGAGTGCGCCCTGCTTATAGCGGACGGCGGCCGCCATCATGCGGTCCTTGTCGTTCATTCCGGTGCCTTCCTGACCCGACATCGCGAATGAATACTGCGCGTGGAACGTGAAGCCGCGGTAGTTCGGGGACACGTAGGTGACGGAGTTATCGACCGTGAGGTAATTCCCCGTCGTGATGTACTTAAGACCCCCGATAAAGTTACTCATCAGCGTCCCGAAGGGATACATGGCGGTGCCCGCGAGCGCGGTGGACCCGACCGGGCTCTTCAGCTGCCCCACCTTGCCGACCGTCACACGGCCATACCGCCCGGACACCCAGAGGGAAGACTCTCGGGCCCAGAAGCTCGAGTCCTGGAGCGTGCCGTCGTCCGCTTTGAACTGATCCTCGAGAATAAAGCCGACTTTATTGCCGCTCCCAAGATCCTCAACGCCTTTCAGGCCGAAGCGGGAGCCGTTTCTCTGCCCGCTCTTCAGCTGGAAAAGAGCCTTTCCGTCATTCGCGTTCGACGCGTCGCCGGACGACCGGGAAACGGAAAGCCCCATATCAACGAGGCCATAAAGCGTGACACTCGGCGCGGCAAGCGCCGGGGCGGACACGAAAGCGGCAGAAGCGGCGGCAGCGAACGCCGCGGTGAGCGCAGTGCGGTTCATAAAACTCTCTCCTTATTTCTGGGTAGCTGAAGAATCGTTTTTCTCTTCCGAACGACCTAGTCCGGATGCTCTTAAGGATCGAGGATTTTCCGCTTTGCAACAATGGCAATCGGATTAAAGTTTCTTTGTAAAAAAGAACAAAACCGCACAGAACGGTGAACGGACGCCCGATTCCCGCCCTACTCCATCACATTCCGGATCACTTCGGCGCATTCGGCGAGGAGCGGCTCCACATTCGCGCGGTACTCGTCGATAAACGTACGGACGCGCTTCAGTTTCACGAGGTCGGGCCGCGTGTAGATGTAGCAGGCCTGACGCGGATAACTCCAGTCGCGGAGCACGGGGATCAGTTCTCCTTTAGCGAGTTCCCGGTAGCAGTGAAGGTCTCCGAGATCCGGAGCGATACCGGCGCCGATCAGCGTCGCGGACTTCGCGGAGAGCGCTGAGCTGAAAACGATATCCCGCTTAAAACGCACCGCACGGTGTTCGCTCCCCCGCATCAGCTGCTGCCCCACGGTGCCGAGCCTGAGCGGACTCTTAAACCGGATCCCCACGTGATCCGCGAGATCTTCAGGCGTCTTCGGCATCCCGTAGCGGGCGATGTAGGAGGGAGATGCGCAGCAGATGAATCCGGCGTCTCCGTACCGGATCTGGACGAAGTTCGAATGCGTGGGGTCCGGGCCGTATGACATCACGACATCGAGCGACCCCGCGGGGTATGAGAAATCAATCGGAATCCCGCCGAGATACTCGCTCACCTCGAGCTGAATCTCCGGGTACCGGCGGCCGAATGAGACAAAAAACGGCATCAGGAACCCCTGAAGGAGCGCGGGCGGCACGCCGACCCGGAGCACCCCCGACATCGCGTCGGTGTTCGCGGCAAGGCCCGTCACCAGCTGATCGTGAAGCGTGATCATCTTTGTCGCGTACTCCAGCGCGAAGCGGCCGTTGTCCGTCAATGTGAGCGGGAGCGAGCTCCGGTCAAAGAGCGAAATGCCGCCAAGCGACTTCTCAAGCCCCGACACAATGCGGCTGATGCTTGGGGCGTCCATCTCAAGCTCCGCGCTTGTTTCCGTAATGCTTCCGGTCCGCGCCACCGCGGCAAACACTTTCCAGCTTTCAAGATTGAGATCGCGTTTCATCGGGGAAGTCCTTTTCCGTCCGCTTCAGGCCGGGCAAGTGTCCGGCGGATGGCCTTGATTGTAGAAAAAAGCAAATTCTTTTTGCAATACTTGTCATAGAAGACAAAACAAATCTTCTCCATACTGTCCTCAAACCCGGGCGGAAAGACCCGGTGTGAGACATCGTGAATTTTTGGAGAAGGAGAACACAGCATGGCGCTTGGCGTACCGTCAGTCGGCGAAGCCGGAAAGAAAGCGGATCTGGAGCCCTGGAGCGGGACACCCCCGCGGGACGAGTTTTATTGGCTCTCCGAAATCAATAAAGCCACCTTTGTGACGAATACCGCGGCGGGGCTCCTCGACCGAAAGTCGGTCGGTACCTGGTGCAAGGCGCAGGAGCGGGTAATCGAAACCGGGAACACCCCCGGGAATCCGCGCCCGAAGATGTATGTGCGCTACGAACCGCTCCTTATCAAGGAGGCTGGGATCGAGGTGACCCTCATTCACGCCGGGCGCTCGTCCCAGGACATGCATGCCACGTTTCAGCGCGCGATGATCCGCGATCAGATCGTGCGGATTATCCGGAATCTGAACGCCGCGCGATCCGCGCTCCTCACACTTGCCGATCAGAACCGGGACACCATCGCCCCCTGCTACACAAACGGGGTCGCGGCGCAGCCGAACAGCCTCGGCCACACCTGGCTCGGGCACCTTGAGGGGTTCCGCCGCGATATCGAGAACCTGAAGGAATTCTGGGCGCGTCTCAATCTCTCCCCCATGGGGACCACCGTGCTTAACGGCACCCCCTGGCCGCTCGACCGTCACGGGATGGCAAAGCTTCTCGGGTTTGAAGGGATCATTGATAACGCGTACGACGCGGGGCAGATCGCGGGGACGGACGTCGCGATTGAAGCGGAGCTGAAGCTCGTCGAGCCGCTCCTTCACGTGACGCAGTTCATTCAGGACGTGATGACGCAGTACGCGCAGCCGCGTCCCTGGATCCTTGTCTCCGCCACTTACGCTTCCACCGCGATGCCACAGAAACGGAACCCCGGCGCCCTGATCGATGTGCGCCGCGACGCGAACGAAGTGCTCGGCGAAATCTCGGGCATCATCTTCCGGGCCCACGACCTCGCGCCCGGGATGTACGACGCGAAGGATCAGCGAAGCAACGCGACACTGCTTTCTGACGCGGCGTCGGTCTTTGACGCGTTCGGAAAAGTGATCGGGCTTCTGAAGGTGAACCCCGACCGGGCGCTCGAGGAACTGAATCTCGACTGGACCGCGAGCCAGAATATCGCGGACGTGATGATGCAGGAGTTCGGGATCCCGTTCCGGGAAGGGCACCACTATTCGTCAGAGCTCGTGACGTTCGCGAGAGCGCATGAGTACACGCCGATTACGCTTCCGTATGAAGCCGCGAAGTCGCTCTACGAAACGATGGTGAAGAAGGAAGGACTCAAGCATATTCCGTCCGAATTCCCGTTTACGGAACCCGCGTTCCGGTCGCTTCTCGACCCGAAATCGATCGTGGAAGCCCGGCGGTCCGAGGGCGGCCCGCAGAAGCCCGAGCTCGATCGACTCTTCAAAGCGGCGGAACAGTCGCTCGAGACCGATACCGCATGGCTGGAGTCGAAAGTGAAGCTCCTCCGCGACGCGGAAATCAAGCTCAATTCAGCGTTCAAGGCTCTGGAAGACTGACCCCAGCATTCCGCCTTCTCTTTCAGATCCGTCGGAATCCGTAGAAGAATGGGCAGTTCCTAAACCCGAGGAGAGATAGCCGGGGAAGGAACTGCCCATTTTTACACCTGACTGTTTATGGTTTCTCAGGCTGCCTTGCGGATAAAGCGTTTCCAGACAAAGCACACTGCCATGATGACCAGCACTAGGAACATGAAACCGAAGGCCAGCTCACAGCACTGCGCCATGCTGAGGAACTTCCACTTCGGAATCAGGTACCAGGAATCCGAGCTGTTATACATATCGATAAACCACTGCTGCAGGCTCGAGAGCTGGACTCCATCCGGTACCACCGCGAGGTCGTACCCGCAGTCACCCGTCGGCTTAAACCAATCCGGCGCCCACTGTGCGAGCGGAAGATCAAACGGATAATGGGGGTCGGTTGAGCAGCCCTGCATGCCGAACATCGCGGTCGGATCGTCACTATGAATGGCGTGATGGATAGCAGCAAGCTTCACCGAGCACTTCAGACCGTAGATCGCGCCGGCAAAAGCAAAGACGTATCCCAGCACCTTCAGGATCAGATTCTTCGGATTGATGGCACAGAGCAGTCCGCCGATCGCCATCACAAGAAAACCGAACCGGATGTACACGCACTGTTCACAAGGGGCCATATAGAGCCACACCTGGAACATGTAGTGGGCCACCAGGACGAGAAGCACACAGACCGCTGCCATCAGAATCCAGGGCCACCGCATATCCTGCCAGTCGGCAATCGTCCCGATAGGATCCTGCCGCAGCTGATTGAACCATTTCATATCAGCTCCTCCCCTTACATCTTGGAGAGCTTCTGAATCAGGGCGACGAATCCATCAATGCTCTGAATGCTCTTTGTCATGATGAGCCACTTCCCGTTCACGACGTAAGCCGGGATGCCCTGAATCTTTGCCACGTCATAGACGGACTTCCAGGAATTCACGAGATTCTGCACAGCGGCAGTCTTTCTTTCCTTGGCGAATTCATCCGCGCTGATCCCCGTGGCTCCTGTGAGGGTTTCGATAAAGGCGGCTTCGCCCTTGGTCCAGCGTTCTCCCTTCCGGTGATAAGCGTGGTAGACAGCGTCCTTTGCCTTCTTGAAAAGAGAATCCTTGGCCTCAAGACTCCTTCCGGCCTTTTGGTCACGAAGAATGCACATTGCGAAAAATTCAGAGGCTGTGCGGCCATACTTGCCCTTGGTTTCGAGATGGCGCGGCTCAAAGGTCATCCCCATTTTCTCAATCATCGGGATCGCTTTGGGATCCACACCGATGTCATAGCGGTAGCAGAACGGGCAGTCGTAAGAGAAGACCTTGATCACATTATTTTTGCGGCTGGCGATCGGCTTGCTGAGACGGACATAATCCGTGCCTTCCTTGAAATTGTCGGCGAGAGCGGGAAGGGAGAAAGAGGCGGCAGCGGCAAAGGCAGCAGAGAAAAGAGTACGGCGTTGCATGATGAATGACTCCAGTGAACGCGGAGCAGTTGCTCCGCGGGGTTTCTTTTCGGAATGTCCCGCCGGCCTGACAAAAACAGAGCCTGGTCAGTGCCGGGGAAATTCCTCATTGGTTTAGGGTTGGATCGGAGACCGGGATCGGTCAGCGGGAAGCGCGAGAGGCGGTCTCCGATGAATCAGTCTGAGGGAGCGTCAGAAAGCGATCTTCGGATCAATCTTTTCAGCGCGATAGGGCATGTTCTTCTTCCCCATCATCTTGATCTTCATCTCGAGCTCGATCTTCTTTGTCTTGTAGTCAATGACATCAAAGGTCGATTCGATGGCCTTCTTCGACTTATCGAAAATGCCAGTCGACGAAGCGAAGATCTGCATGACGTCCTTCGATCCGTCGTAACGGATATTTCCGGTGACCGGCGCGTACCAAGCGAATCCCCGGTCTTTCCCGTATTCCCAGACCTGCTGGACTGTCATGTCCTTTTCATTGATCCGATACTCCACACCGCGGGAATATTTCATAGTCGGGAGGGCAGGCTGTTCGAGGTGACGGGCATCACCGTTATCAAAAACGATGAGTGTGCCGCGCGAGGTCAGACTTGCGGCGTGCTGCATCCACGGCCAGTCGAAGTCGGTGTTTTCACACCCGGCGTTATCGCAGGTAAGCGCCTTGCCGTGGCTGTCCACCGGTTTCAGGACTTTGTCCTTGAACTTCGCGGACCACCCCGCAGGCGTGCCGAGAATCCATTTCACCTGCTTATCGCGGCCGATCTTGATGACGCCCTGATGTCGGATGGAGAGGATGATGGAGTCATCCTTCGGATCGTACTCAATCGAATTCACGTGGGCCCAGTTGCGGCCGACTTCGATACCGGGAATGTCCATAAGCGGAGCATCGGGACGGGCCTCCGCGGTCTGACCGGCCTTCTTCGGATCAATCTCAATGCAGACCGCTCCCTGGTCAAGAGCGCGAAGAAGGTTATCGCGAAGAGGATCCAGAATCTCGGGGAGATTCCATTCATCCACCAGATCCCCATCGGCATTCACTTCAATGATCTGATCGCGGATCGTATTGACAACGACGCCATCCGGACGCTTGTAGTTTCTCTTGCCGACACGAAGCAGGAGGTCGCCGTTCGGCATCTGAATCTGGTCATGGGAATAGTCGATGTAGCCTCTCGGAAGCCGCTGATCACGCTTCACGAGACCCACCAGATCCATCTTGAAGTGCCTGAGTCCCTGCGCGAAAATCAAATCCCCGTCCTTCACCTGGGTGACTGCCATCATGTTGCCGCGGCGATCAAGATTGCGGAAATCGTAATTCGTGAAAGCGTCCGGCTTCAGAACCCAGCGGATATCACCGTTTGTATCGAAAATCACATTGACCGGCACGCTGTTATACTGCGCGGCGCCGCCTCGGGCCCAGATGATTTCGTTCGCGTTCGGCATCTGTCCCAGCGAGTTGATGAGGTAGAGGCTCCCATTCATCTTGCCAGTATTCACGACCACCTCTGCCTCAGGATGGGGACGGATGCTCATATCAGCGACCGGAAAATCAATACCGCTTGTCTGGATCCGGTAGTTTTCGGTAACAGGCTTGCCATCGAGCTTATAGCTCACGGTCACCTGATTCAGGGTGTCCGCGTAAAGACCGAACACCGGAATGCCGTCATGATTCATAACGGCCTTGTCTGAGACGGGATAGGAAATCGTGACACCCTTCGCACCTTTTCCGTGTACCGTAACGACAACCCCAGTAATGTTTTTACTGCCTCGATCAATAATCGCTGTGAGGGGTGTATTCCCATACGGGTTAACGTAAACGGAACCCAGCTGCCCCTGGCCCTTCCATGGTGCGTACTTTGTAAATGTTGGATTTTTATTGGCGTCATCCGCTGCCTGTGCAGTCGACAAACAGGCAAACGAGGCCGTCACCATGCAAGCCACAATTGTCAGGGTTTTCAGTTTCATCGTAAACTCTCCAGTGATACAGAATGTGTATGAACTAATTCTGGCGACCTAATTCTATTGACTCAATGGCAGAAGCTGGTACACGGAGGTTTCAGATCTTGCAAACAAACGACCCCTTCAAATTCTGGGCACTGGAATTTCTGCTGGATCTGCTGGAGAAGGGGGAAAGCCTCAGCGCGGCTGCCGAGCGGTTTGATCTTTCGGTATCAGGAGCATCGCGGATGCTCGATAAACTCCGCGTTCATTTCAACGATCCGCTGTTCGTGGTTGTCAGCGGAAGGCTGCAGCCAACCGATTTCGCGATTAATCTCGGGGACCGTCTCCGACCCATCGTGGCTGAAATCAAAAGTCTTCGGGCCGGAATTCCTTTTGATCCAGCGGAGTCGACAAGAACCTTCCGGATTTCCAGCTTTTCAATCGCGACGGAATCTCTTCTCGCCGAACTTGTAAAGCGTCTCGAAATAGAAGCTCCGCACGTCAGACTGGTGTTCCGGGGCGAGTATCCGAAACTCGGACAGGCGCTTTTGAATCGGGACCTCGATTTCGCCTTTATGCCTTCAGGAACGATTCCTGATGGGCTCCACTCCATTCCGCTTTTTGAGCTGAAGCGGGTCATCCTCTGCCGGGCAGATCATCCCTCACTCTCCGAACTGCGAGAAACGCCCGAACACTGGCCGCAGATTCTGAAAAAACATCCGACGGTATCTGTCAGCCGATTTGAGGAGCGAGACTTCCCAAGCATGGATTCCGGACTCCTTGCGGAATCCATTCAGGACTCCGCCATGCTCCGTGTTTACAGCATTGCCACGGCACTCGGCGTCCTGAAGGAAACCGATGCGCTGGCAATCTGCGGTTTTACAGGCGCTCAGTATCTGATCAAGCTGGTTCCTTGGCTCTCCTGCGTTCAGATTCCGCCTTCAGAAACTGACAATCCCTGGCTTTCTCTCGTCTGGTCGCAGGCGATCCATGATGACCCTTCCGCCGTCTGGTTCAGAGGGCTGATCAAAGACTGGGCCAAAAACATTTCAAAGGACTCATAAGCTGAGATTGGCCGACGGCCTTCTCTGACCCTCTTAGAATGGTCAGGTTCGCGCGGGTGTCCTGCTGGATCCCGCACGGATAAATCGGAGAAAGAGGTTGAATTCAGAAAAGTTAATTGATTACGGGAAGCGCTGGGCGCTTCTCGCGCTCGGCATGTTTGTCGCCGCGTCCGGCATTTCTTTGATTACGCAGACGCATCTCGGGACCACCCCGATCAGTTCCCTCCCCTACACCATCACCGGGCTCACGGGGCTCACCTTCGGCACCACGACCTTTATCGTGAATGTCGTGTTCTTCGTGATTGAGTGGCTGCTCCTGAAGAAACGCGGCGTCTTCCACGCCTTCATGTGCTTTCAGGTGCCGGTGGTCTTTGTGTTCAGCGCGTTTATCGATTTCACGATGACGCCGGCCGCCGCCGTAATGCCGTCAGGCTACATCCCGCGGTTTATCGTGAGTTTCCTCGGGAACGCCATTCTGGCGCTTGGAATCGTGATGCAGATCCATTCGCGGACGATCGTGCAGCCGGGAGAAGGCATTGTGCTCGCGGAGTCCGTTTTCTTCCGTCACCCGTTTGGGACCATGAAAGTCGTGAACGACTGGTCGCTTGTGATCATCGCGTGCATCGTGGCTCTCATCTTCACAGGCGGCATCATCGGGGTCCGCGAGGGAACGTTTGTCTCGGCGCTCTGCGTCGGGCTTTTCGCGAAACAGTTCCTGAAACTCTGGCCGATGCCGAAGGCCCCGGAACCTCGGGTCGCGGAAGAAAAGGCGATGGCGTGAAGCGAAAATCGTCTGAAGCCCCGTCCGTAAAGGCGTGAGCCGCCCCAAAACACTCGGCTCACCCGCTAGAATAGATCCCGAGCAGCCGGCTTTCTTGTGTGCAGTCGGCTGTGTCCCAACCGCCTGGTTTTCTGGGTTTAACCGCCCTGAGAATCAGGCGGTTCCTGTTTTGTGAGACCGGGGCCGGGTCCCTCTCCTCTCCCAACCGAAAAAAATAAAAAAGGGCGTCCGTAATGGATCCCCCTCTCGGATGGAATTCCGCGCTTTCCGGGACTTTATGCCGCGTCGTCCTCAGAAGCCGGGGAGTCGTACTTCGGCACGGTGCCCGCGAAAAGATCATTCGGGACGCCGAATTTCGCCTCCAGCGGCTGACTCCAGGCGTAGCCTGAGAGTACATCCCAGATGAGCTTTGCCTTCGCGTCCGGGGTCACGGTCTGATCGTCATCCATCTGACGGAAGGTCGCCGCGAGATCGACGCGGGACGCTTCGGTATCGGCCCAGGCCTTGGTTCGATCGGCGTCGAGCACCAGCGCGTTTCCGGTTTCGCCCCACGGGGCCCAGGTGACGAGGTTTTCACCGTTCGGGTTTCCGGTGCGGATGAAGTTCTTCACGTAAGAGCGGGTGATCGAGAGAAGTTCCTGTCCTCCCGCGGTGCGGACCGCGCCGCCGTAGCGGGCGTCAAAGTTTTTCGAGGGTCCGAAGATAAAGGCGGACGGGACGTCTGACGCCGATCCGTGCAGCGCCTTCGCAGCCGCCCCGACCACCGCCTCATCATCCCCCCAGCGGAAAATTCCGGCGAACACCTGATGGTTTCCGAAGCGGTACGCGCGGTCCGCGGCTTCCGCGGTGTTCGCCCAGAGCATCAGGCTGCTCCCGTAGCGGGACGCGAACGCGAATTCAGATTGAGAGGCGGGGTTCGTGAGGAGGCTCGAATCCTTCAGGGCGGCCGCGAAATACGGGTCGCGGGACACCAGAGCGTTCGCTTCGGACGCACCGGAAAGGAGCAGCACCGGGAAGTCGCGCGACGCCTTCGGGTCCGGGGGACCGGCTCGGTCGAGGCCAGACGCGGGCAGGAACGCCCCATCCGCAAAGAGCCTCGGGTACGAAGTGTCACGGATCGAAGCGCCGCGCGTGAGATTTAGAATCCGGGAGGTTTCAAGAGTCGAAAGCCAATGGCGGACTTCGGGGCTGTCCGCCCCAATCCACTTCGCCGCGAGTCCCACGGTGCCAGCCTTACGGTCTTCAAAAGCGAGACGGGCAAGGCTATCCGCGTCAATTCTCGCGGCGGGATCGGGTTTCGTTAACGCGCCGCCCCCGGAAATCACGATCGCGCGGGTGAAGAGGCCGGAAAACACCGGACTCCCCATCAGGGCCATCACGTCGCGACCCGCGCCGGACGTCCCGACAAGGGTCACGGACGATGAGCTCCCGCCGAATTTCGCGATGTTCTTTTTCACCCAGAGGAGAGCCTTTCGGGCGTCGAGAAGCGCGAAGTTCCCGGAATTTTCGAGCTTCGTCCCGTGGCGGAGCGCCGGAAGCGACACAAAGCCAAAGAGCCCGGGGCGAGTGCGGGCGACGACGACCACGGCGTTTAATGCCGCGGAAAGCGACGCGCCGTCGATCGACGCGTGATCCGCGTCACCATCGTATTTCCCGTCCTCAAGCGTAAACACCACGGGGAGGTTTGAGGCGCTCCCCTCAGGCCGCCAGATAGAGAGCGTGAGCGGCGTTCCCGAGGTTCCCTTGGGGGCGCGGTTCCCGAGGAAAAGCACGCGGTCGCGCGCCGCGGGCGGTTCAGGCGCTTTCCAGCGCTTCGCCCCGACCGGCGTCTTCGCGTACGGGATCCCGATATAGGCTTCGGCGCGTCGGCCGGCGGCCTGGGACCCAACCACCGGGCCTTCAGTCGTATCGACTGTCAGCTCTCGGTCCGGAAACGCCCCGCGAAGCGAGCACTTTCCGAGCACAGTCGAAAACACGGGCACGGATAAACCGGCCAGTGTCGCTGCGGCGGAAATAAGAAATGCGCGTCGCTTCATAATGGGAAAATCCTGATCAAAAACCGATAGCGGGATGCGTTCGAAACCTTGAGAAATGGATTATCCGCCGGCAATAAAAAACCTTCCGGAGGGTTTTCCCCCGGAAGGCTCGTAAATCTGGATCTCACTAACCCTTAGTTACGCGTGTTACTTCATCGCGCCCGGAAGGATCAGAGACTTTACATTCACGGGATGCGCCATCAGACCGGATTCCACGAGGAACTTCTGATCGGCTTCGAGACCCTTGATATCGGTCTGCGTGAGGACATCGTAATAGTGAGAGCGGCGGGCAAGCGTTTCCGCCTGGCTCACGCTGATCCCCTGCTCTTTCGCGCCGATCGCGATCGCTTCTTTCCAGTGAGACTTGATCCACTTCAGCGACTCACGGTTCACCTTCACGATCGTGGCGAGCGCTTCGGGCGACTCGTCCGCGAACCCCTTACGGGCGGTCATCACGAGGTTCACGTCGACAAGTCCTTTGGCGGTCGTGAGCACCCGGCAGCCGGACTCTTCCGCCTTCACCACGGCGCTTGCGGCGAGCAGCGCCGCGTCCACGCGGCCTGATGTTACCGCGGCGAGCGACTCCGGGATCCCCATGGAGATGAACTGGGCGTCTGTCGCCTTCATCCCGTTCTTTGCGAGCGCGGCGAGCAGCAGCTGCTGAAGGACAGTGCCCCGCGGCCCCGCGACCCGCTTCCCCTTCAGGTCCTTAATGGATTTAATCGAGCCTGACTTCACGACGATCGCGAAGTTTTCGGAAGGATGGGCGACCCCAGTCGCGATCTGGACCGGGTTCCCCGCGCCGTTCGCGAGAAGGAGCGAGGCGGTGTTCATCACGGCTGAAACGTCGACTGAGCCGGCTGCCATCGCCTGGCTCTGCTGGGCGCCGGACGTGATCGTCTTCCAGTTCACCTTCACGCCATCCTTCGCGAACGCCTTTTCAAGGAGCTTCTGATCCTTGATCACCATGTTCTGGAGATTGAACGGCGCCTTCACGTAGACGATGTTCACTTCTTTCGGCATCTTCGCTTCGGCCGCGCCGCAGGCAATGACAGCTGAAATCGCGATCGCCGCCGCTTTGATGAAATTCATAGTGTCTTAGCTCCTCTTTGAAACAACGGGCCTTCTGATCTTTGAAGGGCCCGGTTTATCCGAACTGCTATTTAATTTCTTCTTTTTCGCCCGTAAAAAACGTTCCGTAGATCCGGTGAGAAAGGTCACCAGCTCCCGGGGTGGCGAGTGACCTCGGGTAAGGGAACGGCACCGCAAAAGATTCATCGATCACGCCGCCGCGAAGCCTGAGGATCGTGCGGGATAGCATCACGGCTTCGAGCACATCGTGCGTAATCAGAAGCACCGTCATCCGGCGCTCGCTCTGCAGCGCCTGGAACTCCTGATAGAGCACGGTGCGGGTGAGCGCGTCAAGTGCCCCAAAGGCTTCGTCGAGCAGCAATATGTCAGGCGACTGCGCGATCGCGCGCGCGAACCCAGCCCGCTGCGCCATGCCGCCTGAGAGTTCCTTCGGGAAGGCGTCCGCGGCGTCACAGAGCCGCACAGCCTTCAGCGCCTCATCCGTCCGACCCCATTTTTCCGAGCCCGGCAGTTCCCGCACCGCGAGCGACACGTTTTCCCGCACGGTCATCCAGGGGAAGAGCCGCGGCTCCTGAAAGACAACCGAAATCCGGGGCGCGGTATCGGGTTTCTCGGGGTTCGTGAACCGGATCGAACCCGAGTCCGGCGTCTCGAGCCCCGCGATCATCCGAAGGAGCGTCGTCTTCCCGCAGCCGCTTTCGCCGATCACGGCGGTGATCTCTCCTGCCGCCGCGGTCAGCGTGAGGCCATCAGCCGTCACGACGCGCCCCCGGTCCGACGCGAAGGCTTTGCTCACCCGATCCACTTCAATCGTCCACATCAGACAGCCCTCCCGACCCGGCGGCCGACCGCTTCAAAGGCGGCATAAAGCACCCGATCCGCGATGACGCCCACCACCGCGATCGTGATGATGCCGACAAAGACGGTGTCCGTTTTCGCGAACTCGGCGGAATCGCTGATGAGGAAGCCGAGACCCGAGCTCGCGGCGATGAGTTCGGCGGCGACAAGCGCCCGCCAGCTGTAGCCAAACCCGAGCCGAAGCCCCGTGAGAATCCCGGGGAGGGACGACGGCAGCGTGAGGTAGCGAAGGCGTTCCGACTTCGTGAACCGGAGGAGCTTCGCCGCTTCTTCTAGCTTCGGATCCACCGCCTTCACCGCGGTCACGACATTCATGTAGATCGGGAAGAAGCTCGCGAGAAACACGATCGCGATCTTCGGCGCTTCATCGATCCCAAGCCACAGGATCAGAAGCGGAATGAGGGAGAGAGGCGGGGTCACGCGGGCCGCCTCGAGAAGGAGGTAGGAAACCCGAGTCGACACCGCGGATCGGGCATTCAGGAGCCCGAGCGCGAGCCCCAGGGCCGAGGCGATCGCGAAGCCGGCGAGCGACCGGAAGCCTGACGCGAGTGTGTGATGCAGAAGGTCCCCCGAGACCGTGAGACTCACAAAGGAATCCCACACCGCGCCCGGTGTCGGAAGCAGAATCGCCGGCACCCGTCCCGTATAGGACACTCCCGCCCAGAGGGCGAAGAGAATGAGGGGCAGCGCGAGATATTGGAGCCAGCGCATCAGTGTGGAAAATAGGACGTAAAGGAACCGAACGCGATCCATTATAGGAGGCGCTTTTGTCTCTCCGCACCCGCCATTCGGGGGAATTGGGTCACTCTTACGGAGCGAAGGGTTCCTCGTGAACGCCGCGGTTCATCCGGATGACGGCCTCGTGCGTCGGGTTCGGCCCGAGCCCCGCGAAGCGGCTGTATAGCGAATCGCGCACCAAAGGAGCCCGCCCCGGAACAGCGCGGGCAAGCGCGGCCTTCATTTCGTCCGCCTTCCAGTCGCAGCAGTAGGCCGGGGTCCCCGGCTGCTGACGCCAGGAGTCTTCAAGGAGCCCGTCATCCACCGGATCGAAGCCGGCCTCTGACACGAGCTTCATCGCGGTGCGTTTCGCGGTGTCGTTGTCGCCCGCCACTGCGGAAGCGAGCCGGTTCGGGTCACCCGGGAGCCGGCCGCCCGCGGCGAGCGTATCGGCGAGCACATTATTAAAGGCCTTGATCACCGGGTGATGGAGTGTCTCGGTTACCCAGACGCTTTCCGGCATCCCCTCATCAATTTCCTCAATATGGGGATCGCGGAGGTCAGGGTAGTAGTTACTCGTGTCAATCACCGGGACCGCGGCGGGGAGACTGGTGAAGAGATCCACGGGGAGAGCGGCGACTGCGGGAAGCGGTATCGCGAGAATCACGGCGTCGACCCCGGACGCCGCGCCGAAGACGTCTGTCGGCTCCGCCCCGATCGACGCGGCAAAATCCTTCACCGCGTCCGCTCCGCGGGAATTCGCGACCCGCACCGTGTGGCCGGAAGCCGCGAACTTCCTCGCGAGTGTCCCGCCGATATTTCCGATTCCGATGACGCCGATTTTCATGATGACGTCTCCGCCTTTTCTGTAGATCAGGGTTCCATTGTGATCCCGATAAAGAAATTCCGTGAGCTAGGTATCTTTACTGATCCAAAAGCCCTTCCAAAGTCGTAGACCGCACTTATAATTCGCCGCACATTTAAATTAACGATAACAAGGGTTTTGCGTTATATCGGCGCAATTCCGATACACGGAGTTTTTCACCATGCCGAATCAGCCTGTCAATGTGACTTTCTGGCTCGATCCTAAGGTCAAAGCTGAAGCGGACGCGCTTTTTTCTGAAATGGGGCTGACCCTCAACACCGCGGTCAGCATGTTTGTGCGGCAGTCAATCCGGGACGGCGGTTTTCCGTTCCGTCCGACCGTGGCTCCGGCAAAAGACGCTGAAGCTGCGGTGACAGAAGAGAAAGCGGCTGACCCGAAGAAAGCCTGAGATAAATAAAAGAAAGCGGGACGCCCCCCAAGTCCAGAAGCGTCCCCCTTTCCCGGCTGCCGATTCGTTCCGGCTATCAGACCGACCGCATGTAGTGACGGCGGCGGCTCATCGCTTTTTCCGCGTCATCCGAGAAATTCGCTAGGAACTTATCAAGCTCGTTTAGGATCAGCGGTTTTTCAGTCGGCAGATCTACCGTGAAGTTCACGCTGCTCGCGGCGTTCTCTGAATTCACGGTGATCGGGATATTCACGTCCGCGATCAGCTCACGCATTTCCTTAATGCGCTCTTTCTCGGTCGCCTCTTTGAATTTCCCCTCCATCATGTCGCGGTAAAGCGGCGTCCCCGGAAGCACGGAAACCGTCGTGAGGTACATGTAGTACGGGTGGATCTGATTGATGATTGCAGCGCTCTTCTTCGCGCTCGCTTCAAGCTTTCCCGCGCCGGCGAGGCCGCCGAGGTAAATCATGCGGTAGTCGAGCCCCGCTTCATCAAGCTTCCGGCAGGCCTCAATGATTTCGTCCGACTTATACCCCTTATCGACCGCCTCGAGCACCTCATCATCCCCGCTCTCGATCCCGATCACGAGGTCATCAAGGCCGCTTGCCTTGATTCGCCGGATATCGTCCACCGTTTTGTTTCTGAAATCCGTGATGATCGCGTAGGTGGAGAGGCGGGCTTCGGGGTAGTAGCGCTTGATGAGCTCCCACACCCGGATCTGCTTTTCCGTAGACATCACAAACGGATTTCCGCCGTTCGCCCAGATCTTACGGACGGTCGGCAGGTACACTTTCGCCTCTTTCAGGTCCGACTCGATATCCTCAAGCTTCGCCATCCGGAAGGGGACGCCTTCGTAGAAATTACAGAACCGGCAGCTGTTATGCGTGCAGCCCACCGTCACCTCAATAAAGAGACTGTCCGCGTCGGTCTGCGGTCTCACAATCGGTCCGCTGAAATGCATTTTGGTATTTGCCTCTGTTGTTGTTAAATAGATATATCGATAAATATCGATATAAAAGTGTCTTAAAAAAGGCCGGAAGCTTTGCTCCAGCCTCTCTATTCCTGGGATCAGATCCGGGTCGCGATGTAGTCCGCGAGTTTCCGGATGTTTTCCTCATTCCGCCGGTAATACGTCCACTTCCCGTAGCGGCGCGATTCTAGGAGCCCCGCCCGCTGCAGCATGTCAAGGTAATGCGACACCGTGGACTGAGAAATCCCCGCTTTGTCGCAGATCGCCCCGACGCAGACGCTGTGATCAAAGGAGTCACCCTCAGGAATATGAATCCCCTGGGGCGGGAAATACTTTTCCGGCTCCTTCAGCCACATGAGAATCGTGAGCCTCGTGTCGTTCGCGAGCGCTTTGAAGATATCGACGGTTTCCATGGCGGTCATTATATCTATATTTATCGATATGTCAATTAAATGAAAATAGAACAACTTTAGTGAAAGTTGTCTAAGTTGTTTAAGGGATTGACGAAAAATATTGAATGTGATGATATTACAGAACAGGACTGAAGCGACACGGAAACTCTCCTTTCCCGCCGCGGGAAGCCCTGATTTACTGACGGAACGGCGACAACACTTATGGCAAAAAGCACAGAAAGACCGTTTTCGAGCCTTCACCGGGGGCAGGGGTGTCTCGCGTCCGCCTCGGTCCTCTCGGGGAAATCCAAGATTGTTTTTTGCTTCCGGGAGGCCCCGGCCGGGAGCTGGGACTCCGGATGGCGGTTTTCAGCGGCCGGCACCGCGCCGGACGACTTCTGGGGCGTAGAGGAGTTTGAGGCGTGTCTCCTCGACCTCGTTTTCAAAAAGGACCCGCGGGTCGCGGCGATCGCTTTCGCGCCGCCCTGCTCCACGTTTAAGCGCAACCCCGAAGGGTGGTTTGAACGGATGATTGTGACGCGTTAGGAAAAGAATTCTCTTCAAAACCATCGCCGCAGGAGGATAATCCTCGGGCGGCGGTTTTTATTGATACGGTGTGACTTTTGTTCAGAGCCTTCAGATTTCCTGATCGGCGGCCTGTCGCTCTTCTGCCCGGGCGAGGCACGTAAGCAGTTCCGCTTCCGTATGAACCCGAAGCTTATGGTAGATGTTGTTCCGGTGCCCCTGGACTGTGCGTTCGGAAAGCGAGAGACGCTCCGCGATCGTCCGGTTCTGCATTCCCTCACGGATCAGCCCCAGGATCTCGGTTTCCCGGTCACTCATCTCTTTAAGGGCATCGAGCGCCTCGGTTCCCGTAAGCCCGCCATCTGACCTCGCAAGTGAATCCGCGGCCGACCGTTCAATCGCGCGAAGGAGCTTCGCGTTATCAACCGGCTTCAGAAGAAAGTCCGCCGCTCCCCGCTTGAAAGTCCGGATCGCCGCGTGAATATCTCCGTGCCCCGTGAGGAAAATAATGGGAAGCGTGCTCCCCCGCTTTCGCATCTCGTCCTGGAGCTCAAAGCCGCTCATACCGGGCATTCGGATATCCAGGACCAGACACCCCGGGACGCTCGGGGTGTCTGAGACAAGAAAGTCGCGCGCTGAGGCGTAGGACTTCACTTTCCAGCCCTTGCAGGAAAGCATGAATTCGCTTCCGTCCCGCACCGCCTGATCGTCATCCACGATCCGGATCAGAACCTTTTGCTTCTCATCCTCAGTCACGAAATGTTCTCCTTCACTTCCCCTAAACGAGAGAGTTTAGTTTCTCCGGCTTCCTTCCCAAAGGAATTCCTGAGGAGCCGGATGGCTCGAGAACCGGGTTGGGGAAAGGGTCGCCGCATAGGCGCCAGCGTTCGTCACCGCGACAAGATCCCCGACTTCAAGCGTCGGAAGCGTAATCCCCTCCGCGATCACGTCAACCGCTGTGCAGAGATTCCCCACGATCGTCACGGTTTCATTCGTTCCCACGGGGTGCGCGGGCAGAGCCTCGATCCGGAATTCGTTCTTTGTGGTGTAGAAGGGCTCAAGCCCCGAGGCAGCGCCGTTTGCGGCAATCCGTTCCGCCATCGCGGCGAACCCCGGACGGATAAAGCCATTCAGGCCGCTTGTGACCACGAGGTACGTGACACCGCGGGACGTCTTTTTATCGACCACGCGCGCGTAGTATGTCCCCGCGCGGCAGGTCGGAAAGCGGCCGGTCTCGATATAGAGGGCCGCTTTAAGGGTCTCGCGGTTCTTCGCCGCGATCTCAGTAAAGGCTTTCGAGAGTACGGTGAGATCCACCGGTTTCTCCTCGTCGTCGTTATAGACCGTTCCGATGCCGCTTCCGAAATTCACGAATTCGACCGTGATCCCGCAGTCCTTCGCGATCCGTTCCGCGAGATCAAAGCACTTCCGGTGGTAGTCCGCAATCAGTTCCGCGTCGAGCATCTGAGACTTCAGGTGAATATGGACCCCGGTCACCTCTACGCTTTTCAGATTCCGGACGATCTGGAATAGCTGCGGGAGCTGTTCCTCATCGATCCCGAATTTGGATGGAGCCGGGGCCGCGCCTCCGATCCCAAAGGCCGGATTAACGCGGATCCCGATTTTCTGACGGACCCCCGCTTTATCCGCGATCGCCGCGATCCGGCTGACTTCTCCAATGCTGTCCGCGATAAAGACGCAGAACCCGAGGGACGACCGGATATCGAAGTCCGTCTTACCCGGGGCGGAGTAAAAGATCCGATCAAGCGGCACGCCCGCGCGGATCGATTTCTGCACTTCGTCAGACGACGCCGCGTCGCTCCCAAACCCCTCCCCCGCGATCGTCCGGACCACGGGGTCAAAGGGATTCGCCTTAACGGAATACAGAAACTGCACGTCCGGCAGCGCGGCTTTGAGAATCCCGCAGCGGCGGACAATTTCCTCTTTTTCATAAATGAAGCACGGGGCTTCGCGTCGGGCAAGGTCTTCTTTCGTGTCAGTCATCGAGCGTTTCTCCCGGATCGGTGAAGAGTTGAAATCTTGGGTTTTATTATGAATTTTTGTAAATCAGTTCTGCGAACGAAACTGCCCTATCACTATACCGTGAGAATCCACTTGTCCAACACCGCGGGGCATCCCATGCATCAGTAGCCGCACCAACAGCCGCTCAGGAACGGAAGGAAGGCAGATGGAGCATCGCCGTGAGTCCGTCCGGTGTCCTAGGTTTCAAACTAATACCGCCCCCTGTCGCTTCCGCGATCGACTCCGCGATGTGGAGCCCAAGTCCGGTTCCGCCTGGTTTCTTTGACTGGAGCGGAGAGTCGAGGTTCTTCACGTCTTCCTCTGTCATCACCGGACCGCTGTTTCCGATCTGAAGGGAAACGATACCGTCCTTTTCCTGCCCTGTTATCTCTATCTCTGGATGTTCAGTGCCAAGCGCCGCCTCTGTCGCGTTTTTGAGGAGATTCCAGAGCAGGAGCTCAATTTCAAGAGGATCCCCCCGCACCGCAAGCCCCACGGGGACCGAGGACGCCACCTTCACGTTTCCGATCCCCTTAACCCGCAGTTCTGAGAGAACGGTAGTAAGCGTGCCGGAAAAATCCACACGGTCATCACGCTTCGCGTCCGATTTAGCGTAGCTTCGAACCTTGCCGACAATTGCGCCCATCCGGTCTGTCTGGACCCTGATTTTTTCGAGTGACGATGCCAGCAGCCCGGTCTCATCATGCTGACGCTTCACTAACTCCATTGCCCCTTCCAAGTAATAACTGATTGCGGAGAGCGGCTGCGCGAGTTCGTGCGCGATCATGCTGGAAAGCTGGCCCACCAGAGTCGCCTTGTGAGTCTGCTCCATCCTCTGATTCATAGCCGCCAGTTCGCGCGATGAACGTTCACGAGCTTCAGATTCTGCTTCGAGCTCTTCCGTTCTGCGCAGCACCAGAACGTCAGATCGCCAGGCATGAAGTGAAAGCGCTCCAACGAGAATCAGGAGAATCAAAACTGAGGTTCTGTGCTCTCGGAGCCAGTGTTTGAAAGTCGGTTCTCTCAGGTATGCGTACGGTCCGATTTTCAGAAGCCGATACGCGCGATCAACCGCTGTAAAGTCAGTCGCCACACTCCAGCTTTCATGTCTGTCGCCCCGCTTCATGGAAAGCAGGGTCTCCACAACCCGCTTGGCAACTTCTGGCTGCACACCATTCATTACAGCAAGCGTATGGCCCGGATATGCAGTGGTTGAGCTCCAACAATGAATACCCGTGTCCGTGCTCGCACCGATAAGACGGAACTGCGCCTGATCGTTTTTACTCCACTCTTCGTACGTGCAGGCTGGAATAATTGCGACATCCGCGTCTCCGTCGATCAAGGGATGCATGATCTTATGGATATGGGGGCCGCCGACAAAAATGGTGCTTCTGAAAAAAGTTTCGTAGTCGTACCCAAGGTCCGCAAGCTCCGCCATCGCGATCCGGTAGCCATTAAAAGCTGTCGGATAGCTTGCGGAAAGACGCTTGCCCTGCATATCTGAGATTTTCGTGATCGGGCTTGAAGCAAGGACAATAAAAACCGCACCGCTGCTCTTATTCGGATCCGGACGATCCCTATTGACTACGGTTGCGAGGGCTCTGGCCCCATACGGTGCCATTCGTCGGTAAAAACCGGAACTGGCGACAAAGAAATCTATTTTTCCTGCCTTTACATCCTGATCCAGATCTTCTGCCTTATAGCGGGTCGCGATAACCGGGGTCGGAGCCAGCACATCTTTCAGTCGCTCGATGGACGCATTGATTTCCCGGGAATTGGTAGATGAGTAGTTAAAGTCAACAAGCCCGATACGAACCGGAGCCCCCTCGGGTCTTGCGGGCCTAGGAGCTAGATCTGAGAAATTTGGCTCCCTCTGCGGCTCAGATGAAGTAAAAGAAAGAAGCGCGAGAGCAGCGGCAAAACAGACTGCCAGTGCCGCAAGCGGCAGAACATACATCGGTCTTCCGCTCAGCTTTTCCTTCCCTTTCATGTGATAACGCTCCGCTCCCGGGACTGACCGCCAACCCCATTGATTCAACTATTCTGCCCGCCGCAAGCCGGGAGGAAAAGTCCCGGCCGGAGAGCGGTTTATTTGTGGCACCCGCTGCACTTCTGGAATGTGTAGTTGTGATGGCATGAGTAGCACATCTCAACATTGGCACTCTTATCCTTGAAACCTTTAGGCGGAGGAAGCGGATGAGGTGTATGGCATGTGGTGCACTCGGGAAATTTCGCCGGATCCTTTGAATCATGCGGAATGAATTTATGCGGGTTGATCTTTCCCGGATCCGCGTCATACATCGGCGGCATGGACGTCAGCTTCTCGAGCGGCCCATGGCACTGGAGACAATCAGCCTTTTTCATTGGGGCAGCGGCGCCAGCCGGAGCTGCTGCCACAGCCAAGGCAAGCGCGGCAAGTGCGGCTGCCGCTAGGGTCTTTATCGTTTTCATTTTGAAGAGCCATAGAAAAAGTCCCGGCCCGGGGCTTGGAGAGGGAGTCTTCAGAACCTCGAACCGGGAGAGGAGAGAACCTGAATTACGCCTTCACTTTCGCAGCGTGCTCACCAGCCCAGCGACCCGGGAGAATGGCGCGCGGCATGCCGTTGCCGACATAAAGACCACCAGCCGTTTCACCGGCCGCATAGAGTCCGGGAATGACGTTCCCAAGAACGTCGATAACCTGACCGTTCTCATTGATCCGGAGACCGCCCGTGAAGTTGTGCACGAAGAGCACGACCTGGACTGCATGGAACGGACCCTGCTCAATCTTCTTCTTAAGCAGAGCAGCCGGCTTCTGGAAGTCGTCATCCTGCTTCTTATCGACAAAGCCGTTGTAGCGGGTCACTGTCGCCTGGAGGTTCTTGGTGCCGATTTTCTGAGCAAGTTCATCCAGAGAGGCCGCATCAAACGCGAATCCTTTTTCGCACTGCGGATAGCTCGTATCCCAGTGATACTTCTTCGCGGTTGCATCATCAAACACGCACCACACCTTCTTTTCCGGCTGGACATAAGCCATGTCGTAGAAGCTGTAGCCGCCAAGGTTCGCCTTATCTTCCTCGCGAACAAAACGGTCACCCATCTTGTTCACAAAGATCACATCGCCCCAGCGCGGTCCCTTCACCGCAAGACCCGGGCAGCCATACTTGGAACCTTTCTGGAAGCCGTAGCGGTTGGTACCGAACATGCGGCGGAGGCGCGGAGTATCTTCACCGCGGTCGCCGACGTACATTGCACCGGCCTTCAGACCCGCAACGATAGCGGAACCGTCAGGGGCAACAAACGGATAGCCGGTCGGAACCATGTCAGGTGTAAAACGCGGATCCGTAATGACTCGGAGAGCCGGATTCGCTTTCCAGCTGCCGCCCGCAAGAATCACACCCTTCTTAGCGCGGATGTTGACGATTCCCTTCGGCCCCTGCACACGGGCGCCGACCACACGGCCCTTCGCGTCGCGGTACACATCCGTGGCCTTGTAGCCCATCAGGATCACGCCGCCCTTCTTTTCGAAGTAAGCCTTGAACGGCATCATGATGCCGCGGCCGGTACGGTAGCCACCATTAGGCTGCGGATGAATTCCGCCGACATCGTCATCCTTACCTTCGGAGAAGATGTGAAGGTAGCTCTCATGATGCTGGGAGTCATACTTGCCGGCAGCGGTTGACGTGCTGAGGAACTTAACCCCGTGCTCCTCGAGCCAGGCCTTGGTGGGCCAGCACATATCCGCATAGCGGCGAGTCAGCTTCGGATCGTTCTTGCGGTATTCAGCGTTCTTCGGATCCGTCAGGTGGGCATAGAGCTCATCCGGAGTGTCATTCCGAAGCGCAATGATGCCGCCGTTGATACGGGCGCAGCCGCCATAGTTCTTTCCCATTTCGAGCACCAGAACCTTGGCGCCGTTATCTACCGCAGTCACGGCGGCGCTCATGCCAGCAATGCCGGAGCCGACAACGAGTACATCCGTCGTACGGTCCCACTTCTTCGGAAGGGCGAGAGCAGTCTCTTTCGCTTCGGCAGGAAGCGCAAAAGCGCCGGCAGCCATTGCGGAACTGAGAGCGGCAGCCTTCAGCATGCCGCGGCGGGAAATATCGATCATGATTCTCTCCTTATTGGATTCCACATCTCCGAGCTCGATTTTTTGATGCAGCTCGTTAACTTTTATTTTTCTCGGCGGGTTACTCGAGTAAGGTGAGAAGGATCAAAAAAAGGGACAGTGGATCTACGAAAATTACTAAAGCGCGCTTTGAGATAAACCCGACCGGCTCTGCACGGAGCTCCGATTCCCAGCTATAACTCCTTATCGGCAGTATTCATCAGAAAGGAACCGCGTATGGCGCTCGTCGAGGATTACATCAGGGATCTCAAGGAAATCACGTCGTTTGACTCCGGAAGCCGGAATATTGAAGGGGTCGCGAAAGCGGCCTCAATCATGAAGCGGCATTACGACTCGATCGGGTTCGCGACAAACTTTGTCGACCTCGGACCGGCTGTCGGCCCCGGGCTCTTCGCGACGAATAAACCGGACGCGGATCACTACGACATCCTTTTGAACGCCCATCTAGACACGGTGTTCCCGGACGGGACCGCGGCGAAGCGCCCTTTCCGGATTGAAGGGGACCGGATTTATGCCCCGGGCTGCATGGACTGCAAGGGAGGGGTCGTCGCGTTCTTCTACGCCCTGAAGACGCTGCCGCCGGATGTGTTGAACCGCCTCTCGATCGCTGTTGCCTGCAACCCGGATGAGGAGTCGGGGTCCGTGTATTCGCACGAGTGGCTCTCCCGACTCGCGAAGCAGTGTGACCGCGCTCTCGTCGGTGAGCCAGGCCGCCCGGATGATTCTCTGATCCAGTCCCGGAAAGGGATCCGGGGGTATGTGGTGAAGTTCCGCGGCAAAGCCTCTCACGCCGGGAACCACCCGGAGGAAGGGCGTGACGCGAATATCGCGCTAATGAAATTCACGCTGGAAGCTTATAAATTGAACGACCTCCCGCACGGGGTCTCCGTCTCCCCCACCGTCATGCAGGGGGGATCCATCCGGAACGCGATTTCGGACGCATCTGAGATCTATCTCGATACCCGGTTCCTCCGGGACGAACAGATTGAGAAGCTCGATCGCGAGCTCCGGGAACTCGTGTCCCGCACGTGGGTGGATGGGGTCACCGCTGAACTCACGATCGATCACGGGCGTCCGGCGATGCCGAAAACGGAAAAAACCGAAGAACTGATCCGGCTCGTGAACCAGGCCGCAAAAATGGCGGGATTTGACGCCAAGTGGGTGGATGCGGGAGGCGGGTCAGACGCTGCTTATATGGCGGCTGCCGGGATCCCCGCGGTCGATGGCTGCGGCCCTGCTGGCGGCGGCGCGCATTCGCCGAACGAATACCTTCGTATCGACACGATTGAGGAACGGATCACGATGATCCGGAATGTTCTCACGCTGATTTAATAACGAAAATCTGTTCTTAACAACTACAGATCAGCATCAGCCTCCAGCTATCAGCCGGAGGCTTTGTTTATGCGGTATTTTTTCTAAAAAATAATCCTTTAGACCTAGGTTTACGTAATCAGACAGGATGAAATTCGATAGGCAAAATAGGTAAAAACCTGTTTTATGTCAACTTACGTACGTAACCCGTAGAGCAATCCTTCTTTTGAAGGGAAGTGGTTGATTTATTTACTTCTTACCTTTCACTCACCTCGAGTAAATCAAAGGAGAAGAAATATGACTGAACTCTCTCGGCGTTCTGCCATTAAAACCGGTCTTATTGCCGCTGTCGCTGCCGGCGCATCAGCGGGCAGCGTCACTGCTGGAGCAGCCACAAAAGAACCCAAAAAAATGGTTTATGACGTTGTCGTCGTAGGCAGCGGCTGCGCCGGTATGGCGGCAGCTATTGAAGCCAAGCGCAAGGGATACAACGTCTGCATTCTTGACAAGATGTCTCGTCCTGCCGGCAATACGATTTATGCCGGCGGCATTATCAACGCCGCCGGCACTTACGTGCAGAAACGGGACGGCGTCAAAGATGATCTGAACACCTTCTACGACGACATGATGAAGGTTTCGCTCGGCCGAGGCGACAAAGAACTGACGCGTATGTACGTTGAGCAGTCGGCTGACGCAGTTCAGTGGCTCACCGATGTCTGCGGTGTCAAGTTCCGCAAACTAGAAAAAGAAGTCTGGCCGATGCTGCAGCGCGGTCACGTAGTCGATGGTCCGCTTCGCCCCGCTGGCGCTCAGCTTTCTAAGCAAATGCTGGATACCGCCAAGAAACTGGGCGTTCCGATCTACTTCAATACCAAGGTCATTGAGCTCACTCATGACGATGTACTTCGGTGCACTGGCTGCAAAGTGGTGATCGACGATGAGGAACCTGCGGAATTTGTCGCAAAAGGCGGCGTTGTAATTGCGACTGGTGGATTCCATGCCAATAAGGAAATGGTGACCCGCTACATGGGCGGCGACACCGCCTGGATGCCGCTTCGCGGTTCGACTGTCTGCACCGGTGAAAATATTTCTCTCACGATGCCTTTCAACCCGATGTACGTCAACATGGATCAGTTCCATGGCGGTCCTATCCATGGACCTACCCGTGCGAATCCGTCGATTATGGTGAACTACGGCATCCTGGTTAAGAAGGACGGCACTCGCTTTATCGACGAAGTGGAAACCTACGTTTATGTCGCCAAAGCCATGCCGAAGCTGATCCCGACAAATCAGGCTTTCATCATTATCGATAATCAGGTCACTGGCATCTCTACCATTGACGACCGAATCAAGCGCTACGAACGTGCTCATGCCAAGTATTTCAAAGCGAACACCATCAAGGAGCTTGCAACTCAGGCAGGTATTCCTGCAGAAACGCTTGATAAGGTTGTCAGCCAGTACAACGCTGCCGTTAAGGCGGGCAAGGGAAACACGCTGACTCCGCCTAACACTCTGAAGGAACCACGCCTCCTGACCACTCCCCCGTTCTACGCCTTCCCGTTTATGGGCGGCATGACGGCAACGTTCGGTGGTCCGAAGATCAATAAGGACGCTGAGATCCTCAACACGGAAGGCAAGGTTATTCCTGGTCTTTACGCAGCAGGTAATGCCATCGGTGGTCTGCTGTACAACGACTACATTGGCGGTTCGCAGCTCTGCTCCGCCATTATCTGGGGCCGCGTGGCCGGTGTGAAAGCCGGTGAGCGGGCCAAAAAGATGATGTAACTGCTGTTCAGGTCCAGCTGCGGGCTTTCAGTCCGCAGCTGGTGACAAGGATCTATTTGCGGTGATCAATATGAAAAACAGACGGTCAGTTACTATCGCGGCTTTGGTGATCGGCGCATTTCTTTCCTTTCAGGGCTCAGCTTTTGCGGCGAATCTTGCTGACGTCCATGTAGCGAAAGGCATCCAGTGCTCTGGCTGCCACGCTGAGAACCCTCCTTCAAAGGCCGTTAAAACAGCGAAATGCCAGAGCTGTCATGGGGACTATGCCGCACTGGCTGAAAAAACCAAAGACATGAAGCCCACGAACGTTCACGCAAATCACTTGGGCGACCTGGACTGCAAAGAATGCCATCAAGGCCATAAACCCGATAAGCTCGCTTGTGATGAGTGCCATCAATTCAAATTCACAATGCCGAAGAAATAGGAACGTTGACTTTCATGGTTGTACGAAGCCGTCTTGCCACTCTCCTCAAGATAGCGGTGATCTCCCTCGCCGCTGCCTTCGTACAGCCATGTTTCCCCAGCACACCCGCTGAAACTGATGGACATATCGTCAGATTCGGCGTTGTCAGATACACCACTCCCAGCACTAATCAGCCTATTGTCGATCCTACGATCGCGGCCATTCGGAAGAAACTGAAAAACTGGACGATTGTTGAAGTCCACATGACCCGTGAAGAGCTCGAACAGGCTGTGATAGACGGGAAGGTGGATGTGTTTCTTTCAAGCGCCGGTTTTTACCGCCGGCTAGTCCGCTTTGGGGCTCGCGATCTGGCAACAGCCATGTCACCTGCCTATCCCGATCCAAATCACAGTGAAGGATCCGCCATTATCGTCCGCAACGAAAATACCAATCTGAAAACAATTGATGATCTCCGAGGATCATCTGTTGCGGTATCCAATATTCACGGTTTTACCGGCTTTCAGATCCCAATGAGTGAAATCGCTGAAAAAGGGTGGGATCCAGATCATTTCTTCAGAGAAGTAAAAGAGTACGGCGATGGGAATAAGTCAGAAGATATTCTCGACGCCCTGCGCTCAGGAGAAGCTGATGTTGCCTTTCTGAAGCAGTGCGTGCTTGAAGCCTATGTCAAGAAATACGGATGGGTAAGAGAGCAGTTTAGGGTCATTAACCCAACTAACCGTGTCGGCGAATGCGCACGCTCCACAAAGCTTTACCCCACTTGGACCCTGGGCTCAACCTTTTCAACACCACCTGAAGTTTCCAGGCTGATTACATCTGCTGTGATTGATATGCCAGCAACGAAATCAGGATTGCTCTGGGGGGTAGCCACAGACTACAGCCAGGTGGATACCGTTCTCAAAAATTTAAAGATTGGCCCCTATGAATATTTAAGACATTGGACTTTTAAACAGATTTTCGAAAAATACTGGCCTATTTTTGCGGCAATTATTCTTCTGATTCTAGGGATGGCGGGTCATAGTATCAGCGTTAGCTTTCTGGTTAAAAAACGAACAGCTGAACTCGAAAAAGCCCTCGCCCTTCAAGCACAGCTTCAGCATGATGCCAATGAAGCGATGAAAAGGCTTACCGCTTTGCAGAAAATCGGTGTTGTAAATCAGATCTCCTCGATCCTGGCTCATGAGATGGGACAGCCGTTAGGGGCTATTTCGCTTTATGCGGAAGGTCTGAAGGAGATGATCACAAGCGGCAAAATCAATCAGAAACGGTTTCTCAGCATTCTCGGAGACATTCAGACGCAGGCTGACCGCGCGGACGCAATTATCAAAAAAGTCCGAGCCTACCGGAAATCATCCCCCGCTGCCATGCAGCTGATTAACGTCAGTCAGACGGTATCGGAATCTCTGACCAACTTCTCCAAAACACGCACCGCAGAAAATGTGGCTATCAAGACATCCATTGAAAAAGGTTTGTTCATTCGAGGAGATGAACTCGAAATCGAGCTTTTAGTGGTCAATCTCGTTAAAAATGCCGTTGAATCTGTCGCCAAGCAAGAGGATGGAGAAGTGTACGTGAAACTTTGCGGGACCGATTCCGGAGTACTCCTGTCGATTGAGGATAATGGACCTGTCAAAACTATCCGCGAGCTTACAGACATAACTGAAAAGCTTGCCTCCACAAAGGAGAACGGTCTTGGCCTCGGTTTGCAGATCGTTAAAGGCATAGCTGAACATCACAGGGCGAAACTGGACTTTAAAGTCAGAGACCAAAACGGCGTAGCGGTCTCTGTCTTCTTCCCTAGGGATTACGGAAAATGAATCGACTGGAAACCGTCAAAGAACTCTCTTTGGTCAGGGTCGTCGATGACGATTTGGCTCATTGCTCTGCTATGTCCTTTATGCTTGAAAGCAAAGGCTGGACTGTCGCCGCTTATAACTCTGCCAAAGAATTTTTAATCAACGATAAACCCGGTCAGCCGGGGTGTCTGATCCTTGATGTCAATATGCCTGAGATGACCGGGTTGGAGCTTCAGGAACACCTGAACCAACAAGGCAATACTGTCCCGATCATTTTCTTAACCAGCTACGGTGATATTGATATGGCAGTGAACGCCCTGCATTCTGGAGCTGCAGATTTTCTACAAAAGCCAGTGAAATCCGAGAAGCTACTGGCCTCAGTTGAAAAAGCGGCTACAGCATCCGTCACTCTAGCTGAACCTCTTCGAGTAATGTCTCAGGAAGAGGCCAAACAAAAACTGTCTCTCATCACCGAACGGGAAATTCAGATTCTGAAACTCACCAGTCTGGGGCTTTCAAGCCGCGCCGTTGGTGAGCGCCTCGGCATCAGTGATCGGACCGTAGAAAGCCATAGAGCATCCGCAGGTAAAAAACTCCAGCTTCACACCAAGGAAGAAATCCTTCAGCTGATCGATCTGGCGAACGGTACAGTTGGTTAAAACACTCAGCTATGCTATTTCTGAAGATCTCCTTTCCCTCGGAAGACCTCTTGTCTCGCTAGAATGGCGAGGCGGCTGGCTTTTGGCCGCGGATCAATCACTCAATGGGAGGCGCGGCATGGGACTTTTTGATTTCTTGAAGGGCGGGAAGACGGAAGAGAAAGCGCCTCCGAAAGAGGCTCCCGCGAAACCGAAAGAAAAGCCTCACGCTCCCGAGCGCACCGCGGAGTCCCTTCAGGCGGAACAGATGCGGCTCCTCCGCGGCACCGCGATTCTGAATGGCGAACGGCTGAAGACGCTGCGGCCTGAACGGATCACAGAGGATCTCCGCCGGATCGACAAAGCCCGAGGACTTGCGGATTTTGAACTGAAGCTCGCCGAGAAAGAGTCTGAGAAGAAGCAGCTTGAGAAGTGGAAACTCGGTCTCGGGCTGCTCGCCGGCATGTACCGCGCGCAGACCCGCGAGAACCAGGGCCGCGGGATGAAGAAACCGACCCCGAAAAAGTATTCCGGCGCAAAGAAAACGAATACGGGAAACTGATTCTCTCTGGCGTAGAAAAACAGTTTCTCTTCTGAGACGGCGGATCGAGACTACGATCTGCCGTCTTTTTTCATGCGTTCAATCAGGTTTTTCAGATACGACGGGAACTCGCGGTATGTGAGAACACCGCAGACCGCGCCGACAATAAAGAATGTCACCGCGTCGTCCGGGCTAGTTTCCCCAGCGAGCAGCGCAAGCCCCTGCCACGCGAGAAAGAAAACGAGGACGGACGCGAAAATCCGGATCGCCTCGATCACCGCCGCTTTGAGTCCCTCGTTCATCTCTCACTTTCCTCTTCTGACCGCCTCAAAGTGGCGCTGATAAAAACCATAATTTCCCCGAATGATGGGAGTAAGAAACAGCCTCACCCGGGTAAAATGGTTCGCAACCTCTCTCACTTACAGGCGAAAAAAACACCATGTCTGAAGAACAGAATAGCGCGACCAGCATCCACTGCCCCATCCGCCGCGTGGACCGGGCTCTTTCCGAAGAAGAAGCCTATGAAATCGTCCGCCGGACGCATGAAGCGTCTGTCGGCGTCGCGGATACCGATGGGACACCGTACGTGTTCGCCGTGAACACCGCTCTGATTGACGGCGCGATCTACTTCCACTGCGCGCACGACGCCGGCCGCAAAGAAGCGATCTTCAAGGTGAATCCGAAGGTCGCTCTCCTCTTTATCGGCCGAAAGGAAATCGCTCCGACCGAGTTCTCGACCAATTACGCCTCGGCCTCCGTCTACGGTCACCTCTCGATGGTGACAGATCCTGACGACAAGCGTGACATCATGCTGAAGTTTACGGAAATCACGGCCCCGGAAGCGGGGGCTGAAAACACGAAGGTCTATTACGAGAACGCGAAGGACGCGATCGACGTCTGGAAGGTCACGATTGAGGTGATCCGCGGGAAAGCGCGTCACAAGGAACTGTATTTCGGAGAACAGGCGTAAGCTTTTCTGAAGAACACCCTTTCTTAATGAGGTCCGCCATGAAAAGACGCCCCGCCCGACTGATTCTCGCTTCTCTTCTCCTTGGCACCCTGCTCACCGCCTGCCAGATGGGCGGCGTGACGCTAGGGGGCGGCTACGCCGGAGGGTTCGGCGGATCGTCTTCCGGCGGCGGTGGAATCGGCGTGAATTTCAACCTCGGCGATATCTTCGGCTGGAACCAGGCGAAAGGGGATATCGGAACGCTTTCCCGCCCCGGAACCGAACTGAAGGATCTGAAGGTCTCGAGAACGGACGGCGCGGTGCAGGGAACGTATGACTACACGCTCACCGGTCTCGGCTCAAACGCCGCGGACGCTCCGGCCCGGATCCAGGTCTCAATCCCCTGCGGCGGAAGCGTGACGGATCCCGGAGCCCTCTCCTTCCCGATCGAGATCCCGCGCGGGATCTCGGTTCCGATTGAATCCAAAGTCATCGGTGTCTCAAAGACCTGCACGCCGGATTACAAGCGGGTCTCGATCACAAAAGGCGGCATCTGATTTTCTGAACCAGACGCGGATCAATTAAACAAAGGATGCGTATTGATTTACGCATCCTTTGTTTTTTAATGCGGCTGGGAAAGTCTTTACCTTCGGCTTCATCGTAAGAAAAAGGGGCGGCACCGTTTTCAGGCACCGCCCCTCCCTTCAGAGATCACCCCCCTGGAGCCTCTCTGACCTTTTTCCGTCAGCCCTTTACCGGCTTACGGCATTCACGTGTGTACCAGGTTTCCACGGCATCCGGCGCGACGTAATTCTTGTCGTAGGTCCCGTTCTTCTTTGAGGGGACCACCCAGCGGGCGGAGTCCACTTCGATCGAGCGGCACTTGGCCTTTGTCGCGGCAGCCCGGTTCGGAAGCTTGAGGAGCGCCATTGCCTGCTCCTTGGTGTCAAACTTCGGCGCGACGTAGTTCGCGGCTCCGTGCTTCGCGAGGATCTTCCGCAGCTGCACGCGGGCTTCTTCCGCGTAGCGGATCGAGTTCGCGAATTCCCCGAGCGTTTCCTGAGGATTATGGAAGTAGGCACCGCGGTTCAGCGAATTGAAGCGCCAGTAGGACGCGCGGATATTCTGAAGCACGGGCTTCATCTCTTTCTCAGTCGCCCCCACTTCCCAGGCTTTGCCGGCTTCCAAGTGCGCCTTCGCGAGCAGCGTCCCGGACTTCCAGCGGAGATCCTCCGCCCGGTCCTTCATCTGCTTCACGATCGCCTGATACTTCGCCTCATCCTTCACGCTGTGGCAGCTGCCGCAGGAATCCTTGAAGGTATTCATCGGATTGCCGATATTGTGGTTCGTGTAAACCGTGCCGTCCTTCGCCTTCACTTTCGGCATATGGCAGCTCGTGCAGGAAAGGCCCATCTTGCCGTGGATGCCGGTCTTGAAGAGCTCATAGTCCGGATGAATGCTCCAGATGATCGGGGTCTTCGAGATCGGGTGGATCAGTTCAGCGAACGGCTTCCCATCCGGGAAATTTTTTCCGTCATTCAGAAACGCTTCCTGCTCAGCAAGCGAGAAGCCATTCTTCCAGGCGGTCTTCCCCACGGTCGCGGTGCGAATCTTCCCGGTCTTATCCTTCCACTTCTCCTCTACCGTATACCCCGTGTAGTGGCACTGCGCGCAGACAAGGCTCTTCTGCTCCGCCGCGCCGGCCTTTTCAAAGGTGGGTTTACCGGCTTTGGTCAGCATCTTATCGAGGAACGAGTGCGAGACCTTGAGCTTCATGCTTTCCGGGTCGTGGCAGTTGATGCATCCGACGGAATGGGCTCCCATGTAGGCGAAGTGCGAGAGGTTATTCGACTGCAGCTCACGCTCACCCTCTTTCCGGATTACCTCAGGTCCGATCGAGCTGTGGCAGACATTGCAGCGGGCCGTGGTCGCCTCATTCTTTTTGCCGTTGGGGATGCCCGAATCCGGAATCGTCGCCACATCAACCCAGGCGTAGTAGTGGCCTCTCAGGCCGAGAAGACGGGGACCGGTATCGCCGCCCGTCCCAGCGCGCAGAATCGCGAGGAACGGATATTTCGCGATGTAATCCTCCGTTTTCGAATCGTTTTTCGACGCGATCCAGCTCTGATACTGAAGCGGAAAAACCTTTTCAAAATTGGAACTGTTATAAGGCTGCGGGACGATATCCTTCGCCTGGATCGCCGTCTGACAGAGCACGGCGGCCGAGAGTACGCAGACGGCTGCTGAGAGCTTCCTCATTTTGTTCTCCTTTGGTTGCGTTATGAGGTCTGTCACCATGATGCGAAAAAGGCGAAAAAATTGACAGGCAGAATGATCCATTTAAACTTGACGAAAATATCAATTTAAAAACGGTCTTGCGTTCGTCAATATGAAACGGTCTGAGAATATCGGCGTCTGGAAACTGGTCTGCGCGTACGCGAAAGCGGGGAGCCTCAAAGCGGCGTCTGACGCGATGGAGCTGGATCCGGCGGCCGCGTCCCGCCTCATTTCGGAGCTGGAGACAGAACTCGGTGTCGCGCTGATTGATCGGAGCCGGAAACCCGCGGTGCCGACCGAGGCGCTCACGGCGATCCTCCCTTACGCCCGGCGGATCGTGAAGGCGGAGCGAAGCATTCTCTCCCTCACCCGGGATCGGCAAAGGACACCGGTTTCAGGCCGCGTGATCCGGGTAAGTGTCCCGTCCAATATGAGCCGCAGCTCATTTCTGGATCCCGTCGCGCGCTTTGCGGAGAAGCATGACGGGCTCCGGGTGGAATTTGTGTCAGGCGCTGGGATGGAGTGGCTGAAGACGGGGGAGGTGGACCTCGCGATCCTCTCCTACCGCCCGGAAGAGAGTGACCTGCTCGCGCTCCCGCTTAAGAAAAACGTGCCGCTGATTCTCGCGACATCTCACTATCTTGAGCTTCACGGAACCCCTGAGACGCCGGAAGATCTGAAGCGCCACACGCTCATCATGCAAAGCCGCTCAGACATTCATACGGATCGCCCGGAATATCTCTATAAGGGCGACAGCGCCTTTTATATCGGTGATATGAAGCATGTGATTTATGGGGACGGCGTGACGCGCCGCACCGCGCTCGCGATGAGCCGCGGGATCGCGCTTGATATTGACTGCGCGCTGGTGCCCACTGAGCTCGCCTCCGGTATCTTCGTTCCGGTGCTCCCCGGCTGGCACCGAAAGCCCTGGGATAACCACATCTGCGTACTGAGACGGAACGCGGATGACCGGCTGCTCCGGGAACTGATGTCCGTGATCCGGAAGTCCTTCTATACGCACCTTGTCGACTCCTGGAAGTACTGGTACCGGCATTTTGGGTTTCCAATCGAGGATGTCCGATTCTGAAGCCAGCGCGTCGATCATTTTTTTTCAGGAACGTGAAAGAGGTTTTGCGTTTCTGAATTGAAAAAAGGGACGGCACCGTTCCCGGCACCGCCCCTCTTCTCTCTCCTCTAAACCGGAGCTGCGATTACTTCGCGAATACCGTGAGCGCCGTGCGGCCCATGAGCCAGGCGTCCACCGCCGCGGCGCACTGACGGCCGTCACTCGTCGCGGTCACGATGAGAGACTGACCGCGGCGCGCGTCACCGCAGGCAAAGACCTTTTCGCGGCTCGTGAAGTACGGGCGATCCGTCTTCGCGTTCCCTCGGGCGTCCTTCTCCACGCCAAAGGCGTCGAGCACCGTGGAGGACGGATGCAGGAACCCCATCGCGAGGTACACGCGCTGGACCGGGATCTCAAACTCGGTTCCCGGGATGTCCTGGAAGCGGAGACGGCCATCCGGGCCGCGGTCAACCTTCAGCTTCACGCAGCGGATCGCGGTCACTTCGCCCTTCTTATCCTTCACGATTTCCTTCGTCGACACCTGGAAGAGCTTTTCGCAGCCTTCCTCATGCGACGTGGAAATACGCATCTTGCGGGGCCAGTTGGGCCAGGTTTCCGCCTTGTTTTCGTGCTCCGGGGGTTCTGAACCGACGTCAATCAGGTAGACCTTGCCGGCACCCTGACGGCGGACCGTGCCCACGCAGTCGCTTCCGGTGTCGCCGCCGCCGATGATGGCGACGTCACAGCCCTTTGCCGAGATCGGAGCCTTCTTCACCGCGCCCGAATCCTCGCGGTTCTGGCCGATCAGGAGGTCAAGCGCGAAATTCACGCCCTTCGCGTCGCGGCCCGGGACCTTGAGGTCACGGGGAGCTTCGGAGCCGAGCGCGAGCACCACGGCGTCGAAGTCCCGAATCACGTCTTCCGCGGGGATCACTTTCTTCGCGAAGGAATGCACCCCTTCGTCAAACTTATCGGTGCCGACCGCGGTGCCGAGCTCAAAGGTAACGCCTTCCGCCTTCATCTGTTCCAGACGGCGGTCAATCAGCGGCTTCTCGAGCTTAAAGTCCGGGATGCCGAGCGCCATCAGGCCGCCCGCGCGGTCATTCTTCTCAAAGACCGTGACGAGGTGCCCTTCACGCGCGAGCTGCTGCGCGCAGGCAAGGCCCGAGGGTCCAGAACCGATCACCGCGACCTTCTTACCGGTGCGGATGAGCGGGACTTCCGGCTTCACCCAGCCGGACTTCCAGGCGCGGTCGATGATCGAACGCTCAATCGTCTGAATGCCGACCGCGGAATCCTCGATCAGGTACTGCGTGCAGCCCGCTTCGCAGAGGCACGGGCAGATGCGGCTCGTCACCTCAGGGAAGTTATTCGTCGCGTTCAGGCACTCCCAGGCGTCACGCCACTTCCCCTCGCGGACCAGACGGTTCCAGTCCACGGGGCGGTTGTGGAGCGGGCAGGAGGACGAGCAGTACGGCGTCCCGCAGTGGAGACAGCGCAGCGCCTGCTCGTGGATCTCTTCCGCGGTGAGCGGGGTCTTGAACTCATGGAAGTGCTTCACGCGTTCTTCCACGGATTCATGGTGAAACTCAATGCGGTGAAGTTTCTTTTCGGTTGTCATCACGTTTTCTCCTTACTTCGCCGCCGCGTGAGCAGCCTTTGCCTTCTCGGCCTTCGCCTGCAGAGCCGCCCGGTACTGGAGCGGGAACACCTTCACGAACCGCGTGCGGGAGCTCTCCCAGTGCGTGAGGAGGTGCTGCGCGAGGGCGGAGCCGGTGTAGTCCGCGTGCTTCTGGATGAGACCCTTCAGGATCTCTTCATCGGTCCTCCCGAGGTGCCAGGACTCGGGGTCCGAGGTACGGCGCTGTTCGTCCGACCCTTCAACCCGTTCAAGCGCGACCATCGAGGTGTTGCAGTGGCTTTCAAAGTCGCCATCCGTGTCGAGCACGTAAGCGACGCCGCCTGACATACCGGATGCGAAATTGCGGCCGGTCTTTCCGAGCACCACCGCGGTGCCGCCCGTCATGTATTCGCAGCCGTGGTCACCGGTGCCTTCAACAACCGCCGACGCGCCTGAGAGACGCACGGCGAATCGTTCACCGACGACACCGTTGAAGTACGCTTCGCCGCTTGTCGCGCCATACAGCGTGGTGTTCCCGGCAATGATGTTGTGAGTCCGGTCGCCGTGGAACTCACCCGGGGCGCGGATGATGATCACGCCGCCAGAAAGGCCCTTACCCACATAGTCATTCGCGTCACCCGCGAGGTCGAGCGTCATGCCGTTCACTGCGAACGCGCCGAACGACTGTCCCGCGTGGCCCGCGAGCTCAATATGGATGGTGTCATCCGGCAGACCCTTCGAGCCAAACTTCTCAACCACGGCGTGCGCGATCATCGTGCCCGCCGTACGGTCAATATTCCGGATCTGGGTCTTCACTTCGGTCCTGACGCCCTTCTCGAGCGCGAGCTTCAGCTCGGGGAGGAGCTTCGTGTCAAGCGACTTCTCGAGGTGATGGTTCTGAGCCGTGTGGTGGCTGCGTTCCATCGAATCCGCCTTCGGCTGATAGAGGACGCGGGAGAGATCAATCCCGTCCGCCTTCCAGTTGTTGACGTCCGCTTCCTGCTCAAGGAGATCCGAGCGGCCGATCAGGTCCTCAAACTTCCGGATACCGAGGCTCGCCATAATCTCGCGGACTTCCTCAGCGACGAAGAAGAAGTAGTTCACGACGTGGCCCGGGTTCCCGTGGAAGCGCTTGCGGAGTTCCGGATCCTGAGTCGCGATGCCGACAGGGCAGGTGTTCAGGTGGCACTGACGCATCATGAGGCAGCCTTCAACGACGAGCGGAGCGGTCGCGAAGCCAAACTCATCCGCGCCGAGCATCGCGCCGATCACCACGTCGCGGCCCGTCTTGATCTGGCCGTCAACCTGGACCGTCACACGGTCACGGAGGTGGTTAAGCACGAGGGTCTGCTGCGTCTCAGAGAGACCGAGTTCCCAGGCGCTGCCGGTGTGTTTCACGGAAGACACCGGGCTCGCGCCGGTACCGCCGTCGTGACCCGAGATCACGATGTGGTCCGCCTTCGCCTTGGCGACGCCAGCCGCCACGGTGCCGACACCGGTTTCAGAAACGAGCTTCACCGAGATGTCCGCGTGATCGTTCGCGCACTTCAGATCGTGGATCAGCTGCGCGAGATCCTCGATCGAATAAATATCGTGGTGCGGGGGCGGCGAAATGAGGCCGACACCCGGGACCGAGTAACGGAGCTCCGCGATGTACGGGGACACCTTGTGACCGGGGAGCTGACCGCCTTCACCCGGCTTCGCGCCCTGCGCCATCTTGATCTGGATCTGATCAGCGGACGCGAGATACCCTTCCGTCACGCCGAAACGGCCGGAGGCCACCTGCTTGATCTTGGACCGGAGGCTATCGCCCTTCTTAAGCTTTACTTCGGCCATCACGCGATCCGACCCGATCACGGACGCGAGCGTATCGCCATCCTTCACGGGGGAGTGACCGAGGCGCATTTCTTCTTCGTAACGCCGCGGATCCTCACCGCCTTCACCGGTGTTCGACTTGCCGCCGATACGGTTCATGGCAACGGCGAGCGTCGCGTGGGCTTCAACGGAAATCGCGCCGATCGACATCGCGCCCGCGGCGAACCGCCGCACGATCTGGGCCGCGGGTTCCACTTCCTCAAGCGGCACCGGGGTCGCCCCGGCGGTCTTGAACTTCAGAAGACCGCGGAGCGTCATCTGACGCTTCGACTGATCGTTGATGATCTTCGCGTATTCCTGATAGGTCTTGAAGCTGTTGTCGCGAGTCGACCGCTGCAGCTTCACGATCGCTTCAGGGGTCCACATATGCTCTTCGCCGTCAGCACGCCAGGCGTATTCGCCGCCGGTCGGGAGTTCCCCCTGCATCGAGGGGTTGATGCCGTAGGCCGCGCGGTGACGGTTCACGGCTTCCTGCATGACTTCAAAGAGGCCGATACCTTCGACGCGGGTCGGAGTGCCCCAGAAGTAGCGCTTCACGAAATCGGTTTTGAGGCCAATCGCCTCAAAAATCCTCGCGCCGCGGTAGCTCATCAGGGTCGAAATACCCATCTTCGCCATGACCTTCGTGAGGCCCTTTCCGATCGCCTTCACGTAATTCGCGACCGCGGTTTCCTCAGTGAGACCGCGCTTCGGGGCGAGAGAACGGAGGGTGGCGAGCGCAATGTACGGGCACACCGCTTCAGCGCCGTACCCCATGAGGAGCGCGAAGTGCTGGGTCTCGATCACGGAACCGGATTCGACGACGAGACCGACGTCGGTGCGGACACCTTCAGAAATGAGGTGCTGGTGCAGAGCGGAGGTCGCAAGGAGCACCGGGATCGCCACACGGTCGCGGGACACGGCGCGGTCCGTGATGATGAGAATGTTGTAGCCGCCCTTCACGGCGTCGACCGCCTGAGCGCACAGTGACGCGATCTGGGCCTCAACACCCTCGCTCCCCCAGTTCACGGGGTACGTGATATCGAGCTCACGGCTCCGGAACTTCCCGTCCGTGAACGCCGCGATGTGGTGCAGTTTCGCCATATCGCGTTCGGTCAGGATCGGCTGCATCACCTCAAGACGCCGGGGCGGATTGACGTTATTCACGTCAAGGAGATTCGGCTTCGGGCCGATAAAGGAGATGAGGCTCGTCACGAGCTCCTCACGGATCGGGTCGATCGGAGGGTTCGTGACCTGAGCGAAGAGCTGCTTAAAGTAGTTAAAGAACGGCTTATCTTTCTTCGATAGGACCGGGAGCGAGACGTCGTTCCCCATGGAGCCGATCGGCTCCATCGCCTTCTCCATCATCGGTCCGAGGATGACATCGATATCTTCCTGCGTCATCCCGAACGCCTTCTGGAGCTCGAAGAGGCGGCCGGAGGATACCGCGAACGGCACGGGGTTCACGTCCGGGCTCTGGAGGTCGGAAAGACGAAGGTTCAGGCGCTCCACCCACTCGCGGTAAGGTTTGGCAAGAGACACCTGGTTCTTGATTTCGGTATCCGGAATGATGCGGCCCTGAACGGTGTCAATCAGCAGCATCTTCCCCGGCTCCACACGCCACTTGCGGCGGATGCGGCCTTCGGGGATCGGGAGCACGCCCATTTCGGACGCGAGAATGACGGTGTCATCATCCGTTTCGACATAACGCGCCGGACGGAGACCGTTACGGTCAAGCGTCGCGCCGATCTGCACGCCGTCCGTGAAGACGATCGCCGCGGGGCCGTCCCAGGCTTCCATCATCGGGGCGTTGTAGGCGTAGAACGCCTGACGGTCGGCGTCCATCGTGCGGGCCTTTTCCCAGGCTTCGGGGACCAGCATCATCATGGACTGCGCGAGCGAATAGCCGCTCATCACGAGGACTTCAAGGGCGTTATCGAGACTCGCCGTGTCACTCTGACCTTCGTAGATCAGAGGCGCGAGTTTCTTCACGTCGTCCCCCAGCACCGGAGACTCCCAGGTCGCCTCCCGGGCCCGGATCCAGTTGTAATTCCCCTTCACCGTGTTGATTTCGCCGTTATGGGCGATATAGCGGTAGGGGTGAGCGAGCGCCCAGGCGGGGAAGGTGTTAGTCGAGAATCGCTGGTGCACCACCGCAATCGCGGAGGTGGCTTCCGGGGCCTGGAGGTCGAGGTAGTACTTCCCGACCTGGTCCGCGAGGAGGAGACCCTTATAGACCACGGTCCGGGTGCTCATCGAGGGGACGAAGTACTCGTTCCCGTGCTTCAGGTTCAGAGCCTTGATGCGGTGGGAGGCTTCCTTGCGGATGACGTAGAGTTTCCGCTCCAGGGCGTCCTGCACCATCACGTCCGGGCCGCGGCCGATGAAGATCTGACGGATCACCGGGGCAGCCGCCCGCACGGTGTCACTCATCTTCATATGGTGATCGACCGGGACATCGCGCCAGCCGAGAACGACCTGGCCCTCCGCCTTCACGACACGCTCAATCTCCGCCTCGCACGCCGCGCGGCTCGCGGGCTCCTGCGGGAGGAAGATCATGCCGACACCGTAGTCACCGGGGGGCGGGAGCGACACGCCCTGCTTCGCGAGCTCCTTTCGGTAATAGCTATCGGGGATCTGAATCAGGATACCGGCACCGTCGCCGCAGAGGGGGTCCGCCCCGACCGCGCCGCGGTGATCCAGGTTATGCAGGATGAGGAGCGCGTCCTCAATCACCTTATGAGAGACGCGGCCCTTGATATTCGCGACGAAACCAACGCCGCAGGCGTCGTGCTCTGCCTGCGGTGTGTACAGTCCGTGCTGGGCGGCATCTTTCCGCGCTTCTTCCAAAGTCATTTGAGGCATGACTGGAGTCTCCCTAAAGATTTTCTTTTTTATGTGAGAAAGCTGGGGGCACATTCTTTTACCTGTGCGGTGCACGGGGTTCTTTTGAAGTGCGTGTCTGAAAATAATGCGTCTATAAATGGGCTTTTTTCAATTGAAAACGGGGCTTTTTCTCGTGTTACCCATATATAGGCTATGGTGAAGTATCTATGGCTGGCGGTATGTCTTAAGCAGAATCTTTTAGAGAACTACGACATTCCGCTCACCCTCTCATAACTTCCGCTCTATTTATTCCCGTATACGGAAATTGCTGATTTTGGGTATAACAGCCCCCTTTCGCGAGGCGCTGACGCCACAGTCCAATATGGTGGAAACCCCCATGAATAAAGGCGTCAGGCGAAAACCCTTGGGTGTAACTCCCAGTGGGGGGAGAGTGTTTCTCCCAAGCTTTTTTTTTCACGGCGGCGCTTATATTTCACTCATCCAGAAACGCTGATGTGAGTCATCAAAACGCCTGGCTCCCGAGCCCTGCTGAAAACAGGGATGGGAATAGGAAATTCCTTTTTGGAGCTTCTCGAAAAATCATGAAGAAGACTTTTGCTGCTGTGGCTCTCGCCGCTGCTCTCGCGTTCTCTGCTTCCTCTTTCGCCGCCCCGGCCCCCGCTGCTTCCCAGCCCGCCGGCACCCAGGCGACCGAGAAGGCTCCCGCTCCCGCCGCGAAACCCGCACCCAAGGCGAAGGCCGTGAAGAAGGCTCATAAGGCTGCCCCGAAGAAGGCCGCCAAGAAAGCCGCTCCCAAGGCTGAGAAAGCTGCCCCCGCGGCCGCTCCCGCCCCGGCTCCTGCGAAGTAACGCGCGATCCGATAACTAAAAACACTGACCGCTTTTCTCCCGGTCCAGGTGATGGCCGGGAAAAAACGAACAACCAACCTTGATAGGTATTTGAAAAATGAACAAGACTTTTGCCGCGATCGCTCTCGCTTCCGCCCTCGCTTTCTCCGCCACCACCTTCGCTGCCCCGGCTCCCGCCGCTTCCGCTCCGGCTGACAAGGCTGTGACCGCTTCCGCTCCGGCCGCGAAGACCGCTGCCCCCAAGGCTGAAAAGAAGGCCGTGAAGAAGGTTGAGAAGAAGGCCGAAAAGAAGGCTGCCAAAAAGGCTGAAAAGAAGTCCGTGAAGAAGGCTGAGAAGAAGGCGGAAACCGCCGCTCAGGCTTCCGCCCCGGCTGCCAAGTAATTTCCAGAGCGCCGCTCTGAAACTCTGAATCAATTCCGGACTCCAGACGGAGTCCGGGACGACCCAAATTCAAGGATTTGACTCAAATGAAAAAGACTTTTGCTGCTCTGGCTCTCGCTTCTGCTCTCGCGTTCTCCGCTACCACGTTTGCTGCTCCGGCTCCTGCCGCTGCTCCCGCTCCGGCTGACCAGGCTGCTACCGCTGTTGCTCCCGCTCCTGCTGCCAAGGCTGCTCCGAAGGCTAAGGCTAAGGCCGTGAAGAAGGCTCACCACAAGGCTGTGAAGAAGGCCGTTCACAAGAAGCACGTGAAGCACGCGAAGAAGCACGCCCCGAAGGCTCCGAAGGCTGCTCCCGCTCCGGAAGCCGCTCCGGCTCCCGCGCCGATGAAGTAATTCACCTGAATTCAGTTCACTGATTTCACCCGCCCTTCCGAGGTTAAGTCCCCGGGAGGGCGTTAACGCATAGAGGGTTCCTATCATGATGAAGAAGACGTTTGCCGCGGCCGCGATCGCAGCCGCTCTCGCTTTTTCCGCTTCCGCTTTCGCAGCCCCTGGTCCTGAAGGCCAGCCGCCCGCGCCGGGTCCTCAGATGGATCAGAAAGCGCCGCCCGCTCCGAAGGCTCAGCCGAAGCACCTGAAGAAGGCCCCGCACCGCGCGGCACCGCGCCACGCGAAGAAGGCTCCGAAGCCGATGCCGCCCGGCGGCGCTCATAA
>OOAM01000044.1_pt1 | contig 129396 bp, 90 predicted proteins | sample 1671131 | NCBI WGS metagenome assembly OOAM01 (sample SAMN06348125, study PRJEB24527) | human gut metagenome | biome: human gut; feature: ankylosing spondylitis patient; material: feces | host: Homo sapiens | place: China | collected 2015-10 | reverse complement strand
GAATATAACAACTAAAAACATAATTTATCATGAAAACAGTATTTAATATTGTATTAGTACTCTGTGCTGCTGCATTAATCTACATTTGCTATAGCAGTATTATGGGTCCTATCAATTTTGAAAAAGCGAAAAAGGAAAGAGAGCAGGCTGTCATTGCCCGTTTGATCGACATCCGTAAAGCACAACAGGAATACCGTTCGCTTCATCACGGAATGTACACAGAACATTTTGACACACTGATTGATTTCGTTAAAAATCAAAAATTACCTTTCGTTATGAAAGTTGGTCAGCTGACAGACGACCAATTGGAAAGCGGCTTGACTGAGAAGAAAGCAATGGCAATCATCAACAAAGCTAAAAAAACAGGCAAGTATGATGAAGTTAAGAAAAACGGACTTGAAAACTTTAAGCGTGACACCATGTGGGTAGCTGTAATGGACACCATCTATCCAAAAGGTTTCAATGCAGATTCAATGAAGTACATTCCTTATGGCAACGGTGCTATCTTTGAAATGAATGTTAAAAACGACACAGCTAAATCAGGTGCTCCTGTATACTTGTTTGAAGTGAAAGCTCCATATGAAACTTACTTGGGCGGACTTGACAGACAAGAAATTATCAATTTGAAAGACCTTAATGAAAAACTGGGCAGATACTCAGGTTTGATGGTAGGTTCTATTGACAATCCTAACAATGGTGCTGGTAACTGGGAATAATGATTGATTTTACAAAATCAAAACAATATACTTTATCCATCCGTCTTAGTACGGATGGATTTTCTTTTTCTATCTACAATCCGATTAACGACAATTCGCAGTCGCTGTTCGAAAAAGAGGTAGACACCTCTCTGTCTCTGACAGCCAATCTTAAAAACGTTTTCCACGAATCGGACTTTTTAAGCTACTCCTACAAACGGGTGAACATCATGATAGCCAGCAAACGCTTTACCATGATACCATTGGAACTGTTTGAAGAAGAACAGGCAGAGCTTTTATTCTATCACAATCATCAGAAACGGGAGAATGAAATAGTGATGTACAATATTCTGAAAAAGAATAATGTAGTCATAATCTTCGGCATAGACAAAAGCACCTATACATTCTTAAATGAACAATATCCCGAAGCCCGCTTCTACTCTCAGTCTACCCCGCTCATCGAGTATTTTTCTATCAAAAGCAGACTGGGGAATAGTAAGAAAATGTATGCTTCAGTACGCAAAGATGCCATTGACATTTACTGTTTCGAACGGGGGCAGCTACTTTTGGCCAACTCTTTCGAGTGCATGCAAACCGAAGATCGTATCTACTATCTATTATATGTCTGGAAGCAACTGGAATTTAATCAGGAACGGGATGAACTACATCTGACAGGCACTCTGTCGGACAAAGAGACATTGATGAACGAACTGAAAAAATTCATTCTGCAGGTATTCATTATGAATCCTGCCAACAATATTGACATGCAAGCCTTATTAACATGCGAGTAATCAGCGGTATTTATAAACGAAGAAGATTTGATGTACCACGTACATTCAAAGCACGCCCTACAACAGACTTCGCCAAGGAGAATCTGTTCAATGTACTTAATAATTATATTGATTTCGAAGAAGGAGTAACTGCACTTGACTTGTTTGCAGGCACGGGCAGTATCAGTATCGAACTGGTATCCCGAGGCTGCGACCGTGTGATCAGTGTGGAAAAAGATCCGGCTCATCACTCGTTTATCTGCAAAATAATGAAAGAAGTACAAACTGACAAATGTCTGCCTATCCGTGGCGATGTATTTAAGTTTATCAACAGCGGACGAGAGCAGTTTGATTTTATCTTTGCCGACCCTCCTTACGCTTTAAAGGAGCTGGAATCGATACCGGAACTAATATTCAAAAATAATCTGCTCAAAGAAGGAGGTTTGTTTGTATTGGAGCATGGTAAGCAAAATAACTTTGAAGATCATCCGCATTTCATAGAAAGAAGAGTCTATGGAAGTGTGAATTTCTCGCTTTTCAGATAAGATAAAAGTATATCAGATAAAGGAAGCATCCTTTTTAAAGCAGCGGAGCCAACAAACGAACGACAGACTCTGCTGCCCTCCTCCTCCACGAACGTTTCACCCAGTTTTTCAGAAAGATCTGTGTACTTTCCCGCTGATCCTGAAGGAATATCTCCTTCATTTCAAGAGCCGTTTCCACATCATACATAAAGGCATTTACTTCAAAATTATGCTCAAAACTACGGAAGTCAACATTGGTAGACCCTACTGTAGAGAGCATATCATCAGAAACCATCAGTTTGGAGTGCAGAAACCCTTTCTTATAAAAATAGACTTTGACACCTGCCTGCATCACATCTGCCAGGTAAGAATGCGATCCCAAATGAGTGATTCGGTTGTCGGCACGTTCCGGCAACATCAAACGCACATCTACTCCTGCCAGTGCAGCTGTCTGCATAGCGGCAAGTACTTGCTCTGTCGGCAGGAAATAAGGGGTTTGCATATAGAAATACTTCTTCGCTCCATTGATCGCCATAGTCAGTCCCTGCATGATTTCTTTCCAGGGGCCAATGGGTTCACTGGTAACCACCTGCACTAATGAACTTCCACAAGATTCTATCTTTGGGAAATAACGTGAAGCTGTAATCAATGTACGGTCAACGAAATACCAGTCGAGCAAAAAGGCCGTTTGCAGACCATGCACAGCCTTTCCTTCTATCAGAATATGGGTGTCACGCCAAATTCCCCATGAGAAACCACGCATATAACGTTCTGCCAGGTTCATACCTCCCACAAAGCCGATACGTCCGTCTATCACGACTATTTTTCTGTGGTTACGATAATTGACCCTGCTTGTAAACAAAGGGAAGCGTACTTTCAAGAAACTCCTGACTTCAATACCTGCATTACGCATTTCCTCGAAAAAGCGGTTAGGTACATGCCAGCACCCCACATCATCATAAATTACTCTTACTTCAACCCCCTGAGATGCTTTTTCGATTAGTACATCCCTTACCAAACGTCCTATAGCATCATCTTCAAAGATATAGTATTCTATATGAATGTGTTGTTTCGCCTTTTGGAGCTCACGAAGCAATGATTGCAATTTGGTATAGCCTTCCGTATAGACAGCAATACGGTTTCCCTCAAATGGAAAAGCTTGATTGGTATGCTGGAAAAGTTGGATAAGGCGGGCATATTCTTCAGGTACATCCGAACAGTCTTGCGCCATGTATTCCGCCATAGGTTTCTTCAAAAGGCGGTCATAACTTTTTTGACCGATGATACGTTCCCGACGCTGACTCCGACCAAAGAAGAAATAAAAAACAAGACCGACAATTGGGAGGAAAAGTAATATGAGTATCCATGCCATAGTCTTCACCGGATTCCGGTTATCAAGAATGATAACGACAATCGTACTGATAATGGCTCCAAAATAAACGATATCAAAAGCAACCGTAGCTATCTGGCTAACTAGTATGTTCCAGTCAATCATAGGATACTCCTTTTTTATATGGATACTGAACAACAAATATAAAGCAAATTATCGGATAAACAAAAAAGTCCCGATGGCAAGTCATGTTAGTCATGTTCATTACCATCGGGACTTTCCCGTTTTCATTCAGAGCTAGTCACAATTTAGAAACGCATAGGTCTGCCACCGCCGCCAAAGCCATGTCCTCCTCTAGGTCCACCACCCGGTCCACGTCGATTTGGTGACTTTCCACCCAACGTATTAAAGCGATATACAAAATGTACCATGAAATAACTTCCTAAAGTATTATATTCAGTATCACTCATCATTGTTTCGCTAATCGAACGCGACAAACTACTTTGTTGTTTTAAGATATCATATATTTTAAAACGAATTGTACCCGAATTATTCTTTAAAAAATTCTTCGAAATTTGTGCATTCCACATCACTTCGTTATTATTAAGCCCACCTGTATATCCATCTTTAAATCGACAATTAATATCTGTGGAAATCGAGACTTGCCAAGGAAGGTTTACATTGGTATTACCTCCAATATAGTAGTCGAATGTTTCTCGATTACTATTTTCTTGTTTACTATTTCTGACCAAATTATAATTAACAGAACCACTTAAGGATATATCAAAAACTTCACTACGATAACTACTGGTAAACCGTTCTCCTAACCCTAAATTATGCGTTGTACTTAGTTCCTGATCTGCATTTTTAGAACTTCCGACACTTGTATAACTTACAGCATCACTAAATCGTGCATTTGTATTAGATGAAATTGTAAATTTCTTGTTCTTCAACGGTGTATTGAATGAAAAAAATCCTCTTGCTTGCCAGTTACCATTTACATTTTCTTTCTTATAAACCCGAGCACCCGTCTGAGGATCATATGTCATTCTATTTGCTACAGAATTCAATGTACTTGTATAATACAAATTAGCAGAATAGCTACGCATAGATTCCGGTACAAACTTTCTATAATCGAGAGTAAAATTATTATTAAATGATGGTTTCAAATTCGGATTACCATATCTTAGGTTCATCGGGTCGGTTATATCAATCACCTCCTGCAGGTCCTCAATGTTAGGTGTACTGCTTCTTCCACGATAACGGAACATTAATACATGTTGTTTATTAAACATATAACGGAACATTACTGAAGGAGCCCAATTCAAAACATTCTGTTCTGGAAGATTCTTCTTATAGTTCGGACCAATTGTCGTTTTACTTAAGGATGACTGAGGAGTCACCCCCACTCCTACACTATACATCATCTTAGGGTGAATACCACGTACAGAAACATCAGCAGTATGAGTATCATAGAAATTCTCCACACGTGTACTTAGTTCATTATCATACCCACGCTCTATATATTCAGGATACGGATAGTAGTTAATACTATCATACACTAATGATTGTGATAACTGTTTGCGATGAGCAAATTCATAACGCAACTGCAAAAAGTGATTTTTAAATACAGGTTCTGTATAAGAAGCTGATACACTCCAGTTACGACTATCACTATTTCTGTCTGTATAGCGCGAAATATCAGAAATACTATCCTTTTCGAAGAATTCAGTCTTTGAATCAGAATAAGAATCGGACTCGCTGTCACTATATCCGAAACGTGCACCCAAAGACAAGTTTCGTCCTTTATTGTTCAATCTTCGAAAAGCCATCAAGCTACCATTAAAAGATGCATTATGACTTTTAGAAGAAGAAGCTGCCTCTTTTTCATTAACAGGACTATGCGAGTTATTTTCTGTCTTTGACCAAGAACGACTGCTAGATTCTGTTTGTGAATAACTACCGTTAGGACGGAAAATAATCGTAGTCAATGTGTCAGGTCTCCACTCCAAACGGAAATCAACGCGAAAATCATGACGATTACGATTTGAAAAGTTCTCACTTTGAGCAAAAGAAGATGTTTCCCCCAAAAATGTTTCTGAAGAGGTTTTGCGACGAGCGTCATTATCAGAATGTCCATATTGTACATTCCCCCCGATCTGCAACTTTTTAGTATCCTTAGCGAAGTTGACTCCCAACGATTGTGCAGTTGTAATACCTGAACCAGCATTACCTCCACCTAGTCCTTGTCCGGCATCACCAAATTCAGAAAATCCTTTATTATTAGTATTATTTGCAGAACCTATAATTGAAAGACTGGCATCATCTTTAAAGCGGCTGATCATTACTCCCCCTTCATACCGATCCTGGCTACCATACCCTGCAATAAGATTTCCAATCCATCCTTTTTTCATACCTTTCTTAACGGTCAAATCCAAGACGGGCTCTTCATCTCCATCATCAATTCCTGTGATACGTGCCATATCACTTTTTTTATCATAAGCCTTTACTTTCTCAATCATATTAGCAGGTAAGTTCTTCATAGAGACTTTCGGGTCATCAGAAAAAAATTCCTTTCCATCAACCATTATCTTTTTTATTTCCTTACCATTTATAGTAATTTTACCTTCATCACTCACTTCAGCTCCTGGAATTTTTTTCACAAGATCTTCTAACATTGAACCTTCCGGTACAGGGTAAGCCGCTGCAGAATACTCTGTAGTATCAGCTTTTACAGTAACAGGAGGAGCTTCCGCCGTAATCACAGCCTCGCTCAGCATCACTGCATCAGGGTCCAGAGAGATTGTCCCCATTTTCTTTTCAGTCACATTGTTGGATAATTGTACAGGAACGAATTTCGTACGGAAACCGATGTAAGAAACCTTCAACAAATATTTCCCCGCTTTCACTTTAGGGAGCGTAAACCAACCCTTATTACTACTTGCTATACCGGCTGCATAAGCGCTATCCGGCAACGATAACAATTGAATAGTTGCTTGTGCAGCTGGCTCTTTAGAGTCAGATTCGACAACACGCCCCGAAACGGTAATCACCTTATTCTGTGCAAAAATAGAGAAGGTGCATAACAGTGTAAGCACCCACCAAACTGATAATCTTTTCATTTACCTTAATTACGATTAGTAGAGTAATAACAATGTCTTTTTGACAAATAGAATCGTAAAAGGTTTAATTTAATAGAAAATTATCTTTTAAAGAATCGATCAACAAGCGCTTTTTTAAGGCCAAACTCCAAACAAAGCACATTAAAGATTAAAAAGGTGAGAAAAGAAGAAGTGTCTACATTGATCACATCTCCTTGCAGAACACGCCACAACATACCACCGAAAACAAACAGAAAAGTCAGAAAGACTGCATTCCTGACTGCCGCATTACGAATCTGTTCCGTCTCGCGGCTTTCATTCTTGCTTAAGGCAAAGATGATCAGCAAGCATCCTGCCATCATCAACAGCTTCGTACATTCCTTATAAAATAGCAGGTTATGGTCGGTTATCAACCCTTGCATTAGCAAAATCGGAAGAAGAAACAAAGCTACTAACAACACCACATATCCCAAAGGACGGCAAAATACAGGAAACAATGCTTTCATAATTGAACGTTTTAACGAGACAAAAGTAAGTAAAAAAAGATATTTTATATACATTTGCACCAAGAAAAAGCAAAAGAATCATGAGTAAACAAGAAGTCATTCTCTGCGAAAGCTTGGAAACAAGCCTCGGTCGTGCCATTGAAAGGTGTCCGCATGACAAGTTATTCATCCTCACAGACGAACATACCCAGCGTCTTTGTCTGCCCTCATTGAAAGAGGTATCGTTTCTGAAAGACGCAGTCGAAATCTGTATCGGAGCCGAAGATGTGCATAAGACACTGGAGACTCTGGCCTCCGTATGGATGGCACTGAGTCAGCAAGGGGCTACACGTCACTCATTGCTCATCAACCTTGGTGGGGGCATGGTTACAGATTTGGGAGGCTTTGCCGCCGCTACCTTCAAACGGGGGATTTCTTATATCAATATACCCACTACACTGTTGGCTATGGTCGACGCATCCGTCGGCGGTAAGACAGGCATCAACTTCAACGGACTGAAAAACGAGATAGGCTCGTTTGCTCCGGCAGACAGTGTGCTGATTGAAACTGAATTCCTGCGCAGCCTCGATGCACAGAATTTCTTCTCCGGTTATGCTGAAATGTTAAAGCACGGATTAATCAGCAATACCGCACACTGGGTCGAATTACTGGATTTCAATACCAATAACATTGATTATGCATATCTCAAAAATATGGTGGGACGATCGGTACAGGTGAAGGAAGACATTGTGGAGCAAGACCCCTTCGAGCGTGGCATCCGTAAAGCACTGAATCTGGGACATACAGCAGGACATGCCTTCGAAAGTCTGGCATTGGCTGAGAATCGCCCCGTGCTGCATGGCTATGCCGTAGCATGGGGAATCGTATGCGAGCTTTACCTGTCACACCTCAAAGTCGGCTTTCCGAAAGACAAGATGCGACAGACCATCCAATTCATCAAAGAGAATTATGGTTCATTCGCATTCGACTGTAAGCAGTACGAACAACTCTACGCATTTATGCAACATGATAAGAAAAATACCTCAGGAACGGTCAATTTTACTTTACTGAAAGAGATCGGAGATATTTGCATCAACCAGACAGCTGATAAAGACACAATTTTTGAAATGCTTGACTTCTATCGCGAATGTATGGGAGTCTGATCTTGAAACTTATTATAATAATGAAGGAGAATGGGATTCCCTAAAAGGTTTCCCATTTCTTCTTTCCCTTTCCCATTCTCCTCTCCCCACATATGCCTTTATTCCCCACAGGCATCTTCAATATTATCCTAAGTTACTCATCCGGTATTGGGACAATGACATTCCGGTATGTTTCCTGAAGAAACGTCCCAAAGACGACTGATTGGCAAAATTTGTTTTCACGGCAATTTCCTGAATATTCATATTCGTATTCTTCAGCAAAGCCTTTATTTCGAGTACGATGTATTCTACAATCCAGTCTTTGGCAGATTTGCCGCTCACTTCCTTGATCACCATCGTCAGGTATTTGGATGTGATACACAACTTATCAGCATAGAAAGCAACATCCTTATTCTCCTTGAAGTGCTTCATTATCAACCCAAAGAATTTATTAGCCAGTTCCTCTTTACGAGTATCTTTTCGGGTAGTCATCAGAGATGCCTCCTTTTCATAAGCATTAAACAATTCCAAATATAAGTATCTTAATAAATGAATAATCAGCTCACGCCTGTATATATCATTAGACGTCACTTTATCCTTTACCATTCCAAAGAAATTCATCAACCGCCGGGTATCATTTTCGGTCTGAGGATACCAATAATGGGTCCTCATATAGAAAAAGAAATGCGGTGAAAAGCGAGGCACACCGCTCAGCGCATCGCTGAACATTGTAGGCGACACCACCAACGTAGTAGTCAGAAAATCATCACTGGCCTCGGTGAACGAAACGAATTGTCCCGGCAACAGAATAATCAATTCCTGCGGCTGTATCCAATGCGAATCATCATATACATTAAGCTTGGCCTTTCCGCTGAAGCAATACACGACCAAAGCAGACTGAATATTAGAAGGATAAACGCTTAGGGGAAGATACTTCAAATTCTGAAAATACTTAAAATCATCACCTAAGACATAAGCTTCTAACGTTTCTCTATTTTTATTATACACATTTACCCCCTCATTAAATAAAACTAAATACAAAAATATACTATCCTAAACTACTCTCATGTCTCGTATGCCGATATGGTTTCATTTTAAAGAAGTTACGCACTATCTATTCACTTAATTTCATAAACAAAACCCTGTTATGTTAGTTTGCAACCACCTATATTATTTAGAATTATTATGGACTAAAGGACTTTTTATTCCGCAAACGGAAACTTATCCTAAAATCAGCTAATGGAAAAAAACAGGCTATTTATTTGCTATTTAAAAATAAAGCACTACTTTTGCAACCGCAATTCGGGATGTAGCTCAGCCCGGTAGAGTACGCGTCTGGGGGGCGTGTGGTCGCAAGTTCGAATCTTGTCATCCCGACTACCGACAAAGCATTGATAATCGATGGGTTATTGATGCTTTTTTTATTGAAACGAGAATGAAAGAAGACCCGAAACATATTCACATCAGCGAATACAACTATCCACTATCGGATGAACGAATCGCCAAATTTCCTTTAGCAGTACGAGACCAGTCAAAACTGTTGGTATATCGCCACGGTGAAGTAAGCGAAGATGTCTTCACATCCTTGCCGGACTATCTTCCGAAAGGAAGCCTGATGGTATTCAACAACACGAAGGTGATTCAGGCACGCCTCCACTTCCGCAAAGAAACGGGGGCGCTGATCGAGGTCTTCTGTCTGGAACCGATTCAGCCCAACGATTATGTATTGAACTTCCAGCAAACGGAACACGCTGCCTGGCTCTGCATGATCGGTAACCTGAAGAAATGGAAAGACGGAGCACTGAAACGGGAGATGACGGTAAAAGGTTTCCCGATCACTCTGACCGCTACCCGTGGAGAATGCAGGGGCACCAGCCACTGGATTGATTTCTCCTGGGACAATCCGGAAGTAACCTTTGCCGATATCCTCGAAGTGTTCGGAGAACTGCCGATTCCCCCATATCTGAACCGGGATACGGAAGAGAGCGATAAAGAAACTTATCAGACCGTTTATTCCAAAATAAAAGGCTCGGTAGCCGCACCGACAGCCGGACTGCACTTCACTCCCCGTGTACTGGAAGCATTGCAGGAAAAAGGCATTGATCTGGAAGAACTGACACTTCATGTAGGCGCAGGAACCTTCAAGCCCGTGAAAAGCGAAGAGATAGAAGGACATGAGATGCATACGGAGTATATCTCCGTCAATCGGGCTACGATCAAAAAGCTGATCGATCATGACGGTTGCGCTGTTGCTGTAGGCACCACTTCGGTGCGTACGCTCGAAAGCCTGTATCACATCGGAGTAACATTGGCGGAAAATCCCGATGCTACGGAAGAAGAACTGCACGTCAAACAATGGCAGCCATACGAAAAGTATGATCAGATTCCGCCTGTAGTCGCACTGCAAAAGATTTTAGGTTACCTCGACAGGAACGGGCTGGAAGCCCTTCACAGCAGTACGCAGATTATCATAGCTCCGGGATATCAGTATAAGATAGTGAAAGCGATGGTGACCAACTTTCACCAGCCGCAAAGTACGCTGTTACTTTTGGTTTCCGCCTTCGTGAAGGGAAACTGGCGCACAATTTATGATTATGCGCTGGCGCACGATTTCCGTTTTCTGAGTTATGGAGATTCTTCTCTGCTGATACCGTAAACCAAAAAGTAAAAACAACTATGCCAAGCGATAATAATCAAGAAATGTTTCCCATCGTAGACGAACAGGGAAACATCACCGGAGCCGCCACACGCGGAGAATGCCATAGCGGAAGCAAGCTCCTTCATCCTGTCATCCATCTTCACGTTTTCAATTCGAAAGGAGATTTATATCTGCAGAAACGTCCGGAATGGAAAGACATCCAGCCCGGAAAATGGGACACAGCCGTTGGCGGACATATTGACCTGGGCGAAAGCGTAGAAATCGCACTCAAACGGGAAGTCCGCGAAGAACTAGGCATCACGGACTTTACTCCCGAACTGCTAACCAGCTATGTATTCGAATCGGATCGTGAGAAAGAACTTGTCTTTGTTCACAAAACTGTTTACGACGGTGAACTGCACCCCAGTGACGAACTGGACGGCGGACGATTCTGGACCATCGAAGAAATAGAAGAAAACCTCGGAAAAGGTATTTTCACCCCCAACTTCGAAGGGGAATTAAAGAAAGTATCCCTTATTCCGTCTCTTTTCCCTGCTCCTACTCCTGCTCTATCCAAGTAACGATTTTCTCCGAGAGCGGACTCTCTTTGGGGGCCACAAAGCCGACCCAGTTTCCGTTCTCGTCAATCATAAACTTCTGAAAATTCCACTGGACGGGCGCATCTTCTTTGCCGTTCAGTTTCTTTTCCGTCAGCCATTGGTAAAGTGGCGACATGTTTTTGCCCTTGACGGAAATCTTGGCCATCATCGGAAAAGTAACGTCATACTTTAAGGAGCAGAACTGAGCGATCTCTTCATTGCTTCCCGGTTCCTGTCCCATAAAGTTGTTGGCAGGAAAGCCGATGATTACAAAATTCTTATCCTTATATTTATCATATAGCTCTTGCAGTTTGGCATACTGTGGCGTCAGTCCGCATTTGGAGGCTACATTTACTACCAGCACTTTCTTTCCTTTCAAAGAAGAAAGCGGAAATTCCTTACCATCAATCGTGGTCACATTGAAGTCGTAGAAAGACTTATTCTGCGCTTCCAGAGAGATTGCACATACCATTGTTATAACCATTAAGATGAATGACTTCATACTGAATATATATTTAGTTTGTTATATAATAAACGAGGTTATGCAAAGAAATGTTCTGCCGCAGCATAAGATTGCTTGTTTCTTCGTATCGATGTCGAATGGTTCAACAAAAGTTGAATTCAAGTTATATATGCGAGTTGCCTACTTAAATCTTACTACATAGTTTATACAGACTTTTTGCCGTCATCCGTCACTTTTACTGTTTTTCAATCATTAATTCACTGTTAATCACTTCATTAATCGAGTGACGGCAAGAGTGATGACAAAGTGATAGCAAGCAAATTCAAGATTTTGCCATCACTTTTTCTCTTCCAAAGATTGAGTCAACCAACTGAGATCAGAGAATGCACTTAAGTACTCTTGCAAAATAATCTTCTCTTATTGAACACAGATGACATACTTAGCAAGAAATTTCATTCCTTTTTCTTTGCAATCCTCAACAATTCGCGTACCTTTGTCCCTTGAAAGCCGAAGAGAAATGCGGCATATTGAAACGTTTTTTTGCGCTAAGAAAAGTACCAAATTTCATTTAAACAAAAAACTGAACTTCAATAAATCTGTTTCATACGTGCGACTTAGGGTCGGGCGTGTGAACATATTTATTAAGTTCAGTAGGTATTGGTACTACCTCTTAGCGGATAAATATGAACTCAGCGCCCGGCTTCTTTTATATACGTACGTAGTATACAACAGGATGCGAGCGGTCATAAATATTCAAAGAGATATGAACAGACCAGACAAAGAAACATTGCACCGCGTCATCCGGAAGATGCACAGACAAAATGATTGCGAGAAGTTTATTGAATTAGCATCCGTATTTACCGGTATGCTAGGGAAACTTGATTTCCGTTCCGTAGAATTTTCTTCTGACGATCCTTACCACCCTTTCCCTTTATACATGAAACATATTCATAGTGTAATCTGCGAAGAAGAGTATCTTTACATACTTTGCTATAACGGGAATCTGCACATACTGGGAACCTATGAACGCGGACATATTCTGATTCCGCTCAAAGAACAACTGACTTTACGGGAACTCTTCTGCTGGACGTGCCGATCTTGGTGGGATCGCCTACTCACAAAGAGCGAAAATGAACTGCCTATATAATGAGAACTTTATCATTCCGCACAAAGATAAAAGCATTGAATGATTACCGAAACAGCAATCTTTAAGGTTTAACAAATATGAGTTACAATATTCACCACTTTAATTCGTAATCCTAACCAGATTAAATATGGAGGTCGCAGACCGAAGAACCGCTTGTGAAAGTAGTTCTTCAGGACTGTCTCCCAAGAGGATGCCGCATTACCCCATAGGCATCCTCTTTTATTATTATATTAGCAAGCAGTGTTTCAGATAGTTTCCTACGCCGGAACCAATAGTTTCAAGCGGCTGAAACTACAGTTCCATGCCTTGGAAACCTTAGTTTCAAGCTGATGAAACTTTAGTTTCAAGCGGGCGGAACTCTAGTTTCAAACTCTAGAAACCAAAAGTTCTATATAGACTATGTACTTCCCTAATAATGGTTGACTTGTTTATCTCTAATAGCTGCTATGTGTTGACTAGAAATATTACTAACCCTGGCAGCTGTTTACTTTATTATTTATTATTCCTGCCTCCGGTTTACTTATTTTTTTCTTATTCCTTTAACCGGTTGACTCTTCTCTTTGAAAGAAGAAAAAAGAAAGGAACTCACCCTTTTTCCTCTTTCTATCCCGCTAGCAGGGCATTCTTGGTCTTTTCATAAGCAAATGTACATATTTATTTTTAAGCAAGTGCTACATTCAGATACTTTTCTCTGTAGCTTATCCATCTTTTCCTGATAGGTCCTTGCATTTCTCCTGCCTGTACCGGGGTAAGCATATCCAAGCTCATATGAGGCCTTTCGTTGTTATAGAAGTGAACGGCTGTTGCTACAGCTTTTCTGACTTCCTGTATTGAACTAAAGCGCATTCCTTGCAGCAATTCATTCTTTATAATGCCATTCACACGCTCAGCTATGGCATTGTCCTTGGGATTGCCATCCTCTGTCATGCTGGGAAGAATCCCGTTATGTCGTAATATGGCAATATAATCCGCACTGGCATATTGTACGCCTCGGTCGGAGTGATGGATCAAACCCTTAATCTCCTTTGCAGCTATGCGTCTGACTGCCATTTCCAGAGCTTCCACTGTGTAACAGCTTCCCAGAGTATCACCTACGCAATACCCAATGATCTCCTTCGTATAGGCGTCTGTCACCAGAGACAGGTAGCAGAACACATAACTGCCGTCAGGCAACCATATGGTAATGTAAGTGATATCACTAACCCACAGCTGATCAGGATGTTCTAATAGCAATGTCCTGGTTAAATCAGGATACTGTGGCAAGTGATGAGAGGAGTCTGTCGTACGTGGAGCCCGAAAACGTTTGCGTATTGTCAGCTTATACTTGGACAATATAGCACAGAAACAGTCACGCCCAACAAAGGCCTGGCTGGTGCCGAACTCATTACGGTACATCAGCCAAAGTTTCATCCCCCCAATACCAGGGTCCTTTGAACGCACACGTTTGACAAACTCAAGAACAAAACGTTCACGGGCCGAACTATCCGTACTATGGTCAACATACTTATAAAAGGCTTGCTTTGTTACACCAAACAATTTGCAAAGAGAGACCACCGTATAGGCATGCCTCCCTTTACAAAGCCTTTTTATTGTTTGGTACCAGCTTTTTTTCGGATAGGAAGATTAAACATCTCCTCGGCAACATCAATCATCGTATCGAAGGCGTGCGCACGCATTTTAGCATCTTTAAGCTCTGCACGTAAACGCTCATTCTCAAGACGTAAGGCAGTAATTGAGGAGGATTCATCCGAGGACTTGGGAGACTTGTTCTTTTTCATATAAGCGGATATTTCAGGATTAGAATCCTCAAAGATACGAACCCAACGCCAAAATGTAATGCGGGCAATCCCTTTTTCTTGGGCAAAACGAGAAACTGAGAAATTCGAACGATAGAAATCGCCAAGAAGTTCAAGCTGATAAGGACTAAAGGTCATGTCACTCTTTTTCATCTTTTATTCATTTTAGTTGATACTTATAGTAGTCAACCAAATCCAGGGTAAGACACTATTTGTTCCACCCATTAAGAGTATCGACATCGAAGCCACTTACTTTCAACATTGAAACGACTCCTTTTCAACATCGGATTCACTTATCTTCGTCATCTAAGACATTCTTTTTCAGCATTGAATTCATTTATTTTCAGCATATTCTACCTCTCAACTTCAGTTCTTTGCGGTGACAATAAAAAACTAAGTTCCGCCTATTATCACCCTATTGTCACCTCTTATTATCACCCTTACCATTCTAATTTGCAACGTATTAAGTCGCAAAAGTGACAAGTGACAATAAAAACGCTGTATAAAACGTTGTGGCGAATAACCAAAGGAGGTTCAAACTCCTTGATTCGACAGACAACAGCCCTTCACGTTCAGACCTTGATTTCGTCATTTCACCTGTCAATCTTTCCGCTTCATCCTTTCCCGATAATCACGGATAAGGATAGTCCGTAACTTTGTAACATGAAACAATAACACTGTAAAATCATGTTTAAAGCTATCGTACGTTTTTCGATCAGGAAAAAACTATTCGTAGGGTTAACCACCCTCTTCCTGTTTATCGGGGGAATCTATGCCATGCTGACGCTCCCCATTGACGCCGTGCCGGACATAACCAACAATCAGGTGCAGATTGTAACCGTATCTCCTACGCTTGCGCCGCAGGAAGTGGAGCAGCTCATCACCATGCCCATCGAAATAGCGATGAGCAACATCATGAATGTAGAAGATATCCGTTCCGTCAGTCGCTTCGGGCTATCAGTGGTAACGGTCGTCTTCAAGGAAGACGTGCCCACACTCGATGCCCGCCAGCTGATCAACGAGCAGATACAAACCGTATCCGGCGAAATCTCCCCCGAACTGGGAACACCGGAAATGATGCCGATCACCACCGGACTGGGCGAAATCTACCAATACATATTGAAAGTAGCTCCGGGATACGAAGAGAAATATGACGCTATGGAACTCCGTACCATTCAGGACTGGATGGTGAAACGCCAGTTATCGGGCATACCGGGCATCGTGGAAATAAATAGTTTCGGAGGTTATCTGAAACAATACGAAGTGGCGGTAGACCCCGACGCCCTGTTTTCACTGAACATCACCATCGGCGAAGTGTTCGAAGCACTGAGCAGCAACAACCAGAACACGGGCGGAAGCTACATCGAGAAAGCAAAGAATGCCTATTACATCCGTTCGGAAGGGATGATCACCCGCATCAAAGACATCGAGCAGATCGTGGTAGCCAACCGGAACGGGATTCCCGTACACATCAGTGACGTAGGCACTGTCCGCTTCGGCGCCCCCAAACGTTTCGGTGCGATGACGATGGACGGAAAGGGCGAATGCGTAGGCGGAATTGCCATGATGCTGAAAGGCGCCAACGCCAATGTAGTGACGCAGGAACTGGAAAAGCGGGTGGAAAAGATACAGCACTTATTGCCCGAAGGCATCAGCATCGAACCGTATCTGAACCGTTCGGAACTGGTCAACCGGAACATCTCCACCGTCGTCAACAACCTTATTGAAGGAGCCATCATCGTCTTCCTCGTACTTATTATCTTTCTGGGCAACGTCCGTGCCGGGCTGATTGTAGCTTCGGTCATCCCGCTGGCTATGCTTTTCGCATTCATCATGATGCGTCTTTTCAACGTGACCGCCAATCTGATGAGCCTCGGCGCCATCGACTTCGGTATTGTGGTAGATGGTTCCATCGTCATACTGGAAGGTATCCTGGCACACATCTACAGCAAGCAGTTCCGCGGACGGACACTGACCCGCAAAGAGATGGACGAAGAGGTGGAAAAAGGCGCTTCCGGTGTAGTCCGCTCGGCTACATTCGCCGTACTGATTATTCTCATCGTGTTCTTCCCGATACTGACTCTGAACGGAATCGAAGGAAAATACTTCACTCCAATGGCCAAAACACTGGTGTTCTGCATCATCGGCGCCTTGATCCTGTCGCTGACATACGTCCCTATGATGGCGTCGCTCTTCCTGAAACATACCATCGTAGTGAAGCCGACACTTGCCGACCGATTCTTCGAGCAGCTGAACAAACTCTACCAGCGTTGCCTGCATGCCTGCCTGCATCACAAAGCACGCACCGTAGTCATTGCTTTTGCCGCACTGATCGGCTCCCTCTTTCTCTTCACCCGTCTGGGTGCCGAGTTCATCCCGACACTGGACGAAGGCGACTTCGCCATGCAGATGACCTTACCCGCCGGAAGTTCGCTTTCGGAAAGTATCAAACTCTCCGAAGAAGCGGAAAAGACATTGATGGATCAGTTTCCCGAAATCAAGCACGTAGTGGCGAAGATCGGTACGGCAGAAGTCCCCACCGACCCGATGGCAGTGGAAGACGCCGACGTGATGATCATCATGAAACCTTTCAAGGAATGGACCAGCGCAACGAGCCGAGCGGAAATGGTAGAGAAGATGAAAGAAGCGCTCGAACCCCTCTCGGAACGTGCCGAGTTTAACTTCTCGCAGCCGATACAGCTCCGGTTCAACGAGCTGATGACAGGTGCGAAAGCCGATATTGCAGTCAAGTTATACGGCGAAGACACGCACGAACTTTATCAGAGGGCAAAGGAAGCCGCCACGTATGTAGAGAAAGTGCCGGGGGCAGCAGACGTCATCGTAGAGCAGACGATGGGATTGCCTCAGCTGGTTGTCAAATACAACCGCGGCAAGATAGCCCGTTACGGCATTAATATCGAAGAACTCAACACGATTATCCGGACAGCCTATGCCGGGGAAGCCAGCGGTGTGGTTTTCGAAAACGAACGGAAGTTCGACCTTGTCGTACGTCTGGATCAGGAGAAAGTGGCAGACTTAAATCTGGACAAGCTCTTTGTGCGTACTTCCGAAGGCATTCAGATTCCGGTCGGCGAGGTGGCAAGCATCGAACTTGTCAGCGGTCCGTTGCAGATCAACCGCGACGCTACCAAACGCCGCATCGTGATTGGTGTGAACGTACGCGACGCGGACATTCAGCAAGTAGTAGCCAACATCCAGAAGACACTGGACAAGAACATCAAACTGCAACCGGGCTACTACTTCGAATACGGCGGTCAGTTTGAGAACCTGCAAAACGCCATCAATACGCTGATGATCGTCATTCCGGTAGCACTGATGCTGATTCTGCTGATCTTGTTTTTCGCTTTCAAGAACATTACTTATACATTGATGGTATTCTCCACCGTCCCGCTGTCACTTATCGGAGGTATCGTAGCCCTCTGGCTGCGCGGACTCCCGTTCAGCATCTCGGCAGGAGTCGGTTTCATCGCCTTGTTCGGTGTGGCTGTACTGAACGGTATCCTGATGGTGAACCATTTCAACGAACTTCGTAAACGAAATAAATATGCTATGACTACCAACCGAATCCTCACTCTGGGCACCCCGCATCTGCTGCGTCCCGTATTCCTCACCGGACTGGTCGCCTCGCTGGGATTTGTCCCGATGGCAATCGCCACTTCCGCCGGTTCCGAAGTACAACGCCCGCTGGCTACGGTCGTCATCGGCGGACTGATTATCTCTACCGTGCTGACTTTGCTTATCATTCCGGTATTCTACAAGATTGTCAACTCATTTGCTGTATGGAGACGTCCCGGAAGCAAGTTTCATCTGCCGTTCTTCGTCATCCTGCCGTTATTGCTACTGATTCCTTCTTTCGCCTCAGCGCAGCAACCGGAAGCGGTCAGTCTGGAACAGGCCATCGAGATAGCCAAACAAAATCATCCGAGACTGAAAATAGCCGCCAACGCCATCCGTCAGGCAAAAGCCACTCGCGGAGAGATTGTCGAGGCAGCTCCCACCTCATTCAGTTACTCATGGGGACAACTCAACGGAGAAAACAAGCAAGACAAGGAACTTGCCTTCGAACAGAGCCTCGGTTCGCTGCTGACTCCGTTTTACAAGAATGCACTGGTCAGCCGACAGGTAAAGACAAGTACTTATTATCGCCGGATGGTGGAAAAAGAAGTGATAGCGGAAGTAAAACGGGCATGGGCTTACTATCAATATGCCGCTAACCTCTGCTCCATGTACCGTGATCAGGACAAGATGGCGGAAGAGTTGAAACGTATCGGCGAAATACGTTATCAACAAGGAGAAATCACCCTGCTCGAAAAGAACATGATGACGACTACCGCCGCCGACCTGCACAACCGCTGGTATCAGGCACAGGAAGAGGAAAAGACGGCACTGGCACGTTTCCAGTGGTGCTGTTATGCCGACAGCCCGATTGTGCCGGCAGATTCGACCTTATCTCTCTTTTATACCACCCTTTCGGACGGTAATCTGTCCGAAGCGCATACCGGATACTTCCGGAGTCAGGCGGAAGAAGCGAAAGCAATGCTTCATGTAGAACGCAGCCACTTCTTTCCGGAGATCAGCATAGGATATACCCGTCAGGACATTCTTCCCTTGAAGAATCTGAATGCATGGATGGTGGGAGTCTCCTTCCCCGTTTACTTCCTGCCCCAGAAAAGCAAGGTGAAGCAAGCCAGACTGGCTGCCGCTTCGGCACAGATTCAGGCGGATGCCAACATCCGCGAACTTCGCAATAAGGTGATGGAACTGGAAGCCTCCCTCCGACGATACAACGAGAGCCTGCGCTATTATACTACTTCAGCTCTCAAAGAAGCGGAAGAACTGACCAAAGCCGCCAACCTGCAACTGCAACAGAGCGAAACGGGCATTGCCGAATACATACAGTCCGTGACGACGGCACGGGACATCCGGCGAGGGTATATCGAAACCGTTTATCAGTATAACATTGCCGCTCTGGAACATGAATTGTTTGAATAAGTGGAGAGTGGAGAGTTTTAATGAACAGTTTTCCTGTTAATATAGAAGATTATTTTGCAAGAGTACTTAATATAAAAAAGTTATGAGAAAGATATTTTACCTCATCCTTCTGCTCGCCTTAGTAGCTTGCAAGGGACAACAACAAACGGCGGAATCAGAGTCTGTGGCGGACCCTGCAACAGAAAGCGTGAATCCGGAAATGGGAAAAAACAATGGTCAAAGCGACGCCGATGCCACTGCACAGCCCGAAGTGGATGCAATCACTTCCGCCACTTCCCGCCCCAATCAGGTTTCGTTCAACGGCCGGATCGTCCTTCCGCCCCAACGGCAGGCAACCGTCGCACTGACTATCGGCGGAGTGATCAAAAACACTTCCTTACTCCCCGGACAACACGTTACCAAGAATTCTGTAATCGCCACTTTGGAGAATCCGGAGTTTATCACCCTCCAACAGACTTATCTGGACAGCCACGCACAAACAGAATATCTGCGTATGGAATACGAACGGCAAAAGAATCTCTCTGCCGAACAAGCGGCTTCGCAGAAGAAGTTCCAGCAAAGCAAAGCGGATTATCTTTCGATGAAAAGCCGTCAGGATGCTGCCGCCACACAACTTTCGCTTTTGGGCGTGAATCCGGAAACACTGCTTCGGGATGGCATCCAGCCGCTTCTGGAAGTAAAAGCTCCTATCAGCGGATATGTGGTCAATGTAGCTATGAACATGGGAAAGTACATCAATCCGGGAGAAGCTCTCTGCGAAGTGATTGATAAAAGCGCACCGATGCTCTGCCTGACTACCTACGAAAAAGACCTTGCAGATATGCAAACAGGCAGTCCCGTACAATTCCGTGTCAACGGCATGGGTACACAAACGTTCAACGGCACGGTCATCTCCATCGGACAAAAAGTGGACGAAGTGAACCGCTCACTCGAAGTATACGCTTCCATCAAGGAGACGAATCCGCAGTTCCGACCGGGGATGTACGTCACGGCACATATCCAAAAACAATAATCTGCCGTGCAGCGACAGCCATTCATCATGCATAATTCGTAATTAACCATTATCTTTGCAACATGGTATTGAAAGCTATCAATAAAGATAAGTATTTCCTGTCCACGGTCATCATCTCGCTGATGGTGGCTGTGCTCATTCATTTTCCGGAATCGGTCTCTCTCTTCGACCGTTTCGAAAGCCATTCGCTTTTCCCGGGGATGAAGTTTATGGATGTGGCAAATGAGATTCTGTTTACCTTCGTTTCGTTACTCATACTTTTTGCCATCAATACGCGCTTGTTCCATTTCAACCAGGCGTCCATTAAAATAACGGCTGCAAAGATTCTGCTTTCCTTCATCCTGACATGGATACTCAGCAATCTGCTGGGACAAGTGTTTGTCTTCCTGCACCGGACATTTGATATTCCTGCCATCGATGCGATGGTGCACCACTATCTCCATCCGTTGCGCGACTTCATCATGGCTTGCCTCGTCACCAGCAGTTGCTGCATCATCTACCTTGTCCGCCGCCAGCAACTGGTATTGATTGAGAACGAACAGTTACAGGCGGAAAACATCCGCAACCAGTATGAAGTATTGAAGAATCAGCTCAATCCGCACATGTTGTTCAACTCACTGAATACGCTGCGTTCATTGGTACGGGAGAATCAGGATAAGGCACAGGATTATATTCAGGAACTCTCGCGGGTACTGAGGTATACGCTACAAAGCAACGAATCGCAAAGTGTCAGCCTGCGGGAAGAGATGGAGTTCGCCTCTGCTTATATCTTCCTGCTGAAGATGCGTTTTGAGAACAACTTGCAGTTTGATATACAGATAGCCAAGTCTTTCGAAGACTACCGTCTCCCTCCGATGGCGGTACAGGTGTTGATAGAGAATGCCGTGAAGCACAATGAAATCAGCGACCGCAAACCGCTGACTATCCATATCGTCACCAACAACGAGGGATATCTGTCCGTCAGCAACGACATTCAGCCCAAACGGACCGCTGCCTCCGGCACCGGCATCGGACTTGTCAATCTCGCCAAACGCTACCGGCTATTATTCAAACAGGACATACAAATCACAGAGGACAAAGAGTTTTCCGTTTGCATTCCTCTTATTGATGAAGTACAATGAACGACAAGCCAAGTGTTATGAAAACAGTTATTATTGAAGATGAAAAAGCTGCTGTACGCAATCTGACTTCCCTGCTCAACGAAGTGAAACCGGAAGCTGAAATTATTGCCATACTGGACAGCATCAATTCCACCATCGAATGGTTCGGCATCCACCCGATGCCGGAACTCGTTTTTATGGATATTCACCTGGCGGATGGTTCTGCTTTCGAAATATTCGATCATATCAGCATCACCTGCCCCATTATCTTCACCACGGCTTACGACGAATATGCCCTGCGTGCCTTCAAAGTGAACAGTATCGACTACCTGCTGAAACCTATCGGCAAAGAGGACATCGAACATGCGTTTGAAAAATTGGACAACCTGCAGGATACCATCCCCGAAAACGGAAGCAGACGGGAAAATAAGGAAGAGGAACTACTTCACCTCATTCACTCGCTGAAAAAACAGGAGAATTACAAGACGCATTTCCTCATACCGATAAAAGGCGATAAGCTACTTCCTGTCTCGATCGACATGATTCAACTGTTCTATATCAAAGATTGTCAGGTAAAAGCTGTCTTAACGGACGGGATGGAATACAATTTTTCTCTTACGCTGGATGAGTTGGTCGATTGTTTGAATCCTAGTCTCTTCTTCAGAGTCAACCGACAGTTTCTGATTTCAAGGGAGGCGATCAAGGATATCGATTTGTGGTTCAACAGCCGGTTGTCCATTAATCTGCGTCACTCCAGAATGACAGAGAAGATATTGGTAAGCAAAGCACGGGTAGCGGAATTTAAGGAATGGTTTTCGAGCAAAAAGTAAAACAAGCGGGACTATATTGAAATCCCACTATATGCATTCGTTCTTTATAAGTATCGGATATCAGTTCTAAAAAAAGGATGAAGCCCAGCCTCATCCTTTCCATTTTTATCTTAATACCTAACCTTATTAAAACCCAATTGATGATTTATACTTCATCGTCTTCTCCGGTAAAGAAATCGAAGGAGGTACAGCCTCATCGGACACCGCCCGTTTGTAATTCGGCTTACCACTCATCACAAAACGGAGTTTTACTCCATCACGGATATCATCATACGTCAGGTAGGACTTATCGTACTTTTTACCGTTGACATAAAGCTCCTTCACATACAGGTTCTTTGGCGACCAGTTGTCCGCTGTCATTTCGATGTTTTTTCCATTACTCATCCGGACCGTAATAGCCTCTGCGCATGGCGAACCGATATTATAAATATTGCTGGACGGAGCCACCGGATAGAAACCGATGCAGTTGAACATATACCACGCAGACATCTGTCCGCAATCGTCGTTACCACTCAATGCATCCGGTGTATTTCCGTAGAAACGATCGACAATGGTACGTATCCACTTCTGACATTTCCACGGTTCTTTCAGGTAGTTGTAGAGGTAAGCGACATGATGGCAAGGTTCATTTCCATGCCAATAGGCTCCGATACGTCCCTGTATATCATGTGCTCCGGGGATATCATCCGGCAGTTCTACCGTAAAAAGCTCATCCAGGCGTTTGCGGAACAGTTCCTTACCGGCCTCGTTGATATATCCCTGCACATCTTGCGGCACATACCAGGTATATTGCATCGTGAATCCTTCCGTGATATCACCCCAGCCATGTACCGATCCCGGACCCTGATAGGCAACCGGAGTAAACGGAGTGCGCCAGTCACCTTTGCTGTCGCGTCCGCGCATATATTTCGTTTCGGGATCAATCAAGGTCTGATAAGACAAAGCACGGTTGAGGAAATAATGATAATCGTCTTCTTTGCCTAATTTCTTGGCTGCCTGTGCGATGCAATAATCATCATAAGCATATTCCAGTGTCTTTGACACTGACTCCGCTTCCTTATCGAATGGTACATAGCCCATTTCACGATATTCCGGAAGGCAATCGTAGTTCGGATTCATCGCTGTGGTTTTCATCGCTTCGTATGCACGCTCGTAATCAAAGCCTTTCACTTCTTTCACGATCATATCCGCCAATACGGATACGGCGTGATAGCCAATCATACACCAGGTTTCGTTGCCGTAGAAAGACCAGATAGGAAGCATCTTCTCCACACTCTTGTCGTAATGAGCCAACATAGAATTTGCAATGTCCGCATTCACCTCCTGCTGAACCAAGTTAAACCAGGGATGCAAAGCCCGATAGGTATCCCAAAGAGAGAACACCGTATAGTTCGTGAATCCTTCCGCTTTTTCTATGTTCTTGTCTAGTCCGCGGAACTGCCCGTCCGAATCCTGAAAGATAAACGGATGCAGAGCGGCATGATAGGCGGAAGTATAAAACGTTTCCTTTGTCTTTCGGTCAGCAGTCAACGTATATTTTCCAAGTTCCTTTTCCCAAAGGGCTTCCCCTTTCGCCCTTAACTCGTTGAAAGTTAATCCGTCGAGTTCCTTCATATTATTCCGGGCACCGTCTGTGCTGACTGCAGAGATGGCTGTTTTCACCGTCACTTCTTCTCCTGCCTTTGTATCAAAGGAGATACAAGCCATCAGATTCTTTCCCCAGGCTTCGTAAGAACTGCGGAATCGGGAAGTGTTATAAATAACCGGCTTTTTGTCTTGTACAAAGCGCAGTCCGGTCAACTTCTTCGAGAAAGTAGCCGTGAAGTACACATGACGTTCCGGCCCCCACCCTTTCACCAGTTTGTATCCGGTGATAGTCGAATCATTAATCATTCGCAGATTCGACCATTCGCAGGATTGCCAGAGCGTATGGTTCATATCAATCATGATGAACGCATTATCCGACTCTGGATAAGTAAAACGGAACATACCGCTACGCACACCGGAAGTCATTTCGGCTTTGACTCCATAGTCTGCCAGTTCCACAGCATAATAATTGGGGGACGCCCACTCCTTATCATGTGAGTAACGCGAACGATAGCCTTGATCGGGATCTTCATGAGTACCGGGTTCCAGTTTCATTTCTCCCGTTCCGGGGATAAACAGAAAGTCGCCCAAGTCCGGAATACCTGTTCCGCTCAAGTGCGTCAAACTGAATCCCATCAATGTCAGATGATTGTATTTGTATCCGGAAGCTGCATCATAGAAGCGGCTGTCCGTATCGGGGCTTATCTGGATTCCCCCGAAAGGAATCTGTGCACCGGGATAAACATTTCCATAACCATCCGTACCGACAAACGGGTTCACGTAGTCCGTCAGCTTTTCAGTTTGAGCCATGCCCGGCAAGATACTCACCAGACACGACCAAACCAAAAACAACCTTTTTCTACCAACTTTATTAACCATATCCAATCGTATATTACACCTGTATATCACCTACGGCAACCTGATATTCATGCCATAGTTCATCTATGCTATATTCCGTTCCCAAGATATGCTTGATAGCTCCGTCAAACGACCAGGGAATCACCTCCAGTGTGCTGCGGTTAAACTTACGCAGGAATTCAGGATCTTTATTGTCGCGCAACCAGACGAAGAAATAACCTGCCGTCCGATAACCGTCCATGTAGTTTCCTCCTTTCGGACGGGCATTCGGTCCGTCGAATCCGCCGTTGGCTACACGTACGGCATCTGCCATTCCTTCAATAAATGCCCAGAATACACGATTGGTTCCGTAAGAGCCGATGCCTTGCGGTTCCAGCTGATAGGCGTGTGTCAGTTCGTGCAACAGTACCCCACGCGTTTCGAAGAACAGCTTTGCCGTATCGTTTTCCGCAAATGATTTCTCGATATGCCGTGTGCTGTAGAAGATAGTAACGTCTCCATTACCACCGCCTTTGGCAGAAATTCCTTCGATGTCTTCCAGTGTATAATGTATCTTGTTCACCGGAGTTATGCTGTCTTCCGGTGAGTTATAAAGAGTAGCCAATACAGTGCGTGCCTGCTCTTTGATATAAGACTCCGCATCCGGAATGATCCGGTGATAAATGTCCGAACCTTTTGTTTCCGAAGCTTTATCTTCGAACAAGACAGTTCCTACATTGTAGCTTTTCCATACGTCCGGTTTTGCTTCGGCTTGCTTCTTCGCACTTGCCGCACAAGCTCCCATGCCCACAATCAGGGCAATTGCATATACCAAATGTCTCTTTTTCATATTCTTTTCTTGATTATTTATTGATGCTGTTAATTGATTCCATTAGTTAATGAATAAGGTTTGTCCTGCACCGATACTCCACGACGTTTGTTGGGCGATGCCGACATTTTAAATTCCAATACGCCTCCTTTCAGGATATCCTCGTGTGTGATGTACATTTTATCATAAGACTCACCGTTCAGTTTCAGTGACTGTACATAACGCTTCTTGTCGCTGACGCCCGGCGCTTTGATTTCCAGTGTCTTTCCGTTGGGAAGTGTCAGCTTCAGATAGGGCAGATAGGGAGCACCAAGGACATACTGGTCTGTACCCGGACAAACCGGATAGAAGCCCATCACAGAGAAAAGATACCATGCCGACATCTGTCCGCAATCATCATTTCCACCCAGTCCGTTGATGTCATTCTTATACATCTTGTTCAGGATTTCACGCAGCCAGTACTGTGTTTTCCACGGTTGGGAGGTCCATGCGTACAAATAAGGTACATGATGGCTCGGTTCATTGCCATGTACGTATCCACCTACCAGGCATTCTTCCGTAATATCCTCATTATGTTCATAGTACTTCTCCGGCAGATGCATGGAGAAGAGTTCGTCCAGTTTCTGTACGAATGTCTTTTCTCCTCCCATCAGGTCGATCATACCAAACACATCATGCGGTACATGAAAGGAGAAGTTCCATGAATTACCTTCGATAAAGCCTTCGCCGTAAGTTTGCAACACATCGAACTCTTTTTTGAATGTGCCGTCACTGTAGCGGGGACGGGCAAAACCGATGCTTGTATCATAGATGTTACGATAGTTGAGAGCACGTTTGCGGTAAGTATCCGCTATCTCTTTATTACCGGCTTTCAAGGCTGTCTGATAAATAGTCCAGTCGTCGTATGCATATTCCAACGTAGAGGAAGCTGCCGTACCACTCTTGTCCAGCGGGATATATCCCAGCTTCATATAATCGGCTACACCTTCATAGTAAGGTACCGTAGATGTGCTAACCATCGCCGATAATGCCTCATCCACATTTGAAAAAACTCCTTTGGTTATTGCATCCGCCAGCACAGACACAGCATGATAACCGCTCATACACCAGTTCTCATTTCCCATCAGGCTCCATATCGGCAACATGCCATGCACGCTCTGCTGTTCATGTTTGATCATTGATTCCACCATATCCGCATTGCGTTCCGGTTTCACCAGGTTAAGGAACGGATGTTCCGCGCGATATGTATCCCAAAGTGAGAATATAGTATAGTTAGTGAATCCTTTCGCCTGATGTATGTTATGATCCAGACCGCGATAGGAACCGTCTACGTCCATATACACGGACGGATTAATCATGGTATGATAAAGCGAAGTGTAGAACATCGCCTTCTGATCCGGTGTACCTTCTATTTCGAAATGATCCAGTTCATTGTTCCAGTCTGTCCGTGCAGCTTCCGCCAACTGTTCGAAGCTCTTTCCGGAAGCCTCGGCACGCAGGTTCTTTACAGCGCCTTCCGTGCTGACTGCCGACAAGGCTACCTTTACAACCAGTTCGGGATCTTTGGCCGTTTCGAAGTTAAAGTAAGCCACGATCTTTCGACCAGTGATTTCCGGGAAATTCTTCTCCAGCTTGAAACGACGCCAAAAGCCATTGTACAATACCTTTTCCTTATCCTTATATCCGTAATCCTTGATCGGCTGTGACAAGGAAATGGCAAAATAGGTATAATTCGTACGTGCCCATCCGTTGGTGATGCGGTATCCTGTCAGCAATGTATCGTTTTCCACCCGCAGGTTTGCCCACAATACTTTGCCGTCATAATTATAGATACCATGCACCAGGTCCAGGATCAGATGACCGTCTTTTCCTTTCGGGAAGGTATATTTATGTACACCCGTCCGTTGAGTAGCTGTCAGTTGCGCTTTAATGCCATAGTCGTCCAGCATCACTTCGTAGTATCCGGGTGTCGCTTTCTCTGTGGCATGATCGAAGCGCGAACGGTAACCCTCTTCCGGATGGTCCGCCCGTCCGGGATTCAATTTTACATCGCCGACAGCAGGCATCAGCAATATATCTCCCAGGTCGGAATGTCCCGTGCCGCTGAGGTGGGTGTGACTGAAACCTACGATGGTTTTATCCCGATACTGGTAACCGGCACAATATTCATACGCATTCTTCTGATAAGCTCCATTCACATTATGTGGAATTGTGTCTGTGTCCGGACTCAGCTGTACCCATCCGAAAGGGGTGCAAGCACCGGGAAAAGTATGCCCCATACCATTGGTTCCGATAATCGGATTAACGTAATCTACCGGTTGCTGAGCTACGGCGGACAAGGTTACCGCCGCCATAGTCATCATCAATACTTTCTTTTTCATCTTATTCATACCTGCTTACTTGTTATCACGAGAGAAGGAATAGGGGAAGTCGGATTCGTTAATACCTCTTCCTTTATTCGGTTTATTATCCATATCAAATACCAGACGTCCGCCTTTCAGCAAGTCGAAATGATTCAGATAATTCTTTGTATAGTTCTTACCGTTATAGTTCAGCGAACGGATGTAACGATTGGCATCACTATTTTTAGGAGCGGAGATTTCCAGTTTCTTGCCGTTCTCCAGTGTGATCGTCGCTTTCTTGAAATAAGGAGCACCCATCACATATTCATTGCTGCCCGGACATACCGGATAGAAGCCTAAAGCGGTAAACACATACCAGGCAGAAGTCTGTCCGTTATCCTCATCACCACAATAACCGTCGGGAGTGGCAAAGTAGAGGCGGTTCATCACTTCACGCAGCCAGTACTGTGCTTTCCAGGGCTCGCCTGCATAGTTATACAAGTAAATCATGTGCTGGATAGGCTGGTTGCCGTGCGCATAGTTACCCATATTGGCAATTTCCATTTCACGGATTTCATGAATCACACCTCCGTAGTAGCTATCATCAAATATCGGTGGAAGGTTGAACACAGAATCGAGCATACTGACAAACATCTTTCTGCCGCCCATCAAATCGGCCAGTCCCTGTACATCATGAAATACAGACCACGTATAGTGCCAGCTGTTTCCTTCGGTAAAGGCATCCCCCCACTTGAACGGATTAAAAGGAGTCTGGAAGGTGCCATCGGCGTTCTTGCCACGCATCAGTTTTGTTTCAGGGTCGAACAGGTTGCGGTAGTTCTGGCTTCTGCTCTTATAGAGTTCCAGTTCTTCTGCCGGACGCCCTAGCTTTTCACCCATTCGGTAGATGCACCAGTCATCGTATGCATACTCTAATGTACGCGCCGCATTCTCGTTAATCTTTACATCGTAAGGCACATAACCCAGTTTATTATAATATTCGTATCCACGGCGCCCTGTTGTAGAAACTCTCGGATGTACACTGTTGGCTCCTTTGAGCAAACCTTCATACATTTTCTCCGCATCCGCTTTGGTCACATTCTTCATAAAAGCATCTGCCACTACGGAAGCCGAATTGTTTCCGACCATACAGCCACGATGTCCCGGACTCGCCCATTCGGGGAAGAATCCGCTTTCAAGATATGTATTCAACAGTCCTTCCTGCATCTTCTCTCCCATTGAAGGATATATCAAATTGACAAACGGGAACAGGCAACGGAACGTATCCCAGAAACCGGTATCGGTAAACATATATCCCGGACGGATTTCACCGTTATAAGGGCTGTAATGTACCGTTTCACCCTTCGCATTCACTTCGTGGAACATACGGGGGAATAATACCGAACGATACAGACAAGAATAGAAGGTACGCATCCGGTTCTCATCATCGTCTTCGACTTTGATACGTCCCAGTACGTCATTCCAAGCTTTACGTCCGGCTTCCTTGGTCTGTTCGAATGTCTTGTTTCCGATTTCTTTCAGATTCAGTTCCGCCTGTTCGGGGCTGATGAATGAGGAAGCCACTTTGGCATGCACCTGCTCTCCTTTCTTTGTCGAAAAACCGATGGCAGCACCTACGTGATTGGATTGCAGTTCAAGATGCGTCTCTACCAGATGGTAGTCCGCCCATACTTTATTAAATGTAAAAGGCTTGTCGAACTCTATCACAAAGTAGTTCCTGAAATTCTGCGGAACACCGCCACTGTTACGTGTCGTATAACCTACAATCTTATTTTCTTCGGGAATCACCTTCACATACGAACCACGGTCGAAAGCATCTACTACCACATAAGCATCGGACGCTTCGGGGAAAGTAAAACGGAAATACGCACAACGCTCCGTCGGGGCAATCTCCGTTGTCATGTTATACTCTGACAGATAAACACTGTAATAATAAGGAGTTGCTTTCTCTGCCTTATGCGAAAACCAGGAAGCACGGCTGTCCTGATCAATCTTCAGCTGTTTGGTCATCGGCATAATGGAGAACTGTCCGTAGTCATTGATCCAGGGACTGGGCTGGTGGGTCTGCTTGAAACCTCTGATTTTGTCAGAAGCATACGTGTAAGCCCAACCGTCCCCCATCTTTCCGGTCTGCGGCATCCAAAAGTTCATCCCCCAAGGCAGTGCAATGGCAGGATAGGTGTTTCCGTTGGAGAGCGAAATCTTGGAGTCGGTTCCCATCAGGGGATTCACGTAATCCACCGGCTGCTTTTGCGCAAAGACAGAGGAGACTCCCAACAATAGAGTCATTGTGATAGACAGTAGTTTCTGTTTATTCATGATATAAGAGTTAAACTATTAATATTAGATTAGCGAGTGTTATTATTCACGTTACAAATTAACGCAATAGAAAATTAATAACTATACTCTGACGTGACAAAAAGCACGTCCGGGCGAGAATGTCAGAGTAGAGAACTAGGAGTCAAACAGAGCACAAATTAAATTACTAATAATCAAATAATTGCCCATAAGAAAATACAAATAGAGTACAAACAAAAACAAAAGCAAGAAAGTAATCGAGATTATGTTCTGTTTACTTTCTTGCTTTTTTCAAAGACTGGTTACTTCTTCATTCTAAACCAACGCTCGCCTGTAGCACTTAGCACATACACCATACTGTCGTTGTCATCATAACTCCAATAGAAGCCGTCTTCCGAAACACAGAAAGAGAGGAATTTACTGTAATCCTGCTGTACACGGTTATAATCAGCCGGATTATTATTCCATCCGAATAAATCATATGGTTCGCCCAAGCTGATGAATATACGACCAGTAGCATTATCTGCTGTCATAGTAACCGCAAAGCCAATATAAGATCCCATACCACTCCACGGACAAGCAATCAAATTCCTCGGATTACGATCATCAAACTCCACACCAGAGTGGAAGATTCCCTTAAAGTCTGCATGAATCTCATCCTGATCTACTATATGGGTCTTCCAACCATTTGCATACCATGCTGCAATATCAGAGGCTTTCCGAGTATCACATACAACATTAGCATTGTCAGTTTCAATTTCACCATTCAAATAGTTGTAATAGAGTTTATTTAAACTTATTCCATCTACCGTCACATTGCTACCCAAAGTCAACACTGCATTTTCATCATTCGTTGTATCAATTATCATCGGATACTCTGTGTGTTTTACCACACCGTTATCTATTGCAGAAATCTTCACTTTCCAATTATTGCTCTCGTCGCAAATAATCAAATAGTGTGCAAGGAAAGAAGAGGATGACCTACGAAATACACCATTATTCAACTCTCCCTTAAGCAAATCCATGGCTTGTGCTTTATTATAAGCAATAATGGCCAATCGTTTTCTCTCCTTAGCTTGTTGCAAAGCTGCAGTTGAGACCGGAGTCAAGATCATTTCTTTGCCATGCGTCTGTCCTACAGCTGTAATTTGTGAATCAGAATACCCCGTAATGACAAATGTCGTCTCCGAGTTTTCGTTCAAATATTGTAGCATTCCTCCATTCAGCAAGGTAAGCAACACCGCTTTTTCCCCCTGGAAATCCAGAGAATAATCTGTTCCAACCTCATTCTTCAACAACGTTTCGTCTGAATCCGATGCTACATTTCCTTCTTCATCAAACTGAAAGTAGAACGTTACTCCTTGATAAATCATTTTCCATCCGTCTGCCGCACACAGTAGTTCTTTTACCTCTGAAGGACGCAAGCGGTCTGCACTCATGTCACCTTCATGTTCCCAGTCTTTCCAAGGTTCCGTCATGCCACAACTATAAAAAACCAGGCAACACAACGACAACATTATATAAATAAGTTTCTTCATGATGTTTTTCTTTTAAGATTTGAAATTAGAAATTAGGTATATATCCTCCCAAGTCCGGTCCCACTCCATAATTCTTGGCTGCTCCCGGCGCACAAATACGTAAGTCAATCATCGGCGGAATCCGTCCGTCATCCTTCACTTTCATCACACCGTCAGTAGTACCTCCCCAAGGATTCCGCATCTTGAAAAGATGAGTATTATCATCCGGCAAGATAAACGTAAACGCATGCCCACTGGTCGTCTGCCAATTTTGATCTACCTGTTCACCGCTTCTTGTAAAACCACCGATCACCAGTCTACCCTGTTTGAGCGACACTTCCACCGCGCGTTGTAAGTCTTCGGCAATCAATGCATTTGCACCGAAACCTACACTTTCCCCGTCGCCGGTAAAGATAGCAGAAACATATTCAGTACCAATACCACCGACATTAGAACTACCTTGATAGATCTGATTCCACTTAATCATAGCCTTTTCGAGAATCGTAGCCCAAGTGACTTCTTTATTTCTGCCGCCTAAGGCACCTAAATCGCCACTATTACCGATAAAATAGTCGCCACCTACACCAACTGATATTTGTTTTCCTTTCGGGTCATACATAGTAACTGTGTATGTTTTGTCCATATTATCCTTGATAATGTGTTTTACGAAACGGGGATAGAGGTATGCCATCGAAGCAATCACCGCACAAGCACAGCAGTCACCTACCCAACGCTGATTTACATCAGACATCACAGGATTTCCATTTGGATAAATGGATACAACATTGAATGTATTCCAAGCCATCTTCGTCCCACCATCTCCAAATGGTTCAGGTTCTTCAGCAGGATCGGCAAGCCATTTCAAGTCTGCTGCCGTAGCTTCTCTGTCATTCTCATGCTGTCTGCCCATCGGAGTTATCGCACTAAACGTACTGGAACCTTTACTAGCAATCAAGTCGTTGATATTCTCCGTATATGAACGCATGGCCACCAGTTTCCATTCAGCTATCTGCGTGGCAGCACCACCATTGTTCGCTTCAACAGAAAGTCTGTAGTAACGATAGGAAGTTGCATTATCCACTTCATAGCTTTTCTCTTCTTTTCTCGCTGCAAAAAGTTGGTTTGTCTGCGCATCCAGTTCTGTCCACGTAGTATTATCATTAGAACCATAGAGTGTCCAATCTTTCGGGTCCATTTCGGGAGTATCGGCAGCCGAGGTCAACGAATAGGCAGTGACAGCCTTACTACTATTTCCATTCCAAGTGATGTTGAAACTACTATGATAAGTAACATACTTCGTGTCAGCATTATCGTCTACCAAACGTCTGATTTCCGAACCGACAGGAGCATCAGCATATTGCGCTATAATTGTACCACTGGAGGGCATATTCGTGTTACCCGAACCAAGTACATAAGAAACCGGAGCATCTTCGTTCGGACCTTCTCCTCCATTATCTCCTTCATCATCGTCGGACGAACATCCTGCCAGACAAAAGGGAATTAGCAGCACCAAAAGAAAAATGATTCTCTTCACTGCATTCACATCGCTACATCTTATTTGAGGTATCTTCATTGTTTTTCTTTTCATTAATTTCTTTCATTCATTCGCAGATCGGACATCCGGAGTATATTACTCCGTTGTCCATCCCAGATTTTGTACCATCTTCGGATTACGACGTACATCTTCGTCAGGAATCGGGAAGAGGTAATGTTTAGGCAAAAATGTACGTGTTTCTACTACTACCTTCTCAAAAAATGCAGGAGCATCCGAACGGAAAGCCATACCATGAATAGGTCCGCCTTCTCCACCTCTATGATATTTAGGATAAATCCAATCATCGCCTACAGCCATATCGGCTACTTTCCAACGACGTACATCAAAGAAATGATTCCATTCGAACATCAGCTCAACCAAACGTTCACGATGAATACGTTTGTCCACTCCGTCACGTGTATCTTCATAAGGAATGCATGCAAATCCATTATCGTCCTTAGTACCTACCGCACCATATCCAGGAATACCGGCACGGGCGCGTATCTTATTTACATACTTAATCGCTTCATTACGTTGGTCACAAGCGCTCAACGTTTCAGCATACCCCAAGTACATGTCTGCCAAACGAAGCAAAGTTGCACAATGCCTGTTAGCCCCGCTACGTCCTTCTTTTGAAGCCATTTTACGCATACCATAACCCGTGTAAGGGGCATCCCAATTGGCATTAGCATAACCGGAATTACCGTTATAAGTCAGTTCTGTGGTTATTTCTCCACGCGGAGTATCTGTCTTCAACCAAGTAGAACCATGGAATGTAATGTTCGTATAAAAACGCGGTTCGCGATTAGCCCATTGTTTCAATGTTTGATTCGAATTGCTCTTGAAGTAGGTTCTGGAAGGAACTACTTCGTCAGTATAGTCACTCGACCATCCCAAATATTCATTAGAAGGTACCCCCTCATATTCCTTATAGTTCGTATCGTCAACAATCCGGCGACCGTCTTTCATAAAGTACAAGTCCACCATTTCCTGAGGTACACCAAATCCCAGACCACCTCTCAAAGCACCATTATTATCATCGTACCCCTTGTGATAAGGCGTGGTTTCGTAAGCCCGGTAATCATGGTCTGCCAAGCGAATGAAAATCTGTTCTTTATTCTCTGTACCGTACAAAACTCCCGATGTCACTTTTCTATAAGATTCATAGAAATCAATCTTTCCATCGGCTGTCTTCTCCGTATATAAAGAGAAAGTGTTACCGTATTCATCAAAGAATTCTTTGTAAGCATCACGTGCAGCCTCCCATTTCGCTTTTTCCTGCGATTTATCTTGCGGAAAGAGTTGCTTGCCACTTTCCGGATTAACGATGGCGGCATAATCGGGATTACAATTGAATAGCGGACTTGCCGCATACAACAACATTTTCGCTTTGAAAGCTTTACATGCAGCTCTGTCTATACGTCCCAAATTGGATCCGTCATATCTATCAGGAAGCTCATTTGCCGCATCATCAAATTCCTTCGCCATAAAAGCCACACATTCATCTACCGTATTACGTTCTTTCAGCAGTTCAGCAGTAGAAATATCCAATGGAATTGGTTCTTCCCCCAAAATCACAAATGGGCCGTAGGAACGGAAAATCATGAAGTAATAGAAAGCACGCAAAGCTCTGGCTTGCGCTTTCCACTGTTTGCGTTGTGCGGCCGAGGCTTCCAAACAACGGTCTACATTCATGATAAATGTACTGGCACGAGAAATTCCTTTATAATACTCGATGTACCAAAAGTTTATCCATGAGGAACCTGCATAGGTGGCTCCGGAAGCCCATTCGCTACCATTATTTCCGTCCCATGAAAGCTTGCATTCCAACGAACCGGTTGTCCAGATCCCCGACATCGTATTCCTTGCAGAACGTTCTAATGTTTCATCGGGCACATAATTATACACATTATTCAAAAACTGTTCTGTCTTCGAGCGATTAGTAAACGTATCCTCCAAGTCATATTGTTCACCGGGGATTGCATCGAAGAAATCATTGCACGAACTAAGTCCGACCACCAAACACAGCGCCAAAGTTCCTATTTTAAATATATTTTTCATATCCTTCTTGCTAACTGATTATTATTAAAAACTTACATTCACACCTACTGAATAAGTACGTACATTAGGATAAGCAGTACCATTATTGGTATTCAACTCCGGATCCCATAATTTGAACTTAGAGAATGTCAATAGGTTGGTGCCCATCACATAAATACGCGCACTCTTCAGGAATGTTTGATTAATCAACTTCTTCGGGAGTTGGTAAGCAATAGTCAACTGTTTCAGACGCAGGAAACTGACATCTTTCTGCCACCATGTGCTGGTTTTCATATTATTTTGATTCGCATTGTTTCCATGATGCAAACGAGGATAGAATACATCCTGATTAGTCGGATTGTCAGCAGACCATCTGTCAGTAATGTTTGCAAACAAGTTCGTAATACCTGAACCATCATTAAAAGGATACATGGCATTTCCTCCCAAACAACGGTCTGCCTTGGCATTTCCGGCAAAGAGCGCACCGACAGAGAAATCACCTAATTGTAAATCTGCACCGAAACCATAATAAATCTTAGGTACGTCACCCTGACCTATCAGACATTTATCATAATCGTCAATTACTCCGTCACCATTTAAATCCTTATATTTGATATCACCCACTTTCGAAATCTGTCCCGGATGCCCTTCACCAAACTGCTTGGCATGGTCCATGATCTCTTCTTCACTAGTGAATAACCCTTCGGCGATCCATCCCCAACGTCCGTTCACGTTCGTTCCTCTTTTTTCCATCCACGGATACTGTACCCGGGGATCATCGTTCTCTATAATTTTATCTTCATTCCATGAGAAGTTACCACGGACAGTCAGGAAACATTTCTTACCGAGTTGCTGTGTATATTCCAATGTAGCTTCAAAACCCTTATTGTCTACCACTCCCAAATTAGCATAAGGCATTTCTACGAACCCGGAATAATCAGGAATAACGCGTCGGGTAATAAAGATGTCTTTACGATGTTCTTTAAAGATATCTAATGTCAGCGAAAGATTGTCTTTGAAAAATTTTAAGTCAACACCTAAGTCTTGCTTGCGGGAAGTAGACCAACCGACATTGGCTCCGTACTTGCTGAACCCCCAACCACCAACACCGTTATTCTGGTCGCCAAAACGATAACCATCTACGCTCGCCATCTGGTCTAGGTACATAAAACGCCGTCCTGTTACAGCATCCGTACCAACTAAGCCATCTGTATAACGCACTTTAAAGTAAGAAACAGTTTCTTGCAAAGATTCCCACCAAGCCTCATTAGAGATAGCCCAGCCAAGACCAAATGCAGGGAAGAAACCGAAACGTTTTTCTGGACTGAAGTTCTCGGAACCATTATACCCAAGGTTTGCCTCGAAAAAATAACGGTCGTTCCATGAGTAAGTAGCACGGGCGGCCAAGCCTTGTTGCTTATAGGGCAAAGAACCGATCAGATTATCAGAACTCGAACGGTAAATCTTTTGGTTATAAAGCAAAAGACCACCTATCCGATGCAAACCGAACGAACGGTCGTAATTTAAAGAAGCTTCAAAGTAAGTACTTCTAGAGTCGGAAGCGCCCTGGTCAAATGCAAGATCTTTATGTCCTGTATAGGTCAGTGCATACCGATAATTGCCATCTGCATCAAATACATCATCATTCCACAATCCGTTTTCGTCTTTAGTTCCGGCAAAATTGTAAGTATCTTCACGCTTGTTATACTTCAGGTCACGACTGTTATGCACGTCGAAAGCCAACATGGCAGAGGCGGTAAGCCCTTTACTCCACTTCCAGAAACCAAGGTCTTGCGTCAAACGAATGTTGGAGTTCAACTGATTTCTTGCTTCATTTTTGTAACCACGACGAGTCAAATCGGCATACGGGTTACGGAGGTCACCATTGGTAGAGATACCTGGTACAGAACCATCAGGCATCATTAACGGCAAATAGACCGGATTAATCTCCATAGCTGACGCAAACAAGTCACTGGTAGATTGCTGCGGATAGTTACCCATAGAAAGGAAACCATTGAAGCCCAAATCAATAGTAGTCGTTTCTGTTGGCTTCAAGTTCAAATTAGCGGTATAATTGTAGCGGTCGTAACGGATGTTAGCATCATAGTTCTCCATTTCAGCGGTACGTGTCAGACCTTTTTCATTATAATAACTCAATGAAACGTAGTAAGTGGCATTAGGTACCCCACCACGCACACTTACATTTACACGACGATTATGTCCCCAGTCATTGAATAATTCGTTCATCCAATCAACGTTCGGATACAAATAAGGATTGAACATCAGTGGATTATCATTCGGTAGTAATCCATGGGCTTTCTTCGTAGCCTCAATATATTGAGGAGAATATAACATACTGCCTCTAGTATCCATATACGCTTCATTGGCAGCATCCATATACGTAAAGGCATCCGCCATTTCAGGTTTCTTTGTCAATGTCACAAAACCTTCATAGTAGTCTACTGAGAATTGCGGCTTGCCCACCTTACCCGGTTTGGTTTTAATCAGAATTACACCATTAGCACCGCGTACTCCATATACAGCTGTGGCAGAAGCATCTTTCAGCACCGTAAACGACTCAATATCTTCAGGGTCGATATTATTGAAACTACGTTCCACACCATCCACCAATACCAGTGGTTTAGAGTTCTGACCCGCCAGTGTAGAAATACCACGGATCCAAAGATCGGAATCATCATGCCCCGGTTCTCCTGAACGTTGCACAGCTACTACACCCGGCAAACGTCCAGCAATAGCAGAAGATAAATTAGCTGTCGGCATCTTTATATCTTCTATTTTCATAGATGACTGCGCACCTACTACCGATACTTTACGTTGATGTCCGTAAGCCACAACTACCACTTCGTCCAGTGACGATACATCTTCTGCAAGAATTACGTCCAGCACTTTCTGTTTGCCTACTTTTACCTCTTGTGATTTATATCCTATATAGGATACGATAAGAATGGGATTGTTACTCGTCAGTTTCAGATTATACTGACCATTGGTGTCTGTTATGGTACCATTCGTAGTACCTTTTTCCTGAACGCTCACTCCAATGAGCAATTCGCCTTTTTCATCAGACACACGCCCTGTTACAGGAGTACCTTGTGCCCACACTACTGTACTAAATGTTAGCAGTAATGCCAATAGCCACAATGTCTTTGTGTGATGTTTTTCCATTTCAAACAAATTCATGTTACTTTGTTTTTTTTAATTAATACTAAGGTTATCAATCGCCTATATAATTCTTATAAGCGGAAGCAAATTAAAAACTTTTAATATTAAGAATATTCCGCAGAAGTGACAAAATTATGTCAAAATGAAAATGCTCATTTATAGAACAGAAAGGAGAAATAAAGCACATTATAAACATCTATATATCAACACATAGCATTCATTCACGTACAAACAGAGCACAAGTTTGCGCACATTGTATCAAGTTATAATAGCCGCCTTTTCGCCACTTTTATTAAAAAGTTTATTCGTAAGCAGTAATAAATAAAATCTATACAGACATGAATTCAAATATATCTGTCACCCCAAACGACCAAAGAACAGAAGGAATGAAGGAATCCCGAATCATTAACCGAAAGACTTTGAAAAACTAATTTCTTATCAGTCCAAATTCATTCGTTCTACTGTAGTTTCCCTTTCGTTCCACTATAGTTGGACGCAAGAAGCACTATAGTTCCTCTTGCGCCCAACTATAGTGGAACGAATAAATAAGGACCTCGAAAGACTTAATTATCCGGAATTACTGATCTAAGGATTCGGGTAATACATCCATAAAACTCAATTAGTAAAGAATAAGATAGTGGGGATAGCATTATCGGAGTTGCTCCCGATAATCTTTCGGCGTCATTCCGAATCGGCGGGTAAACTCTTTATAAAAATAGGAACGGCTGGAAATACCAACTTCAGCGATAACATCCTGAATAGAAAGTTCTTCATTCTGCAACAATCGTGCAGCCTTCTCCATCCGATAACTCTTTATCAAGTCACTGGGAGCCGCATTGGATATTTCTTTAAACTTGCGATAGAATTGACGCGGACTCATCGCCATACGGTCGGCAATTAAGGTTGATCCCAATTCTTCCTGGTCAAGATTTTGTTCTATCACTTGCAACAGTTTCCGGATAAAGTCCGCCTGTTCTTCTGTAGTACAAACAATGCGTCCGGCCCAGTCACCAAGCTCTTCCATATAAATCTGCTTTGCCTCCCGAGTACCGTAAATAGCTTTATTGACGGCTTCTTTCAAAAATATAATATCATAAGGAAGTACAATATATGAATCAGCCCACATAATCAATTCGCGCTGAATGGACGAACTTACTTTCCAACTTAACATTGGAATAAATGCCGTTTTCGAAAGTTGAGTACGATTCTTATTCACATATTCCAGGAAGTCACTCTCTGCTTTTGCATACATCAACATATCAACTAGTAACAAAGCAGGAGCCGATCTACGTATTTCTTCAAATGCAAGTTGTACACTTTTCACCGGACAAACAACAAATTCATCTGCTAAGAGATCACTTATCAGCCATACCATTTCATCCCTATCCTCCAGCAGAAGAACCGTTTTCTTCCCATGCTCTTCAGTCTCCTTGATGATAGCCGGTTCAAAGGCTAACGTCAATAAATGATCCTTTTCTCTGTCGGCATAGTGAAGCGTAACATTTAGCTGTCTCAAAGCCGCTTGCACAGAAAACAGTAATTGGCGGGTAGTTATCGCCTCTTCTGTTTCCTTACTATCTCTTCTTCCCTCTTCTTCCGAACCGGAAAGTTGCTTATATAATTCCTTCAGAGTATCATCTACAGCAGAGAACTGCAACAACATCCGTCCTTCCTCTTCCTTCACATCCACTACAATATCCGACTTATGTTTTACTCCGCCAATATAAAGGTAACACCAATAGAGCATACAGCGTAAAGCATTCTTATAAACAGGATAAACAAAGTGTTCTGGTATAGCAAGTTTTACAGAAGATATATCAACGCCCTGTCCTTCCAACACATGCAAGACTTCTATAGAGAGCTCTTTCATGCACATACAACCAGTAATCGCATATTCCGTAGGGAAAAATGACTTAAGTTCCTCTACAGCCAAAGTTCCCGAACGGAAAAGAGTTGCAATAACCGTCTCGTGTACCTGCTCCATAATTCTGAGACGCTGTTCATAAGGGAGATTTTCCGCACGCAACTGATCACAAGAGCGATAAATGGACGTAAAACGATTCAGTAACTCACGATTAAGACTGGCGGACTCCGGTAGAGCTTCATTGCTTTCTGCTGTCAACAGCCGCTGCATCATACGCTTCTGGAGAAAATATTTTCTTAATAAATGAATCAGATAACCGGCTATTAATATGAAAAACAGCAAGTAAATGACATAGGCTACCGTAGAAAGATACCAAGGCGGAAGAATGTACAAAGGGATAGAAAATACCTTATATTCCGTATTAAATACATCTTTCTTATAACGGACCTTTAAAACATAGCTACCCGAAGGTATTTCTAGATACGATGCTTCATTTATACTACTAAACGAGGTCCAGTCTTTATCAAATCCGTCCAGCATATAGGAGTACTCCACATCACCTCCAGTAAGAAAGTCTGGAACAACAAAAGAAAGGGAAAAAGAAGCCTTCGCTCCTTTAAAACTTAACGCTTTGCCACCATCGGTATAATAATCCCCCAGATTAACCTCCTTACGTCCAATCATTAGCTTACGCAATAATATGTTCGGATAGAATTCCGGAGCTGTCGCCACTTCCTTATCCAGATAAAGCAAACCGTCAATGCCTCCAAAGAAAAGACGTCCGGTATAAGGACATTGATAATAGGCATCATCACTAAACTCGCCCACCTGCACACCGGCGGCATAATAATAAGCATGCGAAGAAGTGTTTTTGGGATTATATTTAATAAGTCCACGATTAGTGCCAAGCCATAAAAAACCATTTGCATCCTCCAATATGCCATGAATCATATCATTAAGCAACCCTTGTTCTCTACCGATATAGGAGGCACTGATTTGTTCCTTATTAAAGGTCAAACACACTAGTCCCGATGTTGTTCCTACATACATCCTACCATCTTTAGCACGATGCAGGCTAAGTACATCATCAACAGATTTATGCAATATTTCTTTCAAAGAAATGACTTTATATTCTTCTGTCTGTTTATCAAATCGAATTAACCCTTTTTCCCGGCTTCCCAACCAAAGAATGGAATCTCCTTCAGCTAACATAGGATAAAACATGGTTATCTCTTTTTGTTCATAAAAGAAATGATAACGCTTTTGCGATTTGAGGTGAATCTCCCCTTGTTTCCTCTCCAATATCAATTTACGAAATCCGACCCCAGCCGTAACCGCATAGAGTACGCTGTCATTCTCTTCATAGATATCATGTATTTCGATAACAGGATCTGCAGACTTATCCTCAACACAATGCAAGGCTTTATCTGCAAAAGAATAATAAAACAGTCCGGGATTACCCGATCCTACCCAAAAGCCATCCATATAACGGCTTTGTTTTAATGAGTATGCTTGAAACTCTCTATTCCAACGGGTATAAGATGAGGCATCCTGCCTGCCTACTGGAGAGTAAACTGTAGTAGCAGAAGCATCCATACCACCTTCATAATCATGTACATGCAAAAGTCCATCTCCTTTCGTACCAAACCATAATCCGCCATATTTGTCTGTCATGACAGAACGTACCTGCCGACTTAGATTGGATGATAGTTTGCTAAGCATCAGATTAGTGGCTATCGAGTACTTCTTAGCGTACATGACAGCTCCCTGCCCATCAGAAGCTACCCAAAGAATATTCTGATGAGGATCGCGGAAAATATCATATATACGTACATTACGGTCCACCACTTCTTCTTCATATTTTTTCGAGGTGCGCAAACGTACTAAACCATTGGTTTGAAAAGCAATTATAATGTCTTCATAAAAAGGAACAATTCCCACAACTTTCCCATATCGTTGCACCAACGAAGAAAGGTTACGAATATAGATTTTAGACCTTCTGGAAATATCATATACATAAAGATCCCGCTCTGCATCCACAAAACAGAGAATGCCATTCTGATAAAATACATTATCGATAGGTTTTGCATGAAAATCAGAAGATGAAACAGTAGGATGGACAGACAATGTATCCCGGTCAAAGCCATCTAATGAACATTGAATCAGACTACCTGTATTCCGTGGAAAAGTCCATAAGACACCATCATCCGTGACAAAAGCACGCTGATCCATATTCTCGACAGGAGTCTCTATATTTTTGAGATGGACAAACTTTTTATGATAAGTATTATAATAAAAGATTCCTTCATCGCTTACTACCCAAGTATCTCCTTTCGGATTGGAATGCAGATAATAATCACCTGTAAAATCATAATATCCCACTACCTGACGCGAATCTTGCGAAAAACGATTAACTCCCAAATGTGTAGTAATCCACAAACAACTGCTATCTGCCTGCTGAATAGAATGAATGACATTGTTACTCAACGTCTTTTTCATTGAGAAATCAGAACGAAAGACCTCGATACCTTTCCCATCATAACAATTCACGCCATCATAAGTGCCAAACCACATCAGCCCTGCTTTATCCTGATAGAGGCAAAGCACAGCACTATTAGAAAGCCCTTGTTGATAATCGACTTTCCGAAAAGGATAAGCATCTTTACCCGCATCAGCCCAACAGACCAACGAACCAATAAATGTAAAAAGGCATAATATCAGACATCTTCTCATTATATTAATAGCAAGTGTTATTGTTCATGTCTTATTAGATAAAGCGGGAACAAATATACTAAATATAATATAAATGAGACATTAATAAGTAAGAAAAGTAACAAAAGCCATCGGATAGACCATTAGAAAGCTGATACAAATGTTTGGCCTAAATCCAAATATTATTCTACACGCAATTCCCACAAAAAGGGAAGTACGGACGTACGATAAAGAGTTGGATGAAATAGAATCACCATCAAAAAACACGACTTTACCTGATGGTGATTCTATATAAAATCAATGATTTAACTCTAAGATAAATTCATCATCTTCTCTCACAATATACCCCGAACTCTGCAATGGAGGTAGTACCATTAGAGTTTAAGACAGTCATTCGTACCGCATCTCCCCAAACCGTATCGAAACGGTGGATTTTCACACGCAGACCGGTAGGAGCCTTACCTTCGTAAAGGGGTTTCCATGTACCACCCGCACGGTATTCCAGACGGTATTCCTGCAAACGGTCATTGTTACGATCCGTAATAACCACCATATTGAAAGATTTCTCGCGCTCAAAAGTAACCGAATACCAGGGCACTTTCACTTCAGGATTAGAATTCCAGCAGGTCCCGAAATCATCGTCATTGGCAAAGTCCATGATAGCATAGTCACTGCTCCATGTACCTTCGGCAGGCTGATATTTGGCAATGTTGGAAGATATAATAGGAGCATCCGCTTCGGGAACCGTTGCTACACGACCGTCGTTCTTCCACAGTTTACCTATTTCCTTCAGAGCTTTCAAGGCGTTGGCATCCATCAAGCCGTCTCTGTTGGGAGCTACGTTCAGGATAAAGTTACAGTAGGATTTGCCCATCGGGATGATATTATCATTGACCATTTGTGCCGGAGACTTCACAGGGGTAGTCGGGAAACTTTCTTTCCAGAACCAGTTCTGCTGTAACGGCAGGCAAGACAAGGCAGGCAGACGGTTGGTATCTTTCGAGATATGCTGTCCGGCTCCTTGTTCGTAAGACTTGATGTCCGTGTAAAACAAAGCCTCGGCAGGATATTTCGCTGCATTCAAATCCATCACCAGACAGTTGGGCTGGATTGATTTGACCAGACGATAAATATCTTCAAAAGGTACGTCATCGTAAGAGATACGTGACCACGGGGCATCCCAACCGTCAATGATCAAAGCTGTTATTTCACCATAGTTGGTCAACAGTTCGCGAAGTTGCTCCTTGATCATTTCGATATGCTGCGGAGTTATACACTTGGGACGCAGCCGGGCATGCGTATCGAGGATCGAATAATAGAGCATCACTTTCATCCCTTCGGCACGGAATGCGTCGGCATATTCTTTTACCACGTCACGTTTGAACGGGCTGCTCATTACACTATAATCGGTCGTTTTAGTATCCCATATACAGAAACCGCTATGATGTTTCGTTGTCAGACATCCGTAGGTCATGTTGGCTGATTTTGCCGCTTTTGCCCATTGTTTGCAGTCCATCCTGACAGGGTTGAAAAGCTCGGGAGCAGCATCCGGGTCCGGCCAGTCCTCATTAAAGAAGGTCGGCATGTTGAAATGAATGAACATACCACAGCGTAAATCAACGAATTCCTGTTGCAGCTGGTGCAACGACTTAGTTTGAGCATTCAGGCATAACACCGAAGTTACACCCAGGATCATCAGTAAAAACAGTCTTTTCATCATCTATTCATTTATTAATTATTAATTAGTTAAGTACGTTAGCATCATTAGCTTATACTATCTTATTCACATTCATTCTCAGTCTCTCTGATACTTCATCCACATTCCACCTTTCGAAGTGGCTTCCGTATCGGGACACAAAAGATAGATGTAGAATTTATCTCCTGCACTCTGACGGTCGTGACGAACAACAAAAAGCCCTTTCTCATTGAACCAGGTATCTATCAGGTCTTTACAGTAGGCATTTATCTCAGCTACTTCAGTCGCGTTAAGAGTACCGCCGCCGCAAGTCTGTCCGCTGCCGGATATGTTCTTAAACAAGACACGGTCTTTATCGGAATTATTCATCAGGATGCTTGCTCCTTCTTCACTGCTCGGGAAAGCGAGGTTTGCAAACCACCATGTCCAGATAACGAGCGGTCTTTGCTTCGCGCTTCCACTCCATCCGAAATCATAGCTCATGGCATTTATATCGGCGATTGTTCCACCGGAGCTTGTAGCCTGTCCGCCTGTTCCCGCCCATATTTCATCGCAAGCGGCACCATGATCCTGCGCTTTTCCGAGTGTGAATTTTCCTCCGGAAGTCACATAGTCGAAGTCATTGACCGCTCCCTTGTTGGAGGTCAGGGTTACATTTGACATACCGTCTACCGCCACCGCATCACCGGTGCAATCAATGGCTTTGAAGGCATAAGTGGCTCCGTTCACCGATTTAATCTGTTCTACCGGCGTGTCCAGTTTGAAGATTTGCCCTTCTTTCGTCAGTTTAGATTCATAATATTGCGTATGGCCGTTCGCATCGCTTCCATCCTTGTTTTCAATCGTTATTACCTTGACAGAAAGATCATTGACACCATTCAGTACCAAGCCATAATAACCGATAAAATTGCCGGAAGCGTCACAGATGGACTGATTATCCAATAAGTTTTTCTCAAAGAGTTCGGTAAAGTCCGCTTTTGAAGCAACTTTACCATCGATGTATGCCTGTGTAGTCGGCTGCAGTTCAATGGTATTGCCGGTAGATTCACCGTATAAGTTCAGTTGTGGCGCCTCTCCTTCTGCCGGAATCTCTGATACGACAAACTTGGTATCTGCAAATTCACTACCCAGGTTTTGCAGATGGACATCGCAATTCTCAATATCCAGTGCCACTTCCTTGCCTTTGGCAGAGAATGATGTTTTTCCTTCTACCGCCATCTCCAGAAAGTCCGAATCCAGTGTCACTGTTCCGTCTTCATGAAACTGGAAGTAAAACTCGTGCCCCTGATAGTCAGCTTTCCAACAGCCATCAGCTGTGCCATACAATATTTCTTTAACGGAGGAAGCCTTCAGACGGTCACCATCTCCGTAGCCCACGTCATTCAAATCCAAGGTATTGCAACTCCAAAAGCTCGTGCACAGCACAGCTAATGCAAATAATACTTTCTTCATCATAGTTGTTTTTTAAAGGTTGCTCTATTAGTTATTTTGCAGGAACACTTCCACCTCTGTCTTGTATTCGTTCCAGAGTTCTTCCATCGTAAGGTCCGGGTAGCTCTCCTTCAGGATATACTTCACCGCATCCTCCAGGCTCCACTGGTTGGTCAGTTCGTCCATCAGCACCGTCCACGGCAACATACGTACGAAGTCGCCATTATAAAGACGCAGCCAACTCATAAAAGCACCGGAAGTATTATAGTCAACCTGCCAGACAAAGTATTTATCACTCTGCGGATTCCGGTAAGACTTGGCGATAGCAGCCTGATATTCTTCTTTTTGCGTAGCCAGAATATATCCTTTGCTCGCTACTTTCACAGCGTCCGGCCATCCTTCCTGATATCCCTGCCGGTCACAATCCTGCACACCTTCCATGATATATTTTCCTTGTTTGGGCATCCACTGCACGCAGTGTCCCATCTCGTGCATAAACACATGCTGCATGTCCGGCAGTTTCCACCACGCATCGTTCGGATTGCTTTCCGAAGCCGGATAAACAATACCTCTTCCTTCGTTATGGGTGGGGTAATCTATCGCATACGCTCCTCCGGTCTGGTCTTTCTTGATAAAGACACGCAGTTTGCTGTAAGGGTCGAAAGCCAGATTATAGGGGTCGAATGACATAGCCGCACAATCCATATAATACCATTTCCGGAACTCTTCCTGAGTAGCAGCCTCATCTCCGTTACCTATCAGATTATACAATGCAGAAACGGGACGTATCTCCGAATCACTCTCAAAGGAAATCTGAACTTGTGTCGCCTGGCTGGTTTTAAAATACTGCCAGGCAGCATAGTTCATATCCACTTGAAGTTCATACTTATCCGCCTGATCGCTCAGATTCGTCCAGTCACTTGTCTGCCGGGCACCGTCGGCATCTTTGTAGATAGAACGGAAACGAAGTTCCTCTACACCGTAACGGTCTGTAACCACTACTGTACGATATTTACTCAGACGCAGAGTGGTCGGCTCGTTGCCATAATCCCGCCTTTTCACAGTCAGGTTGCCAAAATCACCGACATTCGGGATCATGACGCGCTTTATCTTTTTGCCGGAGAGCAGGGAGTTGAATTCTACTTCCACTCCCACATATTCATCTCTCTTTTCCCAGCCAGAGTTACTGCCGTCCCACGTGAGGTAAAGTTCATTCAGCACCTCATCATATTTCGCCTCTTTGAGAGGGGCAGCCGCATATCCGGCTACGGTATTCCCGTCTTTCAGTACAGGCTGATAATCTTTATAGATGTCAGGAGTTGCGAAGCTGTCTTCCTCACCGTAGCAGGCAGCCAGTGTCAGTGAGACAAACAACCCGAAAGCTATATCTTTCCAATGTTTCATAATCTTCTTGTTTAAGCGTTATTGTTCGAATATCGTATTACCATCCTAAGTTTTGTACCAGCGACGGGATACGACGGAGGTCATCATAAGGTATCGGCATGAAATATTGCTTTTTCGTAAATGCTACACGAGTCTCAAAAGAGGTTCTTTCGAAGAATGCCGGATAATCCTTATCCATATTCATACCGTATACTTTGCCTCCTTCGCCTCCGGTGTGATATGCCGGATAGATCCAATGTTCGGGGTCATTCTGTCCTTCCGCCACTTTCCAGCGACGCACATCGAAATAGCGGTTCCATTCGAAGACTAGTTCAACCAGACGTTCGCGGCGGATACGGTTCAGCAGATCGGTCTGTGTCTTCGGACAGGTTATTTTGCCGGCTGTTGCGGTAAATGTATATTCGGGAATGCCTGCACGGACACGGATTTTATTCAGATAAGTCAGGGCATTGTCGAGATCGCTGCACATACAAAGTGCTTCGGCATATCCCAAATACATATCTGCCAGACGAAGTACCGGAGAGAAGTGTTTCGAGCCGTTGTTGTTAGAAGCTTTCGCACCCCGACGGATCAAGTATCCCGAATCCGGACAGTCGCCGGAGGCTTTGGACTTGCCGCAGGTTCCGTTTGCACCGTTGGTGAAGTCTGTGCGCATTTCCTCATTGTACTTACCTTCGTTCAGCCAGATAGAGCCGCTATAGGTAATATTCACATAAAAGCGCGGTTCACGGTCTTTCCACTGTTTCAGCACTTTGGACTTATCGGCGTCAAAGTAAAGACGGGAAGGGTTATTGGGGTCATAATATCTTCCGGATGTGAAGTTGTTGGCGCCCGGTATGCCCTCGAATTTGTCATAGCCGGGATCTTCTTCGATGGTCAGTCCGTCTTTCGTAAAGAACAGGTCTACCGTTTCCTGTGTTGTATAATAGCCACCGCCGCCAGTCACGTCAGTATCCTGGAAGTCGGTAAACTTAGGACATACCCAGTAGGTATAGTCGTACAAATCTCTCAGCTTCACAAAAATCAGTTCATCAACAGCTTCCCAGGTTGTGGTGAAAAACTCGCCCGCAGCCCTGCACGAAGCATAAGGGTCCAGTTTTCCATTCGTATAGACCTCGGTCAGCTTGTATCCCTGTCCGGTTGCGAAGGTCATAAACCGTTCATATGCATCGCGTGCCTGAGTCCATTTGGAGTTATCTTCGGTCTGAGGGAAAAGTTGTTTGCCGTCTTTATTCTTGACTGACGCCTGATCCGTATTTCCGTTGAAAAGCGGACTTGCCCAATAGAGGTACAGCTTTGCCTTGAGTGCCATACAAGTAGCGACATCCATACGTCCCAGGTTTGCCTTCCCGGCTCTCTGGAGCAAATCGCCGGAATCAATAGCGCTCTGCAATTCCGTAGCAATGAAGTTTACGCATTCGTCTACCGAATTACGTTCTTTAATCAGTTCTTCCAAGGAAGCGTCCAAAGGAATGGGATCTTCGCCAATCAACGGAATAGGACCGTAAAGGCGCAGCAATTCAAAATAATAGTATGCCCGCAATGCACGTGCTTCCGATTTCCACTTTCCACGTGTAGAGGCGGCGGCTTCTGTACATTTATCTACGTTCTGGATGAACGTACTTGCTTTGGCTATTGCCTGATAGTACTTTGAAAAGTATTCACTTGCCTGAGCTGAAGCGGAGTTAAAGGAGCCGTTGGTCCATTCCGCATACGTTTTGTTCCAGCGGTTTGCTCCGTCCAACGATGCTTCCGTAAAGATACCTCCGTAGGTGTTCGGATGAATGGCATCTGTCACTTCACGCACGTAGCTGTATACATTGTTCAGATATTCTTCCGTCCTTTGCTTGGAGGCAAACGTTTCGTCCAGTCCAAACTGCACACCGGGAATCGGTTCAAAGAAATCACTGCAAGCAGTCAGTCCGACACACATCGATGCAGCCAACAGGTATTGTTTTATTCTATTCTTCATAACGATTATTTGACTTTAGGGTTAAAAACTAAACTTGACTCCGACCGAATAGCTGGATACATTCGGATAAGCTGTTCCATTACTTGAGTTCAGCTCCGGATCCCACAGCTTGAAGTTAGAGAAGGTAAGCAGATTCGTACCCATGAGGTAGACGCTTGCACTTTTGAGGAAACATCTGTCCAGCAGCTTTTTCGGTATATTATAGGATATGTTCAGTTGCTTCAGACGCAGGAAGCTGACGTCTTTCACCCACCACGAACTTTTCTGAACATTATTCGTGTTGGCGTCACTGCCGACATACATGCGCGGATAGAACACATCTTGATTGGTCGGATCGTCGGGACTCCAGCGGTCGTGGATGTTGGCAAAGACATTGTCACGGCCTTCGTCATCCCAGAAAGGCTTGATACAAATGCCGTCCAGATAGCGGTCGGCCTGTCCGGTTCCCTGAAACAGGGCGCTGATAGAAAAGTCTCCGATCTGTAGGTCGGCACCGAATCCGTAATAGATTCTGGGGACATCACCGCGTCCGATGACGGTCTTGTCATAGTTGTCGATCACCCCGTCCCCGTTCAAGTCACGGTATTTGATATCGCCTACATGTACTGTCCCGAACTGGGTAGCATGGTCTTCAATCTCCGCCTGACTGGTAAAGAGCCCATCGGCTATGAATCCCCAAGTCGCATTTACATTCGTACCGCGTGTCTCCATCCAAGGATAGTCTACCGGCGGTTCGTCGTTCTCTATAATCTTGTCTTTATTGAAAGTCAGATTGCCACGTACCGTAAGGAATGTCTTCTTACCCAGCCGTTGTGTATAGTCCATCGCCAGCTCTATACCTTTATTTTCTACGACACCCAGATTAGCATAAGGGTTTTCGATCCATCCGGCGTAGCTGGGGATTGTACTGCGTTGCAGGAAGATGTTGTCGCGACGTTCCTTGAAAAAGTCGACTACAAAGGACAGATTATCATTCAGGAACTTGATATCGATACCCAAGTCTTGCTTTCTGGATTTAGACCAAGTGACATTTACACCATACTTTTCTTCTCCATAACCGTTGGCACTTGTATAATTGGTTCCGAACATGGTTCCTGTCAGACCGGTGAACACCCCCTGATACATGAAGCGTCTGCCTGTTGCGGTATCACTGCCGACCCATCCGTCCGTATAGCGGAATTTGAGGAAGGAAATGTATTTGCGGACCGGATTCCAGAAAGATTCATTGGAGACTGCCCATCCCAGACCAAAAGCAGGGAAGACACCATAACGCTTGCCCGGACTGAAGTTCTCCGAACCATTGATACCGAGATTGAATTCTGCGAAGTAACGGTCGTTCCATGAATAAGTAGCACGTCCGGCAAAACCGCGTTGCTTGTAAGGCATACCGCCAATGACATCCGTCGCATTCAAATCCCAATATACTTTCTGATTGTAAAGCAACAGACCTCCTACCCGATGAGCACCGAAACTACGGTCATAGTTCAAGGATGCTTCTGTATACACCGTGCGGCTGCTCCATTGCTCCGGTGTCTGAAGTGACAGGCTACCATCCGCTTCTTTCAGCACCGAGTAGAGGTAATCGCCTGTTTCTTCATCAAACAAGGTGTCTTCTATCCAGATTCCGTTTTCGTCCGTTTTACCGGCAAAGGTGTACATCGGTTCATTCCGGTTATACTTTCTCTTACGTGAATTGTAAGTATCGAAAGCTACCATGGCAGAAGCAGAAAGTCCTTTGCTCCACTTCCAGAAATCCAAGTCCTGCTTCACGCGGATATTAGAATTTAACTGGCTGGAAAATTCATCATAATAACCTCCGCGAGCCAGCAGACCGTAAGGGTTGAACTTTTGCTGTGAGTTGATACCGGACACGGTACCGTTGGGCAGCAACAAAGGATAAATAACCGGATTCACATCCATACAGGCTGCGTACAGCGAACTGGTGCTGCTCTGCGGATAGTGTCCCTGTCCCAGATAACCGGAAAAACCCAGATCAACCGTCGTCTCGGAAGTCGGCTTCAGATTCAGATTGGAGGTGAAGTTATAACGGTCGTACTTCATCTGAGTATTGTAGTTCTCCAGCTTGAAGTTGCGGGTCATACCGGTTTCTCCGTAGTAACTCAATGAAGCATAATAGTTTGCATTAGGTACACCACCACGGATATTAATATTCCCGCGACGGTTGTGTCCCCAGTCATTGAACAGGTTATCTGCCCAGTCGATGGCCGGATACAGGTAAGGATTATACAATCGGGGATTGTCATTCGGCAATAAACCGTTGGCCTTCTTTGTCGCTTCGATATAAGCAGCCGAATATTTAAGTGTACCGCTTGTATTCATCTGCGCCTCGTTGCGTGCATCCATGTAAGTGTAGGCATCTGCCATATCTACTTTCTTGGTCAGGCGGGTAAAACTTTCGTAATAGTCCACACTAAACTGCGGTTTGCCTACTTTACCGGGTTTGGTTTTCACAATCACGACTCCGTTGGCACCACGTACACCATATACTGCAGTTGCGGAAGCGTCTTTCAGCACTGTAAACGATTCGATATCTTCAGGGTCGATATTGTTGAAACTACGTTCTACCCCATCAACGAGCACAAGGGGACTGGAACTCTGTCCGAGCAAGGAAGATAAACCACGAATCCAGATATCCGATTCATCGTGACCGGGTTCGCCGCTACGCTGAACGGCAACCACCCCGGCAATGCGTCCGGAAATAGCAGAAGACAGACTTGCAGCAGGCATCTTAATGTCTTTCACATCCATCGTAGACTGAGCGCCTACCACGGATACTTTACGCTGATTGCCGTAACCCACTACTACCACTTCATCCAGTGACGACACATCTTCCACCAAAACGACATCTACGATTTTTTGCTTTGCTACCTTTACCTCTTGCGGCTTATATCCTATATAAGATATGAGCAGAATAGGATTCCCTGTTGAAAGCTTCAAGGTATACTGACCATTCATATCGGTAATGGTACCATTCGTTGTACCTTTTTCCTGAACACTCACCCCTATGAGCAGTTCTCCTTTTTCATCAGAGACACGGCCTGTGACGGAACTTCCTTGCGCCCATACTGTTACACTACACGTAAGTAACAATAGTAGTAGCCATAATGACCTGATGCGATGTTTTTTCATTCCAAACAAATTCATACTACTTGTTTTTAATTAATAATAATAAGGTTACCAAATACGTTTAATACGTTGACGCAAATTAAAGGAATAGCCAAAGAAATGAGATACTCCTGTGCGCCAAAAAACAGAGAAGAGAAAAAATGTCTGTTTAAAGTACAGATGGTAAAATAGAGTACTGGATAATACCCTATATATCAGAATAATAAATAATGGAAAACAAAAGAGAGTACAAAGGAGACCAACCTTAAAAAGCAGCACAGATCAGCATGGGAATTTATTTCTTGGCAACTAATACCAGACCGCTTCCTGGCTGTTCACTCCTGATTTTTATGAGTGTCATTCCCTAAAAGCTTCTCTCTATATACCTTAGGAGTTACGCCAAACTTACGGGTAAACTCTTTGTAGAAGTAAGCACGACTGGATATACCTACATCGGAAATTACATCCTGAATAGACAGTTCCTCGTTCCGCAACAAACGGGCGGCCTTCTCCATCCGGTAATCTTTAATCAAATCGCTGGGTGACATACCCGAAATCTCCTTAAACTTCCGGTAGAACTGACGGGAACTCATCAACATTTGTTCTGCCACAAACGTGGAGCCCAAATCTTCACGATCCAGATTCTGCTCCACGACCTGCAAGAACTTCCTGACAAAATCCGCCTGCTCCGTAGTGGTACAAACAATAGAATCTGCCCAGCCTTCCAAGTCTTCCATATAAATCTGTCTGGCTTCCCGCTTGCCATAAATCACTTTATGGATCGTTTCTTTCAGGAATGGTATATCATAAGGAAGAACAATATAAGAATCTGCCCATAGAATCAACTCCCGCTGCATAGACGCACTGACTTTCCATGTCAACATCGGAATAAACGCTGTCTTCGACAACATAGAACGATTCTTATTGACATACTTTATAAAAGTACTTTCCGCATCGGCATACATAAGCATATCCACCAGAAATAAAGTCGGTGCGGACTTATGCATCTCGTCAAATGCCAACTGCACACTCCGCACTGAACGGACTTCATACTCATCGGAAAGTAACGCACTGATCAACCAGACGATCTCTTCCCTGTCTTCCAACAACAAAACTGTTTTTCTCACTTCATTCTGCTCTGCCACAACAACCGGATCGAATGTGATAGTCAACTGATTATCCTGCTCTACAGGGGTTATATAACGCATCACACTATTCTGCTGCTTCAATGCAGAAAACACGAAACGTTGCATGGTCCGTATCCTGAACATATCATCCGAATCTTTCGCCCTGATAGACAAGAGTTCTTCTCCGGACAATACATCCTTCAATCCTTTCACTGTTTCATCCGGAGAAACAAAGGTCAGCATCATACAACCTGCTTCTTCTGTCACCGTCACCGATACCTTCTCTGTCTTACAACTGGAAATATAAAGGTAACTGAAATAAAGGATACAACGTAACGCATTCTTATAGGCGGGATAAGTGAAATTTTCCGGAATGTCTAACTGTATCGAAGAGACATCATGGCCTTCTTTTTCAAGTACTTGAAGCACCTCTTCCGCCAACTTCAAAAGAGACAAACGCCCCGAAACCGAAAAATGCAGCGACGACAACAAACGGAAACATTCATCACCCAACCCACACCCAAAGAGCAAGGACATCACGGATTCACGAATCTGACCTATTTTCTCTGCATGTCCTTCAGAGGAGATATTCTTGTCGTTTAGCTGATCACAAGCCTGATAAATGAGAGTACAAGTATTGAGCACCTCACGCGCCTGATAACTATCCGCCGCCAGAGATATATTTCGATTTTCCGACTCCAGCAGTTTCTTCATCATCCGTTCATGACGAAAATACTTGCGGAAAAGATGAATCACATACATTACCAATACGATACCCAATAGTATATAAACAATGTACGCATACACTGTGCGATACCAAGGGGGCAGAATGTGTACGGGAATCGTGAAGGTCTTGTATTCTGTAGCAAACACATCTTTCTTATAGCGAACCTTAAACAGATAATCTCCGGACGGGACGCTGAAATAGGATGCTTCATTCACACTGCTGAAAGCTCCCCAGTCCTTATCACAACCTTCGAGCATATACGAGTATTCCACATCGCCACCACTGGCATAATCAGGTACAACAAAGAATAAAGAAAACGAAAGATTGGCTCCCTGCATCCGCAGCCCTTTCCTGTCCGGCAAATAATGGTCTTGCAAATTGACAAATGTCTTTTCTATGATCAGCTTACGCAATAATATTTCCGGATAATATTCCGGTGCTGCCGACACCTTCTTATCAAGGTAGAGCAATCCGTCGATTCCTCCGAAGAAAAGACAACCGGTATATGGACAACGGTAATATGCATCATCGCTAAACTCTCCTATCTGAATGCCTCCGCTGTAATAATAGGCATGAGAAAATGAATTTTCCGGATTGAATTTGATCAGTCCGCGATTCGTACCCAGCCACAGCAGCCCGTTGGCATCTTCCAGAATACTATGAATCATGTCATTAAGCAACCCTTGTTCACGACCGATATAATCCGCTTCCAGTTTGCGTTCTTTAAAAGTAACGCGCACCAAGCCGGAGGTAGTGCCCACATACAATTGCTCTCCATGCCAGTGCAAACAGAGAATATCGTCTACAGATTTATGCAGAATCTCATTCAGGGAATAGATCTGATACTCTTCCGTTTTCCGGTCAAAACGTATCAATCCCTTTTGCCTGCTTCCCAGCCACAACAGGGAATCTCCTTGTGGCACCATACTATAAAAGAGGTTAAGCTCTTGTTGCTCATGGTAAAAACGATAATTCTTCCACGATTTGATTTGAACGTCCTGCTTACTGTTATCTACTATTACTTTATAAAAACCTTTACCCGAAGTCGCCAGATAAAGGACACTGTCGCTTTCCTCAAAGATGGAATGCACTTCTGCCACTTCTCTTCCAGTTCCTGTTTCCCTATTTGAAAGTTCATGCAACTTTCCATTATCAAAAGAATAATAGCACAAGCCCGAAGAGCCGGTTCCAACCCAGAATCCATTCCTATAACGGCTCTCCAACATGGAGTATACCTGAAATTCCCTGTTCTGCTTGACATACGACATCGCATTCTGCTTTTTATCCAGCGAGTAAACCTCTGTGTTGGATGCGTGTACCCCGTCCCGATAGTTTTTCACATGCAGCAGCCCGTCTCCCTTTGTTCCAAACCAAAGTCCCCCGTATTTGTCGGTCATTATCGACCTTACCTGACGGGTCAAATTAGGTGAGAAACTGTTTAACATCAGATTAGTGGCAATAGAATACTTCTTGGAATACATAATGGCTCCTTGCCCGTCGGTTCCTACCCACAGTACCCCTTGCCGGGAGTCATTATAAATACCATAGATACGCATATTCTGATCGATAATCTCCTCTGCATACTTTTGAGAAAGACGCAAGCGAATCAGACCATTCGTCTGGAATGCGATAACAATATCCTCATAGAAAGGTACAATTCCCGTTATTTGCCCATATTTATGAACCATCTCACCAATGTTACGGATGTAAATCTTAGACTTTCTTGATATATCATACACAAAAAGATCATAATCCGAATCATAGAAACAGAATACACCATTCTGATAGCAGACATACTGTATCTGCTTGGAGTGAAAATGTGAGGGAGTAGTAGTGAGACGCGTAGACAAGGTATCCTGATCGAAAGAGTTTAAAGAGAAACGATACAGGTCACCGCTTTCATAAGGGAAAAGGTATAATTCACCTTCGTCGGTAACAAACGCGCGAACATCTACTTTCAGCATTTTAATATCGGGCATCGGAATCCGCACAAAACGGCGATGGTGGGTATTGTAATAGGCAATCCAGTCATAACTCAACGCCCATGTATTACCTGCATGGTTGGAATGAATCACGAAATCAGTGTCAAATTCGTAATTGCAGATTACCTGCCGTGAATCCTTCGAAAAACGATTGGCTCCCAAATGTGTAGTTATCCATAAGCAACTGCTGTCTGCCTGCTGAATAGAATGAATAATGTTATTGCTCAGCGTCTTTTGTTCCGAAAAGTCTGAACGAAACACTTCCATACTTTTCCCATCGTAACAATTTACCCCATCATAGGTACCAAACCACATCAATCCCTCATTATCCTGAAAAAGACAAAGTACAGCGCTATTGGACAATCCCTGCTGGTAGTCCACCTTTTGGAAAAGATAGGCATCCTTTACATTGTCAGCTATGCTAATCAATGGACAAATCAATGTGATAAAAACTAGAATCAGGCGTATTCTCATAGCATTTTGGAAAGTAATCAGATAATAATATGCACAAAGGTATATTTTCGGTAGCAAATTACCAAAAGTTTTTTTCGCCTTCAGCGGTTACAAACCTAACATTAACAAATAAGTATCTCAGAAAGGCATGAAAAAAAGGGAGGACTCGTTTATTAGTCCTCCCTCTCTTATTATGCTCAAAGCTAGTTGATCGCTGTTACTTGGCTAGTTCATTGATTACATCTATAATTTTCTGACCGATCTCTTCAGCAGCCTCCATGGTCGAAGCCTCGCTGTACACACGAATAATCGGTTCCGTATTGCTCTTGCGCAGGTGCACCCACTTATCAGCGAAGTCAATCTTCACACCGTCAATGTCATTGATTTCCTCGTTCTTATAGATTTCCTTTACTTTAGCCAGGATAGCATCCACATCGATTTCCGGTGTCAGATCTACCCGATTCTTGGCTATGAAATAAGGAGGATAAGTAGCACGAAGCTCGCTCACCTTCTTCCCTTCGTGAGCCAGATGGCTGAGGAATAAAGCGATACCTACCAAAGCGTCACGTCCGTAATGGCTGGCAGGATAGATCACTCCACCGTTTCCTTCACCGCCAATTACAGCATTCGTTGCTTTCATCTTGGTGACTACATTTACTTCTCCTACAGCAGAGGCGCTATATTCCATACCGTATTTACGGGTTACATCACGCAAAGCACGGGTAGAGCTCAAATTAGAAACCGTATTGCCCGGAGTATGCTTCAATACATAATCAGCTACAGTAACCAATGTATATTCTTCACCGTACATGACACCGTTCTCGCAGATCATAGCCAAACGATCAACATCCGGGTCTACAACAAATGCAACATCCGCTTTTCCACCTTTCATCAGGTTCATGATGTCACCCAGGTTCTTTTCAAGTGGTTCGGGGTTGTGCTGGAAGTTTCCGGTAGGTTCGCAATAGAGTTTCTCTACATGTTTCACACCCAGACGTTCCAGAAGTTCCGGAAGGATAATACCTCCTACAGAGTTTACACAGTCGATAGCTACACGGAAATTCGCTTTCTTGATAGCTTCCACATCTACCAGGTCGAGAGCCAGTACGCTATCAATATGTTTTTGATTGTAAGTCAGGTCTTTGCGATAAGAGCCCAAGTGGTCTACATCGGCATAGTCGAATTCCTCAGCCTCAGCAATACGAAGTACTTCATTGCCTTCTTCCGCATTCAGGAATTCTCCATGTTCATTGAGTAGTTTCAGTGCGTTCCACTGTTTGGGGTTGTGAGAAGCTGTCAGGATGATACCGCCACAGGCGCCTTCCATCGTCACAGCCAGCTCGGTAGTCGGGGTAGAAGCCAGATCGATGTCTACAACATCCCAGCCCATTCCCATCAGTGTGCCGACAACTACGTTTTTTACCATTTCACCTGAGATGCGGGCGTCGCGTCCCACTACAATTTTGTTGCTTTGTGCCTTACAGGTCTTACGAATCAAAGTAGCATAAGCCGAGGTGAATTTTACAATGTCAAGCGGATTTAGTCCCTCACCCGCTCCTCCGCCAATAGTTCCGCGGATTCCAGAGATAGATTTGATTAGAGTCATAGGTCTTTTAACTAAGATTTATATGGGGGTTAATTCAGTGCTTTGCTGAATGTCCAAATATCATAATAGTATGGATTGACGTATTGTTGTGCTGATGAATGTCCTACCTTGGAAGGAACGATCAAACGTACATGGGCATAGTTGCGCACAAAAGGTAGTGCAAGCAGCCAGCCTGCAGGTACTGCTGTTGATTGATAATAACTTGCCCAATAATAGTCCATTTGTATGAAAGTACCGTACACATAGCTGCCTTCGGCTACATAACGGAATACAGCAGGATTCGTGTAAAGCTGATTTGCATCTCCCCACTCTTCGAGGAAAACATTGAAACAGGTAGTGTCGCGTGTCATTATATCTTCTTCGATATAACGGACGCAGATTTCATTGTTGTTAGCAAAAGTATCCGTTTTGTTCTCGGCACTTCCACGATCTACAATCTGCATATATACACCATCGGAGAGGGCAACGTATTCGTTCCGGATCAAATCGGTGACAGTATCATTCTTCTCAAATTCGTCCTGTGAAATGATCTGGATTCTTTTATCTTTGATGAATTTATTCACCGCATTCTTTTCGTCCTCCAACATTTCAGCATAAGTCTTTGAATCGTCGCACGCCTGGAATATACCTCCGGCTGCCAACAAAGAGAGAAATAAAAATACAAGTTTCTTCATTATCTGTTATTTAGCTATATTCTGCACAAATGTATCTCAAATTCATTGAAAGATGAAAGGGGAAAGTTGAAAGTTGGTAACTTTTAACCTTTCTCTGTCTACTTTTAACCTTCCATTCTTAGCTTTTGGCTGTCAACAAAGGTTTATATTTCTCCAGTGCCTGTTCGAAAACGGCTTTCGCCTCCTCTATCGTTCCGAAAAATTCACCGCCCGAAGCATTCAGATGACCGCCTCCGTTAAAGAATTCGGCTGCAAGCTGATTGCATGGGAAAGTACCGACCGAACGGAGCGAAATCTTAATCATCGGCTTTTCCGTATCTTCCCGCAAGAAACAGGAAAAACATACGTTCTTAATGGTAAGGGGAATATTCACAAACCCTTCGCTGTCACCTTTTATATAGTCAAACTTACTTTGTTCTTCCTTTGTCAGCGATATCAATGCGGCATTGTAATCTGAATAAACCACCATATTTGACAACACATACCCCATCAGACGCAGGCGGCTCTCTGAATATGTATTGTATACTTTACGGTAGATATCATCTTTATCAATCCCTTTGGAAAGGAGTTCGCTGATGATAAAATAAATCTCACGATTGTTGGAATTGTAGGTAAAGCCACCTGTATCCGTCATCATACCGGTATAGATACATTCTGCTCCTTCCTTTGAAATATCACTGAAGTAGCCCATACGACAAATCAGACGGAATATCAGTTCGGAAGTAGAAGATATTTTAGGATAAGACATGGTGATCTTACAGAATTCTTCAGGATAAAGATGGTGGTCGATCATCACTTTGCGTGCCGGAGAAGCTGCCACGGCATCCGCCATCTCATCAATACGCTTTAAGGCATTAAAGTCCAGACAGCAAATCACATCAGCTTCGGCAATCAATTTGTCCGCAAAGTCCTTATAGCGGTCATACAAAAGGATATCCTTGCTGCCCGGCATCCAGCGGAGGAAATCGGGGAAAGCGTTAGGAACAATTACATTTACTGTCTTCTCCTGTGAATCCAGGAAGTGATAAAGCCCCAGTGAAGAGCCGATAGCATCGCCGTCGGGCGACACATGAGAAACGATTACTATTTTGTCAGCGCGCTCAAACCACTTGGTAAAGTGGTCGATTTTTGCCTGTTCTATTACTTTAGTCAACATACCATATTCTTTTTCGAGTTGCAAATGTACGATAATTCTTCGTACTTAGAGCAAAAACCGCACAGAACCTTCTTCAGACAGAGTGATAAAATGCAGATGCAGTCTCTTACATTCCTCCCGAAAGAACTGTTTGCGATCATCGGAAAGGGAAGCATCCAACAGGATACAAGATGGAGAAAAGAGTCCGGTAAGTTCTTCCAGACGACCGTTATAGCCTTTGCATAAGTACATATAATTAATAAATAACGGCGAAGCGGCAGATTTGTTCCGCCATCGATTATCGGTCACCATACAAATACGGCAGCCATGATAAAATACAATCTGCTGATGACGACAGAAGTCAACGTTCTGACAATCAGCCGTTACTTCTATTGGAGGCAGAAGTTGATGACGTCTCCAATAATTAGCCGCTACAGCCTGCAAACGGCGCTTATCAGAAAGGGTATCGGCATAGTTCAGCCAAGAAGTCCCATCCTCAGCAATACAATGAATCGCCGGACAACCACGGACATTGTAAAATACAAGGCTCGGACAAGGACGGTCATACCAGCGCATGACCGTGTGATAAATGCCCAGACACAACAGGCAGGAAAAGCAAACAACAAGATTCCTGAACCTTCGGGTCTTCAAATAATAAAGGAAAAGCAACAAGAAAATGTAGATGCCCAACACCTCCAGACGATAAAGCCAGATACCATCCAAGGAAGCATAAGGAAGTTGCTCAACCCACCGGACAAAATCATTCAGCACTTTCAACAGGAATCTGACTGCTCCCGCCATAACAAACTGAACGGCAGGCAGTGGAGTCAGAAGAAGCATAAGAACGGCAGCATACAAAGTTACAGTCACCAAAGGTATGACTACTAAATTAGTCAGCAGAAAATGAGTGGAGAAATGGGAGAAATACAGCATTACAAGCGGAGCAGTTCCTATTTGCGCAGCTATCGATACACTCATCAATCCCCAAACATATTTTCCTATCCTGCTCTTCACAGGCAACAACTGATAGACCGGTTTCTGAATCATCAAAATAGAAAGTACAGCTAGAAAAGATAATTGAAAACCAACATCGAACAACCAAGCCGGATTGACCAACAGCATTACCCATGCGGTAGCAGCCAGTGTATTCAGAGTCAATGATTGGCGTCCGAACAGTTCCGCTATTGCCAAAACCGAGAACATACTTACCGAACGGACGACAGACGGCGACAGACCGGTAAAAAAGGCAAAAGACCATAATAAAACAAGGAGCAGAACGGAACGGAAATATCGCCCTGCCTGCCACTTCCTTGCTAGAGGTTTCAAAAGGAGGAAAAGCAAAGCATACAAAAGCCCTATATGCAGGCCGGATAGAGCCAAGACATGACTGGCACCGGATACTGAATAACTTTCACGGATAGAGTCACTTAAATCGGTCTTCTCACCCACGGTCAACGCTGAAAGCACAGCCAGTTCATCTCCTTCAAATCCCAGCTTCCGATAAAGGTTTATCACCTTTTCCTGACAAAACATCGCAGTATACCTGATAGATGGTGACCATAACGCCCATTTCCCGGATGCTACGTACCCCGTTCCACTAATGCCATGACGCATCAAATAGCGGGCATAGTCAAACTCATCAAAGTTTCCTCCGTTAGCGGGTGGAGCAATGCGGGCAGATACCAGCAGTTCATCTCCTATCTTTAATTGTTTATCCCCCAGTTTCAATAAAGTAAACAATGAATCTTTCTGTAAATAAAGAATAGCCTTTCGCCCTATCGGACATACCCCTGACGAATCTCGCAGCTCTTTAAGCAATACCCTACAGAGCAACGTCCGTTCTTTAGTCTCCGGAGTATCCGTTAGTCGTACCCGATAAACCGCTTCCTTCTCCGGAAAGTCATATACCGTTTGTTTTAATTGACAAGTAATGCCTAGCCACCCGCCTGCGAAACAAAGTGCAAAGACAGATATTCCAAAACACCACCGAAGTGAACGCCGTTTCAGAAAATAGAGGGCAATGCACAGTCCGGCAAAGAGACCAAAGTTCAGAATACTCCAAAACAGTTCCGTCGATTGATCAAAGAACCAATCTCCACAAAAAACGCCTGCTATCCACGGGATAATCAGGCGTATATAAGGATACTGATGTAAAGAGGCAGTATTCAATGTGTCCGTTACAACTTGTGTAACTGGCGGATCATCTCTTCCGGGTCCGGTGCTCCGAAAACAGCATTGCCGGCTACCAGCACATCCGCCCCTGCTTCCACCAGTCGGGCACCCGTTTCCAAATTCACACCACCATCCACTTCGATCAATGCTTTTGAACCGGTCCGTTCTATTAAAGCACGCAATTCACGGACTTTCTCTACAGAATGCTCAATGAACTTCTGCCCGCCAAAACCCGGATTCACACTCATGATAAGTACCATATACACATCCTGAATGATATCCTGCAATAGAGCAACAGGAGTTGCCGGATTGATTGTCACTGCCGGCTGCATTCCAGCTTCTTTGATTTGCTGAATCACCCGATGAAGATGCGTACAAGCCTCATAGTGAACATTCATTGTATGTGCGCCCAACGCTTTCACTTCGGGGATAAACTTCTCCGGATTGACTATCATCAGATGTACATCCAGCGGTTTGTCCGTCAACTTTGCTACATACTTCAACACCGGGAAGCCGAATGAAATATTAGGGACAAATACTCCATCCATTATATCAATATGCACCCACTCCGCTTCGCTGCGGTTTATCATTTCAAGATCTCTCGCCAGATAACCAAAGTCGGCAGAAAGAATGGAAGGAGAAATAATCGGTTTCATCATTCTATTGTTTTAAGTTCTAAGTTAGCTTGACCGTGGTCAGTTCATTTTATCAATTCATTTTATATCCATCCGACAAGCGGAATCCACGAAGCAATTCATCGGTCTTCAGACGTTTCTTGCCGGGAAGTTGCAAAGAGAGGACAGAAACAAATCCATCGGGCACAGCCACCTTTATATATTTCTTGCCATCCGTCACAACTGTTCCGACAGCCAGCTGATGTGCCTCATAAATCTTCTCGCTCTCAAAAATCTTCATCACCACCGCTTCTCCTTCCGGACTGACTAACTCACTCCAGGCAGCAGGATAAGGCGACAGACCACGAATGAAATCATACACCTTTTTCACAGGAGAGTTCCAGTCAATCCGGCAAGTCTCTTTAAAGATCTTCGGAGCGGGACGAAGTTCGCCCACTACCGCCATGTCTTCCTGAGCAATCGGTTTCACCGTATCATTCAAGATCGCATCCACGGTTTCGAGCACCAGCTTACCACCGAGTACCATCAGTTTATCGTGCACCACTTCCACATTATCCGTGTCGGCAATGGGGACACGTACTTGCTGAATCACTTTTCCGGTATCAATCTCGTGTTGCAGGAAGAAGGTAGTAATACCTGTCTCCGTATCGCCGTTGATAACCGCCCAATTGATAGGAGCAGCACCCCGATACTGAGGAAGCAGCGAAGCGTGCAGGTTGAAAGTACCCAACCGCGGCATATTCCAGACCACCTCCGGCAACATACGAAAAGCAACCACAATCTGAAGATCAGCTTTCCACTCACGAAGTGCCTGCACAAAAGCCTCATCCTTCAGTTTCTCCGGTTGCAGCAACGGCAAGTTCTGTTCGAGTGCATATTGCTTGACAGGAGAATATTGAATTTTGTGTCCGCGTCCGGCCGGTTTATCGGGCATCGTTATCACGCCTACCACGTTATAACCACCCTCTACCAACTGACGCAGGGCCTCCACCGCAAAATCGGGAGTACCCATATAAACGATCCTTAAATCTTCTTTCTTCATAATCTTCTTATTATCTTCGTAGAAGTTATCTGCATAGTAACCTAGCTCCGGCACCTTGCCGGTTAATCTTCAGAAAAATGTACCAGTACTTGGCGGTATGAGTTAAATATCTTTGATTTGGAGACAAATCCCTGATATCGTCCTTCTTCGTCCACTACCGGCAGATTCCATGCTTTGGTATCATCAAACGTCTGCATCACTTGTTCCATTCCATCCGTATCGAATATCTTGGCAGGAGCAGATGTCATTAATTTATTAACAGTAAAACGGTGATAAAGTTCTTGCCGGAACATGATGTTGCGGATATCGTCGAGCAGGACAATTCCCAACAATTCGCCGGTCTTTTTATCCGTCACCGGAAACATATTACGGTGGGAAGCGGCAATAGCTTTTACCAACTCTCCCAAGTCCATTTCCGGATGCACGGCTACAAAATCTTTCTCCACCACATTCTCCATCTTCATCAAGGTCAGCACTGCCTTATCCTTATGATGTGTGAGGAGTTGACCGCGCTTGGCAAGACGCATGGAGTAAATACTATGAGGCTCGAAAGCTATAATCGTTAAATAAGAACTGACAGACACAATCATCAACGGCAGGAACAAATCGTAACCTCCGGTCAGCTCGGCTATCAGGAACACTCCTGTCAACGGAGCGTGCATAACCCCACTCATAACACCCGCCATTCCCATCAAGGCGAAATTCTTTTCGGGCAGATAGGCGGAAAAGGCAAAGTCATTGCTGAAATGAGAAAACACGAATCCGGCAATACACCCTAGATAAAGCGAAGGAGCGAAAATTCCACCACACCCGCCGCCACCGTTCGTCGCACTGGAAGCAAACACTTTCAGCAAGATAATCAGCATCAGATAAACCTGCAACAGATTACCATAGCCGTAGAACATAGAGTTGTTCATAACCGTGTCCCATTCCGCTGCCGAAGTTCCGTTCAGCAGAAGTTCGATTGTATCATAGCCTTCACCGTAGAGCGGAGGAAAAAGGAAAATCAGCACACTCAGCATCACACCGCCAAAAGCAAGTTTCTGATAAGGGTTCTTGAGTTTTCCGAATACTCCTTCAATGGAGTTCATCGCCCGTGTGAAGTAGAGAGAAATCAGTCCGCAGAAGATTCCCAGCAAGATCACGTAAGGGATACGTTCCAGTTCGAAAGCCTGGTCGAGGTTGAACTTGAACATAGCCTCCGTTCCGGTTGTGATATAGGAAACAGTTGCCGCAGTCACGGCGGAAATCAGCAAAGGAAGTAGAGAAGACATCGTAAGGTCGATCATCAGCACTTCCAGCGTAAATACCAGTCCGGCAATCGGGGCCTTAAAGATTCCCGCAATCGCCCCTGCCGCGCCACAGCCGACGAGCAGCATCAGCGTGCGGTGTTCCATCTTGAAAACACTTCCCAGATTGGAGCCGATGGCCGAACCCGTCAGCACAATCGGTGCCTCCGCTCCAACCGATCCACCGAAGCCGATCGTGATGGCACTGGCAATTGTAGACGACCAGATATTATGTCGTTTGATACGCCCCTGACGACGCGAAATCGCATACAGGATCTTGGTAACACCATGACTGATGTCATCCTTCACGATATTACGCACAAACCATCCCGCCAGGAAAATACCGATCACCGGATATACCAAATACAAATAGTTGGCCGATGTCGCATTAAAGTTGTTTGTCAGAAAATTCTGTATCTGATGAATAAGGAACTTCAAAAATAAAGCGGCAATCGCAGTGAAGATCCCGACCAGAAAGCTCAATATCAGGATAAACTGCTTTTCCTTAATATTAGCTTCCCGCCATTTGATGCAACGCTGTAGTAAACTCTGTCTCTCCTCTCTTTTCATCTATTCACGAATTATCTTGATCACTCCGCCTTTATCTAACTTTATAATACTTGAGGGCTTGGGACGGCTCATATCATCCTGTCGGAAGCCGACTATATAGTCCACTGCCGACTTGACTTCTTCGCTGATCTCAGTAAAGTTGGCCGCTCCCGGCTGTCCGCTAATATTGGCAGAAGTGGAAACAATGGCTTTACGAAATTGCTGACAAAGTCGTCTGGAGAATTCTTCATTGGTCACCCGGATACCCACGCTGCCATCTTCCGCCAGCAGGTTCGGGGCCAAATTCCGTGCACCGGAATAAATAATAGTCAATGGTTTATCGGCTACTTCTATCAGGTCCCATGCCACATCGGGGACATCCTGTACATAAAAATCCACCTTCACAGGAGAGTCTACCAGTACCAGCATAGCCTTGCTATCGGCACGTTTTTTTATCTCATACACCCGGTGTACAGCCTCTTCGTTAGTAGCGTCGCAGCCTATGCCCCATACGGTATCGGTGGGATAAAGGATGACACCTCCTTCATTCATCACTTGACAGGCTTTTTTAATATCTTCTATCATTTCTTGAACTATTTCTGTTGAGAATAACACGCAAAAGTAGTACTTTTGCGTCGAAATAAAAAAGATTAAGGGAAAACAATGGAAGAAATCGTATTTCATCATGCACTGCCTATCCAGTTGCGCTTCAACGACGTAGATAAATTCGGTCACGTCAACAACACTGTCTACTTTTCTTTCTATGACTTAGGGAAGACTGAATATTTCGCATCCGTATGTCCGGGAGTGGACTGGGAAAAGATCGGCATAGTGGTCGTTCATATCGAAGCCAATTTTGTAAAGCAGATTTTCGCATCCGATCATATTGCCGTACAAACCGCCGTTTCTGAAATTGGAACCAAAAGCTTTCATCTCATCCAACGGGTGATCGACACGGAAACCCAAGAGGTGAAATGTATCTGCAAATCGATCATGGTAACTTTCGACCTGGAAAAACATGAGTCGATGCCACTAACCGAAGACTGGATAGAGGCAATCTGCAAATTCGAAGGGAAGGACGTACGCAAGAAGAAAAACTGAAAGAAATAAGCCTTCTCCGGTGTCGGGACCATTCCTCATCGGTGCCTGACTTCGGAGAGCCAAAACCTGAGCGATAAGAAAAGTTTTATACTGAATCATGTCCGCTATATAATAGAAATTACTTGCTTATACATTATATTATATAATTCCTCTCTCCAAAAGTGAACAGCAACCATGTGAATACTCTCTTAATGAACATAAAGGAAGTTTGCCACTTTACGCTCTCCTTGATGATCATAGTTTCTGTTATCACAGGGAAAGTTTACAATTCCCTCTTCCGGTGCACCGGACAGCCATAAGGCGGTAGAACCTCCTCCATCCAGATTCAGCGCATCTTTTCCACCCAATACATGAAGCAGATGTGCCAGTTCCGGAATGTTGATTCCGACAGCATTTTCCGGAGATCGCCCATCGACAGTAACAAACAGAATCTTTCCTTCTTCAGTCAGACAAATAGCACTACGCGGATGTTTGGTTTCTATAAAATTGGCATTGCACTGACTCCAGTCATAGTATTCCCCGTCTTTCAGCATCAACGGGCCAGAAGCTAACACAGAACCTTTATTTTTCTTGTAGTTCTTCTCGATCTGCCTGTCCCAAGGAATGAGCTTCACTTTTCCTTTCTTCTCATAAACTGCTCCTGTCACCCGCAACTTCAATTCATCCAACGAAGTAGTGTCCACAACCTGACTTCCCACCTTCAGAAAACAGACGGAGTTTCCTTTCGTCATATCAAAATAGGAGCCGTTGATGGCTCCGATGGCCTGATGTTTCCGGGCAATCCGGCTTATTTTCTCCAATTGTCCGGTAAAGGCAATGCCGATCTTTTTGCCAGTCTTCGGATTTATCTCCAATATATTAATGGACTGAGCGCCTTGATAAAGAAAAGGGATGGAAGCCCGCTTATGTACAATTCCATTTTCTACGGTCACCACTTCCCAAGGAGCTGTCACTATTGCTATAGAGTCAGCAACAGTCTGTGCATTTACGACCCTAACGGACAACAAGATTAGAACAATGATACCAACAAGATTTCTTCTCATAAACAGTCTGTAAGTTTTGGATTCATATTTCGTGTAGCAACTAATCACACAAAGATATACTTCTCCCGTCATATAACTAATATATTCGGATATAAATTAATTCATTTATATGTGATTTGTAATCAGATGTATGAAAGAAGCATGGAGGACTTGACAAACCGCTTTTAATGTTGTATCTTTGTAAGTGAAAACCGGAAGTAAATTCGATAACATTGATAATATAGACGAAATATGAGCAATAATAAGTATTATATAATAACAGATTGCAGGCATTCCCACTCCGGGTAATGCTTGTTGGATAGTCTGATACAAGCTAAGGGCTGCGATTCTTTATGGGAATTGCGGCCCTTTTTGTTGCTTAATATTAATATTTATTGCAGGAATAACGAAATCCGAGTTTATAATAAACTTGGAGGACGTTTATAATAAACGATGAAATAATTTATTAATAAATGATTGGAGGTTACTGCATAATTAGTCAAAGTCTTTCGTATAGATGTTGGTGCTGATTTTGAAAAGTTCTTTATTTTCTAGGTAAATCGATGAATTATTGCTACAATACTACCTTTCTCTTTTTGTGTCATATAACTGAATACCTTATGATGTTATGAGGAGAATAATCTTCGGACTTAATTTTTATTTTCGCTTTATTAGCTATTAATGCGAATCAGCGGTTGATTCAAATCTGAATCGGAAACGAGTTAACTTCACCAACAGGCTTTATTCGAAGAAACTCCCGCCAAGGCTTGCTTTTCTGAAAGAAAATCAGTATATTTGAATTATACCAAAAGCGAGAACAATTATGGCTAATCCAAAATTACCGGGAATTTCCGAAAGCGAGCAAGCCTTATTGTATGCCAAACTGAATGAATACAACCGAGGCAGAGCCTCCTTTAAAGAGGCAGGGGTTTATCTGGTGGTGTTGCCCCGACCGGGAAAGCCCAACTATTCCCTTTGGCTCTACTCTCCCCTGCCCGAAAAGCAATCGATTCTCTATATACACGATTTATCTCCGGATATCAACGAGTCCCTGCGGATAGCAAGCACCATGTTTTATTATTCGCGACGGTGCCTCATCCTGATGGATTACAACGAGAAGAGAATGCAGAGCAACGGTGACGACCTCATCTTTTTCGGCAAATACAGGGGACACTTCCTGCACGAAATCCTCAAAGTCGATCCTGCCTATCTAAGCTGGATCGCCTATAAGTTTACTCCGAAGATTCCCAAACAGGAGCGTTTCGTCAAAATAGCGCAGGCATATCATTCGGTACATCTGGACGTGATGCTGCGGAAGAGCAAAGAGGTACGCCGAAAAAGCCGCTATCTAGGAGAAGTGAACGAGAAGCTGACGGACTTAAAGTTGAAAGTCATGCGGGTACGCCTGGAAGACGATCCGTATAAAACAAGAGTATACGGAACGACTCCGCAATTTTTCGTCAAGCAGATACTGACTCTGAACGACGCCAGCGGCAACCTGGTGACGATGAGCATCCCATCAAAAACTCCCAGTGCGGTATCATGCACTCTATCCGGAATAGAGCATGAATATCGCCCGGGAGAAATTATATATGTAGCATCGGCGCGGGTGTCACGCCTGTTCGAAAGCTACGGTTCCAAATATACCCGCCTCAGCAATGTGAAGCTGGCAATAGTTAACGCTTGGTCCAGTCGTCTTTGACGAAACTTGCCGGATAGGTCACTTTGTCGACAATACCGTCTTTCTGACGAATCCAGGAAGTGAACGTGCGGGCGCCTTCATCAAGCACGATGATACGGGCACCGTTCGGCAGGTGATTGTATTCTGTATTTCCGCCTGTGAAACGACCGTAAGCCAACAGGATTCCTTTCCACATCACTGCATAATCATTGTCATGATCATGTCCCACGAATATTCCCATCACATCTCCGGATTCTTTCATGGCAGCAAACATACCCGTATTCAGTTTCGGCGCACAGGCTTCTTCCATGCGGGTTCCGCGCAGGATGGCATTTTCGTCGGAAGCTGCTTCATTGTATTCCGGCACAGGAATGTGGAAGAAAGCAAGTGCCGGCAATGGCTTCCCGCCGTTCTGTGCTGTATAGGCTGCGCTCTGCTGACGATACCAGTTGACCTGATCGAACGTGAGCCATGCGTAACCTTTCACATCCTTCAGCGGGGAGTAAGAATGAGAGTCCATGCAATACAGGACGGCTGCATCCTTCTTCGCATCGGAAGAGGCTTTCACGGTCAAGACATAATCCGGAGAAAGGACCGAGCCACGATCCGGCATCAGATTGCCGGGTACCTGACGGATGATGTCATATAGCTGTTCCCGCGTCATTCCCTGTTCATTATCATGATTGCCGAAAGTGACAACAAACGGCAGCTTACGCTTCGATACCTGTTCCAGCACCTGCAACATACCTTTATCTGCCGGAGCAGAATAAACGACATCTCCGGTGAAGATTACAAAATCAGGTTGTTCTTCGTCGAGTACCTGATTAATACGTTCCAATGCGATGTCGGAAGCGGGATTCTTATACTTGAAATGGACGTCGGTGAACTGTACGATTTTAAATTTACCGTCTTTATTGAAGCGTAATTCGCTCTTTTGGGCGAAGCAGAAGACGGTCATACACAAAGAGACCAGTGCTAAGAATAATTTTAAAGTTCGATTCATACTATTTATTGTTTAAGGGGGTTAGTAATCTGCTTTGTCAGTCCTTCTCTATCAACACAGTAGCATAAGCGGAAATGCCTTCTTCCCGTCCGGTAAAACCGAGTTTCTCCGTCGTAGTTGCCTTGATCGAGATATCTTCCGCATCGATTCCCATGACGGCTGCCATCGTTTCCTGCATCAAAGGGATATGGGCTTTCAGTTTGGGACGCTCCGCGCAAATAGTCGCATCGATATTCCCGACACGGTATCCTTTGGTCGCAATCAGTTCCACTGTCTTTTTCAAAAGAATCTTGCTGTCGATATTCTTGTACTCTCCGGCAGTATCCGGAAAATGATAACCGATATCGCGCATATTGGCGGCTCCCAACAAGGCATCGCAAACCGTATGCAGCAATACGTCAGCATCCGAATGTCCCAACAACCCTTTGGAATGTTCCAGACGGATACCGCCCAGCCACAATTCACGACCTTCGACCAACTGATGTACGTCGAAGCCAAAACCTACTCTTATTTTCATAAGCTATTTAATAAATGAGTCAAATAAAGAATACACGGGTCAACGTATGTAGAAGTCAAGCAGCTTTTCTCCTTCAAGATATCCCTGCAAGTGCTGACCGATACTGACCGGCCCTACTCCGGCAGGCGTGCCCGTAAATAGTAAATCGCCAATCTTCAAAGTCACAAACTTACTGACGTAGGCAATGATGTCATCAACTTTGAAAAGCATATCGGCTGTACAGCCGCGCTGCACTTCCTTGCCGTCAATCATCAGATTGAAATTCAGAGACTGGATATCTTTGTAGCGGTCTACCGGAACAAAGGTGCCGATAGCGGCAGAAGAGTCGAAACCTTTGCAAAGTTCCCACGGATTGCCCGCTTCGCGGAATTTCCGTTGCAGGTCACGGGCGGTAAAGTCAATGCCTACCGTCAATGCATCATAATAACGACTGGCAAAACGGGGAGAAATATTCTTTCCCAAACGGTTGATGCGTACTACAAGCTCCGTCTCATAATGTACTTCATTCGAAAAATCGGGGATAAAGAACGGTTTGCCATCTTTCAGAATAGCCGAATCGGGCTTCATGAAAATAACCGGTTCTTTATTTACGGATGTATGTCCCAGCTCCTGATTGTGCAGGGCATAGTTCATTCCTACGGCAATAATCTTCATTATTTGATTTCATTAAAATTAAGGCGGTTGAACATCACCGCCAGATGAGCGTAAAGGGATGTATTCTGTACCACGATGTCCTCAGGTACACGGATACGGAACGGGGTAAAGTTCCAGACTGCCTTGATTCCCCCGTCCACCATCATATCTGTGATGCACTGGGCAATCTCGATAGGAACGGTCAGCACGCCAATCTGCACGTCATATTCTTCCATCTTCTTCAGAAAGTCGTCCGAATGGTAGATAGGAATCCCGTTGAGGTTAGTGCCGACCAAAGTCGGGTCTACATCAAAAGCAGCCACAATCTCAAGCCCGAAATGCTTCAGACCGGAGTCCTGCAAAAGTGCGCCTCCCAGACTGCCGACTCCAAAAAGAAAAGCCTTATGTATCTCCGTAAACCCCAGGAAGTGCTCTAAAACCTCAATGAGCGCATCGACCTCGTACCCTACACGTGTACGCCCGGAGATATTCACATACGACAAGTCTTTTGCTATCTGTGAAGCGTCAATATTTATTTCCTTAGATATCTGCGTAGAAGAGACAAAACGTTCGCCTCTTTGCTTCAGCAACTTGACATTCGACAAGTACCAAGGCAGTCTGCGCAAAGTAGGCTCCGGCACTTTCGTACAATCTATCTGCTGTATCTTTTGGTTCTCGGCCATTTCTTTTATTTATTCAGGTTATAAGATTGACAAAAATACGTTTTTTTTCGGAATTGCAAGAATGATTCATACTATTTCTACACAGGTGCTATTCTCCCGCAAACGTTGACAACGGAATGCTGACGGAAACTCCCGCCGAGCGGTATTTCAAACTGTCGAAGCCAAGGAAGACGCCTAACCGTGCCAGTTTCATGAATCCGATGGAGTAACCGATTTCCGAATAGGGACGGCGGTCGTATTCCACAAGTGTACGGAGATGCAGCGCTTCATCGAGGTTCTTCTTTTTCAGAAAAGGAAGAAATTTCAGCAACAGACAGGGTGTGTACCAGGAAATATTAGCTTGTACCCAACGGGTATTGGTAGAGTATGCATAATTATCCAGCAAAGAGAATCCTGTATCAAACGAGCGTTCCGTCACCGGCAAACCTGTGGTCGCAAAATGCTTGAAATCGGGGAATTGCATACCGCTCTTATTCCAGAATGTTCCGGCATTAACAGCCCAGTCTAGTGTATTAAACATTCCGAACTCTATGCTCTGCCTGGCCGAAAACTCCGCCAAGTGATAGGACGGAGAAGGCAAAGCCCCTTTCAACGGGAAAGCACGGTCATAACGCAATGTAAAGGTAGGGCATTTGGATTCTTCATATACTTTCTTTCCTCTGTACATCCGGTAATAATGAGCCGGTGTATATTCCAAGGCAAAGGAAGCTTTCAATAATTCATTTTCCGGCATCGGATAGAATGCCCGGCTGTCCGGAATATTCGACTCCGCTTCTTTCTTGAACCAGCTCCGGTGTATATGATTCTCCAGCATCTGTCGTCGCTGCCAGGAAAGCGAGGTAGAAAGCAACAAACTATTCGCCAGTTCGATCTTATTTTGGAAAGACAGGAAACGCTTCTCATAGAGTTTCACATCATTCCGCCCGAAGAAAGAAGAGGCAACGGTATTTATCAGACGGGATTCTCCACTTTCTCCATTATAATCGGCAGAAAGAACTCCGCCGGACAGTTCCAGATATCCCCGTCGCCTCGGAGCATAACTCAAGGAGAGTTCACTTTGCCCTGCTACCGCTTTACGGGCAGTGGTATAATAAGCAGAAGGAGTGAATCGCAAAGTAGATGCCTCCGATAGCTTCAACCCTGTTTCAAACTTAGCTCCCAGCCAGAAGCCATCCACAAAATTATACTCAGACACATAGGAAGGCAAGCCTTTCCAGCCAATCCATGCTTTCTTGTCTGAAGTACGATAGGTTTTGCCCATCAGGAAACTCTTTCGACTCTTTTCTGACTTCCTTCGACAGCTTTAGAATTGCGGGAATAGTCTTCATTTTTCCCGTGCCTTTCAGATAGGTGCCGGCTCTAAATCCCTTCACCTGTGTCCGGTAATAAGGAGCATTCGCAATCGCCTTACGCATTACGGAATAGGCCGGATCTTCCACACCTTTCACCACATTCACTTCCCGCAGACTATATATTTGTTCGGAGAGCACAATATTCTTTTCCACATCTCCGGCAGATATGGAAAAGGAGAATGTTTGTCCGGCGAAACCTAAAGAAGAAACCTCACAGGTATATTGTCCCGCCGGGAGCGAGGTCTGAAAACAGCCGTTATCATCGGTAGTGAAGCCTGTTTTAAGTTCTTTCAGATAGAGTGCCGCATAGGGGATCGGATTTCCTGCAAGATCAACTACTCTGCCTTTAAATGTTTGTGCCCAAAGAGAAATAGTAAAAGAACATATGAGAGCAAACGCTATGGATTGTTTCATCATTTTCTGTTTATTAGTCTTATTTCGTTTTATTATTAGACGCCAAAGTAAACAAAAGATTGCAAAGTTCCCCACAAAATATTACTTTTGACACAATAAAAGTTGAAGTATATGAAAAATAATGATTGGAAAGATAGATTGAACGTGGTCTACTCTACAAATCCTGATTTCAACTATGACATGGATGACGATCAGGAACAAGTGACGCTGGACAAGAGCAAACAGAACCTTCGGGTTTCTCTCGACCGAAAAAACCGTGGCGGCAAAGTAGTTACACTCATCACCGGATTCGTTGGAACAGAGAATGACCAAAAAGAACTCGGAAAAATGCTAAAAAGTAAATGCGGAGTCGGAGGTTCGGCCAAAGACGGAGAAATCATCGTACAGGGAGATTTCAAGCAGAAAGTGATAGACCTGCTGATAAAAGAAGGATATACAAAGACCAAAGGGGTCGGAGGATAATGAAAAAGGGCGGAAACCATCAAAGTTCCGCCCTTCTCTATTATCTTTTTGAGATAAATTATTCAGCTTTCAGAGTGAAGCGCTTAAAGTCAAGAACCTTCAGTTCAGGATCAGCAGCTGCCAATACTTCTCTTACAGTCTTCTTAGCGTCCATAATATCTTCCTGATTCAGCAGACAAACTTCTTTCAAGAACTTGCCCAGACGACCCTTAGCGATGTTCTGAATCATTTGCTCCGGCAGATGTGCAGCCTTTTCAGCAGAAACGGTAGCAATAATTTCCTTTGCCTTAGCTATATCTTCAGCTGTAATCCAGCCCTTAGCCATATTGCTTTCCATGTGCTCTTCGCTATCTACATGAGCAGGGTTGATGTTAGCTTTCTTCAAAGCAGCTTCTACAGCTTTCTGTACCTGTTCAGCTTTTGTTTTCTCGATAGCAACAGCAATTTCCTTTTCCTTTACTTCTTCAGAAACGCCATCTTCATCAATAGCAATCGGATTCATGGCAGCAATCTGCATAGCTACTTGCTTAGCCAACTGGTCGTCAACGTTCTTGTTAAAAGCAACAATGGTGCAAAGACCGTTTCTGTTCATGTGATTGTAAACAGCAGTGCTTGTTCCTTCTACAGTCATGTAACCATCAAGCTCCATTTTCTCACCTGTGATACCGCTACGGTCAACCACTGCATCCTGTACAGTACCGTTACCCATCGGCAAAGCTTTTACTTCGTCCAATGTCTTGCATTTGTTAGCCACAGCAAGATCAAGAATATCCTGAGTCAGTTTCACAAAATCAGCATTCTGAGCCACAAAGTCAGTTTCACACTTCAGAGCAATGACAACGGCATAGTCACCGGTAGTCTTAGCCAAAACGCAACCTTCAGAAGCATCACGTTCTGAACGCTTAGCAGCAACAGCTTGTCCTTTCTTACGGATAATTTCCATTGCCTTGTCGAAATCGCCTTCAGCTTCAGTCAACGCGTTTTTGCAATCCATCATACCAGCTCCGGTCATTTTGCGCAGCTTGGTAATATCAGCCATACTTACAGCCATAATAATTTCCTTTATTTAAATGAATAATAATTTTCGAAACAAAAAAATGTGCCAATCTGCCAATCAAGATACAAGCGTATAAATATACTCTTGCACATTAGCAAATTGGCACATTTTATATATTAAGCCTCTTCGTCTTCCTTGATGAAAGCAGCAGCTTTAGCTGCGTTGATAGCTTCTTCGTCAGACTTGTCGAGTCTAGCTTTCACTGATTTCTTCTTGCCTTTGTTAGCAGGAGCTTCACCAGCAGCTTCCATATCGATCTTTTCAGCTTTTCTTTCTTCCAAACCTTCGATCATTGCAGCGCAGCAAGCATCCAAGATAACTTCTACTGATTTAGTAGCGTCATCGTTTGCCGGAATTACGAAATCGATGTTTGAAGGATCTGAGTTAGTATCTACGATAGCAAATACAGGAATACCCAGACGGTTAGCTTCACGAACTGCGATGTTTTCTTTCAATACGTCTACTACGAACAATGCAGACGGCAGACGAGTCAAATCAGCGATAGAACCCAAGTTCTTTTCCAACTTAGCACGCTGACGAGAAATCTGAAGAACTTCTCTCTTTGACAGGTTTGAGTAAGTACCATCGTTAGTCAGTTTGTCGATAGTAGTCATTTTCTTCACAGCCTTACGGATTGTCGGGAAGTTAGTCAACATACCACCCGGCCAACGTTCGATTACGTACGGCATATTTACAGAAGCAGCTTTCTCAGCTACAACTTGTTTAGCTTGTTTCTTAGTAGCAACGAACAGGATTTTCTTTCCTGATTTTGCGATTTGTTTCAAAGCTTCAGCAGCTTCTTCAACTTTAGCAACAGTTTTGTTCAAATCGATGATATGAATACCGTTGCGTTCCATGAAAATATAAGGAGCCATTGCAGGGTTCCACTTTCTTTTAAGGTGTCCGAAGTGGCAACCAGCCTCCAATAATGTATCAAAATTTACTCTTGACATTGTTTTTAATTTTAATCGTTTACTTTCTTTTTTGTTTATTGAACCAACTGTCCGGTAGTCTTTCCGACAAGAACTTGCAGGAAGAATCCTGACAGTTTAGATACTAAACGCTTCTTTAGGTGACGAGGTATCAGTTGACGAGGCAACAAGGACAGACCCACCGAGTGAACCACCTTGCCAACTTGTCCCTTATCCAACTTGTCCCCTCGTTAACGTTTACTGAACTGGAATCTACGACGTGCTTTTGGACGTCCCGGTTTCTTACGTTCAACAGAACGAGAATCGCGAGTCATGAAACCTTCAGAACGAAGAGCCTTCTTATCTTCCGGATTGATTTTAACCAGTGCACGAGCGATAGCCAAACGCAAAGCCTGAGACTGACCAGTGAAACCACCACCGCACAAGTTAACTTTGATATCATATTTTTCAGCCACTTCCAATTTGTTCAACGGCTGTTTAACTACATACTGCAGAATAGTTGATGGAAAGTACTGTGCAAGGTCTCTCTTGTTAATAGTAATCTTTCCTGTACCTTCGCTAACGAAAACGCGAGCTACTGCGCTTTTACGTCTGCCTAATGCATTTACTACTTCCATTCTTTATTATTTAAGTGTATTAATATCAATTACTTTCGGAGTCTGAGCTTCGTGTTTGTGTTCACTTCCTTCGTAAACATACAAGTTGCCCAGCAACTTAGCTCCCAGACGATTCTTAGGAAGCATACCTTTTACTACTTTTTTCATCAATTTTTCAGCGCCATTCGGTTTTGCCAACAGACGAGCCGGAGTAATTTCACGCTGACCACCAGGATAACCGGTATAGCTCAGGTAAACCTTATCGGTCATTTTCTTACCTGTAAATTTCACTTTGTCTGCATTGATGATAATAACGTTATCACCGCAGTCTACGTGAGGGGTGAAGTTAGGTTTGTACTTACCTCTCAACAACTTTGCAACTTTTGCACCGAAACGGCCTACAACCTGATCGGTAGCATCCACAACAACCCATTCTTTAGTTGCTGTTTCCTTGTTTGCAGAAATGGTCTTGTAACTTAAAGTATCCACTCTTAAATCTTTTTAAAATGTTAACTACTAAAAAACAAATTCCTACAACCTTACCCTTCCCGGACAAAGAAGAATAAAGCACTCAGAATTAAAAATTTATCACTAGTTGATAATAATCGGCTTGCAAAGGTACGGCTTTTCTTTTAACCGACAAAGATTTTAAGTTTTTTTTTCGCGGGATAACCAGTTGATTATGAATCGTACCTAAATGATATAAAACCAGAAAAGACCGTTGCAACCCCATGTTGCAACGGCCCTATTTATTTATCATCCAATTTTTATCAGCGCAATTCATCACCCGGATAAACAGGTGCCATTTCGACTTTCTTCCAAATTTCATGACACCAGGAATCTATCTTGTTCCCATTAGCATCATTATCCAAGAAATACTTCACATACATCAATGTGCCATTTTCCTTTAGTTCAAAATGCATTGCATTTTTCTTTCCATTCAACTGTGGAAGATGCACGTTTTTCTCTACACACTCCGTATAAAGTCCTTCACTGTTTATTTCATAAGTTCCATATCCCAAAATAACGGCTCCTGTCTGCATCATCAACAAATTGGTAAAACGTCCGTCATCAGAAAGAATCTTCAGAGAATTACTTGTCTTAAGCTCACCCGGTATATCCGGAGAATTAGAACGATAGAAACACATCTGCCAAACTCCATGTAAATTAATAGGAGTTTTTTCCTGCACATCCTGGGCCATCGAATTGCCGACAGCTAAAAGCATCAGAAACGCTACCAGAAAGAAATAACGTATTTTCATAACTATAAGTATTAGAATTACCTATCAGGTTATCACAAAATTATAAAATATTTTGACAATCACGCATTTTATGCACATTTTTCTATCGTAAAAACATAAAAAAAGCCATTCCAAATGGAATGACTTTTTCTTTTATAGATAAATAGAATCTTCTCTTAGAATTCTGCGTTACGCGGTGTACGCGGGAACGGTATCACATCACGGATATTTGCCATACCTGTTACAAACAGCAGCAGACGTTCAAATCCTAACCCGAAGCCAGAATGCGGACATGAGCCGTACTTACGAGTATCCAGATACCACCACATATCCTTCATCGGGATATTCAGTTCCTGAATACGAGTCAGCAGTTTGTCATAATCTGCTTCACGCTCTGAACCTCCGATAATTTCGCCAATCTTCGGGAACAGCACATCCATAGCACGTACAGTTTTGCCATCTTCGTTCTGCTTCATATAGAACGCCTTTATTTCTTTCGGATAATCGGTCAAGATAACCGGACGTTTGAAGTGCTCTTCCACCAGGAAGCGTTCGTGTTCTGAAGCCAAATCCACGCCCCAGTAAACCGGGAATTCAAACTTATGTCCATTAGCTACTGCTTCTTCCAGAATCTTGATACCTTCTGTATAAGGCAGACGTACAAAAGATTCCTTCAATACACCCTGCAAACGTTCAATCAAGCCTTTATCGAACATGTCGTTCAAGAACTTCACATCGTCATAACAGTTGTCCAATGCCCACTGTACACAGTATTTGATGAATTCTTCCGCCAAATCCATGTTGTCATTGATGTCATTGAAAGCAACTTCCGGCTCAATCATCCAGAACTCAGCCAAATGACGCGGTGTATTTGAATTTTCCGCACGGAATGTTGGTCCAAATGTATAAATTGCTCCCAAAGCAGTAGCGGCCAATTCGCCTTCCAACTGTCCGGAAACTGTCAGACTTGCCTGCTTTCCGAAGAAGTCATTATCATAAATAATAGAACCGTTTTCATCTTTCTTCAAATCATAGAGGTTCATGGTAGTAACCTGGAACATCTGTCCAGCTCCTTCACAGTCTGATGCTGTAATCAGAGGAGTGTGGAAATAGAAGAAACCTCTTTCATGGAAGAACTTATGAATCGCAATAGCCATGTTATGACGGATACGGAACACCGCACCAAATGTATTCGTACGAGGACGTAGGTGAGCAATCTCACGCAAGAATTCCATTGAATGTCCTTTTTTCTGCAATGGATAAGTATTGTCACAAGTACCCAATACTTCAATCTCACGTGCCTGAACTTCTGCTGCCTGTCCGGAACCTACCGACTTTACCAGTTCTCCATTCACGCTCAGACATGCACCCGTTGTAATCAACTTCAGTAAATCCTCATCAAAGTTAGCCAAGTCGACTACAATCTGCACATTATTTATAGTAGAACCATCATTCAATGCAATAAAGTTTACCTGTTTGCTACCACGGCGAGTACGCACCCAACCTTTCACATTGACCATCGCGCCAAAATCTTCACGCTTCAGCAGGTCAACAATTTTTGTTCTACGAATTGTTTCCATTTTGATTCTATGTTTTATCAATTAATCTAAAAACACAAGGATGCTCCGTTTCCGTGTATCCCTGTGTTCTGCTATATTTATCATTATTCAAAAGATCCCATACGAAGCATGGCTACTTCCTGTTCTGTGAGGTAACGCCAGTCACCGCGACGCAATCCCTTCTTAGTCAATCCCGCAAAGTACACACGGTCCAGCTTAATCACACGATAGCCCAGCGATTCGAAAATACGACGTACGATACGGTTCTTTCCAGAGTGGATTTCAATACCCACCTGTGATTTATCTGTATCCGACGCATAGCTGATAGCATCAGCACGGATTTCACCATCATCCAGTGTAATACCCTGTACAATCTGATCCAAGTCTGCCTTTGTCACATTCTTGTCGCAGTATACATGATAAATTTTCTTCTTCAAGAACTTAGGATGAGTCAGTTTCGATGCCAGGTCACCGTCATTTGTCAACAGCAGTACACCTGTGGTATTACGGTCCAGACGCCCTACCGGATAGATACGCTCCTTGCAAGCACCTTTCACGAAATCCATCACCGTCTTACGTTCCTGCGGGTCATCCGAAGTCGTTACGCAATCTTTCGGCTTATTAAGCAGTACATAGACCTTACGCTCAATATTTACCGGCTGATCGTGGAACTTCACTTCATCCGAACGCTTCACCTTCGTACCCAGTTCCGTTACGATTTCACCATTTACAGATACAACTCCTGCAGTGATAAACTCATCCGCTTCACGACGAGAGCAGATACCTGCATTCGCAAGGAACTTGTTCAAACGAATCGGTTCATCCGGATCAGTCAGCAGTTCTTTGTACTCGATCTGCTTCTTCATGCTATATTTTGCATTCGGGTTGTAGTCGGCAGTACGCGGACGGTAACCTCCCTGTGGACGACCATATCCGCCCTGCTGTCCGCCATTGTTATTAAAACGAGGACGATACGGGCGCTGTTCTCCACCCTGTTGTGCATTGTTAAAGCGCGGACGATATGAACGCTGTTCTCCTCCTTCCTGGTTGTTGTTGAAACGAGGAGTGTACGCACGCTGCGGACGTCCACCATTATTGTTGTTAAAACGAGGATTGTAAGAAGAGCGCTGTTCTCCTCCTTCATTATTGTAGGAACGGTTTCCGTATGAACGCTGCGGGCGATTACCATAACCACCTCTCTGCGGACGATCCTCTCCATTATTAAAGCGAGGATTATAAGAAGAACGATAACCTTCTCCCCCTTCTCTATTGTTGTTATACGGACGGCGACCGTAGCTGTTGCTTTTCTCGCCTCTACCATATTTGTTATATCCTTCTCTGTTGTAAGACTTGTAACCATCGCGGCCAGACTGGCTGTTTTCGCCATCTTGTCTGAATTCTTTTTCTGCCATAATTTTTTTGTTTAATGCTAATATTAATACTCAACACCCTCTCGGGCGATATTTATTTTTTAAAGTTAGACTCCAGTATAGTTGTGCGGAGTAATCGCACGCAGTTCCTTTTTAATATCCTCGCTGACGTTCAGTGTTTCAATAAAATCTTTGATAGAAGCTTCTGTAATAGCCTGGTTCGTACGGGTCAGCGCTTTCAACGCTTCATACGGATGCGGATAAGCTTCACGGCGCAAAATCGTCTGAATAGCTTCAGCCACTACACTCCAGCAATTATCGAGATCTTCATAGATTTTATGTTCATTCAACAGCAATTTTCCAAGACCTTTCAGTGAGCTCTGGATGGCAATCACCGTATGTCCGAAAGGAACACCGATATTACGCAACACTGTAGAGTCCGTCAAGTCACGCTGCAAACGAGAGACCGGCAGCTTGGAAGAAAGATGTTCCAATATTGCATTGGCCATTCCCAAGTTACCTTCTGCATTTTCAAAGTCAATCGGGTTCACCTTATGCGGCATGGCACTTGAGCCGACCTCACCAGCTTTGATTTTCTGCTTGAAATACTCCATGGAAATATACTGCCAGAAGTCACGGTTCATGTCAATCATGATGGTATTGATACGTTTCATTGCATCGAAGATGGCACCCAGTCCGTCGTAATTTGAAATCTGTGTAGTGTATTCTTCACGTTCCAGACCTAATTTTTCTGCAACAAACTTATTACCGAAAGCCTTCCAGTCAAAATCCGGATAAGCCACGTGATGTGCATTGTAATTTCCGGTTGCTCCACCAAATTTCGCAGTCAGCGGACAAGCCTTCAATACAGCCAGCTGACGGTTCAGACGATAAGCGAAAACCATGATTTCCTTGCCCAGACGAGTAGGAGAAGCAGGCTGCCCGTGAGTCTTTGCCAGCATCGGAATATTTTTCCATTCTTCTGCGTAGGCAGTCAACTGATCAATCAGTTTCTGGATCTGCGGATAATAGACTTCTTCCAACGCATCCTTGATAGACAAAGGAACTGAAGTGTTATTGATATCCTGTGAAGTCAGTCCGAAGTGAATGAATTCTTTATAAGGTTCCAATCCACCCAGTTTATCAAACTGTTCCTTAATGAAATACTCAACAGCTTTCACATCGTGATTTGTCACGCTTTCTATCTCCTTGATACGTGCAGCGTCTCCCTCAGAGAAATTACGGTAAATATCACGAAGAGACTCAAAGCGAGTCGCATCAAATGATGCCAACTGCGGCAAAGGCAATTCACATAAAGTGATGAAATATTCAATTTCCACCCGCACACGATACTTCATGAGCGCATATTCTGAAAAATAAGCAGCCAAAGTTCCTGCTTTGCTTCTGTAGCGACCGTCAATCGGTGATACAGCCGTGAGTAAATCAAGTTCCATCATTATCGTAAAGTTTTTTGGTATCTAAATTCTAAAGTTTCATTTGAATTCGCGAAATTAATGCTTTTTCCTGAGTTATCAGGACATAGTCCTTAAACTTTAGTATTTATTTTATAATTAGGTTATTCACTCAGCAATTTTACAGCATCAACATACTGTGCGATACCCACAGCCACGCTCTTTGCTGCTTTCATAGCCATCACTACCGTTTGCGGACGATGCACCACATCACCTCCGGCAAACACTCCTTTACGGCTTGTCATACCGAAAGGACGTTCTTTCACCAATACATACCCGTTATCATCGGTTTCTATACCTTCCGTAGTCGACACAATCCGACTAGCCGGGCGTGAACCCACAGCCAGGCAAATGCGATCGAAAGCATACTCCTTGACTCCCTCTGGTGTATTGGCACGTAGTCTGACAACCTTCCCGTCTTCATCTCCAAGGAATTCAGTCGTGGAAGTCTGCCATAAGAATTTCACACCTTCCTGCAAGGCAGCCTGGTATTCTGCCTGTATAGCGGGCATATCGGCTTCCGTACGTCGATACACAATGGTCACACTGGCCGCTCCCATACGTACGGCCGTACGGGCCGCATCCATGGCCACGTTTCCGCATCCCATCACTGCCACGTGCTCTCCTTCGATAACCGGCACCTTATCACGGCCGACTGTGCCTTCATTATAGATATTGGCCATGTGCAACAGGTAAGTCGCCTGAATCACTCCACGCAATCCGGCCCCCGGAATATCCAATGATTTAGGCAGAGCCGTACCTGAACCAATAAAAATAGCATCGTATCCCTGCGCAAAAATATCATCAATGTTCAGCTGCTTTCCTACCACACAGTTCAACAGAAAAGTCACCCCCAGTGCTTCAATCTTCTCAATTTCCTGACGAACCACCTGTTTGGGAAGACGATATTCCGGAATGCCGTACATCAACACCCCACCGGGTTCTGCCTGACTCTCAAAAATTGTCACGTTAAAACCCTGACGAGCCAAGTCTCCGGCTACGGTCAGTCCGGCAGGCCCCGAACCAATCACGGCAACCTTTCCCCGTGTTTTCTGAGGAAGTTTCTCACGAATCAACTTCATTTCCGTATCAAAATCGGCTACGAAACGTTCCAGCTTACCAATTTCAATCCCCTTCCCTTTCGGATACAATACGCAATGCCCCTGACACTGCTTTTCATGGGGACAGACACGGCCACAAATAGCCGGCAGGTTACTTTTCTCGTTAATGATTGCCATGGCATTTCCCATATTGCCTTTTGACAGTTCATGAATGAACTCCGGGATATGATTTTCTATCGGGCACCCCTTCTTACAGGAAGGATTCTTACAATTCAAGCAACGTTTTGCTTCAGCTATGGCCTCCTGTAGCGTATAGCTCTCGTTTATTTCTCTAAATACAGCTTTTGGCTTATTCATTTTATCAAATTTGTCACATGCAAGTATTCCCTGCATACCTGTTTCATATTGGGCGGCAAAGTTCGTAAAAAAATGCCATAAAGAAAGCAGAATGAGTTTATTTTTATTTCTACAGACAAAAAATATCCCATAGACTTACCGCCCATGGGATATTTCCATCTTCAATACCTTAAGTTCTATACGAATTGAAAATCAATACGTAAAGTCAGAGTTCTTTACATATACTTTGTAATCCTTTATCAAACCTGGTGCGCCGGCTTCTGCACGAGGCAACATCCGGAAACCGGTCACATTATATTCCTTACCTAAATCTATAACAATCTGATGAGGATAAGCGGTATTGTCTACCGTCTGCCAGAAAGTGCTTTCCTGCAAGTCGAAGACTTTATCTGCCGTGCGGTTTCCACTACGTGTTTCTTCACTATCGGCATACACAATCTTCCAGTTCTCACGAGAAACAGGCTTTCCGTTATTATCCAGTACATCCAACTCTGCAATGGCTGCGATATTGTTTCCTTCATAGTTGGAAATACCTTCCAGACAGAAATAGCGTCCTGCTACAGGCTGTGCAAAACGTACTTCCTGCCAGCCGTTTCCAGCTTTGAATGTACCTGCATTTACCACTTTTTCAGCTTTCAGGTTCAAGTTCTGTCCGTCTTTACGATGAGTTTCCGGTGCTTTTTCACGCAGCATATCCAAAATCGGTTTTTCTACGCCAGCCACTTTTGCTTCAGCCGGTCCCTTCAGGTCGAGCACAATAATTTCATTCTCTCCTTCTTTCAACCAGCAACCCGGCATATACAAAGTTTGCTGCGGACCGATTTCCCAGAAACGTCCCATGGCATGTCCATTCACCCAAACCATACCTTTTCCCCAAGTCTGCATATCCAGGAAAGTATCACCTGTCTTATCCAAACGGAAGGTAGCTTTATAATATGCAGGTCCGTCAACCGGCTTGCCTGCCTGGTAATTTTTCTGGCTGACAAATTCATAGAACGGAGGCAAGTTGTATACTTCCCAACCTTTCAGTTCCTTCACCTGTTCACCGCTTACCACTTCCACTTTGTTCGTAATACCTTTCCGGTCATGAATTGATTTGTCAAAGTTCACACGTCCCATGGCTTCTACCAGAATATCCAGGCGTGTACCTTTTTTCAAAGTTTCTTTCAGCGGCAAAGTGAATTCACCACGACGACGGTCCAAGCGGCCCAACAATTTTCCATCAGCAAATACCTGTGCCCAGTCGTGTACTTCATCAATATGCAAAATACCTTTTACATCTTCTTTCAATGTCGTACGATACAAAATACTTCCCCAACCCTGATCAAACTGTTCCATAGGCTTAATATCTTCCGACTGTTTAGCCTGAGGCAGATTATCGAACAAGGGTGCGACTTCCCATTCTGTAATGGCCGGTACGGAAATCACCGGATACTGAGCAGGAGGTTCCGGCAAAGTTTCTCCTTCCGGAAGATACTGTTTCAGCAAGTCACGCAACTGGAAATATTTCGGAGTAGTCCATCCTGCTTCACTGATAGGCGCATCATAATCGTATGAGCTGCACATAGCCGAGTAAGCCGGATTGTTGGCACCACCCCACCAGCCAAAGGTAGTTCCTCCGTGTGTCATATAAAGACTGAAAGAAATATTACGATCCAACATATCTTTAATACCGCTCACCATTGTAGCCGCATCACGAGTCTCGTGTTTCCGGCCCCAGTGATCGAACCAGCCGCTCCAGAATTCACTACACATCATCGGAGTTTCCGGACGCAGTGATTTCAGTTTCTTGAACTGCTCGTCAATATTAGCTCCCGTACCAAAGTTTACGGTCCACAGCAAATCATCCAGTGCGTTATTGGTGAAGTTAGAACTCCAGTCGCACTGGAACAAAGGCACATCTGTAAAGCCAGCTTTTTTCACCAAATCACGGATGGCCGATACATACGGCTTGTCTATTCCATACGAGCCATATTCGTTCTCTACCTGCACCATAATGATATTTCCACCACGAGAAATCTGCAAGTCTGCCAACTGCTTGCCTACTTCATTCATGAAAATACCAACACGTTCCATATAATAAGGATCCAGCGTACGTAACTGTACATCTTCTTTCTTCAGTAACCACCAGGGCAATCCACCCATTTCCCATTCTGCACATACATACGGACCCGGACGTACAATGACATACATTCCATGCTTCTGAGCCAAACGGCAGAACTTGGCAATATCTTTATTGCCGGAAAAATCAAACTTACCTGGCTGCTGTTCGTGCAAGTTCCAGAACACATACAGACAAAGGGTATTCATACCCAAAGCCTTACAAGAAAGAATACGCTGTTCCCAGTAAGGTTCCGGGATACGCGGATAATGTACCTCCGCAGCTTTCACTACAAAAGGCTTTCCATTTAACAGGAACGTATTTTTTCCTACTTCAAACGTTCCACTGGCCTGCGAGCTTTGACATGAGCTGATAAAAGCCGCCATCAAAAGACAAGCCACCCCTAATGACAATTTTCTCAATAATTTATTCATGGTATTCATTTTTCACTTTTACAAAAATAGGGACTTGCTACCAAACCGTAGAAATAGAAATCAATCAATTATCAGTCAAAAATCATTCAAAGACACACCTACTTCTTGGTTCCAGCTACCTTTACACGAATTACATTCAAAGAATAAGCCGGCATTTCATATTGGGACAACTCAGCCATGGTTATCTCTTTTTTCACTGGTCGTGCATTTTTGTCGGTAGGTTTCCCACTCAACACCTGCAAAACCACCTTGCCATTCTCTACAGGTGTCAGACCTTCCACCTTAGCCTTTACCGGAACCGGCAACAGATTTACCAGCTTTACAATCCAATCTCCCGTCTTACTGTCACGTACGACTGAAGTACCTATTCGTTTCTGTACATCCTGACGAGGATTATCGATTTTCCGGTCGGCAGGCAAATAAGAATCTCCGGAATTCTGACCATAAAGCAACTGAGTATAATATCCCACAGTGGGTTTCACCTCACGGTTATTGAAATAAATCAAATCAGGGTTCCACTGAGTATGTCCTTCCTTTGCCAACAAAGGAGCATAAGAGGTCATTGACACGATGTCACCATTACGTTCTACCGAAGTCAGATACAAGGCCTCAGCTAAAGCCGTTTCAATGTTATTGGGACGTCCCGGCAAATGTGCGGCATACTCTCCCAAATATACTTTAGGTTTGGTACGGTCATAACGGTCGTAATAATCCTGGTTATTTATAAACCAGCCTGGAGTATTATAATAATGCTCGTCCACCATCGGCACATTCAGGCGCGTAGCAAACTTCCATCCAGTCTCATAATCCGTACCTTCATAGAAAGGACCCACCGTACCAATCACCGTAATTTCCGGATACTTTTCTTTTACTGCCTTGAAAATCATTTCAAAACGTTCTTCAAAAACAGGTGTAATCAAATCTTCGTTTCCAATACCGACGTATTTCAAATTGAAAGGTTCCGGATGGCCCGCTTCCGCACGCATCTTCGCCCATTTACTCTTCTTCGGATCACCATTGGCATATTCTATCAAGTCCAGAATATCCTGTACATACGCTCCCATCTCTTCCATGGGAATACCTCCCTGCTGTCCGCCGCTCAAAGGTTTTCCCGGGATGCAAGCCGAATTCTGACATGGAACTCCTGCCGCCAGTACCGGCAGAGGTTCTGCTCCTATATCTTCACAGAACTGGAAATACTCAAAGTATCCCAAGCCTAATGTCTGATGATAGCCCCACAAGTTCCCCATCGGTTTACGGGCTTCCAGCGGACCTACTGAGTTTTTCCAGCGATAAATATTATCAATTCCGTTTCCATGTGCTACACAACCGCCCGGGAAACGTACAAAGCGCGGATGCAAATCGGCCAAAGTCTGTGCCAGATCGGCTCTCAGTCCGTTTTTACGGCCCTTGAAAGTCTTTTGAGGGAACAATGAAACCATATCCAGATGCAATTCTCCAGTCACTTCCGGTTCCACTGAAAGCACAGCCGCATCCACATCGGCCTGAGCCGTCAGTACAGCCGACTGCTTTTTCCATTTTCCGGCTGCTACCCGTACAGAAGATTTCGCCACTTCCTTTCCCTCATTATCCAGCAAGCGTACGATAACTTTACCCCCTTTACTTCCTTCAGGCATACGAGAGAAAACAGAGAAATCATACTTTTCCCCTTTCTTCAACATAATTCCATCAAAACCTGGATTACGGAGAGCCATTCCCGGCTTAGCCTGCAATACGACATAATGCGGATTATTCTCATGCAAAGGATTTTCGGTTGACACCTTCACGGCTGCCGACTGTCCGTTCTCCCATACACTCCAAGCATAGCCACTGTCAAATCCCTGACGCGCATTATCCTTTGGAGAATACTCAAAATCACGGTTCTGTACCAGTTCCGCATAAAGTCCGCCATCAGCTCCGTAATTAATATCTTCAAAGAAAATTCCAATCAGTTTATCGCTGATAGGCTTAGCCTCTTCCGGACGCACCGTCAATTGTAAGGAAACAGGAGCCAGCCCGGCAAAACGCTGAGCATCCTGCTCCGTACGTTCATTGTGCAACTGGTCTCTGCAAGCCCGGTAGTCCGCAAATTTCAACAGACGATCTACGTCCTCCCAGGCCACTTTCTGCATATATCCTTGTTCCAACACACCTTCCACCACCGCTTTCTTGCGCGTCTCACTTCCTCGTTTAACGGCCGGTACCTGTTCACCTTCCCGAGCCGGCTGCATATAGTAAGTCTGCGGATTCCACTTCATCAAATCCGGCGAAGTGGCATGCCCCCATTCTTTTCCGCTCTCGTTCAGCTGCCAGAAGCAGTGCCATACTCCTTTTTCATCCCGCACCAGATGAGGATTAAACATGCGTTTCTCGGCTCCCCAGGCGCCGTAATCACATTTCACATATCCATATCCGTTGCCGATGCTGAACCAGCGCGCCTCATCTGTACTCCAAGCCAGCTTCAGCCCACTACGGCCCGCATCGTTCACAGTGGCATACGAAAACAGATATACCGAATCCGGTTCATTCATCACTTCCTGTACATGAGCCGATACAGGAAAACTGGTAAGGCAAGCACATAAGGCAGCCAAATGTGTCAGGTGTTTCATAGGTAAGAAGATTGTGTTTAGGATTATTATTTGGAAACTTTTACACGCTGAATCGTACCGTCCGCATTGAATTCCATCCGGTCGATACAAACTTCGCGGTGTACACCAGGGCCTTTATCTTTGTCCAGGTAATTTTTATTGATACGATGGTACACGATATACCACTCATCCGTACCCGGTTTACGGACTACGGAATTATGTGCCGTACCATAAATTTCTTTCGACGGATCTTGTATCATCACAATCGGGTCCTTAGCTACCTTAATCGGACCTAGAGGAGAATCCGATGTGCCGTATGCCACATGATAGTTCGCTGAACCCGTATCATCTACCGACCACAGGAAGTAATATAATCCCTGACGATAGAACACGTATGGCGCTTCACGATACGCATAATCTTTCAATGTACCTCCTTTCGGAGTCATCACCTTCAATGTTTCCTTCTTGATAGACACCATGTCATCGTTCAGTTCAGCTCCGGCCATATAGCCATTACCCCAATACAAATAAGACTTACCGGCAACCGGATCGGTAAACACATCCACGTCAATCTGCTGTCCGTGTCCCACCGGAGAATCTGTAATGATAGGTTTGCCCATATCTTTGAAAGGCCCTACAGGAGAGTCAGCTACAGCCACTCCGATTTTCTTGCCTGAATCATCGTTCGGATTGCCACTGTAATAGAAGAAATATTTATATTTCCCATCAATCAGTTTTTCTTCAATAGCCGGTGCCCAGGCATTTCCATTCGCCCAAGGTACCTGCGGAGAACGCAAATCCAGCATCACACCTTCGTAAGTCCAGTCCTTCATGTCAGCCGAAGAGAATACGGTAAAATACCATCCTCCCCATCCCGGCTGTCCGTCTGTAGTAGAATAAATATAATAACGTTGAGTTTGCTGTGAATAAAGCACTTCAGGGTCTGCATGGAATCCTGGCAATACCGGATTTACCGGCAGTTCACCCAGTTCAGCTGGTTTACCCCATTTGTCTGTAATTCGTTTCAGTTCTGCACGGGTAATAGGAATGATGGTACCATGACGAGGATGGAAATTCATCTTTACTGCATGATCTATCACCTTGAAGTTTTTCAAGTCGGTTGTTTCCGTGAACTGATAAGCTCCCTTCATATACACATCATACATCAAGATGTACTTGTCCTGTCCAATCAGCTTGAACGTACCGGCTCCTTCCACCGCTTCCTTTGTCTGCTGTTTGTAATCCGGTTGTTCCTCCCATTCTCCGGAAGTCAGCAAACGAGTGGTTGCCACTTTAATACCGTTACCGTGTCCTTCCGTTTTATAGAAAAGATGATATACCCCATCTTTATACACGATATCACCGTCTATACAAGATTTCTTGTCCTTCGGAATAAAAAGAGGTTTCGGTTCCCCTTCCAGGTCCGTAAAATCTTCATTGGCATACGCATAATAAATCACGTCTACCCCACCGGCATACTGCATGGACCAGTATACCATGTACTTTCCTACTTCCTTATTATAAATAGTCTGAGGAGCCCATACACGTTTCAGTTTTTCCTGTCCCGGATAACGTTTCTGCATATTAATGACAGAATGCGACCAGTTTACCAAGTCTGTAGATTTCAGCAGTACCATCGCACGGTTAGAATCCCAACCATTGTCCGACACCATATCGGTCACTACCATATAAAAAGTCTGACCGTCTTCTCCTCTCAGGATATGAGGGTCGCGCACGCCACCGGTAGAACTGATTACTTTTGAATCGAGCACCGGTTTGTTATTATTCAGGGCATAATAGGTATATCCATCCATACTGACCCCATAACATACGGCTTCTTCACTGATATGATTCCCCGTAAAATAAGTAAACAAATAAGCTACATAATCTTTTTCTTCCACCAACGCGGCAGACACTGATTCCGAAATAAACGGAAGTAAGAATAACAAAGACAGGATTCTGTTTCTCATATACTTTATATGTTAACGTTTGATGCAAAGATAGGGAATTAGTGTATCACATACAACTATTAATCATGCAAAAAAGGAGGAGAATCGTGCATTTTTATAACCTATAAACCGTTATTACCTTGGAAACTTAAAGTAATTTGTATATTTGCACTTATTGTAACCATAAAAAGAGTTGTGATACATGCAGTATAAGCCTATATCACTGCATTATAAACAAAAACATATCACCATGAAAAAACAAATGAAACAAATCGCCTTACCTCTCTTTCTGGGAGGTTTGATAGCATGCAGTCCGAAAACTGCTGTAAATGAAACAGACTTGTTGGGTAACTGGACAGAAATACTTCCTCCTTCATCCAACTTCGTACAAGGAATGACACTGGCCAAGGAAGGAAAAGCCTCCTCCATCGGTATGGCCACTCTGCAATATGAAAGCTGGCAGCTTCTGTCGGACGGACAGCTTGTACTGAGCGGAAAAAGTATCGGTAACGGACAGACAATCTCATTCTCAGATACACTGGCCATTCTGTCTTTGCAACAAGACACTCTCACCCTCCGCAAAGGAGCCGATTATCAAATAAAGTATGTACGCCAGCCGGAATCAGCGCCTTTAGTCGGAACAGACAAGGCTTCTACAGGATACACCTGGTCGGACGTATTACAAAAAGACATCCGGATTTTTGAGACAGGACAAAAAGTACTCTCTGCCACCGACAGTCAGGCAACTCAAGCCGGCTTCTTAGTTTTTGCAACTGATTCTTCAAAGGTAGAAGTGTTCTTACCTGATACCAAAGTCATACTCGACCGCCGTGTGCGCCCTGACGGCATTGCAGTCTGGAACGTAGAAGACGATGACACCTATCAGGTGCAAGCCTGTACAGACTCCTGGATTGTATCCAGAAGAGGGAGACTGCTTTATAGCACACACGGAACCGACAAAAAAATAGAAACGTCCTTCCTTACTGCAGAAAACACAGAAATCCCTGTGGCATTCTATCCACATGAAGCCCTCGCTGAAGTTTGCTTGGACGGACAATACATGTTGCTCTCTCAGTACCGCACAGCCTCAGGTTACGGTTACAAGAATACCATTCTCGATTTGCGTGGCAAAGGAAAAGAAGCTACACTGACACGTAGTACAGACGGAAAAACGTTCCAGCTAACAGAAAAAAACTAAAAACAGTATCGTATGTGGATGAATCTACTTTTATTAATCGGCGGATTAGCTTTAATTTTAATAGGAGCCAACGGACTGACCGACGGAGCAGCCTCTGTAGCCAAACGTTTTCGTATCTCCGACCTGGTTATCGGATTAACCATCGTAGCCTTCGGGACCTCTGCTCCTGAATTGGTTATCAGTGTACTCTCCTCGTTACAGGGAAGTGCTGAAATGGCTATCGGTAACGTGGTGGGAAGTAATATCTTCAATGTATTGATGATTATCGGATGCACCGCTCTGGTTCTCCCCATACAAGTGGGACAGGGCACTATGAGCAAGGAAATTCCGCTGGTCATTCTTTCTGCACTGGTACTCACCTGCTTTGCCAACGACTGCATACTCGACGGAGGAAGCCGGGACATCATCAGCCGGATAGACGGACTGGTTCTATTAGGTTTCTTCCTTATTTTTATGCGTTATACTTTTGCCATCGCCCGCAACGGGAACGAAGAAGGTGGCGAAGAACAGAAGGTGAAGGAACTGCCGGCATGGAAATCAGCCCTATATATTATAGGAGGACTGGCCGGATTAATTTTTGGCGGACAGTTTTTCGTGGACGGTGCCAGCGGTATTGCCCGTGCATTAGGTGTCAGCGACTCCATCATCGGACTTACACTGGTGGCCGGAGGTACCTCCTTGCCAGAACTGGCAACTTCCGTCACGGCGGCCTTGAAAAAGAATCCGGGCATTGCCATTGGAAATGTCATCGGCAGCAACCTGTTCAATGTATTCTTTGTACTAGGATGTAGTGCAAGCCTGTCTCCTCTCCCTATGGGAAATATCAACAACATCGACATGGCTGTTCTGGTAGGCTCTTCCATTCTGTTCTGGCTGGTGGGCTGGTTCTTTAAGAAACGGACCATCACCCGTATAGAAGGAGGGCTGTTAGTAGCATGTTACATTGCTTATACTGCCTTCCTTATTTCACAACAATAAAGAACCTTGTTATAAATATTAACCATGAAAAAAAATCCTTATTCCCTTGACTGGTCTTTGCCTATTGACAGCCTGCAACCCGTCTTCTAACCAACAGACTGAAAAATCCGTTACACAAACAGTAAATACCGACTCCATTCAGGTACTCCACGGACAACTTATCATGGGACACGAAGCCTACAGCTTCACTCCCGACACAGACACTACAGCCTATTGGGTTGTTGACAAGTCGGGTGAACTGAAGAAACGCTATGAAACAGCTCTTCCTTCCGATGCAAAACCCTATACAGCCATACCAGCCAAACTGAAAGTCCGTATCCAGGGCCCTTCTTCCGAGGGTTTTGCAGCTGAGTATGCAGGCGTAATGGAAGTAATGGGAATTGAGGAAGTGGGAGAATAACAAATACATTACCCATTTATCCACATAAAATATAATTCATAAATCATGCGAATCTGAGTTTTACTACAGATTCGCTATCTAATGCTTTTTTGAAAGAACGAACGGAAGATTCATACGATTCAGTGCCAAAATTATTTATAAAACTGATTTTATTATAACTTTGCTGAGGGTTTGATTTCCTAAAACGTAAGACAGGTTCTAATGGATAATTTAATTTTTCAAATACAGCAAGATAATAAATATGCCTTCAAGCAACTCTATCAGAATTATTATTCGAGAGTGGTAGCTTTTATCGCAGGCATTATCAAGAAACAGGAGACAGCCCAAGATTTGGCACAGGATGTTTTTGTCAATATCTGGCTTAACCGGAAGACGCTGGATGTTTCACGAAATCTGCAGAACTATCTTTTTGTTGCTTCGCGTCATGCAGCTATTAATTATTTGAAAAAAGAATTGTCTGTCACATCGGAACCGATAGAAAACATGCACACGGATATAGGTTCCGACATTACGGTAGAAGATATGCTTTTCGCCAAGGAGATTCGTCTGCTGATAGAAATGGTCGTTTCGGAAATGCCTGCACAACGGCAACGCATTTATCGGATGAGCCGGGAGCAGGGGGTAAGCAATGAAGAAATAGCCAGCAAATTAGGAATCAGCAAAAGAAGTGTAGAGAACCAGATTAGTCTGGCTTTGAAGGAAATCAGGCAAGCCGTCACTGCCTACGTGATTTTTCTGTTCCATATGTTATCATAAGTTAAAAGGCTGTTTCATGAAGGTGAGTATGGACGAAAATGTTTGTACTTGATTGTAGAATACAGAAAAACTTATGAATTACATTCACGAAATTATCAGACGATATGTCAATCACCGATACCCTCAGTATCTGGAGAGAAAAATCCAGCACTGGCTCTGTGAGAATGAAAATGCGGAAGCAAAGGAGGAAGCATTGCTCCGTTACTGGAATGAAGCAGAGCCTGTGCCCGATAGTCGGGAAATGAAAGACGGATGGAAACAAATTTCCTGTCGGCTGGATTTCAGGAGTAGAAGCCGCCGCTGGTACAGATACGGCTATGCCGCTTCTTTCCTGATTTGCTTACTGACCGTTTCTCTCTGGCTATTGAAAACTGGAGAAGTTTCTGTCACACAAATAGTTACTACCGGAAAAGGAGAGTCGAAAACTGTTACTTTACCCGACGGTTCCCTGGTCCGTTTGAATCCTTCTTCAGAGATTGCATTTCAGCAAGCTTTTGAGGATACTGTCCGTCAGGTTAGGCTGAAAGGGGAAGCATGGTTCAATGTAACCCATCACGCAGACAAGCCCTTTATTGTGAACACCCAAAATCTGACTACAAGGGTGCTGGGCACCCGGTTTTGTGTGGACGATTATCCGAAGAACGGACAAGCTGCCGTATATCTGCAAACAGGGTCAGTTGAAATAAATTCGGCAGACAGCTCCCACTCACACGTATTGCATCCCGGCGAATATTTAGTATATGACAAGAGCACACACCAGATACATATTTCTGCGCGAAAGCCACCTTATCTGTATTTCCGGAATGCGAGTCTGGAAGAAATCAGATACTCACTTGAGCGAAAGTTCAACATTCCGATAAAACTGGAAGGTATTTCAGAAGAAAAGTACACCCTCGAATTTGATTCAACGGCCACCGTCAGGGAAGTGCTGGAAACCCTTTGGGTATTGGATGAACACCTTACTTGGAGAATCAGCCATAACCATACAATCATTCTCAGTATAAAACACGAATAACACGATGAAGACCAAACTGTTCTTATTGTTCTGCCTGTTGGCTTTTATGGCTGGAAGCACCCTGTATGCCCAACATTCGGCTCAAGCTGTCTTCTCCATCGAGGGGACGTATGATGCCTCCGGATTTCTGGAACTGGTCAAGGAAAAGACCGGTTGTCGGATTGCCTATAAGGAATCTGACCTGAAAAACAGCCGGAGAGTCCTTTTAGACTATCAGAAAAAGCCTTTGGATGTCATTCTGAAGGATGCCTCAGAAAAATACGGACTTCTATTTGTGAAGCATGGAAACCAGCTGATTGTCAAGAAACGAAAGCTATTACTTTCTGTCTCAAAGGAACAGTCAGCCCCGGTCGCGAAAGATACCGTGCGTAGTTTCTACATGCAGGAAGTGGTGAAGACTGCCCCTCGCATCGACAAGCCCCGGAACCCGCAAATGGGAATGACGGTGATGGATGACAACGCCATTCGAAACGTACCGACGCTTTTGGGAGAACCGGACGTCATCAAGGCACTTCAACTGCAGCCCGGAGTGTCTGCCGGTACGGAAGGGTTTGCCGGTATGTTTGTTCGGGGAGGGGAAAACGATGAGAATCTATTTCTTATCGATGGATGTTCCATTTACCATACCAATCACCTGGGCGGATTGTTTTCTCCTTTTAATGCCAACGCGGTCAGTCACCTGACGTTCTATAAGAGTGCTTTTCCGGCGCGTTACGGAGGAAGACTCTCCAGTGTGACAGATCTTTCGATGAAAAGCGGAGATTATGAAAGCTGGCATGGAAACTTTACGATGGGACTAACGTCGGCCAATGTCAGTTTCTCCGGTCCGTTGGTGAAAGACCAGACTTCCCTGTTTGTCGCACTCAGGCGTTCATGGCTGGAACTGGTTTCCGTACCGGCACTGGCTATTATCAACGCATCGAAAAAGAAATCCGGTGAGAAGGTTATAGCCGGTTACAATTTTACCGATTTTAATCTGAAACTCAGCCACCGGTTGAGACGCTTCGGTACACTTTCCCTGCTGGGATATTATGGGCACGACCGCCTCAAGATGGGGGAACATCGTTTTTCGAATGATGGGGAAGATACGGATCCTTATTTCCATAAAAATGAAAATCGGCTGGGGTGGGGAAATATGCTGACTTCACTGAGGTGGCACCTCCCTATCAATACTCTCTTCGCATATAACATGAAGGCTTCTTATACACGCTATCAATCTGATTTCAGGAAGACAGTAGAAACGGTATCGGGTCGGGAAGGTAAGAACGGCTATGAAAATAACGGGTCTCGAACCGAGAGCCGGAATGCCATTCACGACCTTAGCGTAGATGCATCCTTGGCGTTTATTCCGTCCGACCAGACCATCATCCGTCTGGGAACGCAATACACACACCATCGTTATACGCCGGAAGAGGAGATACAGGAATCTACATCTCTCCCGTCGGGGAATGGGAACAACGAAAGTCGGGTAATTGCCAATGAGTGGAACGCTTATCTGGAGGGTGACCTTGAAGTTTTCCACTGGTTGCGGTTCAATGCCGGAATGCACGGTTCTTTTTTCCGGGTGGAAGGAAAGCAATATCAGGTTTTCGAGCCACGTGTTTCGGCTGACTTCCGGCTGAGCCCTGTGGTCAGTCTGAAAGCCGGATATGCCCGTATGAGTCAGTTCGTGCAGCAGGTAAGCGACAATTACATTTCTTTGCCTACCGACTACTGGCTACCCATCACCCGGAACTTTTCGCCATTGACTTCCGACCAGTTTTCTGCTGGTATCTATGTGTCGCCCGACAAAAAGTACACTTTTTCCGTAGAGGGATATTATAAGAAGATGGACCATCTGCTGGAGTACCGGGATGATTATAAGGATTTACAGGTCACCTCTTGGGAAGACAGACTGACCAGCGGAAGCGGCAGAGCTTATGGAGCCGATTTTCAGGCAGAAGCCGATTTCGGAAAACTGCACGGTTTCATCGGTTACGGGCTGATGTGGAGCGACCGGCTTTTTGCTGACCAGAATGGGGGAAAACGCTTTCCCTCGAAATATGATAACCGTCATAAGGTAACCTTGTCGGCTACCTGGAAGTGTTCCGAACGGGTGGAACTGAATGCCGGATGGGTATTCATGACCGGAAACAGGGTTACACTGTCGCTTGAGAACTATTCCTATCCGGACGGTTATCCCACGAACATTGTTCCCTCTTATCCACATAAAGATGAGGAAATGCTCGATTATTACGCAGGGAAGAATAATGTACGTCTACCGGCCTATCACCGGTTGGATGTGGGCATCAATATCTATCGTTCGTTAAGACGCGGACGAACCGGAATATGGAACGTCTCACTCTATAACGCCTATTCCCGTATGAATCCCATCATGATAGAGAAGAACAACCAAAAACAGAGTATGGACGGTACACCGCTGGCTCCCCGATTCCGGCAGTTTGCCTTGTTTCCAATAATACCCTCTGTATCTTATACATATAAATTTTAACGAACATATATCTATATGAATATACATTTTAAAACCAGCATTTGGGCGGTAATGGCCGGCTTCATGCTGACAGCCTGTTACAAAGACATCGACTTGGAGAAGTATCGTCCCGAGCCGACCCTTGTGCTTAACAGCATACTTTCACCCGATGAGATTGTCAGAGTACAGGTAGCCCGTACGGTGTTTTTTACCGACCATCGGGAAACAGATACCAATATAGCGGATGCTGAAGTCAAAATGTACGTGAACGGCAAGTATACTGAAACCTTGCGCTACGATGAAGCAAGCCGGATGTATCTGTCGGATTATCATCCTGTACCCGGTGAGCTCATCAGCTTGGAGGCGGAGACTCCTCTCGGGCATGTGTCCGGACAGGGAATCATTCCCGAAGTAGTACCTATAGAAGGTGTCAGACTGACGGCCCGTACTTTTGATGACCCGGATCAGATGTACTGGGCTCCCGGTGGGGTTACTTACGGGAAATCGTACGAGGCAACCTATTACATTACTTTTACCGACCCTTCCGTGGAACGTAACTTTTACTTCATCCGGATAGAAAGTGGTGATGGAATAGCCGCCGAAACGATTGATTATTCATACGACGAGGTCTTTCTAGCACAGCAGGAGTCTATTGACGGAATCACAACGAATACCGGCATCTATGGAAATGAAGGACGTACATTTTCGGATAATTTGTTCAACGGGAAGCGCTATACGCTGAAAATCGTAGAAAAGGCTCCTTTATATACCAATGATTCACGCCCTCGTAAAATCATCCTTTATTCACTATCGGAAGATTATTATCATTACCTGACCGGTATCTTCAATACGGATGAGGAATCTGTCAAGGGCAGCCTGACAGACCTCGGACTGACAGAACCTTCTCCACATTATTCCAATATCACAGGTGGAACTGGTATTGTGGGGGGCGTGCAAAGCCGGTCGGTTCGGGTAGATTTAAAATCCGTTCTCAAATAGAAAACACTTTTTAAAAACATTGTAAATAGATAAAAACATTATGAGATTTAAATTAGCAATGGCCTTATTGGCCTTGGGAATGGCAACCGCGACTTTCACCTCTTGTGGCGACGATACGCCGGACAAAGGTTTTGAACTGACAAGTTATCTAGATGGAAATTATACGCCTACCAACGATACCTGTCACTTGTCGGCAACCATTAATGGGGAGAAGGTGTCCGAAAAGGCTTCAGTTACCTTTCATACCAAGAACTTGCAGAGCGGAAACATGGTATTGAACAATTTCTTTGAGGGATATGCATCCATCGAAATCAAAGCATTTACGTTAATCCAGGAAACAGAAGGCGAATCTATATGTCTAACGTTTGCAGGTACTCAGCAAGTAGATGAAACACTCCAGTTCAGCTATTCCGGTTATGTGGTTTATGGAAAACTGTACATTGAGTTTAACATGGAATAAAAAGAAGAGAAGATTGTACCGTTAGTTCTTATCATCGGATAGGAAAGTAAGTCGGATCCGAATCTGCCATTCATCCAGAATCTGAGAAGGTCCAAATACATCACATAAAATGCATCAAAAAAGCAAAAGAATTTGAGCGATTCTTTTGCTTATATTCACAAAGAATGCATTCTCTACATACCATAAATCATGAGCATGGAAGAATCTTTGTAACATAAATACCATAATCGTTCTTATAGTTGCTTAAAAACGAATAAAGTGGTCTACCATGCAAAATAGATAGAGACTTCACTGTGTAAAGATAGCTATATACACTTTCCTTTTTTATGTTTCCCTTACGTGAAACGTACGGTTTTGCCGAGAGAAACCTACGTTTCGCGTAAGGGAAACATACGGTTCTGCAAGGAGAAACCTAAAACATACAAAAACGTTTTTCAGTTCCTCCCCTTGTGTTTTTTCAAATAAAGCCTACACATGTATAAATCAGGTAAATCATTCTGATTTACCTTACACAAAAAGGGTGAAAAAACTTCACAGCCTTTTCACCCTGCCCATTAAAAAGAGAGATTTTATTTTTTATAGATGTGTTTTCCTTCGGTTACTACCTGAGAGGGGTTACCGGTATAGCTGATACTTCCGCTGCCATACGTCCTTGCCGTAATAGAATGGGAAGCACGACAAGACAAATCACCCGAACCATATACAGCCGCATCGACTTTAACGGCTTTCAGGTCATCTGCCGACAAATCACCGGACGCATTGTCACGAAGTACGGCTTCCTGGCAGCTGCCTTTTATAACCATATCGCCACTGGCATTGACCGTAGCCTTCACGATGTCCTGACATTGCAGATTAGGCACCATCAAATCGCCGGATGCATTGATGGTCAAAGACGCATGCTGACACACAGCTTTGTGAACTGTCATATCTCCGCTGGCATTGATACTGGCCTGTAACTTCTGACAGTTGACCTGCTGTACATCAATGTCGCCACTGGCATTGATTTCAGCCTGAAAGCTACTGCACTGTACCGTAGGGCATTCAATATCACCGCTGGCATTCGTCTGGAAACGTATGTCTCCCTGTGTTTTCAATCCTTTAGGAATAGATATATCACCGGAAGCCATCGTGGTAAAGCGACTGACAGAGGGCGCATATACATCTACCCGGCAACGGTTCTCACCCTGGATGCTGGTACCGTCCTGATAATAAACCCTCAGTTCACCTTTTGACTCTTTCAGTACCACATAGGGCATGACATTGTCTGAAGCATAGATTTCTGCATACGGACTGCCGGAGGTCTGGTGATACACCACATCAATGGAAGAAAGTGTAGACACTTCCCGTATATCTCCCAGGGAACGTTTTTCCGTCTGGTAGTTTTTACTTGGCTGAATAGTATGAGCAGTTCCTATACAGCTGAAACAGGTCAAGGCACAAGCCAATGTGAGTATGTTCATTCTGGTTTTCATTATTCTATCTCCTTTATTTTTTATAGTTATACATTCTATTTATTCTGTTTTCAGATTTTCAGTCGGATTAGTCCGTGCTGCTTTCCATACCATCCCGAAGGCTACCAACCACACTACCAGACATACGATAAGGATACATCCGGCAAACAGGTACCACGTGAGGTCTATCTTGACAGCAAACAATTGCAAAAGCTGTTCACCTACCTTCCAGGCGCACAAAGCACCTATCACTACAGCCGGAAGAGCTATCTTCAGCAAATCAAGCAGGAAGATTTTCTGTACATCGGCCATGGAAGCTCCGTGAATAAGGCGAATAGCAATTTCCGAACGGCGGCGTGAGACTTCATCGCGCACATATGCCACAAGTCCCGTCAGAGCAATAATCAGGATACACAGGCCCGCAAAAAGTACACTGTTACGCACGTGCAACACTCCATTGTACAAGTTTCCCATCTCCAGCGACAGGCTGTACACCTTCAACTGCTGAGAAGCAACCGTTCGGTCGATTACTTGCTGTACTTCTTTCATCGCTTCAGGTGACATCCGATTCAAGGCTACGTATAAATTGCTCGAAGGTTTACTCCTATAGAACATCACTGTAGGACGCTCGTCATGCTCTTCCATCACTTGAGAACCTAAGTGAATATCTTCGTACACCCCACAGATAGTAGCCATTGTCCGATGTTCGGTGATATACACTGGCTTCCCGATGGGAGAGCCTGTCCATCCGACCAAGGTTTTCATGCGTTCCACAAACTGACGGCTGACCATTACTTGTTGTGACAAGGAATCTGTCAGCGTAGGGGTAAACACATTTCCTTCGACAACCGGAATCTGAAAAGCCTTGTGATAATCGGGACCTACATAATACATGTCGGCAATGTTCATGTATTCTTCTCCAGTTTCGGGATTGTACACATTATTTCCGCTACACGTCCACGACATGAGTTGATAGCCCCAAGTTACAGCCTTTACCTCCGGCAGTTTTTTCAACTCCTGCACACAGCGTTCCCGCTCCACCATCTCGGTGCCCGACAAGTTAGTATACAACGTATTCCGGTATTCAAATCCCGGATTGAAGTTCATCAGCGTGTGATACTCCAGACCGATGACCGCCAGCAGACAAACAAAGAAAGCTGTCAAGGCAAACTGCAAGCACAGCAATCCCAGTTTCCACCTCCGTTTGTTTTCTGTGTAACGGCGATACGCATACGTCACCGGAATACGGGTGTAAAGATAACCCGGCATCACCCCGCAAAGCAGAATTACTCCGGCCGTCACTGCCAGACAAACCCATACAGTAGACAAGGGGAAAAGCGACTCCAGACTATGTCCTATCTGTTCCTGCAAGAAATCCTGCAAGCCGAAAATAATCAATACAGCAAGCGCCAGACTAATCAGTCCGTGCAACAAAGATTCCGAAAGAATCATCCGGTAAATGTCGCCACTTCCTGCCCCATAGCAACGGTAAGTGGCAATTCCCTTGGCACGGCTCACCATGGACGAAACAACCAGCAGGATATAGTTCAACACAGCCACCAGCAACATGATAATCGCAAAACTCAGAAAGACGATGTTCATGATGCGGTTATAATCAGACGAGGTAAATATTTCGGCTACCGGACGGAGAGAGAGTTCAAAACCCGTACCAGACTGAGCCATCTCTTCCGTCACATGATTCACTTCCAGCATACGCTCCATGCCTTCCTTCAAGTCATCCGGAGTACTTCCTTTCCGCAGGCGGACATAGGTCTTGTAGCGGTCATTTCCGAACCAGTTGTTCGTTCCATCATAAGCCACCTGCCCGATGGTCGGCAGGGCAATGAGCACATCCATCTGTGGCAGATGGGTATTCTCGGGAAAAGCCTCAAACACCCCGACTACGGTCACATGAAACTCGGGATATTGTTTCCACGACAATGTTTTCCCGATAATCTGTTCGCCTGCCACCTCTAGCAGTTTGGAAGAGATATAGGCATTGTTGGCCTTTTCCAACCCCGTATAAGGCTCCTCGCCCATCAGCAATTTCCGCGGAAAGATCCGAAAGAAAGTACTGTCGCAAAACCAAGCCTGCCCCTCCAGGTCTTTATGATCTTCCGTGGTCAGTGTCATCGATCCAATTCCCGTGAAACGGGTGGCCACTTCCACCGCCGGACAATAGCGCTGTAACCCCGGTCCGATGGCACCGGGAGTCTGCGCATACTCCATCCAGTCGGTTCCTTTCTGTTTGTAGCGTTCTTCCACCCGGTAAGTATCTTTCAATCCCGGCAAGAAGTTGTCATACGACCGTTCGAAAATGACTTCTGCCAGCATAACCAGGCCGATGGCCAGCCCTACGCTCAGACAGATAATCTTGACCACATTGGCCTCGCCTTTCCGAAATAATCCTTTCCATGCACGTTTCATAAGGTACTATTTTTACATTTCTGCAATAGAAGCCACAATCTGTCCGTCGAACAGGTTAATCACACGACTGGCAAAACCGGCATCACGCTGACTGTGTGTCACCATCACAATAGTTGTTCCTTCCTTGTTGAGTTCAGTCAGCAATTCCATCACTTCCTGTCCGTTCTTGGAATCCAGGTTACCAGTCGGCTCGTCGGCCAGAATAATCTTCGGTCCGGAAACCACGGCACGTGCAATGGCCACACGTTGCTGCTGACCACCCGACAGCTGCTGCGGATAATGCTTTGCACGATGGCTGATGTTCATTCGTTGCATGATTTCATTTACCCGACGCTTCCGTTCGTCAGCCGGAATCTTTAAATAAGTCAACGGAAGTTCAATGTTCTCAAACACGTTCAACTCGTCAATCAAGTTGAAGCTTTGGAACACGAAGCCGATGTTTCCCTTACGCACATTCGTACGGTCTTTTTCTTTCAGACTGCCTACTTCCTTTCCATCCAGAAAGTAACTGCCGGAAGTCGGATTATCCAACAGCCCCATAATATTTAATAAGGTAGACTTTCCACAACCGGAAGGTCCCATAATTGCCACAAATTCCTTGTCTCTTACCTCCAAGCTTACTTTATTCAGTGCCAGTGTCTCTACTTCTGTGGTGCGAAAAGTCTTTGTCAGGTTTTCAATCTTAATCATAATCGTATTGTTTTATAGAGTTTGTATTTTACATTTCGGATTTTCATTTCCATCAATTTCTATACAAAGTCCATGCCAATACTTTAAACATCTGATTATCAATACAAATCAGATTTGCATAAAAAAGCAGGTGTCTAATTTTTAGACACCTGCTGTATGATTTTTTGACAATATTCCGATAAAAATCTATGCCTTGACACACTTTATCAGCACATGCCGGTCGCCTTCCAGTGTCGTGGCAAACAAATACACATCTCCTCCTTCTTTCAGCTTCCACTTTTTTCGGAGTTCTGCCACCGAAGCCGGGAAATTACGTACCGTGAGATTGGCCTTATCCACTCCCTGCAACAACTGTTTCAGTTCTTTCTTTCCGAAACCTGACACCTCCAGCACCCGGAAACGACGCCCCGGAAAATCAACTAATGCATCGGAAGTATAAAGATGACTGTTTGCATGTAATTTTTTGACACCGAATCGTGCACCCAACAACCGGTAAGGCCCCGCCTTCAGCAAGGAAGCGCCCGGTTCATAAAGATAATTTTCTACCTCGTCAGTCAACGGACATTGTGCTTCTTTCTCCTGTGAATAAGTGAAGACAAACGGTTCTGCCAAAAAGTTATTAACAGCCTGTTCACAACTTATCCACACCTCTCCAGAGCCTTCTGAAGGGGATTTTGTCTCTTTTTGTAGCACAACCAACAACTCTTTGCACTCGTTATTCACAGCTACTACATGAATCTGCCGGATGTATTTCAACTCCCGTAAGGAAGAAAAAATATCCAGCATGGGCGAAAGCTTCACCACTACCGTCCGGCCTTTTTCTACCAACAACGGCTCCAGTTTCTGCACATCGGGTTCGCAGTCGGCAATGGCCACCGTCTTCCCCCCCTGATTATCGCGACGGGCTGGGTCCAAGAACAGGCAATCCACCGGTTCCATCTTTTGCAGGTATTCCACTCCGTCGGCACAATGCACCGTTACCTGCGGCAAGCCAAGCAACGGGAAATTATGGCGGGCCAGTTCACAGAGCACTTCCTGCCGCTCCACATAATCCACTTTCCGGAAGTTTCGTGCCAGGAAAGAACAGTCCACTCCCAAACCTCCCGTCAAATCGGTCATCGTATCACCTTGCAGCCACGATGCCTTGTAGCGGGCCGTGATTTCGGAAGAACACTGCTCCATGGACAGGTGAGCCGGATATTGCACTCCTTCCGTCTGTGCCCAAAGAGGAACCTTCTTCTCGGCAATCTGCCAGCCGGCAATCTGCACTACTGCCGCCGCCATATCTACCTGCGAATACTTACGGGCCTGCAAAGCTAATGCACGTACATCTTCCGTACGATGTGCACAGATAAACTGCCATGTGTCAGGTGAAAGTATTGCCATTTCTCTATTCTTTATTATCTGTAAACAAGGGGTTGTTTTTCTTTTGCTCAGATAAAGGCATAAAAAAAGGAGTTCCGCTGAACTCCAACCTTTGTTAACCTTAAATCTAATACTATGAAAAACACGATGCAAAGGTACGGACTTTCTGGAATTATGCAAGTTTTGTGTACGTTTACACATGTTTTATAACATAAATTAAGGAATAAATAAACCTTTTTGATCAATCTAAAACATTTCACTTCGTCATTTAACCTTTAATTGCAACATCCCAGCATTAATGCCTGGAGATGTAGCTTTCACCTTAATATATCCTTCCTTTTTGCCAGACTGCACTATTAATGTCAACATTCCATTAAAAACATGCATCTGGGGTAAATGGAATAAATCCAAACAAGTAGGATCTCCATTAGCGGCTGCACGAAATCGTCCTTCACCATCTACTTGAAAATACACGAGTCGCCCATCCTGCGGACATAAACGACCATCCTTATCAACTATTTTAAGAGTCACATAAGCCAAATCTTTCCCGTCCGACACCAAAGACTCTCGCTTTGTAGACAATTCTATATGATGAGGTCTTCCTGCCGTATGTATCATTTTTTCTGCTACGGGCTCTCCGGCTTGATTGTAAGCGACCACTTTGACTTCTCCGGGTTCATAGATGGCATGAGGCCACATCAAGCGGAAACGGTTCTCCGGAGTTTCTCCGTGTTTGGTTTGTTTGCCGAAACTTTTTCCGTTTATGAATAACTCGGCGGAAGGATAGCTGGTATATACAAACACAGGCACTTCGGTTCCTTCATGCCCTTCCCAGTTCCAATGGGGAAGAATATGTAAGGTCTCCGCTTTTTTGTTCCATACACTGCGATACAGATAATAGCGGTCTTTGGGAATGGAAGCCAGGTCGATGATGCCGAACATGGAACTGTGGTTGGGCCATGAATCTTTATCATACGGACTAGGTTCTCCTAAATAATCAAAACCAGTCCAAACAAATTGTCCCAGTGTCCAGTCGTGGTCTTCTGCCAGTGCCAGGTCAATATCGGGGATATTAGACCATACACAAGCTTCCAAATCATAAGAAGAACATTGATGATCATCATAAAGTACACTAAATCCCTTTTGTACGGGTAATTTATATACTCCTCTCGAACTCACAGTGGAAGACGTTTCAGATCCCAAAATAAGATTTTGCGGCAAACGCTGATATGCTTCCTCATAACGAGAAGTACGATAATTCAACCCAGGAATATCAATCATTGCAGCAAATCCATTATCTAAAACACAGCTCACCTGGTCCATTCCGCAGGTGACCGGCCGGGTAGGATCTTCTCTGTGGCATATATCCTGCAGGAACTTAGCCACCCGATACCCTTCAGGGCTACATTGGGTGGGCACTTCGTTACCGATGCTCCACATAATCACGCTGGGATGGTTGCGGTAGTGCCGGAGCATATTGACCATGTCTTTTTCGGCCCATTCTTGGAAATAGCGGTGATAGCCGTTTTTACATTTGGCTATATCCCATTCGTCAAAAGGTTCAATCATCATCATGAAACCCATTTCATCGCACAGTTCCACCAGTTCCGGAGCAGGCATGTTATGGGCAGTCCGGATAGCGTCGCAGCCCATATCCTTCAGGAGTGAAAGCTGGTGGCGGAGAGCTGATTTGTTGACTGCAGCTCCCAAGGGGCCCAGGTCATGATGGTTGCATACCCCTTGAAACTTCCGGTGCTGTCCGTTCAGGTAAAAACCTTTATCGGCCACAAACTCGATGGAACGGATGCCGAAGCGGGTTGTATAGGTATCCGTCAGTTTCCCTTCACAATAGATTTTGGATACGGCCTGATACAATGCCGGAGATTCAGGCGACCATAAGGACGGATTCGCTACAAGGAAATGTTGTGTGAAAGGCTGTCCGTGGTTGATGTGGCCTTTATTTTCCTTGGATGCGACCACTTTCCCTTCCGGGGAAAGAATGTCCGTAACTACGGTCAGTTCTTTTGTGCCGGCTCCTTCAATCTGAGTGCGCAGGCATACAGAGGCAAAATCCTTGCCTACGTGGGGAGTCGTAATCTGCGTACCCCAGACAGGCACATGTATCTTTTCGGTGGATAACACGTGCACGTTCCGGTACAGTCCGGCTCCCGGATACCAGCGTGAAGACTGGGGCTTGTTCTCCAGTCTTACGGCCAGCATGTTTTCCTTACCGTCCGCATGGACCACATCGGTCACATCACAGTAAAATGAGTTGTAACCGTAAGGCCAGAAGCAGACTTCTTTTCCATTGACATATACACGTGCTTCGCTCATTGCCCCGTCGAAGACCAAGGTGGTATGCTTTCCTTGGGGAGCCTTGAATGTAGTCCGATACCAGCCGGTTCCCACATAAGGCAGCCCTCCGGTACGTCCGGTTTTTAACGAAGTTTTTTTTTCCAGATTCTGTACGACAGTCACATTTTGCAAATCATTGTTTCTATCAAACGGACCATAAATAGCCCAATCATGAGGGACGGAAACTGTCTCCCATTTTGTATCATCATACGTAACCAACTGAGCTCCAACGACATCTTCTTTTATAAACTTCCAGTGCTCTTCCAATAAACATTCAGTACGCTGAGCATACCCAAATATCCAATTAGCACAGGCCAATATCATGGCCATCCATTTTAACCTCATACTCACAATTTAATCAATTAATTCAATCTTTACTTTTTGATCTTTGACCATAATATAGAAGATACCATTCTCCAGCAAACGTTTCCCATCTTCATTCACAAATCCTAAATCTCGTTCCAGATTTATATCGAACGTAAAGATTCTACTTTCCCCCGCAGGGATTTCTTTTTTCTCAAAATATTTCAACTCCTTTACCGGACGAGTTATCGAAGAAAAAGGATCAGCAACAAACCATAACAGGGTCTCTTTCCCATCATAATTCCCCACATTTTTCACTTCGATTTCTGCCCTCAATGTATCTCCACGTCGTATTTTACTAGACGACAACTTCAAAGTTCCATATTCAAATTTAGTATAGCTTAATCCATGTCCGAATGAATATAATGGTACGCTTGTAATATTCTGATATTTACCTTGATGTGTTCTTCCACTTTTACGATGATTATAATAAATAGGAATTTGACCTGTTGTATAGGGGAAAGTTATAGGTAATTTCCCTGATGGGTTATATCTGCCGGAAAGAATACCTGCAACAGCAATTCCAGCCGTAATACCTGGTTGCCATATTTCCAACATAGCATCAGCCAAAGGCTCTATACGTGACAAATCCAAAGGACGTCCGCTTGAAAGTAATACGACCAATGGTTTTCCCGTTTTTTTCAAGTTCTCAAGCAACTCCTCTTGTATCCGTGGAAGTGCTATAACAGAACGGGATGCATTTTCTCCACTCCAAGTTTTCTTTTCACCCAAACAAGCTATTATTATATCTGCCTGTTCCGCAACTCTAATAGCTTCAGCAAAACCACTCCGATCATTGCCATCAAAACCACATCCATCCGCAAACAATATGTTCTTTTTGATAAATCCTTTTTCTTTTCTAATACCATCAAGAATAGATACCACATCTTTTTCATCTCCATGCGCAGACCATGAACCTAACAAATGCAAGCGATTATTAGCCATTGGTCCAATAAAAGCTATCTTATGTCCTTTTTTCAATGGAAGTACACCCTTATTATTCTTCAATAGCACCATTGACTCTTGGGCGAGTTGTTCAGCCACATTCAAACTTGACGGCAATAAGAAACGCCTGTCATCCGGCAATATCTCGGTATATGGATTTTCGAACAGCCCTAACTCAAATTTCAACCGTAATATTCTCCCAACAGCATCATCAATTGCCTCCATAGAGACTTTTCCTTCCTTAACCAGTTTACCCAAATGTTTTTGATAACAATTGTCTGTCATATCCATCTCTAGTCCAGCAGAAAAAGCATACCATGCAGCTTCTTTTTCATTTGCCGCAAGTCCTTGCGTAATCAACTGTTTTACCGCATCCCAATCAGATACTACAAATCCACGATGTTTCCAACGTTTCTTTAATATTTCTGTCAAAGTATAATAGTTGGCTGAGGCAGGAATTCCACTAATATTATTAAACGCACTCATCACAGTTGCAGCACCAGCTTTTATGCCTACCTCAAAAGGAGGCAAATAAGTATCCCAAAGAGTCTGTTTTGAAATTTCTGTTGGGACATAATCACGCCCAGCTTCAGAAGCTCCATAGCCCACATAATGCTTTAAACAAGCTGCAACTCTATTTTTTGCTGATAATGTATCCCCTTGGTATCCTCCGACTGAAGCAGCTGCAAAAACGCCATTCACATAAGGATCTTCCCCATAACCTTCAGAGACTCTTCCCCAACGTCCGTCACGTGCTACATCCACCATTGGAGAGAATGTCCAGTTTACTCCAGATGTAAACGCTTCCTGAGCCGCAACCTCACATGCATCCTCTACGAGTCCTGGATTCCAGGAGGCTGCCTGTCCAAGCGAAATTGGATAAATGGTACGGAACCCATGAATTACATCATAACCAAATAAAATAGGAATGCCCAAACGTGATTCCTCCACTGCTTTCTTCTGTACCGAATTCCTTAATTCCGGGGTAGTCTCAAAATAAATTAAAGAACCAATCTCTGCCGGAATATTTTTTACAGCCTCCCCGATATTATTTTCATTATTATTTCTTCCTAACGTATATTGGTTCAACTGATAAATCTTTTCCTCCAGATTCATGCGCGCCAACAAGTCATCTACTCTCCGGTCAATGGAGAATGCTGGATTTTTATATAAAGAGCGATCTTTTATATCAGATAGGTCTGTCACCTTATCGGGATGCCGTACAGCTTCGTGAGCAGCCCGCTGCGCTATCTCAGCGTACTCTGAAGAAATATTCTTTGGGATAAAGGCATTCCCCAACACACTTTTTCCGGTAAGTACCTCAAACCATGTACAAGCAGCCGTATAACGTCCTACACCAATATCCAAATGAGAACCATCACGATTCATATAATCACCTATAAAAGAAGTACGTGCGTTCTGTATAGCTGTACCCGAAGGAACTACCCGATAAAACTTCACCAACTTTCCGGCTTTCTTTACCGTTTCTACAATAGACCGATACATCTCCATCTGATTGCTGCCATATTTCTTAAATCCTGAATTCCGGCAATTCTGCGCATAAGCCCATGTCTGATGAAAAAGAATTTTACAATGCTTTCCTACCCTTTCTTTCACGTACCCGTACAATTCGGGAAGAAATGTCTCATACGTCTGATAAACTCCAGACAAAGAACTGGCCTGTTGCAGACTGACATAGTCCCATTCTTCCTCAGCCAATGCATTGGAAATACTCATATTTTTATGATGTACTTTTTTCCCGTCCAATCCGATTTTCCGGTAATCATACGCGGAAGCGTCTTTCCGAATATTGTTCACATGACGCTCTAGCGAACATCCTCCAATGAAAAGATTGCCAATCACAATATTATAGCCTTCTTCCATACCCAATTCATGCAGATACTGTTCTACCGCATCTTGTGAGAAACTATTCCCCACGGACAATACTTTAATTACTTTTTCCGGACTTGCCACGTTGCCCGCATACCCGTTTCCTGCAAGCAGCATCCACAAGCCACAAAAAAGTCCCGCTAAATAATTCCAATTCAATCTCATTTCCCTAATTTTTTCTGTTTATAATATTCATGCATCACATACCATGCCTTTTTACGTAATCCCTGATCGGAAAGCAATCCTTTTCTATTCCATCCACTCTGATTAGTCGGATGAAAACGGAAAGGAGAACGAAAATCAAACAATATCCATGGAGAAACTCCACAAAGATTCGGAATATGATTAAACATCTCAATATTATCTTTATACAACTTAGCCTGATATTCTTCACTCCATGAAGAAGCCACTTCTTCATCTCCATGTTGACCATACAAGGCTTCTCCACCAAATTCCGAAATAATAAGCGGCTTGTCTGGAACAACATCCCATACTGCTTCTTCAGGGCTTAGAGGCCACGGATGATACCATCCCATATATTTATTCACAGCCACCACGTCTAGATTTGCTGTAAAAGGGTCATCCATCTCGAAATGACGGGTATTCTTATTGAAATAAACAAGGTCAAATGCCGCCACATAAAGCCTACTGCAATCCATCGAACGCCCCATTTTCAGTAATGATAACAAAAACGCGTTTCTAGCATCTGAAGGTTTAGTTTCATTCGCCACACCCCAAAAACATACCGCACAGCGATTCTTATCCCTATTTATCATCTCTCTAAGCATGGTCCGAGCCTTATCCAAAGTACCTCTGTCCTCAAAATCTATTCCCTGCCAAATAGGAATCTCCTGCCATAAGATAATCCCCATCTTTTCAGCCATTCGTACTATATACTCATTTTGCGGATAATGTGCCAACCGAATCATATTTACCCCCAAAGCCTTAGCCTCATTCAAAAGCATTGAAGCATCAGCCTCTGAGAAAGCTCTTCCCATACGTTGTGGTATCTCTTCATGAAAAGATACACTACGCATAAAAACAGGATTTCCATTAACCAAAATACTCGTTCCATTCACAGTTATCTGCCTAAATCCTATTTCTTCCTCTATTTTATCTTCTTCAGAAGTTATCACGACCTTATATAGTCGTGCTTTTTCCGGTTCCCATAGTTCCAACTTGCGCACCTTTAACGAAATCGAACCTACACCCTCTTCATTTGTCTGAAGTGTACGCTCAATATTCAACTCTGGTATTTCAATCCGTACATCTCGAACTCCTTTTGCAGATAAAGCGACAGTGGCATGTATTAAATCTTTTTGTACATTATCCAAACGTACAAAATAATCACGGATAAACAGACGTGGAGTAGTCACCAACATAACATCGCGTGTAATTCCTCCGTAATTCCACCAATCAAATGCCATTGCCGGGATAGCATCTACCGAACGGGTATTATTTACTTCCACTACCAGGAAATTATCACCTTCTGACAATATATCAGTAACTTCCACCTGAAATGGAGTAAATCCTCCCTCATGAGAAGCGATTTCATGTCCATTCAAATAAACACGACACCGATAACTGACAGCACCAAAATACAGGAACTGCCTTTTATCAGGAGAAATGTTTGCCTTAAAATGACATCCATACCAGACTGTGCCTTCATAATATTTCAGTTCTGATGATTGTGAATTCCAGTCTCCAGGTACGTTCAACCTCATTCCGTTTTCAAATGAATATTCATAAAACTCTTCTTTGGTTTGAGGTGCTCTATTTTTATAGACCTCCATACGACGTCCCTGATCATATAAATCCACTATGACATTCCATTTTCCATTCAACAAATGGAAATCTCTCCCATAAACATTTATCATAGTCTGTTCCGTCGCTCCCAAACAGATGGAAAAAGTAATGAAAAACAAGCTAAAGAATATTTTCTTCATTTCCATATCATTTATTATTTACTTTCAACAAATCCATCATCCACTTCCATGCTTTGTTAGTCTGTTCAGGATATGCATAATGTCCCGTATTTTGCGCTACAACTAATGTCTTTGGAGCCTCTATAACGTTATATGCAGAATATACTGAAGTAGGAGGACAAGTAGTATCATTATATCCAAAGGTATAGAATCCGGGGACTTTTATCTGACGGGCAAAATTCACCACATCATAATAACTTGCCGTGTATATTCTTGCCGGAGTACGATTTTTCTCATCTTTCAGAAAATGAGGCCAACCTCCTGCCCTTCCATGCAGATATCCAACCATATCACACAATGCCGGATAATAAGATACAAGTCCTTTAACACGATTATCCAAAGCTGCTGTAATTATAGACAAGGCTCCTCCCTGACTTCCTCCAAATGTTCCCAAGTTTTCGCCATCAAATTCAGGTAATGAATACAAGAAATCAATAGCTCTCACACAACCCATATAGACACGTTTATAATAATATCTGTCTCTGTCGTCAAGATTGAAAGAATGATAATTTCTCAAAGCTCCCATATAAAGATTAGTATATACAGGACCTTCCATATTTACAGGAATGCCATGTATTCCGATTTCCAGAATTATAACTCCTTTTTCTGCTCTTTCCACTTCTCCAAGATATGCCCTTACACCTGCCCCTGGAAGTTTCAACACTGCCGGGTATTTGCCTTGGGCTTTTGGAACACACAATATTCCATAAATCCTTGAAGCATAAGAATAATTACCGAAACTTACATGATATACATTAACTTTAGATGTACACCTTTCAGGTATCAATGTCATTTTCGGGTTCATTGGTTCTTTTGATGCTTCCATCTTAGCCTTCTCCCAGAATTCCAGAAAATCATCAGGATAATTTACCGTTGGACTTATTTTTTCAGGTTCAAACCCTACAGTAGCCATACCCTCATATTTGCGTCCTTCTACTTCAGCCTGTACCTTACAGCGCAAGAAACCTGGAGTTTTCATAGTACCTAATTCCAGTTCAGTTTCACCTGACTTTAAAATTTTCTTTCCCTCAGATATTGGAGACATCATGTCTTGTGAAATAGAATAACTTATTTCTGTTTTATCCAAAAGAGAGCCGTTCACAAACACCATAATCTTAACCTTAGCCTTTTCTCCTATTTTATATACCCAAGAATCATGATTGGGAACAACCTTTATATTTACCATTCTTTCCGCAGGCTGTCCGAAAGCTGTCATAAACAGACTCAATAAGACAAACAGCCATACTTCACGCAATCTACTTATCATATTATTATTTTCTTATTTTATATTTATACATTACAAAAGAATTTTTTTTAGGCAGTTCTATTTCTAAAACGCCATTATGTTTCACAAGAGAATCTTGTGTTTTGCCATCCCCTAATACAAGAGTGCATTCAATATGTTCGCCCTCTTTTAACCATGTTTCTATTTTACCTATATTGTCCTCATTATTCTCACGAAATAAAAGAAAATACCCCTCACCATTTTCCTTCAACGACTGGAATCCTGTCCATGAAGTTCCGGAAGGTTCTTCACCAACTGGCAGGATTATTCCGGAATGAAAATCATAACTGATATCCTTATATGTCTCTACAAGATTACTCAATCCATAGGCTTCTTCAGGAAGATTTGCTGCTTCCATCCAAGCCAAAGGCTGTCCTGCCATAGAAATTGCAAACAGATAATCAAAAGAATAATGAGAAGGTGCAAATATATCATCACCATACTTATCAGAATTTCTCCATTTATTCAGGAATTCTATCTGTAGTTTTTCGGTTGGAACATATTTGGATAGCATCCATAAATTTCTCAAAGTCCAATACGGATAATAATTGCCCCAATCCGTGTAACGGTTTTCAAGGAAAATATTTCCGTATTCATTAAATAAATGATATCCTCCTCTTCTTCCGGCTGTAACATCCAAATTGAATACAACAGCATGATTGGTATCCTCCCATACTTTCTCAAACAAACACCGGAGATTTTCCTCTGCTCTCTTTGTGGGAATATTCACACCGTCAATTTTAAAAACTCTTATCCCGTATTTCCGGTATAATTCGGTTATGGCCTGTGCATCTTTTTCCCATTCGGCAAAATCATTCTGTACACTCGGATTAAACCACAAACAAATTTCTACTCCAAACTTACGTCCCTTTTCAACTATCGGTTTTAATCCGTGAGGATATTTTTTAGGGTCCGGTTTCCAATAATCAGGGTTGTCCCATATATTCTTGAAAGAACCTTTTGCCAAAGCTGAATTAGGACTTTTCCCAACCTGCCATCCGTCATCTATTTGAAAATGCGTAAAGCCTAAACGAGCAGCCTTTTCTATCTCTGACAAACAAAACTCTTCGTTCACCTTGGTGTCCTGGCTTCTGTCCCCCCATGTATTCATCATCACCATCTCATCACGTCCTTTCGTCAAAACCCTTACATTCTTCTGATATTTCCTTAACACCTTCAAGGCATCCAATTCAGTACCGTCATAAACGCCTAAAACACAACTGTATGTACGTGTCCATTTTTCAGGTGAAATATCTTTTTCTGTTATTCCAATACCTGTTACCATAAAATGGCCGAATTCCGCAATAAAATCAGCACCTTTATATGCCAATTGAACTCCCGAACAAGGAGCTTCTTTCAAAACAAAAAATCCCGATTTACTCTCGCCGTTTTCAGCAAACAATATATTTCCACGATATGATAATTTCCTATAAGGAATAAAGTCTCTTGTCCATACTAAATTATTATTCCAGTCTGTCACATCAGTAAACTCAACTGTCTTTGTATGCCAATGCTGTCCTTTGAATGCAAATCGATCAAGAATTGCGGTCAGCTGAGACGATTTCATATCTTTAGTAGATTCAATATTCTTATTATCCGCAACGTTTCCTTGCTTTTCACCGAAAACGCTGTTTACAGTTCCACGCAGATAAGTATCACACCCAATGACCGGACAATTATCATAAACCCTGTACACACGTTGCACATCCAACTCACCTAACGAGAAAGAAACCGTCACTTTCAGAAAAGCCGGATTGATTACAGTCTCCTTAACCCATTCAGTAGAAAGTTTTCCATTGCTGGCCGCATCAGTATTACGGGTAATAATCAAATCAGGCTGATTGGAATAAGTATTTTCACACCATCCGGACAGTTTATTCTCCAATCTGAGTGTTTTCAGGTTTCCACCGTTCCAAAGGAAAGTTCTTTCAACACATTGGTTTCCTATATATAGAGTATCATTTTTTAATGAGCCATAACAATTACCAGAAGCAGCAAAAGCAGGTGCGTTACCATATAAAATACCGCAAAACAAAACGACTGAAACTATACCTGTTTTTCGTATCATTATATAATTATATTTACATTTAAAATAACGCTTTTTTTCAATAACTATTTTCCTTGTCCAAATGCCCTCGGTTTTTCCAATAAGCGGTTAGGCAAATTGAATTTTTGATTATCCGGAAGTTCAGATTTAACTCCTGCCCCTTCCTTCATCATTTTCTTCAACTCCGGTAAGTGATGCTGATAGATTTCGCGTGGTAAAACGCCATATTGACGACACAATGCTGCCGCCATACCTACAACTTCCCCCATCATGCCCGTAGTACGCATTACACGAACTGTTCCCAATCCTACATGAGTAGTACTGATGTTACGGCCAGCCATAAACAAATTGTTCACATTACGCGAATACAAACAGCGATAAGGTACTGCATAAGGATGAATAAACAGATGCTTCGTAGCAGCCTTAAACTCCTGTCCCGGGAAAAGTTCCGAGTTCTTCGGGTCAGGGAAATGTAAGTCTATACTCCAGGTAGTTGTAAATGAAGCATCCTCATGGAACACTCCCTTGTCTATATCATCCTGTTTCAAGATATAATCACCCATAAGACGGCGTGATTCACGTTTTCCAGCTATATACGCTACCCATTCAAGAGACCAATTGCGGTATTTTTCCTTCTCTTTCCATTCGTTCTTCAAAAAACTCCAGTTTGAATAGACTACCAACAAACCATAATCCCTTATAAGTTCAGCTTCATCTATCTGGTTTTTATTCATACCTGTTTCCCAAGTCCACTCACCCATTTTTACCTTTTCACAATTATTTTCGTTAAACTCCAACCCGTAATTGAATTTAGGAAAAACAGTTTTCTTACCATTATCCTTTGAATACCACTGTATCGAAGCCCCCATAGTCAGACTATCTGCCTTTTCAGGAGCCAATGATTCTCCGAATTCACTTCTTGATTCCCTGCCCATGCGGAAATCAGCTCCAGCTAAATAACCAATAGTACCGTCTCCTGTACAATCTGAAAACAAAGCAGCCTTTAAACAAATTTCTTCTCCCGTTTCTATATGTTTGATTACAACAGATGAAATCTTAGTCCCATTCATCTGTACAGACACAGCCCTATAGTTGGCATATAACATAACATTCTTCTCCGCTTCTATAAAATTCTGCTTTTTATCATCTTCATAATACTCTGCGGGCTGAGCATTGCCTTTGCGCGAGTGTCCAAACTCACGCAGCATTCGCCCAAGCCCTTTGTTCGGTTCCATTTCGGCATAACCGCCCAAATGTACGCGTACCTCGGCACTGTTGTTTCCTCCCAGCACCGGACGGTCATTCACCAGCGCTACCTTACAGCCCATACGAGCCGCCGTAACCGCAGTGCACATACCTGCCACGCCTCCGCCCACGACCACTAAGTCATATGATGCTTTCTTTTCCGGAAAAGCCGGAAGTTGACACATGTTTCTCCGGAAGTTCTCCAATTCCTTTCCTCCGGCAGGCGGCACCTCTTCCGCCCTGATTGTAAAATAAATGGCATCCACACGCCCGTCGAAGCCCGTCAAATCTTTCAGAGAGACTTCTTCCTCCCCTTCCTTCACAGCCACTTTCCCGGCATATTGCCATTCCCAGTTTTTTCCTTCACAACCCAATGTGCCCGGCAATGTCTTTCTGCCCACCTTTATTTTAAAGCGCCCAGGACCTTTCCCGTCACACCAGGGAGCCGTCCAGTTATACGTCCGCACATACACATGATAAGTACCTTTTTGAGGAAAACAGACTTTTGTACTCGCCTCCTTCACCGGCACCCCCATCCCGTGCGCCAACAAATAAGAAGATCCCATCTGATCTATAAACTGCTGGTCGACCGACCAACCACCTTTCTGCCTGAAACTTTCGGCCTCAACCCAAAGAACGGATGCCCAAGTAACATGAACCACGCACGACAAGAAAAGACACGACAATAGCTTTTCTATATTTCTCATAGGATATTATCAGGTTATATTCATCAGCTCGTCTGCCACACCAGCAACAGACGGCTGATGAATATATTCACAAACTATTATTTATAGCCCTCATTCTGAGGAAATTCAGCACCGACATTTGAATCTATCATACTTTGAGGAATAGGCCAAAGTACGTGATAGTCACGAATTGCATCTCCCGATTCTTCATTGTATTTACGAGTTCTTTCAACCAATTTCCCGGTACGACACAATGTAAAGCGTCTGGATTCTTCCCCTACCAGCTCGCGAATACGCTCATCCAACAAGAAATCCATAGTCATCTGACTATCATCTGTCAGCTCAGAAGCATGTGCCCTGCGACGCACATTATTTATCGCATCACGTGCACCCGGCAAATCTCCCTTCATCAATCTCGCCTCACACAAATACAAATAAGTTTCCGCCAAACGGAATTTCATTCTGTCGCGGTAAGAGCCGCTTAATGACAAGTTATCTTCTTTTCCATAAAAGAATTTAGTAAGTGCCGGATACAACCGATAATAGGTAAACCATGTTTCATCCGTAATAGGACAAGGTTTCCCATAAGTTTCAGGTTTCTTTTCATCATTATAATACCAACGACGCTTGATGTTGTATTCTGAATTACGAATGTCAGCAGTCTCAAAAAATCCGGCATCTTCACCAATCCACCATTTCATTGGAATCAACTGAGACAAGCCACGACCTCCCAATGAATCAGCCAAAACGAAACCAGGAATTTCAAAATATTTAGGTTCCCAAGCTCTACGAGTCCAATCATCAGAGTTTGTACCGCCACCCGTTGTTTGATACTCAAACTGCATAACCCAAATACTCTCTCTATTCCCACTAGTCCGATTTTGGTTATTTTCTACAAACAAGTCAGAATAGACATCACCTTTATTCTTGGCTTTCGCCCCAAAACGTTCTTCCATCAAGGAAAAATATCCGCAATCTATCACATCCTCAGCACAAGTTTCTGCATTCACATAATCACCTGCCATCAGATAAACCTCACTCAGCAAATGTTCAGCTGCCCATGTGGTCAACTTTCCTACCTGTACTTTATCAGAATCAGACGGCAGATTCTGCATAGCAAACTTCAAGTCAGCAATCATCTTATCCAGTACCTCTTTTTTAGGAGTTCTCGTAAAATCAATACGAAACTTATCTTCTACAGTTTCTACATACGGTACATCCCCATACAGATAAACCAAAGTTCGATAAGCATAAGCTCTAAAAAAACGAGCCTCGGCCTGAAATAACAATTTATCATTAGGGGAATTCCAATTGGTATTCTTTTCTGAATATTCCAATATTTCATTGGCTGCTCCAATCAGACTGTACGCCCATTTCCAAAATGACTCTACAAAACCCGTATTAGAAGTCATCGTCAAATACCCAAAAGGTTGGATAGATCCATCTTTTGTTCCCATCGTAGCTATATCTGTTGAAATCTGGAGGGCTTCATAAGGACAAGCGCCATTATGCATGAACGCACCGTTCTCTCCCCACGTATTATATTCACTACGAGCTATAGCATACAATCCAGCAGAACCAACTTCGAAACCATAAGTACTTGTATAAGTATTATCCGGAGCTAGTTCTCCTTTCAATTCTTCATCCAAAAAATCAGAACAACTCCAACAAGGAGCCGCCAATAAAAAGCAAGCTACTATTTTAGATATATGATTCATAAAACACTTTATTTAGAAATTGACATTTAAACCAAACACAAATGAACGGGCAGTTGGATAAGAAGCGAACCAACTATTATCATAATTCAACACGCTTCTCACATCACAGAATGTATAAGGATTCTCTACACTAAAGTTCACTTGCAGTCCACTCACTCCCAACTTATGAGCCCAAGAAGATTTCAAATTGTAGCCCAACATAATATTCTTTATCTGAATATAAGTAAAATCTTTATAATAGCTATGACCGTCAAAATTACTGTATGCAGGAGAAGGATATTTGGCTGTCGGGTTTTCCGGTGTCCAATAATCAGCATCATGCAAATAATTATATATATTATAACTCCAGCTACCTACATTGGCTTCATTTAACTCACGGGTTACCTTGAATGTTCCATTCAGTAAGAATGAGAGAACAAAATCCTTATAAGTCAACGTATTACCCAAAGACATCAGGAAACTGGGCCGCTTTGAACCTATAATCATTTTATCCGATGAGTTGATATAGCCGTTTCCATCTACATCGCGCAACTTGGCCGCTCCCGGTTTCGCACCTGGTTGGATTTCTTTCTCAGAGCCATCCTCTGCTATATAGGTAAATTTATCACCTTCTTGCCACAACCCAACTACATCATAATCATAATAAACTCTCAAAGGTTCTCCAATAAACCATTTATTGGTTATATCATCCTTTTTATCACCTCTTAAATCTACAATCTCATCACGGTTCAAAGAGAAATTAAAGTTCGTTCTCCATTCAAAGTCTGCTTTTTGTATATTTACAGTATTCAACGACAACTCAACTCCTTTGTTGCGAGTCTTTCCCACATTATCCATAATGCTATTGTAGCCATTAACAATCGGCACCGTACGCTTCATCAACAAATCCTTAGTATTAGCTACATAAGTATCCAAGCTACCACTGATTCTTCCGTTCAGAAAAGAAAAATCAATACCAAAGTTAAATGTATGAGTAGTTTCCCACTTCAAGTTTGGGTTACCCACTCCATTATTAGGCAAGTATGCACCATTCACACCCAAAGCTCCATCGCCCCAAATATAATTGGTCATAACCAAACGATCCAGTGTCTGATACGGAGTAATCGCTTGGTTACCATTTGAACCGTATGAAAGACGAAGTTTAAAGATATCCAACCAGTCGTGAGTATTTTCCATAAATTCTTCTGAACCCAAATTCCATGCCACCGCTACAGACGGGAAGAATGCATACTTGTTATTGGCTCCAAATGCAGAATATCCGTCAGAACGTCCTGTCAAAGTTAACATATACCGACTTGCAAAAGAATAATTTAAACGCAACATATATGACAACATGGACGTTTCCTGCAAACTTGATTTTGTAGTTTTCTTCTTTTCACCGGCATTGAGGTTATAATAACTGGAATCATCATTCACAAAACTTTCAGCAGATTCCGACATGCCTTTCTTCTGAGTCTGCTGTACACTGAAAAGTCCGGTTACATCAATATGATGCTTTCCAAAATCTCTCGTATATTTAAGCAAGTTCTCCCAAGTATAGTCCCAATAATTTTCACTTGATATACTACCTTTTCCATCCACTTTCTTACCATCCAGCGTATTCCGGCCATAATAAGTTCCAGTAAAATTATTACGAAAATTATAGCCGAATGTTGTACGGAAAGACAAACCTTTCACAGGCAACAATATATCAGCAAAAGTATTTAAGAAAAAATTACGAGTATTAGAGTCCTGATCGGCATTTACATTAGCAAACGGATTCACAATTAAAGATTGGTCCATTGGTTCATCTTGATAGTTACCGTTTTCATCCTTAAATATTCCGTAAGGACTCTGTTTTACTGCATGTTCAATATTCGGAGTGATTCCACCTCCATCCCGTTGAACAAACTGAGCCTGAAGACCTATTGTCAACCATTTATTCAGCACCTGATTCACACTAAAATTCATGTTATAACGTTCCATTGCTGAATTTTCTACTACACCTTGTTGCGAAAGATAAGAAACCGCAGCCATATACGTGGTACTTTCTGTTCCTCCTGATATACTCACCTGATGTTCATGAGACAATGCGTTTCTGAAAATCAAGTCCTGCCAATCATTTATTATACCCCTTTCATAATTATAAAGCTCACTCACACTCAACAATTTTTCAGGAGCCAACTGATCTCCGCTCAATCCGTCTTTTAAACGAGCAATGTCCTGCTTAAACACAATGTATTCATCTGGAGTCATCACATCAATCGTCTGCTGAGGCTGAGACAAGCGAACCTGCCCTTTGTAAGAAACTTTTGCCGCCCCTTTCTGGCCTTTCTTGGTCTGAATCAAGATTACACCGTTTGAACCACGGGAACCATAAATAGCCGCAGCAGAAGCATCTTTCAAAACACTCAAATTTTCAATTATATTCGGGTCAATATCACTTAACGAACCATTATAAGGAATACCATCCAACACCACAAGAGGAGAGTTGTCCGCGCTCAATGAATTTTCTCCACGAATCAATAAAGTCTGATTTGCTCCAGGTGTTGCATCTCCTGTCGTTACATTCAAGCCCGGAATCTGTCCGGCCAAACGGTCCATCAGGTTACTGCTCTGCACCATATTCAATTCTTCTTTTCCTACACTAACAAGTCCTCCTGTCAGGTCAGACTTTCTTTGAGTACCATAACCTATCACTACCACTTCTTCCAGCGTCTGGGTATCTTCTTTCAGAACCACATTGATTGTCTTTCTACCCTTCACGCTCAGTTCCTGAGACAAATATCCGATATAAGATACAACTACCGTAGAGTTGGAAGGCACGTCCAACATGAAATTACCATCAATATCTGTAATGGTACCTGTAGCGGAACCTTTCACCGCCACGGAGGCACCTATAAGTCCTTCTCCATTCACATCTTTCACCGAACCCTTGATTGTTACCGTAGATTGCTGCTGCACGCCCTGTACGTTCTTAGCCTCTGTAATGGTGATTTGACGTCCATTCTTCGTATAGTCAAGGTCTGTCTTTGAGAAAAGTTCATCCAATACGGTATCAATTTTCTTGTCCGACACTGAAATAGATACTTTCCCGTCCAGAGAACCTTGCACATCTTCAGAATAAACAAAAATATAGTCACTGTTCGCTTCAATGTAATCCAATACATCCTTTACGGTAGAATTTGTGGACTGCACTGTAAACAAATTACTCTCAGCATTCCATGTAACCACCGGAACACCAAAACCTGAAAAAGGTATCAAAAGACAAGCGCCCACCATACAGTAACGATGGAAATGGGTTGTCAAATGTGATAAAACTGTTTTCCTTACCATAATTTCTTATTGGCTGATTAATTAATTCTATTTATTTATGTAATCTTTCAACAAGGCACAAGAATAGCCTAAACACTATTAAATAGCGTTTAAACCTACATTTGAATACCTTTAATTGCTTATAAGACGGTGGTTTTTCCTAACTTAGCCCAACCGCTTTGAGTGAGATTGCCCTGAAGGGCTATCTGAAGACCGATGCGGTTTCCCTGTGTGGTGTCGACAATTCCGATTGCCCACACATATTCGCCCGGCTCCACATCTTCCAGTATCACTTTCTGCTCGTAAGTAACCGGCTTTCCCTTGATAATTTGTGACAAATCTGATTCTGTATCCACAAACACCTGCTCCACTTCTTCATCCGCGCCCAGCAATGCGACGGCTACTTTATAGCGCTGGTTCCATTGTGGAATGTTGGTAGGGCAATAACCCCATCCAATATTATTCCAGCGGTGAGTCAGTGTCGCTTGTTCATGATTGCGCAGTTCGGAAGGATATGACACTTCATCGGGATACAGACGGTAGCCTCCTTCTTTCACAAAACGCTTCACCAAATCAAAGCACTTGTGGAACCAGGATGCGGTCTCATCGCCAATCCGGAAATCCATCATGTTGACATGCGCCTCGGCCGAGGCCTGATACTCTCCTTTCCGCACGTCTTCAGAATGCCCCTCGCGGTAATTACCAGTCGGATCAATCCAGTAACGGTGATGGGCACCGGTTATCCATCCGCCTTCCATAATGACCGGACGCTTGAAGTTCCATTTCGCCACGAACTCCTTTTCCCACTCCTGATAATAGCCGTTCATACCGAAAGCGTCATGGCGCAGGCTATAACCTTTCTGTATGGCACTGTTCAGCAAGTCTTCCGAATCAGGAGCCACATCACCCCAGCCTGTCACATTATTGGCCCCTACCAGACGATGGTAATTAATAACCAACGGAACTTTGGTGAAACAGCGGGCATACAAATCCGTCACCCATTCAAACACACGCGCCTTGTTGGCATAGTCCTTGTAAACCATGCTGTGAGCTTCACCCCATTTTCCCAATCCGTAACCGTCAATGAAATCCACCTTGTAAGAGTCATCGAACTTTTCGGCAAAGGCTTCGATAAAGCGTGAATACTTGGCCTGGAATACGGAATCGTCCGGATAAGGAGACTTCCGGCTCTCGTCGTTCGGGTCGGTATAATAAGAAGCCCCCGCATCAAACACGTACAAAGGAGTGTTCTGCCCTTGGTCTCTACCATCCACCACAATACGGAAAGCCAGACGCATGTTCCGGTCTGTAGCGCTTTTCAGCAACTTGGTGAGACGGGCAGTGGAATCATTCCATGTGTATTTGCCTTCTTCCGGTTCGAGCGAGCTCCAACTGGTGCGGATATAACACGTGCTTGCATAATCGGAAACCTTTACAGTTTCAGTGTCCGACACACGCATGGTATCATACCCCTGGGTCTGCCAGAAGTTTTCATCCCAGTTACGCCCCAGATACATCACCCATCCATTCAGCGGATTACGAAGTACGGTCGTAGTGTCGGGAATGAAATGCACTGTAGTCTGCTTTCCTCCTCCGCAGGAAGCCAGCAAGCCACTTCCGAAAAGAAGAACAAACGAAGGTACCGCACACCTAAAAAATGCATTTGTCTGATAAAAAGAGTTAAATAACTTTTCTTTTAGAAGAAAAAGAGTTTTCTTTAGCATAAATTTCTTTTTAAGGTTCAACGTGATAAAATCTTTCTAAGAAAAAATTGTCCCTGAAACGAGTAAATACGGCCATATTTGCTCGTTTCTTTTTTGTCAAGTGTCTACATGCATAGTATTCAAAGGTTTTTAATCCATAATTTTAAATTAATTATCTCTCAGTTCCACATTCTTCCCGTCATAATGCACCTCTAAAGGTACAATTTGCCGGATGCAGTCCAATACGTCCTTGTAATCTTCTTTCAACTCCAGCTTCCCGTACATCTTCTTACTCCCAGCTGATGTCTTGCACGTGATACCCACACCATAATGGATGCTCAGACGCTTTACAATCTCAGTCAAAAGTTCCCCTTTCAGGTGAAGCCATCCTTTTGTCCAACTTATATAGTCTGATGCGTCCACCTGACGGCAATCCGTAATACGGCCTTTTTCCAAGCTTAGCAGTTCGTCCGGTTTCAGCACAGCCTTCGTCCGTCCGCTACTTTCCGTCACTTCCACGGAGCCTTCTACCAATACGATTTGAGTTTCCTTCAGTTCCTTGTAAGTGGATATATTGAACTTAGTACCCAGCACACGCAAATCGAAATCCGAAGATTCTACGATGAAAGGATGGGCCTTGTTTGGTGCCACTTCCAAATACACTTCGCCTTCCGCATAAATCCGCCGTTCCGCACCTTCAAACTTCTGAGGATAAACGACCCTTGACATGGCGTTTAGCGTCAGGAGGGTTCCGTCGGCAAGTTGCAGACGGGCGCGTTTGCCTGCCGGCACAACCAACTGGCAGTACACCTCATCAGGGGAATCACTCTTCAACGCGTCCTTCCCGTTAACTTGCGCCGTGCCTTGCGCATCATACTGTACCAAGGCATTTTCCGAAAGCCACAACTGCTTGTCTGGAGTAATCAGCATCACATGTTCTGTATTGCATACGCCTTCGGACATGCAACCGGCCAGTTGCCGCAAATCGGCATGTTCCACCTTTTCCGGCATGACGGCAAGGTAGTAGACAGCCAGACCTATAAAGACCGAAGCCGCAACAGACAAGGAAGACACCCAGCCTATCCGGGCACGCCGACGAACCCGCTCACGGCGAATTTTTGCCAGCGTTTTTTCCACAATAGCCTTGCTGTCAACCTCGGAATCCATCTGGCTCTTGAATAAGGCATCCAGCCTGCTTTCCAAGGAATCCGGTGATTTCTGATAATCTTGCTTCATATTGTTTCTTTGGCTTTCTATTAACATAGACGCAAGAGACGGGAAAAATCCCTATTGAATTTTCTTTTTTTTTCAAAAAAATTCGCCAGGGATACAATATTAGCTACTAATCACTGATTTTCAAACTACTACAAAAAGAAATAATTCTTATTTTTTCCCGATGTAACGCATTAACTGTTCTCCGGCAAGCATCATCGCTCCTGCACCATATACTTCCGTCATGTCGGCCGTCACAGTCTCCGGACTGGCCCCCACGGGCTGCACCCATCCCAACATGCCATCTTCACGGATGGCTTCCGTCAAGGCTTTCCACCCTTTCATGGCATGCCCAATGTAAGCATCTTCCGGCAAAAGCCCGTGATTGACAGCCCACAGAAGAGCAAACGTAAAGAAGCCTGTCGAACTGGTCTCAGGATTCGGGTAGGCCTCCGGATCCAGCATACTTGCAGACCAATAACCGCTCTCCCGCTGCAAAGGAGCTACACGCTTCAAAAGAGTAACAAGCAACGACTCATAACGTGGTTTTGACGGATAATCCGCAGGCATCTGTTCCAACAGCAGGCACAGCCCTCCAGCCACCCATGCGTTTCCTCTTCCCCAGAACACCTTCTTTCCATTCTTCTCTCTCTTGCCAAAATAAGTATGGTCGCGGTAAAACAGCTGTTCTTCCTTGTCGAAAAGATAATCATACGTAGCCTGATACTCCTTGTCCATAAAGCGGAGATAAGAATCGTCCCCGGTAATACGTGAAAAGGCCGCATAGACAGGAGGAGCCATGTAAAGCGCGTCACACCAAGTCCAGCGGTCGAACTTGCGGGAAGTCGTGTCCCCAAACTGTATGTCCGAAGGATAATGAAGGGTATAGTCAAGTCTTGCCCGCGTATGCTGAAGAATGCGGGGATCTTTCTTCTTGTCGTATAAAGTCACGTACATCATGCAAACGGCAAAGTCATCGGCATGATAGATGGAAAGCCATTTCTGGCTCGTCCCGTAATAGTTGCAGGCGCATACCTTCTCGTACCATTCCGTCAGCCGGACATCCTTCGTATATTCCGCCCATCGTGAAAGGGCTGAAAGAAACACACCGTTTTCCCAACTTAGGTCACCGGCCGATTTCCACACTCTCTTTTCGTCCATTCGAAGATAAGCCTCCAATTGCCAGTCACACACCCTGTCCACCAAGCGTTCCACTCCGGAAGAAGTAAGCACCGGTTCCGGCTCCGCCGCATACGACACATTCAGATTCCAAACAGCCAAGCTCACCACGGCTGCCGCAAAAAACAGTTTTCTCATACCTGATACATTATTTATTATAAAACATGAACCAGAAAGCCAGCAAGTGAAACCACAAAAAAACCGATCGAAAGATACTCAGAAAATCCCATACGCACAAGAGAATACATACAATACTTCGGTAAATTTTTACCGAAAGATTAAAAGTTAAACAATAGAACCGGCAAAAGCTGGTTCGGAAACACTAAAGAGGTCATTGAAATGTTGTCAAAAACGAATGGTTAAGCATGAAGAAATGTGCTGAAAAAAGTGTGCTAACCTGCTGATAATAAAGATAAAAAGTATTACATGATTTGTTGATATTTAGTAAATTAGAAATCACATACACATCTAATTATGACTAAAGAAACCCTCCTTATGCAATACCAATCCGAGTGCCTGTCGGCTCTCAAATCAGTTGCGAATATACACAAACCTTTTGAAAAAACGTTCATGGACACCATGAAATTATTCATGGCCATCCCAGATCGTATAAACTTCCTCCAATTGGGCAGATATGGCTGTTTCTCAGAACAGACTTATCGTAACCTTTTTGAGCATGAAACTTTCGACTGGTTTGCGTTCAACGGATCTATCATCAGCAAGCATCTCACAGGCAAAAGAAAAGCCATCGCCATCGATCCTTCCTATATCCCCAAATCAGGCAAGAAGACACCTTGGATAGGTTACTTCTGGTCTGGTTGTGCAGGAGAATACAAGCGTGGACTGGAAATCATGGGCATCGGTGTCATTGACATCGACAACCTGAATGCATGACTTTAGGTTCCATTCAGACGCCGGATTGTAAGACCTTGGATAATATAGACAAGAACCTCGTTGACTGGTACAGCAGTTATCTTATCAGTAGAAAAGACAAGCTGCAAAGCATATCCAAAACGGTGGTTGCAGACGCATTCTTTTCCAAGGAAACTTTCGTAACGCCTATGTGTGAGAACGATTTCCATGTCATCAGCCGCTTTCGGAATGACGTAATCCTGTACTATCCGACATTGGAACAGAAAACAGGAAAACGTGGTCATCCCAAGTGGTTTGACGGCAGGATTGACTTTGCCAATCTGGATTTGACCCGGTGCAAGGAATACGAGGTGAACAAAGGAAAGCTATACGGATTGAGGGTTTATGCTAAAGCTT